>SDBU01007776.1_pt1 | contig 12297 bp, 21 predicted proteins | sample 2277071 | NCBI WGS metagenome assembly SDBU01 (sample SAMN10397929, study PRJNA504765) | marine sediment metagenome | isolation source: marine sediment core GS08_GC12, 126 cmbsf | place: Arctic Ocean: Gakkel Ridge, Loki's castle | collected 2008
AAAATGAAAATCAGTAGAACAAACAGACTCATTAGACGTATAATGGATTACAGGATACTGGTCCGGTACGGCCAGTAAGGGTTTACTTATGGAGAAAAGGAGTAGTAAGAATGGAACATGATGATCAAACTAGGGTGGACGGTGATACGGCCTTTGAAATAGTAAAGATCGACCTGGAAGCAGGCGAGACGACTGTTGTCATCAAAAATGGGATTATTGGCCCAATCAGCAACCAGCTACGAGGGACAAGTACCCACAGAAAAGCGTCCTCTATCTTAAGGAAATTGGGATACGTATTGGGTGACTGTGGTGATATGCAGTACGGAAAGGAAGACTTCGACATAGAAGAGACGGATATCGATCCAGAAACTGTCGTCGGTGAGTTTAAGGCTAGGCCAAAGCCTGTTGCTTCTTAAACTATATATGATACAGCGCAAAAGGGCTAGGTTCTCCTAGCCCTTTGCCTCGTATCATCTTTCAACCCATGTCCGGAAACTCACAACAAATAAAATCTAAGATTGGATGGGACGGACGAACCAATCTGACGTATAATACAGCATGAACAAAAAACAGATAACATCCAGACTCAAAAAAATCCTCAACAGAGAGGACGTGGAACGAGGTGGGATTCTAACTCGTAAGGTATCACAAAATCACAGTGACGAAATCGAAGTATTGTTAGAACACGTCATATTACTCATCGCAGACCTTCGTTTCGAAGCATCAGCGTGCCGAAGAGAAATGTTCGAAGCCAGAAGTCTCCTAGAAGAATAGTATAGTCACTTCGTCTTTTTTTTACCTACCTTGGATTTATGGAACAGTAATATGAGCAACTTTGAGAAAAATATAGGCGACTACATATGTTCTGGCCATGCGCTCCTTAATGTAGACACGTGCGAGAAAGATAGAGCTATTTCAATAATCAAATATGTCGCGGACAAACTCCCAGAAGATAGAAAAATATACGTATGGTCTGTTGCGAAGGGGTGGACCGACGACGAAGACAAGGAAGTCAAGGCATACGCACCAGCAACACCTATACAGGATCAACTTCAAGACATTCTTAAATTCGATGAAGGCGTCGTATGTATACTCAAAGATTTCGGAGGATATCTGGACAGCAGAACATACCCAGACTACGATGCTGTAATAAGTTGGCTTGATGAGCTTAGACAAATCATATCGTCTGCAAGACAAACAATAATCTTCATAGGCGCTGGATTCACAGCCCCACAACCACTATTACACGATATAACAAACGTAGACTTCGATCTTCCAACCGATACGGAAATAGAAGAACGTATAGATTTCATATGCAGCAACGTCACAACAGAAGATGGGAAAGACTTCCAACCAAACAAAGAAATATTACCACAGATTATAAAAGCATGTAAGGGAATGACATCCCACCAAGTAGGAGATAGGGTCTCTTTGGCTCTCAGAAAACATAAGGATCTAAACAACGCTTCTATCAAAACTATAGTAAGAGAAAAGGCAGATATCATACGATCATCAGGTCTTCTAGAATTTATAGAACCCCCAGAAGGTGGGTTAGATAATGTAGGAGGGTATGAGGCTCTTAAGGAGCATGTTCTACTAGATAAACCATGCTTTACCGAAGAGGCAAGACAATTCGGTATAGAGTTCCCGAAGGGAATTTTATTAATCGGCATTTCTGGCTGTGGAAAAACATTACTCTCAATAGCAATAGCATCAGAACTCAATCTACCATTAATCGCCATGGACGTTGGGAACCTCATGAATAAGTTTGTAGGGGAGTCCGAGGCGAATATGAGAGAGGCAATTAAAATGTTAGAAAGAATTGCCCCCTGCGTTCTCGTTTTAGACGAAATTGAGAAAGGATTCGGTGGCGCTGGTGATAATGACGGTGGCGCATCTCGCCGAATATTTGGAACTTTCATAAAATGGATGAACGATAGCAAATCTCCTGTGTATAAAATAGCGACAGCCAACCAGGTAGAATCACTACCCGTTGAATTTACTAGAAAAGGCCGTTTCGATGAAATATATGGACTGGATCTGCCAAATATTTCCGAACGGGAAGAAATTTTTAATATTCATTTATCTAAACGAGACAGAGATCCAACTAATTTTAATGTTACAGAACTGGCCGCCCTATCTGAAGGGTATACAGGAGCTGACATAGAACAGATAGTCAAACTCGGACTCAAAATAGCATTCGGGAAAAATAAACAACTAGAACCAGAGCACTTAATAAAAGCTACATCTGATATCGTACCTCTGTCTAGAACCGAGCCAATTCGTATTGAAACAACCAGAAAATGGTGTGAACAACATGCCAAACCCGCGAACCCAACAGAAAAAACTTCTCCACCCAAAGTTAAAGGGAGAAAAATTGATCTAAATTAGGAGGTATCATGCCTAAACTTGGAGAATTCAAAGATTTAACAAAAAACAAATTTGGAAGACTTACCCCAATAAGAGCTTATGACAGAACAAAAGCTGGAACAACTCGCTGGCTGTGTCTTTGCGATTGTGGCGCTAAGAAAATAATATCATATGGCAATTTAATATCTGGAGCAACCAGAAGTTGTGGATGCTTAAGACGGGAATTCTTTACAAAACATGATCATTGCAATAGAAGCAAGGTAACAAAAGTTTATAAAGCCTGGTGTCACATGAGAGGCAGGTGTAATGATTCGAGTAGTAAAGATTATCACCTTTATGGTGGGCGTGGAATAAGATTTTGTAAACGATGGATGAAATTTGAGAATTTTCTTGAGGACATGGGAGAGCCACCGACGAAGCGTCACTCCTTAGATAGAATCAATAACAATGGTGATTATTGTAAATCAAATTGCAGGTGGGCAACATCTCAAACACAATGCAGAAATAAACGGACCAACCATATCATATCTTATGACGGGAAGACGCAATGTCTAATAGTATGGGCTAAAGAATTAGATATGGAGTCAAGTCTTCTTAGATATAGATTAAAACATTGGTCAATAGAAAAGTCACTGACAACCCCAGTAAGAAAAAGGAAAAAAACAAATGAGTACAACGACCCCACAAAACGCCATATCTCTTTTTGATGTAGGCGCGCTGGTGAACCTTAAGATTCACAGTTGGTCCGGAAGAAAGATGATAACACGCAAAGACCTAGTCAATGTAGGATACGACCCAGATGCTCTGCCGGTTGAAATCTGCAACCTTGGAAGGAAATTGTTAGTTCCAAAACCAGAAATTCAAGCGATGAATCGAGTAGAACAGAGGGCTAGAAAAATACTGGACAGATACGCTGTACCATTTGGAATAAGCAATTCGCACTTCGTTCCTATCAAAATGCTTCCTACAATACAACAACAAATAGATGAACTAAGGGAAGAATTCTTTACTCTCGTGGACAGTTTCATTGTTCGATTCGACGATCTTATCAAAGCTATCAGAGAATCACACCCAGAATTCTGGGAAAAATGCCTACAAGGGAATTACCCTTCTGACCCTAAATCCCTTCGAAGATACTACAAATTCGAATTCTTTACCTTCAGGATAGCAGGTATGGATTCGATACAAGAAACAAATGTTAACGAAATTGTTGCAAACCAGAAAATCGTTGATGAGAGAACACGGGAATTACGCATACAAATGCAGGAAGAAGTCAAAGATTTTGTCGGAGAGTATGTAGAATCCATGAGAGAAGAAACAATCAGATTCTGCAATCTTATGAAAGCCCGTGTTAATGGAGACGTGTTTGAGGACGAAGAAGATATCAAGAAACTAACTCCCAAGTCCATATCTTGTTTCCGAAAACATCTCAACCGCTTCAGAGATATGAATATATTCGGAGACGACGAAATAGAAAAACTTCTTGATGATCTCAACAAAACATTCCTGAACCATGGAGTTTCTCCAAAAGATTTCGAGTCACCCACAGTAGTAAGTAGTATAACCTCTGCCTTAGAAAAGATAAGAGAGAAAGCTGCCGCAGAAAGTGACAGTAGTTCCAAATTCATAGGCGAACTTAAAAGGAGGATTGTCCTGTGATAGAAGTACATTTTTCAGGCACAATAAGGATCTCTGTCGAAAATGAGGATTCCATCTGCGAGAATAAATGCGACATTTGCGGAGATTGTGGAAACTGGTTCGACGATTGCAACTGCGATGATTGTCTAGTATGCCATCTCGATTCAGAAACTTGCGGTTGCAATTGGTGAAATGACATTAATGATATATGCGATGAATGTAATTGCGACTATGAAGTATGTCAATGCGAATATGGCACGCCACACATAGAGGCATTAAAGAAACGTCTGGAGTCAGTAGAGCGGTATTATGGCAAAAACAAATTAGACCAAGAATTTGTCGCGGACAAATTCAAGGCTATGAACCCCTTCCATAGGGCAAGGTGGATAAAAGCTAAAGGGAGAAAATCATGAGCAGATACGCAACAGTAAAGACCGCATTCAAAGATGGTGACGCTCTAGCAGTAGCGATAGCCGAGACGGGCAATTGGAATATCGAACAAATAGAAGTACACGACATTCCTCAGCACCTTTTTGGGTATAAAGGTGACAAACGACAAGAAGTAGCTCACATCATAGTCAGGCGCAGGTATGTAGGGTCATCTTCTAACGACATAGGATTCATCAGAACACAAGACGGGACATACGAGGCCATAATCTCAGAATACGACTCCAGCAAATTCGGTACTACATGGAGGAAAAAACTCAAAGGCAATTACGCATACGAAAAGGTCCGTCAAGACATGACCAGACGTGGACGAAGGGTGTCTAGGTTTAGAGAAGCAAATGGTACCCAAAGGATCGTAGTCACTGGTTACAGATAAGGAGTACATTCGTGGCAAAAACAATAGCAATAGCTACAGGTAGTGATTCTAGTAGGGACAAAACGACCCAAAGACTGGGAAGCGAATCCTCTACTGGAGAAGCCAATACTTGGAGAACATTCTCCAAAACACAAATCAATGCTGACGGCAGTGGATCGTTCCAAGTAAAGAGAGATGGTACTATAATCCACTCCCACAAATGGGGACCTGAGTAATGCCGATTCCACTAGGTCCATCCACCTTACATGGAGACATAATATGTTTTACTGGTAGATGCTCATTCTCACGAAACCATATGGAATCAATAGTCATCAGTGAAGGCGCATCTTTCCGTAAAAACTTAACTATGAAATGTACACTACTGGTGGCTGCAAACCCAAACAGTAATTCTTCCAAAATTAAGAAAGCTAGGTCTTATGGCATACCAATAATAGACGAAGAAGAAATCTTCGAATTATGTAATGACTATATACCCACAGACGACCTAGAATTGGAACCTATTATAAAAGAACAAAAATATAAGAAACCACCACCAAAATCTTATACTAAGCCTGCGGCAAAGTTGCCAGACAAGAAAAGTAAGTACTCAAAGGTCAGACGTATAGTAATTTAGGAGATATGAATGAACGAACAAGACCAGTGTTTTGATGACATATTGTTGGTCCCGCAATACTCAGAGTTAGACTCGAGAACAAGTCCCAGCCTAATAACTAATATAGGATGGATGGAACTGAACATACCTATAATCTCTGCACCTATGGATTCTATCACTGGGGAATCTATGCTATACACAATGGACCTTCTTGGAGGATTAGGTATTCTATCTAGAATAATAGGAGTAAGTGAAGATCATGAGCTAGAATCTCAGGTCGCTGATATACGTTGGGCCTCTTCTGATGGTGCAAAAAATATAGGTTGTGCCATAGGTATAAAGGGAGACGTAGTAGGAAAAGCCAAAGCCCTTATGGATTCTGGATGTAACGTTATATGTATAGACGTAGCCCATGGTGATCATGTTATGGTATATAAAGCCATAGAATTACTAGTAAAGCTCAAAGACTCGAACCGTTTCGTTCTAATGGTCGGCAATGTTTGCTCATCTTCTGCAGTTCATCGTATGGCCTGTTCCGGAGTAGACGCTATAAAAGTAGGAATAGGTCCAGGCGCAGCTTGCACTACTAGAACGGTTACTGGATTCGGCAGAGGTCAGCTTTCTGCCATACAAGATGCATACTATGAAGGGTTAGGTGGAGAGTTCGATGGTGTTTCTATAATAGCAGACGGGGGTATTAGAAAATCAGGAGACATGGTCAAAGCCTTGTGGGCTGGAGCCTCTGCGTGTATGGTTGGATACATACTAGCGGGCACCAGCGAAGCCTGTGGTGTCAATGGAAGACGAGCATACCGTGGTATGAGCAGCCATGAAGTATCTAAGAGAAATGATATAGCACCAGAAGGCATATCAATATCTGTCCCAGATATGGGTGAAACCAAAAACGTTATAGAAAGATACGTAAAAGGAATAAGATCAGGTCTTGCCATGGGAGGCGCTGAGAACCTTGATCAATTAAGAGAATATGTTACATGTGTTACCGTTAGTCCCTTGGCAATGAAAGAGACATTACCAGTACAGGAGGAATAATCTGTATGAAAAAGCGTAATAGAAAGAAAAGATTACGACTATCTATGGAAAATTGGACAACTAGCATGACCGCAAAAATGTCCAAAGGCTCTAATGAAGACGTAGAACTAACTATCCATGCAGACAAGCATTCCGTCTCAGTCAAAATGGGAATATCTAGATTCATACGCCTAATACAGGAGTTGAGATTAAACGTAAAAGAAATGTCGAAATTCATGAGACAACAAGAAGACGACCATAGGTGGAAGGCCAACATGCTTGAGTCGTCCATAGTACAAAAAGAATAAGTCATGAACGATATAATACTAGAGATCACACCAGAAGGGGATATCAAATGTCTATACACGGATAGGATAGATTTATTCTCTATCGGACGTGTTACGGACGTACGCAAAGCATCACACGTAGAATTTGATGAATCGTCACAATCTTGGCACGTTCTCTCTCTTGACGGCAATATCCTGCACACAAATCCGAACCGCGAAGCGGCAATAGAATGGGAGATATTATCGTTCTCTCCCGGAGGTGAGTATTACGATCCTATGAATTTACGAATAAGGAGCAATAATGGAAACAATTAAGGTTGAATGCAGAGCGTGTGGAGGTTCAGGTCTTTATAGTGGCTTTGCAGAACCAAAAGGAACTGCCGTGGTATGCGTCCAATGCGGTGGAGACGGTTGTGAAATAATTACGTTCACCCCATTTACTCGTCGAAAGGGCAGAAGGGGTATCCACACTGTCAGTAGATCTCGCGGATCTTTTATAGGCACCGGAGTTGGCCCAATAGGAGGCACAATTACATATAAAGAATTTCAAGATGGTAAAATACCATAGAAAGGAACCTATCAATGTGTTCTAATTGGTTCGAAGTGATAGATAAGATATCAAAAAAAGATAGAGAATATAGGAGTATTCGTATACAGGAATTCACAAAACTACCACCACAAATAGAATTAACAATAGAGAAAGATGACTATAGCCGTAAAGTAGGATTATGGAGGGTTCCTGGTGGTATAGTAAGAATAGACGCCAATAGGTACGGGCAATACGACCCAAATGATCAATTCTTCATTGTAGAAGAAGAAGTAGAAGCTATGACTAAAGTTTCCCAACTCCCTAACTATAAAGGATCAGACCAATGAGAAAAACTCACTACAAAGTCGTCCTTGATGTTCTTGTATTAGAAGACGATTTAGCGGACATTAAAGCTAGACTCTTAGATTCTAGTTTCATCATAGATCCAGAACAAAACGCCATTGATGAATTCGGAGATATACATGACATATCCGTTGAAGACGTAGAAATAACCAGCTCTAGATAAAAGGACATCTTATGAGAGACGAATCTCAATTTGAACCAACAATAGATCCACTTCCTTGTCCCTGGTGCGGCAGCGCAACAGAGTCCTACGTTTACGGATCATATACGGAAGGATTCGGATCATTTATACAGTGTTCAAAGCTAAACAAATGCGGCGTTCGTGGACCAACCAAAGTAAGCAGAAAAACAAGGTTGAATGACGAGTATTTTGTAAAAGACAATGCCACAGAGGCATGGAATACAGTAGTCCAGTTATCCTTTATAAAATCATAGGAGAAAAACAGTGGAAATTTTTAAGGGATGGTACAGAAAATCATTTAGTCGCAAAGATAGTGTCTGGCATCGTTGTATATCAGCGTCTGGAATAATGAATGGCCCACAAACTATCTCCACACTGTGCGGCAGGGAATTTCAAACTACTAAATGTGACTTTCGTCAATACCCGGATCACAGGTGTTTTAGGTGTGAAAACCTAGAATGGCGACAAAATATCAAAACAGACATAAAATTTGCGTCCATAGGACGTGTCGGCATTTTCACTAAAGCTGATGCTATTCACCAACTCAAGCGACTACTCAAGACTCGCACTTATATAATAATAATTTGGGACATATACTGCGTTGAAATAAAAGCATCATGGGAGTCCGATGTAAGTATAGATATAGGAATTACAGATATCATTACCAGGGAAAAAACTAGAAAGACTTTCACACTTGAGCAGGTTCAGGCAGACCTTAGTTCATTCAAATCTGAAATAGATAATTTAGTTGAGTCTACCACAAAACTAGCTACGGAACAAAAAAAGAAAAAAGGTCTCAAGGGACGTCTTACTGAATGTGAAGATACCGAATATTTCGAAGAAATTCTAGAGAAAGCGAAACGGAGGTAAAATGCAAAGACAAAAAAAGATTACTATAATCATAGACAAAAATGGAGATTGCTCTATCGATGGAGAGGGATTCGTCGGTCCTGAATGCGCAACATTCATAGGAGAGATAGAAAAATCTCTAGGAACCACAACGTCAACAAAAAACAAAAGAGAATTCAAACAAAGAAGAACGTCGACCAGGAAGACTCTACAGAGAGGAGATATATAATGATACATGTAAACGACATGTCTCACAAATGGAACGAGGGATATACAATAAAAATTACATCAATAGATGGACTTCTTGTTTTCGAAGGCAACAAAGATATGTTCCAAAACTTCTTCTTCTCAAACGCAAATTGGGACCAAGTCGTCATATGGACCGACACTCACCAATTAACTATCACATCAAACCAAAGGAGTTAATATGAGCAGTATACTAAATCAATCGGCAACCAAAAAATTTATCATAGCCAAATTTAGAAGCTTGAGACACGGTATGCCGATAACTCGCGTATCTCAGGCATCAATAGAGAAACTAGAAGCCAGACTTAGGGCTATAATTATACAGGAGGTGCAACGACATCCAACCTTAGGGAAAACGTTCATAATTTGACGGAGCATTTACGTGGGCAAGAAGTTGACAGAAAGAGAAAAACTCCACAAAATAGTGGTAGGAGCGCTGAGAGACACAATAAATATCCATGGTATTGTTAACAGATTGTTGATAGGAAGCGCTGCTAAGCGTATCGTAGGGCATATACTTTCCAGGAATAAGAAAGAAGTGCAATAATGAGTGAAGATAAAAGATTGAATTGGGAGTATCGGGAATGCAAGATCAACCCCGTGCACTGTTATTGCTCATGGGGACAATGCGCTACGCCCATAGATTTCGGAAACGCATACCGCACCCGTTATTGGCTCATCAACTTCCCCGACGATACTTGGATCCATTGTGGTACTAAAGCAGAGTGTCGGGAATACATTGATTCTGATCGTTGTCGTAGACATCTTAAGGAAAAGGTAAAATGTCACAAATTCCCCTTAAACTTCCAGTCACACTGACTCATCACTCAGACGGACTAAGGATAGAAAGTTGTCATGGTGAAATACCTGATCTGTTTAGAAAAATGTATTTAGAAGACATAATTACACCACAGTTGCAGGACACACAAAGTCTGTCATCAGAGTTTGCTAACTGGTTGGACATATACAGAGAAGCAGGTTCATGGTCTGAGGACTATATGTTGGAGAAAGCAAGATGTCATTAAGACTAAGATATTATCCTGATCCGATTTTGTTTAGACCGAGTATTTCTATTCCTGACACAAGAAGAGATCAAACTCCTAAAAACAGATCTGAATTAGCTTCTCAGATGTGGGAAATCATGAATAACAATAATGGAGTTGGATTGGCTGCGCCTCAGGTGGGACTAAATATTCGTATGTTTGTTTGGAAACATTATGGATACAATTTTGCTATTTGGGATCCAATATTAACATGGCTAGATGGAGAACAAAAATCAGTAGAAGGATGTCTATCTCTACCTAAAGTACAGGTGACTATCAAAAGAGCGACGGGATCTGATTTGACAGGAAGTCACTTAATAAGATATCCAAATTACGAAATATCGGATAACATTAAACTATTCGGAGATTCCGACATCACAAGAATTTGGGAACACGAAATAGATCATCTCGACGGCAAATTGATTATAGATAATATGACTCATGACGAACAGGTATCTAACCGACCTGCTTTGAGTATTCTTCTAAAGAAAAGTGGTATATAAGTTATTAAATACTCAATGTCAAAACCCGACTTTTCTGAAGTTTTTCAAGTTTTTTCATATTTTTCTGGGAACACTTCATCGATTTTGCCCTCTCTATACTATAGTATTAGTCACTTTCTAAGCTCGTTTTCACGGTCGATATATTATCGTAGTTTCGAGATAATTATTGGCTGGAGCATATCCAACACAAGGTTAGCGAAACCAACCACAACACATTTCTGTGTCTAGCGCCTTAGCCAACTATATGGATAATCAGTAAGGACATACGAAGTATGATCCTAATCGAAGCACATGACATAAATAGAATCGCAGAGTCCAATAGTGAGGATTTAATTACAAGATCGGCATCCTCGGAAGAGTGAGACGAAGTCCTCAATAAGGAGACTAAGGTGTGGTCTGTATTGTATGTAATCGGAAAATTAAGAGCGGAGAACAGGTGTTCTGGGGGAATCAGGTAGAATTTCGTATCGTAACTCTAAGTTGTGGTTCCTTAGAAGACAATTTTAGCTACTCAGGAGCCCAGGAAGGATTGATGGGTGCCATACATCTTTCCTGCCTAAATCGTCCAGCAGGGGTGGTGGAAACGTTGAATGCGGTGGTTCCTGAGATTGTTGTGGAAGAGTCTGTGGTACAGAGGTCCGATGCTTTGTCAATTTTTGATTTGTAAGTGTTATGTCGAAACTGATCGATTCTACCGGGAAGAGGTTTGGGAGGCTTATCGTTCTTGAAAGAGCCCCCAATAATAAATGGGGACAATCGAGGTGGCTATGTCTGTGCGATTGTGGTGAGAAAACTGTCGTTTATAGTATTCATCTTCGAAGTAAGAGGACTCAAAGTTGTGGTTGTTTGAATAGAGAGAAACGGACCACGCATGGACATACCGTACGGGGAAGATCTTCGAAAGTTTATTCAGTATGGCGAGCTATGGTTCAAAGATGTACTAATAATAGCTATAAGCAGTGGGAAAATTATGGTGGTCGGGGTATTAGAGTTTGTGAGCGATGGTTAAAATTCGAGAATTTTCTTGAAGATATGGGAGATAAGCCCGAAGGTTATCAGATTGATAGAATCGACAACGATGGTGGGTATTTCAAAGAGAATTGTCGGTGGGCCACTAGGAGACAGAATAATCGTAATAAAAGAAGTAATCGTTTAATTACTTTTGATGGTAAAACACAATGTTTGACAGAATGGGCTGAAGAGATAGGTATATGTTTAGAAACTATTTGTAAGAGATTCCAGCTTGGGTGGTCGGCAGAAGAAGTTTTAACAATATCTGTCGGGAAACGAGGAAAAAATGGTTGAAACTGAAGTGGGCAATAAGATTACTTCTACATTTCCTGAACACGGAATTGTTGTGGATAAAAGTTTAACAAACCTGAATGAACAATTTCGTACGCTCCCCGCATTTGTTGTTGATTTTTTGATTGCCGAAATGGTTGATCCCAAAAATCCCTCTTCTGGTCTGGAACGTATTGGTAAATTACTAGATAATCACTTCATGAGTTCAGATAAAAAAGAATGGGTGAAAGGCCAAATCAGAGAGAAGGGCGAATATACTCTTATCGGTAGAGTGCTTTGTAGATTTGATGAAGCACGTGACGAATATTGGGCCGACGTTGCTGTGTTAGGGAATCAACATGTAAGAATTGATAAATCTCTTATTGATGAATATGGAGATATCTTACTGACAAGTGGCGCATGGGGAACATTTTCTATTGCATACGATGATTCGTTTTCTATGAGAAATAAATTGTATCCTTTTCCAGCCCAACCTTTTTTAGCTCAATAGCCGGATCATTATCAAAAGCAGGAACTACCTCCCTGATGGCATTGGCTTTTTT
>SDBU01007777.1_pt1 | contig 12296 bp, 16 predicted proteins | sample 2277071 | NCBI WGS metagenome assembly SDBU01 (sample SAMN10397929, study PRJNA504765) | marine sediment metagenome | isolation source: marine sediment core GS08_GC12, 126 cmbsf | place: Arctic Ocean: Gakkel Ridge, Loki's castle | collected 2008
CAAAAGAAAAATTATTCAAAAACTTTAAATATATACCTCAAGAAATGATTGAATTCACCTCTTTCATTTCACACGCATATGTTGATTAGAAAACACTTTTTGGCGGACTATTCTTAAATTAGCTCGAACCCTCCTTCGCTAAAGCTACGGACGGGCACAGCATTTTTCGCCGCTTGCGGCGAGGCGGAAAGCTTGACTTATCCGAAATGGTGGTGTTTGCTGGATAAAGTTAGAACTCACTTTGAGCAAAACCCAGAGGGCTTTGTGGACTAATCCTGCCCAGCGGCGGCGCACCGCCTGACGGCGGGAGTGCACAAAAGCATTTTTCCAATCTTTTCTTTTTCGCGTACCCCTTCCAAAATCTTTTTCAATTAAGGAAGGAAAAACGCTTTTGTGTGCCTTTCTGTTGATGCAGAAACCGCCGCCGCTTCCCACCCCTGACTGTGCCTTCGACGCGAAAATATAGACAAATTTTTCATTTGACAAAATTTATTTACTTTATTATAAATAAGCATAAGGCGAATTCAGCCCTCAAGCCGAACACCTGCGATAGGTGTTTTTTGTTTTGTTATGATACCAAAATCTTCTAAGGTTTTAAATTGATTATTTTCTAACATAACCTCTAATGGGGCTTGGAATCCCGAGCTTTTTCTTGGTCTGTTGTTGAACTTTGTTTCAACCTCTTTAATATATTCGTCGCTGTATTTTGAAATATCGCTGCCTTTTGGAATATATTGTCTAATTAACATTCCTGCATATACGAAGTCGGCTGAAGTGGAGGCGGTAAAATTGAGCCGTGCTCTACCTCCGTAACGGAAGCCGATTTGGGCGAAGCGACGAGGCACGAGGAGCGTAGCCGTATATGCAGTGTTGTACGATGTTGTAGGGGCTGGTTCATTTTGAAAAAATCTTATCTCTGATCGAATTTAAAGAAGGTGAATATCCGTCTTTTGTTGATACAATTATTGTAGGAACGTTAAAAGTTGGCGGCCGATACTCACCGGGTTCTAACACTTCTCCGGTTTTCTTGTAATGTGTAATCCTGTTGTCACCGTGGAAAAATTCTCGCGAAGCGTCGTCGAGACCTCTCTGTAAATGTCTTTCTGCTGCCAAATTCGGTTCAACCTCGCATACAACGAGTGATATATCGCTGAGCGAGGATGCTTTTTTGAAAAACATATCCCATGCTGCATACTGGAAAGCAGCCTCGGCTATCAACGATACATTTTTTGACAGTAGAAATTCTACCGTTTCAAAAAAAGTATCACTTACAATTTTGTTTGTATCGGCCACCAAATTTTTGTGGTGGATTTCAAATGTATTGACGTAACCTTCTTTAAATTCGTCCCGACATAAAACCGGTAGTTTTATTAACTCTCCCAATTTCTTTGCCAAAGTGGTTTTTCCTGATCCGGGACGTCCGGTCACTATAACTAATTTAGGTTTTTTGTTCATAGTATTGATGGATTTAACCAGCCCCTACAATTTCGTACAACGTATACGCTTATCTGAAGTTCTTCGCCATTCTTTATTTTATCAAATATGCGAAGAATTTGGGAATTTTTCGCAGGAAAATTCCAGATAAGCACTGTTATTTGTCCCGAGCCGAAGCCGAAAACCCGCAGGGCGTGGTGTGACTGAAAGGAACAAGTAGCGATGGCACAATTTTAAAGGTGGTGGACAGCGCGCGTTATATTTTCAATTATTTCATCCCAAGAATTAACACGATAAGTTCCTCGAGGCAATTCAGAATATCTGTTCCAAGGGCAATCAAGAAGCAAAACTTTTCTTTTTGCATCGAGGCATTCTAAAGCGTATTCTGGAGAATCTTCAATTAAAACATCAACTCCAACAGAATCGCAGATTTGCCTTTTTGTTATTGAACTTCCATTTTGTGAATAATGATTTGCGAAAAAAACACCAGAAAAAATATCTGGAAAATGTTTGGCAATCCATTCTCTTGTTGTTTCAACAATATCATTTTGTCTAGAAGTTACAACAAACAAATCATTATTCTGCTTTAGAATGCCGACTGCTTCTTGAGAGCCAATAACCGGTTTCATATTCCTAAAATAAGGGGTTTTATGAAAATCATATACTTTCTGAATTGTCTCTTCTCTTGTTCCATCCCATGTTTCCCAAAATCTATAAGATTGGAATTGTTCTCTAACTAAAGAAGTCCCATAAGTAGCATTGTGGTATTCAATTAAAGCAGATAAAAAATCTGCCAATACTTCATCTAAATCAATTCCAATTTTCATACTATTAGGAATTTATCGTGAATATATAAAAAGATATGTGTTCAGCGCGTCGTCTGGGTGGGAGATGGATATAAGCCATCGCTATTGCTGATAACTAGTTAATATTTTCTACACCACCATTTCGGATAAGTCAAGCTTTCCGCCTCGCCGCAGGCGGCGAAAAATGCTGTGCCCGTCCGTAGCTTTAGCGAAGGAGGGTTCGAGCTAATTTAAGAATAGTCCGCCAAAATCGCCTTTTAGGCGATTTTTTAATTATGAAGGGTTTCAACCCTAAATTTGTTCGTTTGCTCGCCCCGCCTACCGGCAGGCAGGCAAATGCTCAAAGTATTGAGCGCTCGGTCTCGCTTCACTCACAAATGAATAATTTTATATTTTCCCAACCCTTTATTTAATTAATAATCGCAATACTCTCAATAATTACAGCTTCTACTGGCCGGTCTGGACCTTCAGTATCAACGTCTTCAATCTTTCTCACAATTTCCATTCCTTCTGTTACTTTACCAAAAACAGTATGTTTGTTATCGAGAAAATTATTATCCTTAGTATTAATAAAAAACTGGCTGCCATTAGTATCAGGCCCACTATTAGCCATAGCGATCGTGCCAATAATATTATGGTTATTAGAATGAATTTCATCCTCAAAAGCATATCCTGGCCCGCCGGTACCCCAGCTATCTTTCATATCATCCTTTTTAGTAAGAGGGTCGCCTCCTTGAATCATAAAATCCTTAATCACTCGATGGAACTTTACATTATCATAAAAACCATCTTTGGATAACTTAACAAAATTCTCAACTGTTTTCGGAGCATCAGACGAAAAAAGCTCTAATTTAATCTCACCAAAATTAGTTTTCATTACTGCAATCATATTTTTACTTTCTTCAGGTTTAGTTACAGGATTATTGTCCCCAGGATTATTGTCTAAAGGTTCTACTCCTTTTTCTGGAACAAGAAAAAAATAACCTCCTAAAGCTAAAATAATTATTAATACTATAATATATAATTTATCCATAAATTTATTTTACACTATTTTTAAAAATTTTCTATAGTCGTTCCTTTAAAATCATTACCATTAAGAATCTGTTGGAGATTATCTAAATTTTTTCCTTCAGCAACCACGACTTTAAGATTCTCTTTTCGAGCTAAACAAGCCGCCACTGGATCAACAGGACTGCTCAAACCAGGGCTCCATTTTTTAGGGACTAATTTTAAATAATCCTGCCAGCTTATCTTTTTAATAGGTTTAGCATTCTTGTCCTTTTCAAAATCAGCTGTATAAACGTGATCTGGTTTGCCTAAAATAATAACCTCCTTGATCTTAAAGTCACAAGCAATCTGACAAGATACAAAATCAGTGGACCAGCCTGGTTTCCAACCAGCCCCAATTATTATTGGATAATCTTTAAATTCTTTAACTTTAAAACGATCATCAAATACTACTGGATGAGCTTCTTTTTTGAAAAGTGTTCTCACTAAATGGGCATTCAAGCGAGTAGCGTGAATACCTATCCAATCATTATCTTTATTATCAACATTAGTTATTTCAGAGGCTGCTTTTTGATAAATCCGAGTAATCTTGCCACCTCCAATAACAATAATAAATCTATTACCTTTTTTAATCTCTTTTTTAATAAAAGAATAAAACTTCTTTAAAAAGTCAGTATTAATATCTTTTGGCGCTACAATAGAGCCACCTAAAGCAATAACAAAATCTTTTGGCATTTTATTTATAATTTATCTCATTTTACATTATTTAAATAAAAAAACAATTCTCAATAATTTAAAGAAAAGTTATAAATTAGGTTTTTTAATGATATAATATATTTATGATAGAGATAAATAAAAAACTATTTTGGGATGTAGAATATAAGAAACTTGATTATAAAAAGCATAGTAATTTTATTATTGGAAGAGTTCTTTCCTACGGAGATTTAAAAGATTATCAAATTATTAAAAAAAATTACGGGATTAAAAAAATAAAAAGTATTGCTAAAAATTTTAACTATCCTAATAAAAAAAGCTTGAATTTTTGGAATATTATTTTCAACTTACCAATCCGTGTATAAAAAAATCCTAAACCAAAAAACAGAAAATATCTTATCGGAATTAACTAAAAACAAGATCGTTAAAGATTTTTATTTAGCCGGCGGCACGGCTTTAGCCCTTCAACTCGGCCACAGAAAATCTATTGATTTATATTTTATTCTAAAAAATTATTCTTTGGTTGAGTTAATGCGGCTATTTAGTAAAAAATATCAGAAAATAAAGTATAATCAGCTTCATATTTTAAAAAGTTTGATTTATTTTGTTAATGCGGACAATGAACCAATGCCAATGATGCTTCAAGAAATCCACTGGCAGGAAATTAAGGAATATTTTCGAAAAACAGTAAAACAAGAATTTAATATTTAATTAATTTGGGTAAGAAAGAAAGTAAGAAAAATCGGAAGTTCAACTTCCGATTTTTTTATTCTAACTAAAACCTAATTTCCAACCAAAAAGTCAATCCCTGTTGTACTAAACTGCCAAAGCACTCAGAGCACTGAGTGCTTTGGCAGAATACTAAGGCTGACTAAGATCCAACTATTGAAGTTCAACTTCACTATTGAAGTTGAACTTCAATAATGGCTTCAAAGCTAGCCTGCCCAATAACTATTGGCAAATAAAATAGTGTATAAGGCTAAAAGAAGAATAGAAATAAAAATCCAAGATTGTCGAAGGTATTGATTTTTTATTGAAGCTAATAAAATATAAATAGGAAATAGAACTAAAATATATCGTCCTATACTCATAAGAGTTCCCGTACTTAATGCAACGGCAACTAATGATAACATATAAAGAGCGTAAGAAGTTCTTAATCTCTTAAAGACAAAATAAAGAATTATTAAAATAAATAATATAAAGAATACATCAAGGAAAAAGTTAGTAATTGCAGGATTGCTGAAAAAATCAAAGTGTTCTTTATGAATAGAAAAATCTCTTCCCCAATTTTTTTGAATTTCAAAAAATAAAAAGAAATTTCCAAATTTAAAATAGTGATATAAAAAGAAGCTAAAAGTGCCTAAGGGAATAAGAAAAATGGGTAAAATTTGAAGACTAAAAACAGATTTCAGCTTAAAATTATATTTTTTAAAATATTCCCAAATAAGTGGGATGAAAAGTAATATGCCAGTGACTCGAGTTAATGAAGCCAACAAACCAAAAATTCCAGCGTACGCGAATTTATTTTTTAATCCATAGTAAAAAGTAGCTAAAGAAAGGAAAAGAAATAAAGATTCCGTGTAAATTGCGTTGAGAAAAAAAGCGGTAGGAAAAATAAGTAAAAAAATAATCGGGTCATAGGGATTAATTTCGGGATGAAATTCTTTAACTAATTTGAATAAATAAAAAAGCGCGAGTAAGAGAAAAAGAATACTTAAAATCCAGCCAGCTAAAATAAAATTTCCTGCCATTAGAAAGGATATTATTTTAATTAAGAAGGGGTATAAAGGAAAAAAAACAACATTATAAAGCCCCCATTCATTATATTCCAAGGAATATCCATTCTCAGCAATATCTAAGTACCATGGTGAGTCCCATCTATTATGAATAGAGGTTAACTCCCACTTTTGTTCCTGAAAAAAATCATTAGAATTAATCCAGTTATAAGCTGTATCTCCTTCTAAATTAAATCTATTAAGAGAAAAAACCGCAAAAATATTAATTATTAAAAGCCATAAAATAACAATAATAACAATCTTTTTAAATTCTGATTTTATTCCTTGGTCCTCTTTAATCATAAGTTCTTTTTATTAAATTTAATCTTATTTTAAAAACATCAAAAAGCATTTTTATCATTCCTTTTAATTTAACTTTACTTTCAAAACTATTTATCCATCGGACAGGAACTTCTTTAATCTTATAACCAGCTTTTTTGCCTAAAACCAAAACTTCGACGTCAAAAGCCCAACCAATAACAGTTAATTTAGGAAAAATATCTTTAACAACTTTTTTATTAAATCCTTTAAATCCACACTGAGTGTCCCAAATCCCCCAGAGACCACCGATTATTTGGACAATTAAATTAAAAATATCCCCCAATAATCTTCTAAACCATAATTGAGGAACAGCAACAACCGCTTCTTGCACATCTCGAGAACCGATAACAATATCATACCCCTGTTGGAAGTAAGGCCACATTTTTTCAACTTGTTCAATAGAAGTTGAATTGTCAGCATCAGTAAATAACCGATATTTCCCTTTAGCTTGTAATATTCCTTGTTTTACAGCATAGCCTTTGCCTTTATTTTCTTTATTATCAATTAGCCTTAAATTGACAATTTTAGACTCTAAAACGCTTACAACCTCAGCTGTTTTGTCTTTTGAGCCATCATTAACTACAATGATTTCGTAATCATAATTTTGTTTCTTTAAATATTCATCAATATCAATCAAAATTTTCTTTATCCTAAATTCCTCATTATAGGCAGGAATAATAACTGAAAGATAAACTTCTCTTGTTGTTAGATTGTTCATTTTTAGGATTAGACCCCTTTATATTAGTGTTATTTTTTAAAAACAAAAAATTTATAACCCAAAAAATTCCAAGCCATACTTATAAAAGCCGCGCAAATAGCGCCAATATTAGCCCAGATTTTTAAAGACATGCCAAACTGGGGCTCAACCACATTAACTAACCACGAGGCCACGCTAATATTTATTACAAGCCCCAAAAAAGCAACAATAAAAAAACAGGCAAACTCCTTCCGGTCTTTTATAGTTTCTTTTTTCTTAAAAGTCCAAGACTTATTCCAAAAATAACTATTAAATACAGCTACAATAAAACTAATTCCTTTAAAAACAGAATAAAGCGGACCACTAGCAATTCCTGATACCCATATTAAAATATTTAACACGCCCAGATCGATAAAAGTATTTAATATTCCTACTAAAATAAATTTTTTCGTCTGGTTAATAATTAATTCCATCAGTTATTTTAATTTATAACTAAATTATATCAATGCCTTTGCTTTGGGTCAAATTCAGAAAAATATTAAAATTATTAGAGTTGTGTTAAAAGAGATAAATGGGTTGTTAGTTGGGAAATAAAAAATGGTGGGGGTCCCACCATGTTAATGCTTTTCTAATTCGTCCAATATACGAATTACTCTTCTAAGGCTCTCTATAGAATTAGGAGATTTTATATGGTCAATATCTCGAACTTCTATTACAATACCTAGGTATTTCTTCTCTGAAAATTTTAAGAAATAACCAAGTAATTCTTTAAATCCTTTTTCTCCGATTCTCCCTTTACCAATAGTTGTTCCTTCACTAGCTAGATTAATGAAAGGATTGTATGTTTCACCAACATCACTTGCGTGGACATGGGCTAACTTTGTGCCTAATTTTTGTATTATAGGTAGTAATTGACTAGAATCATACACTTGAGCCAGATGGTCGGTATCAATTGTCATAGAGACACCTAAATCAGCTAATTTTTCAATATCTTTAGGGTCAACAAAGATAAGTTCAAAAAGCGATTCTTCTGGATTAAGATTCCAATCTGTCAGCAAACAATAAGGAACATTTTCTATACATATCTTCTGCCCCAGTTGAACCTCCTTATTTAATCTCTGAATATATTCCCTAACTTTTTGCAGGGAAGTAATTTTTATTTCTTCAAGCTTATTAGCTTCGCTCGCTTTTTTTAACTCTGCATAGGTGAGAAACTTATGGGCATGAATAGTAACTAAGTTTGCGCCTATTTCTTTAGCGAATTGAAACGTTCTAACAAGTCCTTGAAAACCCGTTTCTGACTGGAAAAAATTGCGGTTTGAGCCAATCTCAAGCTCTATTGCTCCATGTAGAGTAAGGAAAACTGACTCCGCTACTTCTTCTAGATTTGTTTTAATCTTTTCTAACGCATTAGGATCAAATAACTCATCCATAGTCATTCCAACTTCCAAGCCAATTAAGTATTGATATGGAACTTCTTTTCTTAACCAGTCTATTTTTGCTTCCAACTGACTTTTATCAGATGGCCGACAGGGCAACATTAATCTCAACATTATTATCACCTCATTTTTAATTTTATATATACAGTATAATCAATCTACATCCTCCAACCAAAAAGTCAACCTGTTGTACTCAACAACCGAGCACTCAGCGCTCTGAGTGCTTTGGCAGAATACTAAGGCTGACTAAATTACAACTATCGTACAACTATTGAAGTTCAACTTCACTAGTGAAGTTGAACTTCAATATATTTAAGCGTTTGAATCCCTTAGCCCATCTTGTAATACACACGGATTCCTTTTTTCCCAGAAATTCTAACTTCTATGTCGCACGGTCTATCTTCAGGAAACCAAATTCTTGTAGAGAAAAATTCAGTTACATCCCCGCCCAGCAGATAATTTCTAACCTCAGCAACAATGGAATCCCTTTTAGTTCCTTCTTGAGGGGCATTATGCCCCATCTCATGTTTAGAGGAACCCGGGGTTACCTTGATGCTTTCTCCTTTTTTGAGCCAATTACCATCTAAGGGCTCAATTAAAGTCATTCCTTTTCCTATCTTTTTAGCCATCTCGATCGCCTCCTTTTATTTAGATTTTAAGGTATAAAGCACCCATTTTTACCAAAAACTATCATTTCTGAATTCTGTAAAAAGTATAGCAAATAACAATATAAAATGTCAATAGTTGTCCAATGTACGGAAATTTATGTCAAAACAAAAAAGAAATCCGCAAGGATTTCATCAAATCAAATATGAAAAAATTTTCTTTTACTTGAATTTAATTCAAACAAAACCGCCAATTGATTTTTGAGCCCAAAATTCCTTACAATTTGGTTGCCGAGCCCCGCAAACGGGGCGAGGCGAATTTGACTTTTCCTTGCTGGCTACGGGGCTTGGACGATGTTAGAACCATTTTCCAGCGACAAAATGAGCATATATTGAATGTAGATTAAAAGATTAACCTTTCAAAAAAAGATTGCCTCGCTCTTCTTGGAATATCTGCTAATCTTAAAAGAGAATTAGATATGAACCCTTTAAAATACACTAGCTCTATTTTTTTACCGAATATGTTCTTGGTTGGGTCTAATGCACTAACATAATCTCTATCATTAGAAACAAGGATTGCTGTATCAAAGGCATTCTGGGCAGCCAGGGAAATCATATTGGCTGTAAGTTGTGTATCTAGATTTTTTTCCTTAAGTTCTCCCCTAGCTCCCTGTAAATTACCAAATTTTACCTCAACTCCAGATAATTTTTGTATCTCGGCGTAGTATTGTGTTTGAATTGAGTATTTATTTTTACCATCTGTAGTTTTTAACATCTGAGATGGTGGCGGAGTACAGTAGAAAAAAACATCCACTAAATTTCTATCACCAGCTAATTTTTGGGCAAGTTTTAATGGATTATAAAGACAAATCCATTTTTGATCGATCTTTTTCAGTCCACTTAGATATTTATAAACATTGGAATTATCTATAAATACTACGACTCGTGTTGGGTTCATATTTTTATTATACCCATAGAAGCATAAAAAACAAACAGCGGCTTTCGCCGCCATTCGTTAACTTGTCATAACCGAAGCTATAACAAGGATTTGATATATTTATATTACACCCATCAAGAGGGGGTGTCAATACTATGTCAATTCTTGTCAAATTTTCTGTTTATTCCTTGTCAACTCTTGTCAACTTTGCTACGGGCTATGGGACGATGTTAGAACCTGTTTTTTAAACGTTTAAAAACAGAAATTATTATAAAGGAAATAAAATACCAAAAAATCAAATCTACTATCAAACCCAACCATAAGATAGAATATTGAGGAAAATAAACAAAATCTCCGCTACCCATATTCAAATAAGGCATTGGAAATCCATAATTTTCACATGCTCCCAACATTCCTGGCGGCAAACAGTCAGTTTTTAAAAAATATGAGAAACCCACAAAAATTATGGTAAGTAAAATTTTCTTCCAATTTAGTTTTAAAAATTGCTTTAGATTCATAATATGATTTTATTTATATAATATTATTAAATACAATTTTAAAACTATATGTCAACTAAGCTCCGTATACTGAAGATAGTTCAACGAATTTCGGGCGACTCGCCGAGCCCGACTCGGCTCGCCGCGATCTTTGACAACTTCAAGTTTTTCTATAAGTTAATAATAACTCATTTCAGAAAATTTTTCAAAAAAATGAGCTTGAAAAATTTACTGCTTTGGTGGCAAATTCTTTTTTAGAAAAAAAGGGTAGGAAAATTTCTCTTGCCTGCCCTTACTTTTTAAGCGTTTGAATCCCTTAGCCCATCTTGTAATACACACGGATTCCTTTTTTCTTAGAAATTCTGACTTCTATGTCGCACGGTTTATCTTCAGGAAACCAAATTCTTGTAGAATAAAAATCGCTTACATCCCCGCCCAGTAGATAATTTCTAACCTCAGCAATAATGGAATCCCTTTCAGTTCCTTCTTGAGGGGCAGTGTGCGACATCTCATATTTAGAGGAACCCGGGGTTACCATGATGCTTTCTCCTTTTTTGAGCCACTTACCATCTGGGGGCTCAAATAAAGTCATTCCTTTTTCTATCTTTTTAGCCATCTCTTTCACCTCCTTTTATCCTTTACGTATTAATACTCAATTGTATATATGCTGACTACTTTATATCACCCTCCAATCAAAAAGTCAACCCTTTTGAAGGCTGACTAAGTATATGTCAACTAAGCTCCCCAGGTGGGACGATGTTACCCTATCTACGCTAGGCCTGACGCCAGACAGGCCTGCCTGGCGAAGCCAGGGAACCTATTTTATAACCTAAGATTAACTAAAGTTATTTTCATATAAATAAATATTGTTATCTTTCTTTTTGGGGGACCAAGTAGGAAATTTAAAAGTATTAGAAACAATCCTAGCATCTTTTTTAAGTTCTTTCCTTAATTTTTTCTCCAATCTTCCCATAACATGTTTCATACCATAAATAATAATAATATCAAATTCAGATAAATCTGCTTGCCAAAAGCTTCCCCAATTAATAAAAGCTTTATTTTCAAGCCCGGCTCTTCGGATATTTATTTTTGATTTACGGACCAATATAGGGTTCACTTCATAACCATAAGCTTCTGCGCCAGCTTTAGCAAGAGCGATAACTAATCTTCCATCACCCGAACCTAAATCAACAGCTTTTTCTCCTGGCTTAACCTCTGCAAATTCAATTATCTTGTTAATTTTCTCTTTTTTACTAGGAACATATATTGCTCCCCAGAAAATTAAAGGAAATAAAAGGTTTAAAAAAGCGATTAAAATAAAAACTAAGGTCAATAATATAACGCCTAAAAGAATTAATAAAATAATGACAAGATTCATAAAATGTAAGTTAATAAAAATTTATTCTATTCTACCAAAAAACCGCCCTTTTGGCGACATAAAGATGTTAAGAGATAGATAGTTTGTTGGTTGGGAAATAAAAAAATTTACAATTGACATAATTTTTGATTTGTATTATATTGTGGATAATAATGAAATTATTTATTCAAACAATAGAATATAGAAGAACTTGTTAGCAGGGAAATAATTAACTACAAATAGTCAAGAACGACTATATTTTTGGCTTTTGTATTGTGTTAGATTATTTAATCCCTGTTTTTTTATTGTAAAAAAACCAACAAAATTATGAACAAAAATAATATAAAAATTCCAAAATTTTTCTGTGAGAGTCAATCAAAAAAAATTAAAAATCCTTTATTGGTTATTCGCAATATTTCAAAATCCTATTCCTATATAACAGAGGAGCTGTTTTCGGGTGTTGATCTAACAGTAAATTCCAATGACAAAATCGCTATTGTGGGAGCAAATGGAATAGGTAAAAGTGTGCTTTTAAAAATAATTATAGGAACAGAAGAAGCAGACGAAGGAAATATCAATAAAAACAAAAATCTCAAAACAGGATATTTGCCTCAAGAAACTCATTGGGAATCTCTTCAAAACACGCTTTTAGAAGAAATGTATTCAGTTAATATAGAGAGATTAGAATTGAATAACAATCGGCGTG
>SDBU01007778.1_pt1 | contig 12296 bp, 21 predicted proteins | sample 2277071 | NCBI WGS metagenome assembly SDBU01 (sample SAMN10397929, study PRJNA504765) | marine sediment metagenome | isolation source: marine sediment core GS08_GC12, 126 cmbsf | place: Arctic Ocean: Gakkel Ridge, Loki's castle | collected 2008
TCGCCATCCTTCGGCTTTTCGGAGAGGTATATGTTGACCATTTTGTGCCAGGAAATCTTTTTGCCTTCAGGTAAGTTGCCAAGGTCTGGATATTTCTTTCTGAATTGGATGCATCTATATAATTCCCTTTCTGAACAATCAAGAGATTTTGACACGAGTATGACAACTTGTTTCCCATATATTTTAGACCTCTCAAAATTACCTATATCCTGTAAAATTCTGTCACCAATATACCATTTTAGTTCTAATAGTTCTGTGGCAATCCTATATCGCCTTTCAATTATGTTAGACTTAAGTTCGTCTATTAAGTGTTTGAACCATTCGGAGTTTATTAGATTAAACTTGTTTTGTTCGACTATTTCTTGCATTTTCTTATCCCAATGTCTCGATCTAAGAATCTCCAGATCTTCAACAACCACGAATCCGATTTTATTACTTCCCATAAGGGTTCACCAAATGGTAATTGAAAATCTTGGAATCTTGCCGACCAGTACTGCCAGAAAAATGGCTTCCAAGGATACCACCGCTGTTTCATTCTCATATTGAATAATTGTTCAGTTATTCCCATTTATTTTTTATCCTCCTAGGATATCTAGAAAGCATTTTATCTTCTAATATATCAAGAGAAAAAGCAATAAAGAGAATACCCAAAAGAACTAGACAAAAAACATACCAAATCAAAAGTGGAATTCCAATTATCATTTGCAAAATTTTCTTTTTCATTTCTTCCCTCCCGACCTCGCCAACAAATATTTTTCTCTCATAATTTCAATATCCAGACCCTTCGCTTTCCAAAGTTCATATTTATGTAGATATGGCTTCACTAGGAAATGAGATTTTTTGTGCCCTAAACTACACAAACTGATCATATTATTCTCTTCACACTTCCCGCCTTCTGATCTATAAATAATCTCGTGTACATTGAAAGCCGGCTTTCCACAAACCTCACAGTTTGGGTGCTCATGGAAATATAAGACTTGCTTAAAGTAGTCTTTTTTTCTTTTCTCGCTTAGCTTTTTTATTTTCAATTTTACACCAATCTTTCCTCGCAAAATGACATTTCATATGATCTCTTTCACTAACAACTACTATATTATCTTTCATTTCCCATCTCCGCCCCCCACTTGTCCACGACATCCTTCATCGTCGCCACCTCCGTCACCGACATCAATTGCAATTTAAACACATTGGCGAAGCCGCCTTCCTGGAGGGCAACCGAATAGCTGTCCAACCCCCTAGCCGGCAACACCTCGTCCCCTATCTCCACCTTCCGCAAGTCGCACCACCAAAGCTTTACCTGCTGGCCTCCTGGTAAAACATCATAAACTCCCATTATTTTCTCCTTTATATAACCTGATTTTAGCTAATTTACAACGAAGTAATGATTCTTCATTCGTCAAGTCAACAACTTCTTGTTCAGCCCCCTCCAATTCTTCTTCAGCATCTATTCTTTCGGCTACAACCGAGACTAATTTCTTCTGCAATTCTTTTGCCTCTGGTGACATTACCTGTCCACGTTGCACACAGTTGAAATGATATAACTTCGTTATCAGGACAGATCCTCCTCCTGGAGTCTTGAGCTTATATGATCTCTCATAAAAGCGCTCTTTCAACATAATAACGCCTTTACAAATTTCACATTTAATATCACTACTCAATCTACTTTGGTCTCTAGTTAGTGTTATCATTGCTTTCCCCTCTAGCCCGCCGCCGATGGGTTTTCCCTCCCATTCCTGCCTCGCCGGTCCCGGATACCCTACGGTATTAGTCTCCTTTACCTATCCGGGGGACGGGGCCTCGCCACGCGGGGCAATACCGAGCTTGTTAGGCTCCGGGACGGGCTTATTTATTTTTCAATTAAAACTATCTCTTAAATCCTTTATCCACTTATTTCTTTGATCAGTTCTTTCTATTTCGTTGCTATATTCTTTGGCATGGTAAGCTATATCCCGCAGAATATCCTTCTTTTTCCTTGCCAACCATTCTTCCCTTGTTAATTTCTTGATGGGATTTTCAATATAATAATCTTCACTACCATCAAAATTAATTGAGCCTTCTATTTGGCTAACCATGAATTTCTTAAACTCTACATGGTCTAGTGTGGGTGGTTGCCATTGTTTTACTTGCCGAAGCATATCCTTATATTGGTTTATTAATTTACGATTTTTCTCTACATTCTGTTCTCGTTCCTGTGTTTCTTTGGTAAACTCTTTGCCTGCCTCTTTTTCACCATCATCAATGCTCAAGCCGTTCATTCTCCCTAATTCCCTCTGTGCTTCGTCCAGTTTCTCCTTGTTATATGTTAATGCCTCAAACTTTTCTGGAATAGGCTTATCTGTTGGATCATCACGCATCATAATACAAGCACCAAATGCCCTAGCACAATTCATAGCAAACTGTTGAAAACTAATCCCGTCTTTAATCTGACTTGTATATCCTGTTGGCATAATCTTTTCTCCTTTAAAGCCTGCCCTGCCCTTATCGTTTCAGGAACGTTCCCTGAGACTGTTTAGTCTATGTATTCTGTGGTAGCAGACTTCAAAACCAACCTAGTCTCAAACACGTAGGCTACCATGCCACAGGGCAAGCTTATTTAGTTTTCAATGATCTCTATTATCTTAGCACAATTATTCTGTTTGTCAAATTTTTTGACCGCTACCCCTTGCCGCCGCCCCATCGCCCTCCGCCAATCCCGGCAGGTTTCCTCGATTGCGGGGTTGTAGCGGCGGAGGATCTTTAACAATCTTTCTTGTCTCTTATTTTGTTGATTCACTTTTTAACTCTTTATTTCGTAACTTTTCAAATAGTTCATTAAGCTCTCTAATGTGTTCTGATATTCCTTCTACGTCACGGGACATAATATATAGTTCATGGCGTATGTCTTCCATTATATCCGATTTAGTTATACTATCATCATATCCCATTGTCTCCTCCTTTGTTAATTCTATCAAGATAATCCTTTATCATCGTCCCTATCATATTACTATAACTCCGGTTCTCCCGAGCCGCCTGCCGACATACCTGCTCCCAGACATCCTGTCGGAGACGGAGCCAGGTGACGTGGTGTTGGGTCATTTAGGTTGCTCCTTTGCTTTTTTTATCCACTTTTTAACCATTGTTTTGTGTCCTTTAAGTGCTTGTTCTTCTGTAGAATATCTATCACAATCCACCTCATCAGAATCTTTTTCCGATAAAAATATCATTGTTTCAAATATAAGAGGCGGACCTTCTCCAAAATTATGGTCTAACCCTAAAAATACAGTTGAGACTACTTTACCATCAGGTAAAATATCCTTAGCTACCCTTCTGTCTTCTTTCTCAAAATCCTTAGCCCATTGTATCACATCTGATTCATCATAAGGCATACCGTCTCTTTTGTAATAGGTTGGTCTCATCTTTCCCTCCTTATTAATTTTAATCTATTGCATTATATCACAAAAAAAACATTTGTCAAGGGGTGTTAAGTTTAGTTCATTTATCGGGAACTTGACAAATGAAAAAATAAGTATATACTACAACCTATGAAGATAATAGTCACAAAATTAAGATGCAAAAGATGTTATCACGAATGGGTTGCTAGGAAACCTGTGGTAATTGTATGTCCTTCTTGTAAATCACCATACTGGAATATTAAGAGAAAATCATTTGATATTAAATTGAAGGAGAAATGAAATGAGTGAATACAGAACCGTAGGAGCAGTAGTATCACCGGGCCGCACCTTTGTGGCAATCTTCTATAATGAGAAAACAAAAGAGAAGATCCGACGATACCCGGTGGTGGCGTTGGAGATATTGGTAAAAGAAGATGAGAAAGAGGGTAATTCGACTATGACCAAACCTCTATGCTGGGTTGAGGAAAGGGGAGATGTATTTCCTATGCAGGACATTGGTTATTGTTTTGGGATGGAAATGGACGGGAATAAGAGGGATTGGACTGAAGAAATAGAAGAATTTGAGAAATTTGAAGAGGAGAATGAATAATGTATCAAGAACTACTCAAATTACAGCAAAATAAGAAACCCATCCGCCTCGCCGTAATCGGCGCCGCCGGCCATCAGGGTCTCGGCATCTGCTTGCAAAGCCGTCTCACACCCGGTCTCAAACTCACCGTCGCTATCGACCTCAACGTCGAGGGCGCCAAGAAGGCAGCCTTAGCAAGCGGCCATTATCGCCCCATCGTCAGCAACGATTACGAAACCGTCCTAGCTAAGCCCGACATCTTCGACATTATGATAGAGGCGACGGCGGATCCGGCGGCAGGAGCAAAGCATACTATCGCTACCTTAGAGAAAGGAATACCCGTTATTCTGATGAACGCTGAGGTTGATATCCTACTCGGCCCTCTCCTGCAGAAGATTGCTACCGACAACGACACGATTGTCAGTTCGGATGCCGGGGATCAGCCGGGAGTGCTGGCTAGGATGATTGACGAGATTATGATGTTCGGCCTGACTCCCCGGATGATTGGCAATAATAAAGGATTCCTACTTAGAGACGCAACAAATGCTAAGATGGTTTCTGCTGCCAAAGAAAGATTTCTAAATGTTTCACAATGCGTCAGCTATACTGATGGAAGCAAAGTCAATATTGAAATGGCTCTCCTAGCCAATGCCTTCAACGCCCCCCCTCTTATGAGGGGGATGGAAGGCCCGAAATTGGAACACGTTACCCAGGTATTAGACCAATTCGACTTCGGTTACGCCGGCTGTGCAGTGGAATACATTTTGGGCGCCAAGCCCGGAAGCGGCGTTTTCGTAATCGCAGAAACGTTTGATAAATTACAAAGACAATATTTAGAATATTACAAGATGGGAATCGGCCCCCGCTATCTCTTCTATCGGCCTTACCATTTATGCCACCTTGAGACTCCCAGAGCCATCGTAAACGCATTCCTTTTTAAGAAACGTATAATGTATCCACAAGGAAAATTAACTGACGTCTTCGCCTTCGCCAAACGCGACATCCCCAGTGGCTTCAAAATACAGAGAAGCATCGGGAGTGATGAATTTTACGGCCTCATAGATATGCGCGATAACGCTACCGAACTCGTCCCGATCGCCCTCCTAGAAAACGAAGGGTCGCAGAGGCCGGTACTGAAGCAGGCGTTATCCAAGGATCAACCGCTGAAATGGTATGACGTGGAGATCCCGGATAGTGAGCTTTGGAGGCTATACCAGAGGCAGGAGAAATTATTGGAGGGAATAAATGAAACTTAGCTGGCTTCACCTAGGAATCACAGGTTTATTCTGTCTCCTTCTCGGCCTCTTCCTCGGCTCCGAAATCGGGATCGGCATAGCGGAAACTATTACGCCATTACGCATTCAATCTGTAGTGAAAACTTACAATCCTGCCATCACTGAATCTGAATCACTACAAATTGCCTATTCTTTGGACTCGTGGATTGTAGCGAGGAATTTGAATCTTCTAACTTGTCTTGCCATAGTGGCACATGAATCCAGATTTGATCCTGAGGCTTTGGGTAGAACAGACGATAGGGGACTTTGGCAACTCAATGAGAAAGCTCTTGGGGAACTTGAGAGAAGATATAGTGTATCTATTGATCGCTCTCGTCTTTATGAAATTGATTATAATTGCCGTTGGGGAACACTCTATTTCAGATTGTGTGCTATTTTGGCAAGAGGAGAGAGAGAAGAAGCTATCGCCAGATATCACTATACCACCAGATGGTGGAAGGCGAGTCGTTATGTAGAGAAGGTGATGGCTGAAAGAGCAAAAATAGATGAACAAACAATTCAAAAAAAATAATGTTCCTTGGAATAAAGGTACAAAAGGCGTAATGCCAATTCCATGGAACAAAGGATTGACAAAAGATACTGATGCTCGTGTTGCAGCTTACGGGGAAAAACAGAGAAAGTTTAGAGTTAAAAGAATATCTAAACAATGTCCTGTTTGCGGAGAATTCTTTATTTCCAAAGAAACCCAAAATCAAAAAAATTGTTCCTTGGGATGCACTGGCAAGGCAAAAGTTAAACGGACAAAAAGAATTATTAGAGAATGCAAATACTGTGGGAAATACTTTAAGATATTAGAAAGTAAACTCAAAGAACCATCAAATAAAGGTCTTTTCTGCGATGGAAAATGTTTTCTGAATTGGTTAAAAAAACAGAATATAGAGAAAACTTGTTTGTTTTGCGGAGATAAATTTAAAATATGTTTAAGTAAATCCAAGAGGGGTGCGGGTAAATATTGCTCCAAAGTCTGCCATAGTAAATCACAGATAAAGAGAGTTACCAGAATTTGTCAATATTGTAAAGAAAAATTTGAAATAGTTCCTGGGGAATTAAAAAAAGGAGGAGGAAAATTCTGTTCGTTGGATTGTAAATATGAAATGGCTAAAGGTAGTAACCACTATAATTGGAAAGGTGGTAAATCATTCGAGCCTTATACCGCAGAATTTAATAGGCAATTAAAAGATTTAATAAGACAGAGAGATAAACATAAATGCCAAAAGTGTGGTTGTCCAGAAATTGAGAATGCAGAAAAACTTTCTATCCACCATATAGATTATAATAAGAACAACTGTTTACCCTCCAACTTAATAGCCTTGTGTAGAAGATGTAATGGAGCGGTGAATCACAATAGAGAAATTTGGGAAGTATATTTTAAAGATTTAATTCAATGTAAATTTAATAGGAAGTTCGGGAGGCAGGAGAGGACAATAATAATTAAAAGGAGAAATAGATGAATGAAAAAATGAGTTTTGAAGAAGCAAAGAAGTTTTGGCAATGGAAGTGGAAGCAAATTGGAATAAAGGTAGTAGCGGTATTATTTGGAATGTGGGTAGTATTTTCAATTGTTGGAGTTATAGTTTTATTGGAACATTTAGATATAGAGGCTCCGGTTTATTGTATTGCCTTTGTCAGTTCTATACTTATATTGCTTATAGTTGCTGGAGTTACGGGTGTAATGTTAATTTTAGAAAAAGACAATGATTAATCACATCAAGATATCCAAGAATTTCTGGCTAGACGAATTCCACTGTAAGGGCGAGGACTGCTGCGGCCACCTCCTCAAGATCGATTCCCAGGTAGTCGAGGGAGTCCAAAAACTAAGGAATGAAGTTGACAAGCCCCTCCTCATCACCTCCGCCTACCGCTGCGCCGTCCACAACCACGACGTCGGCGGCCAGCCCCACAGTCTCCACCTATCCGGCATGGCGGCGGATGTCACGGTGACAAAATTCAATATACGGGAGCTAGCCCGGCTCGCCTTCTCGGTAGGCTTCGGGACCGTAATCGCCTACCCTCAGGGAATTTTGAAACAAAATTCTTACCGGGGATTCGTCCACCTGGACGTCCGGAAGAGGGGACTCGGGCTGGTGGGGGTGTAAAAATGAGCATAAAATGACTTACACTCAAGCAAAAGAATGTATAAACGAACTAGGCAGAGAAGGATTAGAAAATTTATTAAGGGATTATGGAAGAGAGGTAATAAAAACCGCTTTTGGATGTGGTATATCGCCAACAGAATTGCAGGCGGTTTGTAGGCGGGTAAATGAGTGAAAGGGGTTAAAATGAAAACCAAAATAGCAGATTGTGCTTTATGCTGGAAGTCAGAAGCTTCTAAAGTAAATTGTCCTTATCGAAACTGGCCATTCAATGAAGCTAAGTTAGAATATTTAGGTTTAAACGGTCAATGCAAAGAGAAGAATACAATGAAATCGAATATAATTTATAATGAGGATTGTTTGGTGGGGATAAAAAAATTACCCGATAAGAGTATAGATTTAATTTTTGCGGATCCTCCCTTTAATGTTGGAAAAAAATATGGTTCAAGTGACAGAAGGGATGACTATTATGAATGGTGCGAAAAGTGGATAGATTTAGGTTTTAAGAAGCTAAAAGATACTGGCACTTTCTATTTAATGACTATTACTCGTCATTTAGAAAAACTTTATCCTATGCTCGGGTCCCGAGGCATATTTATAAATCAAGTTTGTTGGAAAAATGTAGCAGCCAGTAATAGTAAGAGGAATTTCTGGAACAGTTACCAGCCTATCTTAATATATGGAAAAACCAAAGATTATCTTTTTAATACTTACGCACAGACTAGAAAAATTGAAGAGCAAAATATAAGATGGGGTGGTTATAGCACACGACCTCAAGGTCAATTACTTGATTATTGGAATGATGTACCTTTTGTTTATGCTGGTTCAATTCATCACAAGGAAGCAATTATAGAACCCGGGACCAATAGGAAAGTCCATCCGTGCCAAATGCCTGAAGCATTAGCAATTAGAGCCATTCTTTTCTCTACGAATGAAAATGACATTATTCTTGCTCCTTTCGCTGGCTCAGGGACGACTCTCGCAATGGCAAAACGCTATAATAGACAATACATTGGCTACGAAACTAACGTAGACTATATTAAAGTTATTAATAAACGCTTATCTGAAGAAGAAAATCTATTCAATAGGAGGTAATTATGAAAACAAAAAAACAACTATTCGAGGCGGCAATGAAGGGGCCGAACCTAGAATACAATACCCTCTTACAACTCCTGGACGCCATCACCGACATCCGGAATCTCTACATCACCTGCGTCCTAGAGGAGGATGGGGTGAACGTCGGGGCGGTAAAGGCGGAGATGCGGAGGGTGTGGGAGGCGGAGGTGGAGGATGGAAAAATAACGAAGAAATGTAAATATGAAAACTGTGTTTATAGAGATTCAGAAGCAAGGTGCAGATTCAAAGGAAAAACTCTCATTGAGAATGGAAAATGTAAGAGTTATGAAATGGAGGCATTCTGAAATAAAGGAGATCAAGGATGGATAACTTACTGTGGTTGTGGGTAGGAGTCGGGATCGTGGTGATCGGAGGGTTGATCGCCTGGGTTTGGGATGAGAGACGGTGGACGAGGGGCCGGGGTTGACAAGGTAAAAATATTTGATAGAATGAACTTACTTGAGGAGCGAACGGAAGGAATATTATGAACAAAATATTACAGGAAAAATTAAAAAGGGCTGCTGGTGGGCTATCATTCCTTGGCCTGCTCCTCAAAGTAGTCCTATTTTTATGCAACCCTGCCTGGAGCGATCCGGGCGGGGTTGTTTTATAAGGAGAGATAATATTTTATCACGAATTGATAAGGATCAATCTATTGTGGTTGGTTATGGAGAAGGCATAGAATTTTTAGATGGCTTAAAATATTACAGATGCGACGGATGTAAATATGAATCATCAGAATTGGATCCTTGGTTTAAAAATAAAGATTCAGATTTATGTATAGATTGTGCTTTTATTGAGAATATTATAGAAGAAAAAAAATACCTTGAGCTTTCTGGTATTTTTATTGGTAATGCTCACGCAGCTATTAAAGACAATAAAATTTATACTTGGATTGGTAGAAAGAATCCTCCTTGGGAAAAAATAAACAACCAAAAAAGAAATTATATTAAATATCAACAATGGAGAGAGAAAGTATTTAAGAGAGATAATTGGACTTGTCAGGATTGTAATAATAGAGGTGGAGATTTAGAGGCTCATCATATAAAATCTTTTAGTAAGTTTCCTAAATTAAGATTAAAAATTTCTAATGGTAAAACTCTTTGTATTGAATGTCATAGAAAAAGAACTAGAAAAGAAGAATGAAAACTGACGATCATGTTAATGGTGGAGCTACTCTTTGGGCGCGACAAACTATTGATAGCGAAATATTTATAGATAAGCCAGATAAATGGTTTAAAATATGGTTCTATCTTGTAAATAAAGCCAATCATAGTGAGAGTAAACAGTTAAATAGAGGCACTTGTTTTATGAAATATGAATGGATTACGAAAGAAACAAAGGCAACTCACAACCAAATAGACCATTGTATTAGGTGGTTAAAATCGGCGAAACAAATAGCGACACAAAAAGCGACACGAGGATTCACTATAACTATCATAAATTATGATAAATTTCAGACGTTAGAAACTTATAAGCGAGACAAAAAGCGAGACAGTCAGCGAAGTAAAAGCGACACTATATACAAGAATGATAAATATATACATAGCCTTTTTGAATTTTGGAATTCTCTTAATATTACAGTCCATAAAAATATAGAAAAATTCAAACCAAATTTAAATGCCAGTCTTAAAATTTATAGCGAAGATGAGATCAAAAACGCAATGAATAATTACGCCAAAGTTCTCCAGGATGACTTATATTACTGGTCTCATAAATATAAACTAGATGATTTCCTTTCTCGCAAAGGTAATATAGATAGATTCTTATCAGTAAACAAACCATTAGAAAATTTCTTGGCAGAAAAAAATAAGGGGGATCCAAACTATCATCCCCCTTATGAAGAATAGGAGACCACGATGCCCGACAATAATAACGATAGCCTCAACCGCCTCCCCCCCCACAATCTGGACGCCGAATGCTCCATCCTCGGCACTATCCTCCTCGACCCCGGCACCATTCCCGACGTCCTGTCCATCATTCCTTCTTCCGACTACTTTTATTCCGAGACCCATCGGATGATATACCAGACCATAATTAATCTATTTGGAGCAGATAAGCCGATAGATATCGTCACCATTAAGGAGGAGTTTCGTAAGAGGAAAAAATTGAAGGAGATAGGGGGGGCGGTGTATCTGACTGACCTGGTTGAATCCGTACCGACTACTAAGAACATCAAACGCTATACTGAGATCGTTAAGGAGAAGAAGACTAGCCGGGATCTCCTCCAATTAGGTGAGAAAATAAGTTCATCAGCCTATGATGAGTCGGTTGATAGTGATAAGACGATAGAAGAAGCAGAGGATCTTCTCCTGGACATCCGGCGCAAGTCTGCCACCGATAGTCAGAAGGTTAGCCTGGTATCATCTATAAAAATGATAGGGGAGATATTTGGCAGGACTATACATAAAGGAATTGAGCCTGAGTTCTCTTTTAAATTTAGTCCATTACAAGCTAAAATAGGGGGCATAGACAGAGGGATGCTGACTATGATAGGTGGTTATACCGGTCAAACAAAATCCAGCCTTGTAATTCAATTAGCAGATAACGATTTTGCCGACTCCAATATTAAAACTTTAATTTGTTCATCCGAAATGCCGGAGCTTCAAATTATACAAAGAATTCTTTGCCGCAGGTGCCATATTGATTCTGAGAAATTTCTTCATAATAGATTGGATGCTGAGGATAAGGAAAAAATAAAGCAGGAATTAGAAGTATTAGATATTCCTCTCTGGATCTCCCGCATCTCCACCGTCAACGACGTCCACCGGGCCGTCCGGGAGACTAAGGCTGATGTGGTATTCGTAGATCATATTCATCAGATGACCGGCCCTGGCAACTCCGAATATGAGATCATCTCCAACATTATCGTCGGCCTTAAGAACCTGGCTATGCAAGAGAATGTATCGGTCATCGCCGTCTCCCAGCTCCACCGGGCCGCCAAGGAGAACCCAAGACCACCCCGCCTTTCCGACTTCCGATCCAGCGGGCGGATAGAGGAGAATGCCCAGGTGGTGATCCTTCTCTACTGGCCCTACCAGATCATGGGAAGTGAGGCTAAGATAGGCAGGGAGAAGGCTAGTAAGCATGATGTATTGCTCATCGTCGCCAAGCAGACGGCGGGGCCGGTGGGTCGGGAGTTGGTGTATTTTGCGCCCGAGCATTATGAACTTACTAAACGATATGAAGACTAAGCACTTGACTTTTTATTTTCTTATGATATAATAATAAAATCAGATAAGGAATAAACTATGAGAGTAACAAAATCAATTACCTTAACAGTAGAACTAGCTGAAAGAATTGAAAGAGAAGCTAAGCAAACTAACCGGTCTTTCTCAAACATGGTTGAGCATATCCTACGCTCACATTACACCGAGAAGGACCGGCCTACTTCTGACTCCCGATAAAAGCCAGAGAAACCTCTAAGGAGACTAAAGTCCTGGTGAGTAGTCGTGAGGAGAGGTAGACAAGAACTACTAGATTACTAAAATAGACGAGGTAGCCTAATAATAACATGGTGATGTAATAAGATGGACAAAATAATAGCATCTTTCGCTCCTTCATACTCGACTCCTTCTGCTACCTCTTTCGCTCCTTTCTATACTGGACTCTGAAAAATTGACAATGGCCTTTCGCTCCGTCATAGCTCGACTCGAAACCTATCGCAATCTTCTGTAGGAGCGGAAGCAGGACAAAGGTCGCCTGATGAGTCAAGCACTTAGTAATAAGTGTGTAGCCCAAGACCTGTGCTGGTTGAGTTATCATACCCTGGAGTATGGCTTCAGCTCCAGGCAACTATGGGCAGAATGCCTGAATACTCGCCCTTTAACAA
>SDBU01007779.1_pt1 | contig 12296 bp, 26 predicted proteins | sample 2277071 | NCBI WGS metagenome assembly SDBU01 (sample SAMN10397929, study PRJNA504765) | marine sediment metagenome | isolation source: marine sediment core GS08_GC12, 126 cmbsf | place: Arctic Ocean: Gakkel Ridge, Loki's castle | collected 2008
ATTTTTAAATCATTATCAATAAATGCTATTCTTTTTTCAAATATTTCTTTCCAAGCTTTCATTTCTTTGAACCAAACATCATCTGTCATAGTCATTTAAATTCTCCTGTGAGTTTGTCAATCACTCCATCATCTGCATCTCCAAAATGCTCTTTCAATAGTCGGATGAATTCTGCAACATCTTTCTTTGGATAAAAATATCCATACTTTTCATGAAACCATATCTTTTTATTTAATTTAAAATCCGACCCCGAATCAGAAGGTTTCCTAGGTAAAAAATTAACTAAATCATCGGGGTCTTTGTCATCATCGATGGAACTATGATTTGACCCTGAATTAACCGCGGGACTAAGCCGTGCAATACCTTCAGGGTCTTTATCCTGATGTACGCAATCCTTAGAATCTTCAGAATTATTATTTGTATCATTATGTATCATTTTTGTATCATTGGTATTACTAGTTTCGTTTAAAGTGGTACATGATGGGCATAATTGTAATCCAAAAACATGCATACCACAATCAATCAATGTATTATTTATTGGTTTTCCACAGCCTCTCGTGCCAGTTTTGGTATTGTTTTCTAAATGTTTCATATTATTAATTATATCTTCTCTAACTACTTCCTCAAAATCTTCTTCGGAAGGTATGGATTGTTTGCAATGGCAGGCATCATCAAATTTAACTTCAACTTCTTCACTATTTATTATTTTTCCGCAGGTTTTACATTTCATTGTAGGTCAGCCTCGGTGATGTTGAAGAAATTAATAATAAAACCTTTTACGCTTGGGTCACAACAAAAAGGATCTCCATATTCTATCTTTCCTTTATCAATCGCTTTAACCCACTTGATTGCTTCTTGTTTTAGTTTTTCTCTACCAACTAATTCAGTATATTCTCCAAATGATTCAATATCTTTCAGTGTTTTTAGTTTTTCCATGATTATTTTTCCTCTGTTAAATTTAAGTATACCATTTCATCAAATTGATATACATAACAAAGTGTTAACTCCATTATTGCTTGTTCTATTTCCATGATTATGATTCCTCGTCTATTCCGGTTGTTTTTATTGAAACAACGGAGCCCTAGCCTTTTCTTACTCGTTCTTATGTTTAGAGCGCTAGAGACTCCGAGGTGTCAGGGTATCTGATACGTTAAGAGCCTTCGTCAGCATTCATCTCTTTGCTTCCACGTTGCATTTCTGCTACCCAATACCCCTGACAGGATTTGAACCTGTAACCTTCCGGATAACTAGTATTAGTCCGACGCTCAACCATTAAGCTACAGGGGCTTATTTCTCCAATAACTCATTAATTAGTTCATCATAAGTAATTCCATGAACTTCTTTCATTGCTTTTATTTTCTTATAAGTATCTTCTCTTACTGCAATTTGAAAGTAGTTTTTAGTCATTTGAATTTCTCCATCATATGTTCACATTCAGCCCAATCTAAGTCTATCATGTTATCACAATCTGCACAGTATTCCATACTCATTTGTAATCCACCTTCTCAAACTTATGACATAATTTACATTCTTTAACCAAACCTTCAGCTGTTCCAAATGCATTAGACCAATCATGAGGGCAGTTTCTCTTGAGCTTACTTCCAAAGTGATGTCTTAATAGTGTGTTGATTAACTTAGAGGCATTAGGTAGTTTCCCAACTTCATGAGCTACATCAACATCAATGCTTATCATCTTTTGTGCTTTCATATAAAGTACAATAATACATACTTTATAAACATATAGGTTTCGTATAGCTATATATATAGTTAGGTTTCTTAGAACAATATATATTGACGTAGGTATATATTTAGTGAGAGAGATGAGGATTCCCGACTGACGTCTAGCGTCTATATAGTCATCGAATAGCTAAATCAAGTTTTAAGTCATTGTAGACATAGAGATGAATAAGGTAACTATATATATAGTAATCAGCTGCTTTCTCCAGCAGATTTTCTTAGATTACTATTCCTTTCATCATGGAAGATATCATTCTTGTTAGCATAGAAGAACTTCTTAGCTTCATCAAATAGCTCTTGGTACTTAGGACTTAGAGTACCATTATCTAACCTTATTCTCATTTCTATCTTGTCCATTTAAGCTTAACTACACAGCCGTTTTTATAGTTATCCCTTGTGGAATGCACCTATGATTCTTAAATTCACTCCACTCGTCTTGGATACAGCCCTAAGAAACTTAATTATCCTTACTTTTTAGCTGCTCGTACCTCACAGCTAACTATCCAATATACTTAAATGTTTCATTGGACGCTGTTCTCAATACAGAGGTCACTCATTTAAGAATCAATGGACTGTTTGTAGTGCCTAATTTCTTACCCACTACACTTTATATACCAAAAGCTTTATATAGACGGGAAAAGCCCAAATTTGGTGCTTTCTGACCTAGAAAGTACCTTAGTGCACACCGAAAGCCTTATAAAGGATTTGTTCTCCATTGGAAATGAAGGTGTAGTGCCTAATTGTAGTGCCTAAGGAAGTATATACTCTATTATATATGTTCCAATATAGTATACCGAATGAGCACTGAATGGTTAGGTATGAGCGACGTTTGGGTTTTCCTTACATATATGGCTTGCGTTAGCAACCGAGCCCAGAAAATTATATAAAATATAAAATCTTTTTAAAATAAAGAAAATATGAAGATACTAAGAGATAAGTGGCAACAAGAAGTGATGGATGCGAAGGGACATATCCTCGTAGCGAAGGGGAGACGGATTGGAGCTACGAAGATTATGGCAGAAAAGGCAGTAGAATACCTTATGACACACCATAACGACCACCCTTTAAGCCAGATTGTTTGCGTTTCTATTTCAGAAGAGCAAGCACGTCTAGTTATCAGCTTCGCGACTGAATATGCTGAGGAGAAATACCCTAAGTATATAGGAAAGAAGGGAGATAAACCAACTCTGAACACTCTAAACCTGATAGTAGACAAAAACAAGCGTATTCTGATAGCTAAAGCAACGGGAAACACAGGAAAGTCTGTTAGAGGTTTCGAGGGTCAGATTTTGATGGTAGATGAAGCTCCTTATATGCCAAAAGACCTTTGGGCTGCTGCAAAGCCTATTCTTATGACTTCCAGAGGTAAAATCTGGATGTGGGGAACTTTCAACGGGAAAGAAGGCTATTTCTGGGATAGATTTGAAGAAGCTTACATCAACAAACACCCTAAAGCAAGATTCAAGGCTTGGAAAGAAACCACTGAAGATGTTCTAAGCAAGAGACCAATCTCAGCATCATGGACTAAGGAGCAGAGAGAGGATGCACTTCAACTTTTGGAAGACGAAAAGAGAGAGATGTCTGAGGCACATTACGCTCAGGAATATATGGCTCAACCATCTGATGATATAAAAAGGATATTCTCGGATAGATGGATTGAAAAGGTTTGCACGATAGAATCAGAAGACCAAGAACCTATCCTAAAAGGCAGAGATTACTATATGGGAGTTGATATTGCTAGACTTGGGGGAGATGAGTGTGCCTTTGAAGTGATAAGGATGACCCACACGAACCATCTGATTCACACCTACAGCGAAACAGCAATTAAGAAACTTACAACTTGGACTGAAGATAAGATTGTAGATTTAGACAAAGAGTATGACTTTCGCAAAATCTACATTGACGCAGGAGCAGGAAGTCTTGGAGTTGGAGTATTCGACCATCTTCTGAAACATCCAAGAACTGAGGGAAAAGTTGAAGCTATTAACAACAGACAGATAGCTCAGAATAGAGACGGAACTAAAACTCAAAGAATCCTTAAAGAAGACCTTTACGATAATCTAGTTGCTTTAGGAGAAAGAGAGATAATCAAACTATTGAAAGATGAGAAAGTTATGCTGAGTTTAAGAAGTATACAATATGAGCATGTGAGAAAAGAAGGACAACCCACTAAGGTTAGAATCTTCGGAAGATATTCTCACATAGCAGAAGGATTGATTAGAGCAGCTTGGTGTTCAAAAGAGAAAGTTATAAAAGACTTATTGTATTCTTTCCCTGTATGAACTTCACAGACAAGTATACTCTTGATAAAACAATAAAGGATGAAGAAAACAAAATAGAATTATCTAAAGACTACTTTGCTTTATGTGAAGTTATAAGTGTTTTAATTAAACGTATAGATTCTTTTAAATGACAACTACCTTCTGTGACTCCTCTCACGTGAAATTAGCTGCAGGGACAAGCGTGAGTTCTGCTTTAACATTTGCAGACTATGAAATTATGATTAACCAAGCAGAAGATGCTCTTAATGTTGTTGCTATATCTGCGAGTGGAGTTGATTTAATAGCAGACTATGCAGCAATGTCTTCTAACTTCAAACTAGTTCTTCAAGATGGAACTGCACATCACGCAGGAGTTTCAGCAGTTAACTTTAACCAAAACACTTATCCATCTACAACTCAAGCAGTAACTACTATGAACTTCTGCTGGACTAGATTTAAGGAAGCAGAGAAGAAAGTAAAAGAAGCAGAAGAGTTAATAAGGATTAGGAGAACAAGCTAATGGCAGTAATTCCAACAACATTTCTCGTTCCGCCTGAGCCTGCAATAGCCAACTTCTCATTTATAGAGTTCGCAAGTGGTAAAGGAGTTGTAGAGTTCTTTGCAGGAGACACAGTCGACCAACAAATACTAAGTACAGCTACATTCTATTCTGAGGATTCTGCTACAGCTACAAATCAAACAAACGATGCTAACACTGTAGAGTTCACAACTAAGTTCGAGAGGACTGTTCAGATTGAAGGAACTGCAATAGTTAATATTCCTACAAGACTCTCAAATAATGACGCAGACGCCAGTATTATAACTTGTGTTTACACTATCAAATTAATTAAGAGAACAGGATTAGGAGATACTGAGTTATTGAGTGAAGAACAAACTGATGTAACTCCAAGTATAACCGCATCAAATCAAGACGAATATGAAACTCTATCAGTTTCAGCAGACATCACAAGAATAACATTAAACCAAGGGGATGAGTTAGTGTTACAAGTGTTAGGAACTCTAAGTCATACAAACGGAGGTAACGTTCCAGATGGGGATGTATTTTGGTCTATTCATCACGACCCTAAAGATAGAAATGTTGACACAGCAGGAGGACAAGATACAACCCAAACAACTATTAAAGTTCCATTCCGTATAATCTCATAAAATGCCAACTAACGATTTAAGTCAGATAACAACAACGAACATGCAAGGCACAGTTCCAGAAACAACTATCTCTTCTCAATCTCCAGACCAAGAAAATGTTAGCGGAGAAACAGTTTGGGATTATCCAGATGCTGAAGAAAACCTAGGAATCTATAATGAAGTACCTGAACTAAAGTCTGCTATTAAAGTTCTAGCGAAAAGAGTTGCTGGAGTAGGAATAGAAGGAGACTCAGAAGCACAAGGTATTATTCAAAACATAAAAGGATGGGGAGAGGATAGTTTCATGAGCATTATGATTCAGATGGTTATTGAAAAGAAAGTCTTCGGAGATGCCTTTGCTGAGATAGTTAAAAGTGAATCAGGAGTCATAACAAATCTAAAGAAGCTATATCCTGGAAACATGAGAGTTGTTGTTAACGACCAAGGGATTATAATTAGATATGAACAAAGAAATAAAGAGAATAATAAAAGACTAAAACCTGAACAAGTTCTACATTTAGTTAACGACAGGATGACAAATGAGATTCATGGAACATCTGTTATTAAGACTCTTAAGTTTATCATTGAAGCAAAGAACGAGGCTATAAGAGATGAAAGAGTTATCAGACACAGAGAACTCTTAGGTATCTTACAAGTAGACACAAACGATCCTGCCAAGATAGCAACAGCAATAACAACTTACCAGAAAGCTATAAAGAATAAGGAAATGCTTGTAGAGATAAAGGGAACGTCTGAAATCAAAGACAACCCTATGACTCATTCAGATAGGATAGCATGGCTTACATATCTTGATAACCTATTCTATCAAGTCGTTGGAACACCAAAGGTTCTAGTAACCTCTGAGGGATTTACTGAAGCAGGAGGAAAGGCTGGACTTCTTGCATTCGAGCCTACAGAGATTTCAGAGAAGCAAGAGTTAGAAGATGACTTATTTAATCAACTTCCTTTAAGAATCAAGTTTAAAAGAAATCCTAGTCTCTTAGGAGAAGCCATTGGAACAGAAAGTAAAAACGCAGGACAAGTAGGAATACAACCTAATGAAACCCAAGTCTCTGCAACGAGGACAGAATAATGCCACACAGAAAAAACAAACGAACTGGGCAACCTTTATCTCATGATCCAAAAATAAGAGAGCAACAACTTATAGAAGAGAAGAAGTTTACAGGCGGAGCTCCAGGGTTACCAGAACCAACAAAAGAAGTTCAAAGAGAAGGAACATTCCAACAAGAAGAAACAGGAAGACCATCTGGAGTTTCGGTCGGAGATAGAACTTTCTTAGGATTAAGCCCTGAAGATGTTGCTACAATTAAACAACAACAAGGAGTTCAACAGGGAGAATTAAAGTCATTTCAAGAACAAGGAGAGATTAGAAGACAGCAAGAAGAAACAGCAGGGACTAGACCTAGAGAACAGCAAATACTAAGCCCTGAAGAGATAGGTGCTGAAACTACAGGTAGCTTACTAGCACAACAAGCAGTAGATATCGCAAAACGTAGTTTTTTTAATTCAGAGCAAAACAGGAAAAAAAGAGACCTTGCTCAAATGAGAATAAATAGAAGAGGTGGTGTTATTGAAGCAAGATTAAAAGAGTCTGGAAGATTGGGATTAAAAATTATTCCTTTAGGTATTGGTGATGCTTTAGTAGAATTCTTAGGAATAGCTTCTCCTGACGAAATAATAAGAAACTTCGAGCAGAAGCTAGAGCCTTATACCCAAGACCCTACAAATATAGTGAATCAATGGAGAGTAGGACTTTTGACTAAAGACGAAGCACTAACAGAACTCAGAATTATAAGTGATGAAGTTGATGCTATTGAATTAAAGGTTAAACAAGAGCTAATAAAATCTCCTAGATTAGTAAGTGAAGGTGTGGCTCAACCAATACAGTCTGATTTATTAGATGCTAGGAAGGAAGTATTTGACTCAATAGAGATAATTAATAGTGTTGTTGGAGTCCAATAAGAAGGTTTAAAAGTACAATGTATTCGGAATATTATGACAATAACAATAAACTCAGAAACAATATGGAAAGTAGTAAAAGGCTATTTTCTATTTATAATGGTTGTAATGGTAATCGGATTTTTAGTGAATTGAAAGGAGGTAGATAAAATGAATGAACCAAAAGAATTAGGAATAAAGACTGGAACTCCTAGAGAGGCTTTTCTGGAAAGGTCTAAGAAACAACTAGAAGAGACTATCATGAATAGTGAGGTTAATTTAGAACTTATGAAAGGTAACTTAGTAATTGTTCAAGAATTAATTAATAAGAATGGATGAACAAGAAAAAAAGGAAATGGGAAAAGAAGAAACAACTACTACAAAAGATGACGGGGATAAGTCCGAGACAGTTAAAGAGACTGAGCGAATCCGTGCTGAAACAGCTGAACTTGAAAAGGCCATTGCAGAGAAACAAAACGCAGATGCAAGAGCAAAAATCGGAGGAGTAACGTCAGGGAATGCTGCGCCAGATAAACCTAAGGAGAGAACACCAGCAGAAGAATTAGCATTTCACAGAGCTAACAACTGGGGAGTTAAAGGACCAGAAGTCACACCTGAATAATGCACGCTGTATTCTGGATGACTGGCTCTAAGGAGAATGTAGATTATGTCTTAAACTGGCTAACTACAAGAACTTTCTATTTGCCTTTCAAGAACAAAGAGGGAAACACTGAACAACTTATGCAGCCTAACGTAGCTCAGTTAAGATATGGTGTTTATGGAACTTATGAGTATATCTTCCCTGAGAGTTATATGGATATGGTTCTCACAGCTTTAAAGTTTGACGACTGCGGAGTAAAGAATCAAGGAGGAGTTAGAACACCAATTAAGAACATTTTGGCTCAGGCTCACATATCAACATTTAGGAAGATGATAGGCTGTAAGAAGATACCTAAGTTTTCAAAGGAGGGAGACCAGAAGATACTTATGCCAATATTACCTATGGAAGGGTGTAGAATTATCCCTATTGGAATTAGGTATGACGTTCAAGACTGGGAATCTTCAGCAGGGCAGATACACGAGAGGTTATGATACCAAATTGGGAAATAAGGCTTTACATATTTATTCTTGTTTCAGTAAAGCTTTTCCAACTATGGAGAGAAGGAAAGTTTAAATAGTCACTAAGGTAACCTTAGTGAAAGAGATGGCTAACGAACACGTACTTTTTGTCGAAAAGACTTTAGATGTAGGACACACTGTTGCTGATGGAATTGGAATAGAGAAAGGTACACTGTTGGAATTAGCTGACCCTAATACTGTTTCTAAATCTGTAGGAGCTAATCAGATAATCGGTGGTATTGCAATGAGAGAGAAGATAGCTGATTCTGGAGTTACAAACATCTCAGTTAAAAGAGGTCCGGGAGACCAATTCAAAGCTACTGCAAGTTTAGCAATCTCAGTTGGAGACCCTATCGGTACTTCTACAACTGGGGAAAACTTTGTAGTAAGTATTGTTAATTCTGCTAGCTTATCCAGGATGAAGAGACTAGGATTTGCTTTGGAAACTGTAGCTAACGGAGAGACAATATTGTATGAGCTAAATATAGGGGTAGGAGCATAATGGCAGATACAGCAGGAATGCAAGACCTGCGTGGAATTGATGTAACCAAAGTCCTTAAAGGATTTGCTGATGAAGAAAACATATTCAAGAGCTTCTTAACGGTTGAAGCTTCAGCTAACAGAGAACTTAGAACTTATCAAAAGACAGCTGGGTTTATTGTTGGAACTACTACAACTGGAATAACAGGAGACCCTATCTCTAACGTAGCACCTGGAGCTTTACCAACTGTTGCCGAACAATCTGTTATAAGAAATACCGATCACGTAAGAAAGTATATGGTAGAATCTCCATGGATTGCTGAAGAGGACATCATGGACAGTGATGTTATGATTTGGCAAGTTAATGTTAGAGACTTAACTAGAGCTGTACAGAATCAAGTTGACAAGAGAATCTATACTGTTGTTACAGATAATCAAGCTCAAGGAAGCGCAGGGGTTTTATCTACTGCTGCAACTGGAACTGGATGGGATGACACAACAGATGGAAACCCAATCTTAGACATTCTTAACGGACAGCAAAAGATAAGAGCTCAAGGTTACAACTCAAACGAAGCTATTATAGTAATGAATTCTATTGAACAAAAAAACTTAATCAACTATTTGATTACAGTTAAGGGTTCAAGTATTCCTTCTTTTTCTAGTGCTCAACTTAACAAGCACGTAGTAATGGAAATCTTAGGTAACGATGTTATTGTTTCAGAGAACGCTGTAACGGACTCAGTTGCTCAGTGGATTCCATCACGTTCTGGAACTTGGAAGTCTTTCGGTAGTGCTAGTTCTGCAGTTAAAATTGAAGAAGGTATTGGAAGGAAATACAGAGTATGGGAATGGGGAGAAGCATTACTTACAGACCCTAAGTCTGTTCACATAATCACGGATACGGTAACAGGATAATGACATTTGAAAATAGAGTTAAACGATATAAAGCATTTAGAAACATAGCTGAAGGCGGAGTACCTAGACCATTCGGACATCCAAACTGGAAAGATATTCAAGCAGAAGCTAAAAAGAATGCTGATGATTTACTAGCCAAATATCCTGACGTTGAAGTTAAAGAAGAAGTTAAACCTAAGGGGAAGAAATAATGGGAAGAAACCAAACAGACGAAAGGGAAAAAATTAATATAGATAGATTAGATTTTCAAGAGGCTACTAATATTATTCCTACAGTTAATTTAAGTGGTGCTTTATTCGTTTCTGGTGGTGGTTTATGGTTTAAGGGATTTGCTGATACTTATACAGAATTAGGGGGAGCATAATGACTGTCACTTCTGATGCTGTAACTGCAGGTCAAAAGGAAATTAAAACTGACTGGCCTATAGAAGAGGGTTTAATTCTAGGAACAACTAAACGTTCAACTGAACCTGCTTCTTTAGTTCCTGAGCTAGACTTAACATTTAAAGATAGTTTTGATAGGGGTTTATAATGGGAGGTACTGGAAGTGGTCGGAAGCCAGAACCTAAGTTACCAATACCTAAACAGCCCGACTTCTTTTTACCTAATCATTCAGGAGATTTATCTGCTGGAGATGTTTTAAAAACTCCTGTCAATGAGAATGACCCTGTCAATAAAAAATATGTTGATGATAGTGATTTCTGGGATAGAACTGGCACAGTTTTAAGTCCTAAAACTTCTGGAGATGATGTTGAATTAGATAATGATTTACTAATGAAACAAGTCCTGAATGAAAATAGAAGAATTAAATTTAGTGATGAATTATGGATTACAGAAGGGCAGCAATTATGGGGGCAGGGCTATTTACATCTTGGAGGAACTCCAACAGGTGGGGCAGCAAACACAACAATTATCGGAGCAAATAATTCTTTAGTATTAGACGCAAATGATTCAAGCACTGATGAGGATGCGAGTGGAAATTATGAGCCAACATTACAGTTAAACAAAGATGGAACTGTTTTGATAAAAAACACATCACAGGGAGATGCAGCAAATAGAAAATTAACTCTTAATTTTACAAGTGGAGTTGAAATAGCGACTGGAACTCTCTTTGCTGATGGTATTGGTACAGGTCTTGATGTGTTACACAGTGCTGAAATTGGGAATCATCTTATTGTTGGAGATAATTTAACAGTTGATACAAATACTTTATTTGTTAATGCTACAACTAAGAGAGTAGGAATAGGAACAGTAAGTCCAGATACTACATTAGATGTTGCAGGAGTTTTTACACTTCATAATCTAGCTGATACAGCGCTTGGTCTTAAAATAGCAGAGGGTGGAGATACAGGATCAGGAACTTTCAATGATGGTGTAGTATTTCAAACACCAACTGGAACAACACCTTTTGAATGGTTGCAAGGTGCTAGTTCTAGAATGGTTATACATGATAATGGATTTGTAGGAGTTGGAACAGTTGCCCCAACTCTTCCTTTAGATGTTAAAGCTAAGTCAGGACATACAGCAATAGGTGGAATTGCAATTAAGCTAACTAATAAAACAGGAAGTAACACCGTCGCTGGTCAGTTAGTTAAAGTAGACACAACAACAAATGATGCTTTTAATACTCAAGATGCAAACGGAGATAATACTGTAGGAATTGTGTTAGATGCTGGAGTAGCTAATAACTTGGAAGCATGGATAATAATAAGTGGGATTGCAGATGTTCTTATAGATGCAGGAGGAAGTGCAAGAGGAGATAGACTGATTTCATCTGCAACCGCTGGAAGTGCTGATGTCTGGAATGTTGGGGGAGCAGTTGCTACTCACTTCTTAGAGATAGGACATTGCATAGAAACAAGAGGCGGAGCTGGTTTAGCTAGATGTATACTACACTTCAATTAAAAAAATAAAAAAAAAATAAATTAGTTTAGTTAATAACTTGCAGTATGAGTATTGGTATCAATTATAACTCCATTCATAGGCTTTTTATCCAAAGGTAAATCCATCAAGCCAGCATCTCTTAACTCTTGCATTTTAGCTTTCAATTCTTCAACGGTTTCCCAATAAATCTTATGTCTATTTCCTGCAGGACCCATTTCAGAACTATGTGGTCTTACTTGGTGATTCCAAACGGTACTCTGGAAGTTTCCTGTTTCAGGAGCTATAATTCCCATATTCTCATTTCCTGTAGCTGGAACTTTTGGTAGTCCATTCTGAAGTGGATTAGCTGGAACTTGAGGAGATTGTGTAGATGGTAACTGTTGATTATCTCTAACTTGCTCTTCTACTTTCCTTCTAGCTCTACAAGGGTCACAATACTTTCTTCCATCTACTGTTCCAGCTGGATTATTTGGTGTGTATTCAAATACTATTCCACATGGACATGTTTTAGTTATCATTTTGATAAAATTTTTTTAACAAAAAAGGAATCAAATTTTTTTCCACCATTAAAAAAAGGCTTAATAACTTCTTCTATTGGAGTCATTGGTTCATTTTCTTCACCATTATAAGTTATCTCAATTTCGTATTTCTTTTTCATTTTTTCAACCCCCTTTCATATTCTTTTAACTCTAAATATATTTTTAAATCATTATCAATAAATGCTATTCTTTTTTCAAATATTTCTTTCCAAGCTTTCATTTCTTTGAACCAAACATCATCTGTCATAGTCATTTAA
>SDBU01007780.1_pt1 | contig 12295 bp, 17 predicted proteins | sample 2277071 | NCBI WGS metagenome assembly SDBU01 (sample SAMN10397929, study PRJNA504765) | marine sediment metagenome | isolation source: marine sediment core GS08_GC12, 126 cmbsf | place: Arctic Ocean: Gakkel Ridge, Loki's castle | collected 2008
TATTCTCGCTCCTCTAAAGAAAGACTAATCTCAATCATACACAAGGATATGGATTACACACTATTAAATGTAACGAAACTAAATTGTCACGACACTAGGCATTGCAATCGTGCCAATAATAGGCTTATATCTACAGCATTGCACTACATAATCAGGCTTGTCAGTGTACCATCCACAAGTGCTGCAACCTTCCCTGCAACCATATTGATACTCTACACAATCCATGCAAATACAGCCTATTTTCTCGCAAGTCATACTTTCTAGTTCTATTTTATTCACCCAAAACTCTCTAATTTCAGTTGTGCTACTTTTTCTGAAACTTTTAATCCATTGGCATCCTCAACAGATGGCGTGGATGTGCTCATCAGCTTGAGTTCGTCCCAGCAGGAATCCCATCTGTTAGCATACTGCCAGTTGTATATTCCTTCTGGTCTGCTGATGTCTGTTTCATGTTTCAGTGAATTTGCATGTAAAAACCTGGCTGATATATTGTGAAGCGCACAGTTTGCAAAAGCAATTCTCAAAGCCCGCAAATCAATGTCCACGCCAAATAAATTGGCATTTGGTGCATACTTGTTAGCTATAATCAAAAACCTGCCAGTACCAACGCAAGGATCCAGTATATTCACTTCATTTTCTGTTTCTCCCACCGTCATCTGGACTATGGCTTCAATAACATTATCCGGTGTCAAGTACTGGCCTTTGAAACTCTTGGTTAACTGACTCTGGTTATCTACATACAAGTCTCCCAGATAATCATGCCTGTCTGATTTCAACAATTGTAAATCATAGACATCCTTTATCTTACTGGCAAATTCCTCATCTTCGAAATACCATTCGAATTTATGGTCCATCTGTTCCAGCATGGGCGGGCAGTTATCAACAGTTATGAAGTCAATCATATAATCCCATGCTTTGTTGTAATCATGGAACTGCCTGTAAAAAACATCAAACATTTTCTCGTATGTTTTTCTTATCTCAGGGCAATCAATCACCCTTCTCCACGAAAATATTGTCTGTTGACCTGTCCCAGATTTTAATGTTCTTATCTCTATTAGCATTATCCAGAGCTGTTTCCAGGTCTATGTATTCTCCAATAACTTCCTCATCTCTCAGCAATGCATATCTCTTCTCCTCAGTCAGTGTGTCCATTATCCATTACCTCTCTGAATTTCCTAGGTTCCCACCCATTGAGTTTGACAGCTCCGTTGTCTTTCAATTCCTGGAGACCAAAATATCCCCATTCAGCCATATCATCGTCATTGAGATTTGCATATCCAAAAGCTAGTTCGTTTGCTGGTTCAAGCTCTGCAATTAGCCAGTAAAAATCAATGAATGGTATCTCCCACCTTTCATAGATCATCTTCTCTTCCAAAGATGTATCCTCGGTTTCATACAATCTCGGAATCGTCATCTATCTCACCCAGTTCTTTTTTAAGTTTTTCAATCCTTTTTTTCAATTCAGCTTCAAATTCATCAATGTCCATTATCCACACCCAGTTGTTCCTCTAAAAACTCCTTTCTTTTCTTCAGCTCTTCATATTCTTTCAAAAGTTCCCGCAGTTCGTTCTTCAGTTTGATGCAATTTCGCCAGTACCCAACTTTTTCTAATCTTTTCTCTTTCATCAGGAAAGAGATTTCCTTTTCAATTATCTGGATTCTTTCCTGTGCATAACTACCCCAGCCAATGCAATAACTGTCAAGCAGGGCTTTAGACCGTTCCCTGTCAGTCACATGACCATTTATTTCCTTGCATATTTGCTTGTGAAGCTCAGCCCTGCTTTCCAAATCTTTGTTCAATTGCTCAATCTCATTTCTTATTATCCTTATTTTCCGTTCCAGTGTTTCTCGAATTATTTTATCCATATCTCTTTCTCTACTCTCTATTACTATAGTGGCCGAGGCGGACACATCGGACAGTGATTACTCGGGTTTTATGGTTGCAATGTCCCTAACAAGGCAGAACTGGACTTGTTTTTGTAATGAGGTTCCAGCCTTGGTTTTGATAGTGTCTAGCACCTTTTTGCTCTTACAAGCAATAATAACTTCGTGGAATTTCAGTTCCAGGCATTTTTTTATGTTCTCTATCTGGTGTTCTGGGCTCATTGCCACTTCGATTGCCATTGTTCTGTTGTTGGGGCATAAAACAACAATATCTATAGACTTCTTACCCACTCTCCATTCTTCATAGACCTTGCATCCCCAACTTTCAAAGTATTGTTTTATTCTGTGTTGCCAGTATCTATGTTCTGGTCCTCGAACATATTTTTTAAATGTATGACCTTTTGACTTCAAATACTCCCCTCCTAAATCTGTTATTTCAAAGATAACTGGCCGTCCACCTTTGCCAATGCTGATTTCCCTCTCTGAGATAAAATTATTAGATAACAAGAGCTGCTTGGCTTTATTTCCCCTATAGGCTGAGACATCCAATTTTTCATATCTCTTTGTTACTGGCGTGGCCAGGTTGTCATTGATGTCAATAAGCAACTGCTCTGCATCTTTGGAAATGAAGGTCTCTTGTTTTTCTTTGAACTTCTCTACGAATACTCTTGGTTTGAAACTGAAATCTAGACATGGTAATTGGTCATCTCTCATATCTTTCTGTATTTCGAAAAATGGTGTTGTAATTGCAAATGGAGTTTCACCAGCTAATTTCACTATGCCCTGGCCTGTTGTTAATTTGTGGACATAGTTGGCCTGTTCTTGATTCAGGCCCATGCACCTGGACATGATTTCAATGTCCTTACCACTGCCCAGGCTGAGCATTATCTTCGAGAATGTATTGGCTTTGATCGAATCTGTTAATTTGCTTGGTTCCTGGTCAGCTACTATCAACGCCTCTCCAAACTCCCTAGCTCGGTCACATATAATATCAATTATAGGTATGCCAGAAGCTGGCTGTCGTTCTTTATTGACATCAAAGATTCTCTTTGCCTCATCGAAAAATATACCATGTCTTAACTTTCCCCTGTGCCCCTTGGCAAGCCTGTAATGATAAATCCAGGACAGCAGAGATTCTACAATGTAATTCTGGACATCTTCAGCTACGCCATCCAATTCGAGCACGACATTTCTTTTCAGTAACTCTTCGATTGGATATCCTTCTTCACAATCCAGCATATCTCCTATTGAAATTAAAGTGGAATTTACCCTGTTCTTTACTGTTTCCAGATACCAGGTTATCTTTGAGTTCATCTTTCTTGGTTGGTTTAAAATGTCTTTCAGATCGTGGAATGAGGGATAATTGTCACCATACATCTTATAGAGATTCTGAAGGTTCTCTAGCAAGAAGTTCTTTGAACCTGACAAAAGGGCGTTGGCATGGCAGAACACGTCTGCAAATATCTGCATCCACCTCTCTCTCGAAACATTAGCTGGAGGCTGTAGAGGGTTGTATTTGAGCTTCTCATGCGATATTACAATCACGTCATGATTCTTTGCCAAGTGTCTGTAATCCTTCTTGAAATCTATTGCAAGCCAGGGAATCTTATTTTCAATAAACTGCTCCATGATATTGTAAAACAGATTTGTCTTTCCAGAACCTGACCGCCCCACCACCAGCATATTTTGATTTATTTGCTGTTTTGTCAATCCGAAATGTGAGCTGGGAGTCAGTCCGACCAGTATCTCACCATGCAGTTTTGGATATGGGTAAAAAGGGTCATCTATCAATCGTGGAAGTGATTTGTGGATTAGAGCCTGTTCTAAATCCTCTGCTAGGTCTTTGTCCCAGTCAATGCTCAATGATGTAATTAGGTTTCTGACTCCTTTGTCTTTCAATAGGTTCATTTTTTCTGCAATATTGACGATCCTTTGAATCTGCCTAGACTTCATTATATTAGTCCCATTAATTTGCATTTATTGGTTAAAATACATTTTCGGACATTTTATGCCACTTTTTCGTCTAAGACATATATTGAAAAAGATTGTAAAAGAGCACTTGTATGATAAGACGAACAAATAGGCAACTGGATAGAGCAATCTTAAAGGTTTTGAAGGAGAAAGGATTGATCACTGTTGGCGGTATTGTAAATGAAATCAATGCACAGTACAGAACTGTTAAGAGGCGCCTGGACCTTTTGGTGAGATACCACAGGAAAGTAGAGATTGTTTACTATAATCCAAATGGGAAGCTGTACAAGCTGAAAGGATTAGGAATTGTGAAATATAAGTAGAATCCATAGATTGAATACAATAAAAAAACATTAATAGTGATTAGTTATTGCTATATCATGGGGGAATCATAAATGATATTTGGGAGAAGTAAACGTTTGAAAAAGCAACTTGATGCTTATTTCCGAATGGAATTGATAATTGAAGCAAAAAAAATAATTCCATTACCAGCATATATACAAGTCATTCATGAAGTGGGCAAACAATTCAATATTTCAGTCATATTGATGGGCGATTTTGCTGGAGTCCCTCTGGGACATATTTCTGAATATAAAACATACATAGCAAAACTTAAAGATTATAAGATTACGAACAGGGAGGAACTAACTGAAAAAGAAAAAATCCAAAGATACTCACATGAAAAAAGTTATAGAGATGTGGATTTGTTATTATATGGCAATTATTCAGATAAAGAGGACTTGTGTATTTTATTTAATGATGAATTAATGAACCATTTGGCAGATTCAAAATATGCTGATAACTTACCTAATGTTTTTGATTTAAGAATGGAATGCATATATCTAGAAAGTGAATTGAAAAAAATACTGGAAAAAGATTGCATTGAAAAGGCGATAAAACATAAAAAGTGCCTTGTAGATATTTTACTTAAAGATAGGGGAGTAATTGTTTATAACTCGACTGAATCTCAAAAATTGAAATATTTAATAGGAAAACATCAAAAAACGATTAAAATACCTAAAACATTACATGAGCATTTGCTCAATACATATATTCTATATGTGAATGGATTGTTAGAATTAAATTTGGGATTGGAATTAAAAAAATTGATTCAGGAAAATCAACATCGTACACAAGAATTAATAGAACATCCAAACTAAGATATTACCCCCATTAGTGGTAAGAAATCTTTATTAATTCAAACATTGTTTAATAATATGGATATAGGTGTAAAAAATGAATAAGAAATTAGTTAAATTGATTAATGAAAACATTATAAAATATGTACCCCTGAACACCATACCAAACCTACATGATGGAATAAAATATGCACTTGAGATTGATGAAAAGTCTTTGGGTAAAGCTAAGAGAGTGCGACCATTGCTTTGTCTAGAAACTTGTAAATCACTAGGTGGCGACGTAAATAAAGCAATTCCGTTTTCAATTGCATGTGAACTATTTCATGGATGGACACTTGTTCATGATGACTGGCAAGATGGAGATATTCGAAGGAGAGGAAGAGATGCTGTCTGGACAGTATTTGGAGCAAATCATGCTATCAACATTGGAGATTCCATGGCGCATCTTGTTTTCAGAGCCGTTTTAAATTTAAAAAAAGTAGGAGTATGTAAGGAAAAAATTAGCGAACTCATTGAATTGATTGCTGAAACCGCAATTATAACGGCAGAAGGTCAGGCCATGGAAATGAACCTCACAAATAATAGTAAGGTAACACAAAAAGAATACATGGATATGATAATGCGAAAAACTGGCCATTGTATAGTACTGCCAATCATCGGTGGCATAATTCTATCAACAAACGATAAGAAGCTAATAGAAACTACCAAAGAATTTGGAAAATACTTCGGGGCTATTTTTCAAATTAGAGATGATATTATCGATCTTACAGAAGGAAAGGGAAGAGAAGAAATCGGCTGTGACATAAAAGAAGGAAAAAGAAGTTTTTTGGTTGCATATTGTAATGAAAACATGAATGAAAAAGATAGAGTCCATATGTTTAGTATATTAGATAAAGATAGAAATTCAACTACAACAAAAAATATTAAAGAAATCATAAATTTATTTGATGAATATGGGGCAAAAGATTATGCTGAAGGTAAAGTGGATGAACTTTATGAAAATGCTATAGAATTGATAAGTGATTTTCCAGAGGAATTTAAAGAACTTCTCCTTAACACTATAGAAGATTTAAAAAACCGAAGAACATGAACTATTTAAATCTTAAAAACAATATAAAAACATGGAGATACAACACGACAACGAATTGAAGCAATCTTATTTGGTTTACCTTGACGAACTCACTAAAGATTATAAGAATGGAAAGATTGATAATTTAGAATGGAGGAAAAGTGCTTTTCAAAAAGCAAGGGAGTTAGTAGTAGACCCAAGAAATCCAAACAATGTGCCACTATATGATTATCTCTTATCAGTAGGGAATCAGTATGCCATTGATAACGAAATTAATGCGGTATTGAAGATTTTTTCAACTAGATTATCTCTATGATTCAACAAGAATTCTGTTTATTTGTTCAATTGGACATATACTACACTCGACATCACAGTTAAAAAGACCTGGATATTTCTTTCCAAGACATATAGGCTTATCAGGGCTCTTCAATAACTCTAAAAGATAATTATGGATAAGTACAAATGCTGACAAATTTGCTAAATGGGTATCAGAACCAGCAATGGGGCTGAAACTGGAATATGTCTTTCCATCCATCCCTCTCAGAATTACTTTAGCAGATGGACGAATTAGTAAAGTCCATACACCTTCCCTAATTAGAAGCTCCTCCATTTCCTTTTCAAATGGATGATTTGGAAAAACAACTAGAAGCCTGAAATAATATTCTAAATCCATAGGAGAAAATGAGGTATGGTTTGTATCTGAGTTTTGTAATTTACTTGCTTTATTTGATATGCTATTTAAAATCATCTTTCTCCTTTTTCGGGGGTTAGAAAATTTGTCCCCAACTACCTTCTCAATTTTTTTTGTAACTAAGGTATAATCGTCTTCTGAATGATAATATTCCTGAATCATTTGAGAAACCAAAAACATCCTCTTGTCGATGTTATATTTTGGATCCTCAAAATGAAATTTCAAATATTCTTTATGTTTAAACCTTGGAAACATTGGATTAAATATATAATCAATAAATGGGAAAAAATGTTTCTCTTCTACAGTATCACCAATTTTTTTAAATTCCGTGTAGCCTTTTTTTAAACCTGGATGTAATGGATAATTTTTCTTTAAATATTGTGTCAACTCCTTTTTGATATCAGGTAGTTTACTTCTGGATACACTCTCAAATAAAAATCTAATGTCTGGAAACTTGTCCTTATCTATTTTTATTTCTTCAGTAATCCATTCTTCATTCATTTTGTATAATGCATCAATGAAAAATGCGTGGATTGGAACATCTAATTTTTTGTTATAGTATTCAGCAACTGTATAGAGATAATTTATCCTATCCACAATTTTCTTAATCCACATTGGGTGGGATTTGTATTGATAATCATTCAAAGGAAGTTCTAATTTGATGCCCTTGTTTTTTGCTTTGTCCAACAATAGCATCATTAGTCGATATGTTTCAAAGGCAACATACGCAAAATGATAATTTAACCAACTGAATTTCATCATTGATTGGTGCATTACTTCTTCATAATACACCACAGGGATACGTTTTATTTTTTTAGAGAAACTGTGCATATCGATGTATACATAGTTGTATTGAGAGTGATACCACCCACCATCTTCAAAATATTTCATTGACAATCTAGTGTTAAGTAAATTGCTCATTTCATACATCCTTATTAAAGAGTGAATTTATCTTAAGGAAAAAATTCTCATTTAATTCCATTCCTTCAGTGTTTTTAGGATTTACAAACATGATATAACTTTGGTTTAAATTATCAATAAACACGATTAATTCATCACCATCTTCCCATCCTAATTTGTTTTCTGCTTCAATTGGAATAGTGAGTTCTAGATTACGACCACCACTTTTCCTTACTTTTACTGTTGTAATAAACTCTGTAGCCAACTCTGATAACTTTCCATTTTCTTTGTTCATCTCTACCACCTGTTACTAGTAACCAACTACTACCAGTGTAAACTAGCTCCTCGCAAAGCTGTTATTATGCAGAATGTATCATGATAATAATAAACTTTCGGAGAGAAGAAAAATGCAAAAACTTAAACTCACCAAAGATGAGGCGCGTTCAATCCTTCGACAATCTCAATGTCTTAAGAAAAACCGTGAAGACAGTATTGACAAGCAAATCGCAATTCTTGAAGTTCTTTCAGATAGAAAAATACCGATGACACAAGACGAGATAGCGTTTGAGTCTGAATGGAAAAATCACCTCAATGGAGATGATCATAAACCAATCACAAAAAACACTGTGAAATACATGCTTCCGAAGTTAATAGAAGCTGAACTTGTGGAACAAATAGGAAAGAGATACTTAGCCACTGTAGAATTAATTGAGCCATTGAACCAAAACAATGGCCTTGACAAGCTTTACATCAGGGAAATAATCACTGATATTAAGAAAAACATTGACAAACTAACCAGACTGAGAGGAGAATACCAGAGAACAAATGACATGGATAGGGCAGGGATAATATACATTAAAATACGCCAGTTGAATAAATTATTTGAAGAACTTCAAAACTTTGTTCCAAATAAGAAACAGCTTGCTGGTGTCATAGGCTCGTTGAACAATTTAAAGCATTGCTGGTATTCTAAAATACACACTGAAAAATTCCAAATTATCGAGAACGAGGCTTTCCAATCATTCTACGAAATTTTCATGAGATTTCAAGTACAACTTTTCAAAGAGGTGAGTGGTGACGGCCAGTAAGCCACATTCACCCAGGTCCCCCCAGTCAAGGGATATAAACCAGCAATGCAATCCAGGTTGTAATGAGCGACAGGATATTCTCCCAGGGTCGGCTCCCCCTGGGTGTGGAAGCACTGGCGTTCGTAAAAAGGTACGAAGACGCAAACCAGGACCAAAGAGGAAGAACTGGATGCCAAACCCATTCGGGAAACATCCCCTGGCTAGTGCAGTAAAGAAGTACCTATACGCAACCGAGCAGTATTACGCCCCAATTACCCAGGCAGAAAGGCGCAGGAAAATACGATTGATTGGAGAACAAATGATTGCATTAAGCGCACCGCAATCGCCTCAGAAATGGAATAAGGAACATGTTAGAGCATTTATCAAATGGATGAACAATAGGGACATACAAAACGCGACACAAAGAAAATACCTGGCATTACTCAGAGACTTTATGGAATTCTATGGCAACAACATATTCAGAGAAATGATTGCTAAAAAGGAAATTAGGATTCCACAGGTTCCAGAGAAAATCCTGACCAGCCTTTCCAGAGAAGAAATAGAGATAATCCACAATGCTACGTTGACAATGACTGGTTGGACTGGAAGTGTTTCTAGATTAATCACAATGCTCTATCCATATTCTGGCCTACGCCCAAGTGAACTGCGAACCTTGAAATACACAGATGTTGACACAAAGAACTGGGTTATTACAGTCTCTCATCCAAAAGGTGAAAAAAGCTATGGAAAGAAACGATTGGTAGCAATACTACCACATGTGAGAGAAGATGTAATCCAATATCTAAGAGAACGGCAATTATATCTACAAAAACACGGACTTCCTGAAACAGTTGAACCACTAATACCAACAGTGCGAAATGCCAAGGTATATTATTGGAGTGATGCCAAACTAAGGAAAGTCAAGGGAAAGATACAGAGGCTTGCTGGAATTGAGTTTAAATTAAAAGATTACAGATCTAGCTTCTGTCAAATCGCGATTGACCTTGGCGCAGAACTCTCAGCTGTATCAAAGATGATGGGGCATAAGACCACAAAAACCACTGAAACATACTACGGACGCATAAGAGACATCTCAGCTATCAAAGAGATTGAAAGAGCGTTCTCGGAGCCAACGCAAAAAGTTTAATAGACCCTGAACTAGAAAATGCCAGATAATGAAATGCGGGCCTGAAGGGATTCGAACCCCTGGCCGATCGGTAGCTCCAGCGCATTTAAACGCTATAAGAGCCGATCGCTCTACCTAGCTGAGCTACAGGCCCACATTATTGTTTAAGCAGATGTAGCTCAGCTATAGAAGGAAAACCGATATAAAGAATTTACCATTAGTTTTCAACCCAGCAAATTAAAAACATACTTCGTGTAGCTGAGCTACAGGCCCACGAGCAAAATTGTACCCAATTTTGCGAGGAGTAGGAAGCTCTGCTTCCTACGTGGGAGCATTTTTTGCTTGGCAAAAAATGCGAGTAATTGGAAGGTTGTTTAAGCAGATGTAGCTCAGCAAATCCAAAACATATTTATTCCCAAGATCGATAACGCTGTTGTATGATGGAGGCTGCCATATTCTGGGCTTTCTCGCTTGTATTCTTTGCAGAGATGGGAGACAAGACCCAGCTATTGACAATATCCCTTGCATCCAGGCACAATCACAAGACTGTTTTCTCGGCAGTGCTGTGGGCATTGATAATCGCCACAATGTTCGGCGTGGCTGTCGGCTCCATCCTTTTCGCATTGGTTCCCATTCTGTACATCCGTGTCTTCGCTGCATTATTGTTTCTGCTGTTCGGCTTGCTGGCTTTCGCGGAGAAGGAAAAGAAGAGGGCAAAGAGGATTAAGAATGAAAGGGGTGTTCACAGGAAGGCGTTCACTCTCACATTCTTTGCAGAGATGGGGGACAAGACCCAGCTGGCTGTCATGGCACTCACTGCATCATTGCAGGCACCGATCGAGGTATTCATCGGCGCAACAATTGCATTCGCACTCGTTACTGGAATAGGCGTTACCATTGGCAGGCTGATGGGAAAGAAGATAAGGCCCAAAACTCTCCGCATCATCAGCGGCATACTGTTCATCGGAATCGGGATTTACATACTTTGGGAGGCATTGATCCTGTGATGTTGTATGGTTTGCACAGTATGGTAGTGTACATGTATGGACAAAATATTAATAACGCATTGTAATAATCTGTCCTGGTGGTTCCTTGGCAAACGATATATTCAAGATGGTGGTTTCCGGGCTCGAGGTACATGTGGGGGACATCCTGGCACTTGGAGTCACAAAGAACGCGCTGAGGAAACTGGACAGCAGCGAGATATATGTCACGCCAGATGAGATGAAGCAGGCTTTGAAGTCGCACATCGGCCCGGCCCTCCTCTCCTTCATGTCGCCCGACATGGCAAAGAAGCTGGTCAGTAAGTTGATTAAGCAATTACCGGATGGTGATTAAATGGGAATAAGAAGGAGTTTCGATACAACGGAATTGATAACTGGGTACTGCCTCTTGGCTTATGCTGTAATGGTGCTCACGATTTTTCTGCTGGAGCCGTTTGACTTCGAATCAATGACTGTGTTTGCCGCGGTCACCACCTTAATCGCACTGGCATTCACGCTTTATTTCTGCTTTAAGGCATTGGCTCTTTATGGGCGCAACAGCAACGAAGGTAAGGTATGGTTCAAGATAATCCTCACAATGCTGCTACTGGCAATCGGTCTGGCATTAAGCGAAATCATCAGCTACGAATACCGTCCGTTTGCCATATGCGCAATCTTTGCTTTCATCCTGGTAGCCTGGGCGATATTGGAGCGCTTGAGGAACGCAGGCCTGAAACCAAGGCTAAAAGACGTGGCCATTGCATCGACCCTCGTCATTTTGATATCCATTTTCATATCCCTCGTAATGAGTCATTTGTCGGAGAGGGGGTTGCGCGACGTGGATATAAACCGATTCTGGCTCGAACTGACAGTAGTATTCATCGCCTTCGTGGTCACCTTCCTCTCGTCAATAATGGGCAGTTTGATGGGCGGGCACCTCTCAAAGGGCTGGTACTTCTTTGCCCTGGGCTCAGCCATTTTCTCGATAACCTACACCTTTATCGTCGTGTTAAGGGCACTGGACCTGTATGCGGATTTTCTATTCATCGAGACCTTTCAGGTAATGGCACTCAATTCCGTAACATTCAGCGCATATCTGCAGAGGAAGCGGCATCTGGAAATGATTGAAAACATTTAATTATAGTGGAAAACTAAACTATTTCGAGAAAATTCATTAGAATGTTGGAGGAGCCAGATGGCTCCTCCCATCATCGGCGGAAGACTCTATCTTCCGCCAAGATTTTGGAGAGAACAGGAAAGCAACTTTCCTGTGAATGAACTATACAAGCCGTTATCGTAGGAAACTTCGTCTCCTCCTTTCAAAGGAAGTTTTCGACGAGAGAAGGAAGTTCCCACTTCCTTTGACTCGTAGGAAATGGGAATTCCCTCCTTTCGCACGAATTTCCTACGTTAGTAGGAATTTCAAGGAAATTCCTGCGACTCCACACATAGTCAAGAACTATAT
>SDBU01007781.1_pt1 | contig 12295 bp, 10 predicted proteins | sample 2277071 | NCBI WGS metagenome assembly SDBU01 (sample SAMN10397929, study PRJNA504765) | marine sediment metagenome | isolation source: marine sediment core GS08_GC12, 126 cmbsf | place: Arctic Ocean: Gakkel Ridge, Loki's castle | collected 2008
GCGGGTGGCTATCGCCCGGGCGTTGGCTATGGAACCGAAGGTGATGCTGTTCGATGAGGTGACGTCGGCGCTAGATCCGGAGCTCATCGGGGAGGTGCTGGATGTTATGCAGCAGTTGGCCAGCGAGGGCATGACCATGCTCACGGTCACTCACGAGATGCATTTCGCTGAGCGAGTGGCTCACCGGGTGATAATGTTCGATGAGGGGGTGATCCTGGAAGAAGGTCCCCCTGAGCAGTTGTTCACCCAGGCCACCCACGAGCGCACCAGGCGTTTCTTGAGGCAACTGGAGTGGGAGGGAGATCAGCCTTTATCGAGTGGCGGCTGAGAATTGGTACATGAGAGAGAGGAGGGCTTGACGGTGCATTTCCCGGATTTTGAGCGCGAGGAAATCGAGTCTCGGCAGAGGCGTGCCAGGGAGCTGATGGCCGAGGAGGGGCTGGATGCCCTGCTTCTGACCACGGAGAAGAACTACCGGTACTTGAGCGGTCACTGGACCCAGTTCTGGGTCAGCAATACGAGACCCATGTTCATGGTGTTCCCCCTGAGCGGTGATCCGACACTCCTGGTGGCTGGCGCAGAGCTGGGCGTGGCCAAATCTACCACCTGGGTGGAGGATGTTCGGACCTGGGTGGGCTGGGCAGCCGAGGGTGTGCAGGCGCTGGCGGATATCATACGAGAGAAGGGATTGGCAAAGGGCCGCATCGGCGCCGAGTTGGGCAAGGAGCAGCGCCTGGGAATGCCGCACTCGAACTTCATCGGCCTGCAGACGGATCTTCCAGGCGCCCAGTTCGTGGACACGGCGGAGCTTCTGTGGACTCTGCGCGCGCGGAAATCCCCGGCGGAGATAGCGCGCCACCGGAAGGCCTCAGAGATCGCGGATCGAGCCTTCCGAGAGACCTTCGGCGGACTGAGGGTGGGGATGACCGAGGCAGATATCTACGCCGGCGTCGGCTCCAAGATGGTGGCATATGGCGCCGACGATGTGGGCTACGTTCCCTTGACCTCGGGGGAGGGAAACTACGAGCGGGTCACCGGTGGACCCACGCAGCGCGCCATTAACAAGGGGGACCTGGTGTGGATAGACAATTGTTGTCCCCATCGAGGGTACTGGGCGGACTTCTGCCGCATCGTGGCTGTGGGGAGCGCTACCCAGGTCCAGAAGGACTACTACAAGCTGATCTACGATGTGCTTCAGAAGTGCATCGATGCGATCCGGCCAGGTGACCCGATCTCCAACATTATGAACATATGCAACGGGGAGTTCGCGAAGCATGGCGAGGAGCAGAGTCGGGTGGGAAGGATGGGCCATGGGCTGGGGCTGGATTTGACCGAGCCTCCGTCCCTCACCATGGATGAGGTGGGCATCATGGAGCCCGGCATGGTGTTCGCTGTGGAGCCCAACATCCTGAACGAGCATGGCTACTTCCAGTTGGAGGAAGACGTGGTGGTCACCGAAACGGGGTGCGAGGTCCTCACCAATCCGGCGCCCCCTGATCTCTGGATACTCTAGGCGGTTGGCCGTCAGCGGTCGAGGGAGGGGGGAAGGATCATGTACGGATGGAGAGCCAGGATAGGGGTCATCTACCCGGCCTCGGGGCTGGCCGATCACGAGTACTACCAGATGGTTCCCGAGGGGGTATCGGTACACGTCACGCGTTCGCAGGTGCCGGGCTCCGGAGAGGTGACGCTGGAGACGGTGCAGGAGGTGGCGGGGTCGGAGAGCGAGTTCGTCCGAACGGCCAGGGATCTAGCCACCGTGCGCCCCCATGTCATCGCGTGGATGTGCACCTCGGGGAGCTTCAGCCGAGGGGCGGAGTGGGACAAGAAGCTCATCAGGATCCTTGAGGAGGCTTCGGGGACTCGCGCCGTCACCACATCCTGTTCCATCGTGGCGGCCATGGAAGCCTTGGGGGCTCGAAGGATAGCTGTGGGCACCCCTTACGAGGATCGGATCAACGTTAAGCTGCAGGAATACCTCGAAGCTCAGGGCCTGGAGGTGGTGAACATCAAGGGATTGGGCTGTGCAGATGACTGGGAGATCGGATCCCATCCGCCCGATGTGGCCTACAATCTGGCCAAGGACGTGGATCGGCCCGAGGCGGAGGCGGTCTTCATCAGCGATACGGGATTTCGCATGATCGAGGTGGCGGAGATCGCCGAGCTCGATCTGGGCAAGCCAGCGGTGAACGCCAACATGGTGACCATGTGGAATGCCCTTCGAACCGCGGGTGTCAAGGAGCCCATCGGGGGGTTAGGAAGCCTTTTCACCATTTAGGAGGAAGGTTGGGTGTAATGCCGACGGACGAGGTAACGAGGCGGAAGGTTCTGTCCGCCGTGGATATCGCTGGGGAGGAGACGGTGGCCTTGCTGCAGGGGATGGTGCGCATCCCCAGCGTCAACCCTCCCGGAAATGAGCGGTTGATGGTGGATTTCCTGGAGAAGCACCTGGGCGGGATGGGCGCCGAGGTGGAGACCTGGGACGTTCATCCGGGGCGGCCCGATCTGGTGGCCACCTTCGAGGGAGAAGGTGGAGGGCCATGCCTGGTCTTCAATGGTCACACCGATGTTGTGCCGCCGGGCGAGGGTTGGACGGTGGATCCATACGGGGGTGAGGTGCGGGCTGGACGGGTCTACGGTCGGGGGGCGACCGACATGAAAGGCGGGATCGCCGCCATGATCATGGCCATGGACGCCGTCCGGAGGGCGGGCGTCCGCTTGAAGGGGACGCTGAAGATCGCCGCCGTGGCCGACGAGGAGGAAACCCAGGCCGGAACGCGGGTGATGGTGGAGCGGGGCTTCGAAGCCGACTTCGGCATCGTGGGCGAGCCCACGGAGCTGGTGCCGGTGATCGCCCACAAGGGGGATTTCTACTTCGACATCACCACCCTGGGCAAAGCATCCCACGGCAGCATGCCGGACAAGGGGATCAATGCCATCCGCAAGATGGTGAAGGTCATCGACGCCATCGACGAGCTGGCGGAGCGGATGAAGGGCAGGCTGCACCCGGTGGTGGGCGCTCCCACCATTAACGTGGGCACCATTCACGGAGGCACGGTCACCTGCATCGTTCCCGATCGGTGTACCATACAGGTGGATCGAAGGGTGACGCCCAGCGAGGAGAGGGACGAGGTGATCCAGGAGATTCAGGATCTTCTGGAGCGCCTCAGGCGGGAGGATCCTCAGTTCGCGGCCGAGATGGAAATGCCCGTCCTGGCGATGCCTATGGAGATCGAGGCGGACGAGCCCATTGTCAAAACCCTACGGAAGGCGACAGAGAGGGTGACTGGGAAGGACCCGGGGGTGGGGGGCTGGTCGGCTACCTGCGACGCCAACTATTTGGTGAACGATGCTCACATTCCCACGGTGATCTTCGGGCCCGGGAGCATCGCTGGACAGGCACACAAGCCTGACGAGTACATCGAGATAGACGAGCTGATGCTGGGCACGCGCATCTACGCGCTGACGCTGCTCGAGCTGTTGGCCTGATCGGCGGAGCTGAGCTGGGGAATCGACGTCTATAGAAGAGCGTGTTGGGGAGGCGATTTTGGCCGAAGCGGAGACCCGGACAACGATGGGGTTTCGCTGGCGACATTATCACACCGTGTGGTACATCTTGGGTTTCTCCTGGATCGCCAGCTACATGGCCCGCATGGCCATTTCGCCCACTCTGGTGCCCATCAGGGAGGAGTTCGGGCTGACCTATGCTCAGGTGGGACTCCTGGTCTCGGCTTTCATGGTGAGCTACGGGGTGGCTCAAATGCCCTCCGGAATGCTAGGAGACCGACTGGGACGACGCCTGCTGCTGGCAGGGGGATCCCTCCTGTCAGGGGTGATGACGCTGGCCATGGGGCTGGCGACAACCTTTTACGCGCTTCTAGCCGCCCGGTTCGTGGCGGGCCTGGGACAGTCCACCCTCATGAGCAATCAGGGAGCCATGGTCTCTCAATGGACACCGCCGGAGAAGATGGGGCTTGGGCAGGGATTGTCCCTGGCCGGGGCCGGCATCGGCCTGAGCCTGGGGATCATCCTGGCGGGGGCTGTCTCCCAGTGGCTTGGCTGGCGCTGGGCTTTCATCATCCTGGCCTTCCCGTGTCTGCTGGCGGGGGCCTTGATCTGGCGATTTATCCTGGATTCTGGAAAGCCAGCGGTGGCCTCAGAGCGAGTACCATTTCGTTCCGCCTGGAACAACCGCGATCTATGGATCGCCTACGGTGCGGACTTCTCGGGAGCCTTTGGCCTCACTATCATCTCCACCTGGGCTCCGGCCATGATGGGCGACGCGGGCGCGAGCAGCCTATTGGAGGCCTCCCTGTACGCTTCGCTGGTGGGATTTGGGATGATCCCGGGGCTCCTGATCAACGGCTTCATCGCGGATGCGCTTGCTAGGAGGGGTGTCGGGGAGAAGTACGTGGTGTCGGCGAATATGGCGGGCTTCGCTGTGGTCATGGCGCTGGTCGGGTGGGGGTTCTCAGCCAACCTTCCAACCTGGACGCTGGCAGGCCTGCTCTTCCTGTCGGGCTATTTCGGGGAGGGCTACTTTGCCCCGCTTCTGGCCTTTTACGTGCGAGCTGTGCCTCAGTCGATAGTAGGGACGGTGCTGGGGACCACAACCACCGTAGCCTTCGGGGCGGCGGTCCTGGCTCCGCCGTTTTCGGGATGGGTGCGGGACCTGGCGGGCTCCTATGCCATGAGCTTCTATGTCGCTTTTGTCCTTGTCCTGGCGATGGCGTGTATAATGCTGACTATTCGGACGCGCCCGCTTGACGCAGGGCTGGCCGATCGGGTGGGGGGGATCGCGTGAGCTGGAGAGCGAGGATCGGGGTGATCTATCCGGCTGACGGCCTCCTCGACGACGAGCTGTGGGCCTTGGTGCCCGAGGGGGTCGCCCCTTATATAACCCGGGAGGAAGTTCCTCCTGAGGATGTGAACCTGGATGTGGTGATTCGGGTGGCCGAGAGCCGCGGGATCGAGGATGCGGCCCGGTGCCTGACCGCCGTCAAGCCCCACGTCTTGGCTTATTTCTGCACTTCGGCCACCTTCGCCCGGGGGGTGGGCGGCGATATGGAGATCATTCAACGCATCCGGGAGGCGGGTAACGCGCCGGCCACCACCACCTCCACAGCAATGATTCGAGCCTTGCAAGTGCTGGAGGCCAAGGCGGTGGCCGTGGCCACACCTTACATCGACGAGATCAACGAGCGGCTGGCGGCTTTCCTGGAGGGTCACGGCTTCATGGTGGTAAACATCGAGGGGATGCAACTGGGGAGTGGCATCGGGGAAGTCCCCTTGGGGCAGCTATACCGGTTCGCGCGGAGGGCGGATCGTGGAGGGGCAGACGTTCTGTTCATCGCCTGCACCAACTTTCGCACCGTGGGGATACTGGAGGAACTGGAGGAGGATCTGGGCAAACCGGTGCTCTCCGCCAACCAAGTCACCATGTGGGACGCGCTTCGCATCGCCGGTGTCAAGGGATGGGTCCCTGGGGCGGGGAGCCTATACGACCTGCTGGGGGAGGAGAGTTGAGACTGATGGAGGCGGCAGACGGTTGTAAGGGGAGGGCAGCGTGACAGTTCGCGCTCGGATCGGCGTGATCTACCCCGATGATACCTGGGTGGACAAGGATATCCTCGATTACCTAGAGGAGTTCGGGCGATTTGTGCCTCCCGATGTGGAGATGCATTCCGCCCACCAGTACGTGCGGGCACGGGACACCACGGTGGAGGAAGGGATATGGTTGAGCGAGTCGCCTGATATCGAGATCGCCGCCCAGCGGCTGATGCGGTTCGATCCCGATTGCATCGCTCACATGTGCACCACCACCAGCTTCATAAAGGGGAGGGGCCACGATGCTGACATAAGCGATCGAATCGAGGGCGTCACCGGGGTCCCCGCCGTGACTACCAGCACGGCGGCGGTCAAGGCCCTCAGGGCCCTCGGCTTGAAGAAGATCGCCACCGCCTCGCCCTATCTGGCCGAGGTGAATCAGAGGCTGACCGAGTTCCTGGAGGGCAACGGGTTCCAGGTGGTGAATAGCATTCCCCTGTGCCTCTCGCAGGATCACAATCTCAATCCTGCGGGGAGGATACGCCGGGCGGCGGAGGACGCGGATCGGCCCGAGGCGGACGGCGTGTTCATTTCCTGCACCGGCCAGAAGACGGCAGGTTTCATTTCCGACCTGGAGAGGAAGCTGGGGAAACCGGTGGTCACCGCCAACCAAGCTACCATTTGGTGTGCCCTTCGGATGGTGGGGATCGATCCCAAGCTTCCCGGCTTGGGAATCCTGTACGGGGATTAGCTGGCCATACTGCAATTTTCGTTGAGAGATGGAGGAGCGACTTGCAAAAAGATCTGGTTTTTTCGGTGGAGGAGTTTGGGGAGAGGCTTCGCCGGGTCAGGGAGCGGATGGCCGAGGAGGATCTTGACGTCCTCCTGGTTCATACGCCGGAGAACATCTACTATCTGACCGGATACCAGACCCCGGGTTATTACGCCTATCAGTGCTTCATCGTGCCGGCCGAGGGTGAGCCGATCATGCTGACCCGTCTGCTGGAGGAAGGAAACGTCCGAGCGCTCTCCTGGGTCGAGCGACGTGCCACGGTGGCCGACACCGAGGATCCCATCGAGGTCACCCGACAGGTTCTATCCGATGGGGGCTGGGCGGGCAAACGGGTCGGAGTGGAGCAGTCCTGCTGGTTCCTGAGCACGGCTAACCTGCTGAAGCTCACCGAGCTCATGCCGGACGCGGACTTCGGCGATGCCTCGGGGACGGTGGAAGCGGTGCGGCTCATCAAGTCGTCGGCCGAGGTGGACTACATACGGCAGGCGGCGCGAGCCACAGAGAAGGCTATCGAGATGGGGGTGGAGGCCGTGGCCGAGGGCGACGACGAGAACGATGTGGCGGCGGCGGTGCACGAAGGGCTGATCCTGGGGGGCAGCGAATACTACAGCCTTCCTCCATTCGTGGTCTCCGGGGATCGGACCTATCTGTGCCATGCCACCTGGGCGGGCAGGGAGCTTCGGCCTGGCGATCTGGTCTACATCGAGGTGGCGGGCTGCGTCCGGCGATACAGCGCGCCCTCCCTGCGGTGTGCGGCTCTGGGCGAGCTCTCCCCCGAGATCCGGAGACTCTTCGATTCGGTGTGCCGGGCCTTCGATTACGGCCTGGAGGAGATGAGGCCGGGGTCGACCTCGGGCCGGGTGGATGCGGCGGTGCGAAGGGCTTTCAAAGAGTTCGATGTGGAGCATCTATACGATCACCGGTCGGGTTACTCGGTGGGGATCTCTTTCCCTCCCGATTGGGGTGAGGGCCATATTATGAGCTTGAAAGCTGATGACCCCTCCGAACTCCGGCCGGGCATGGTCTTCCACCTATGTCCGTCCATCTTCGTCTGGGGCGTTGCCGGGGTGGCCTGCACCGACACCGTCCTTATCACAGACGAGGGGCACGAAGTGATCACGCAAGTTTCACGGGAGCTGTTTCAACGCTAGAGTGACGGCCGTGAGGCCGGGAGGAGAGCATCGAGCGATGAAAGATGAGAAAGAGCTTTGGTTCTCGCTGGAGGAATATGGGGAGCGGTTGAGGAAGGTGCGAGTGCACATGGCGGAGAAGGGCGTGGACGCCATGTTGAGTCACACTCCGGAGAACATCTACTACCTGACCGGGTATCAGACTCCCGGCTATTACGCCTACCAGTGCTTCATAATCCCCGCCGAGGGCGATCCGGTGATGCTCACTCGGCGGCTGGAGGAATCTAACGTCCGGGCCCTGTCGTGGGTGGACGAGCGGCGCACCATCCTGGATACGCAGGATCCGGTGCAACGCACGGCGGAGACCCTTCGGGAGATGGGGCTGACCGAGAAGAGGGTGGGAGTGGAGCAGGACTCCTGGTTCCTCACCTCGCGGAGCTATTTCAAACTGCGGGGGCTGCTCCCGAAGGCCGAGCTGATCGACTGCTCGGGCACGGTGGAGAGCGCCCGGCTGATCAAATCGCCTCGGGAGATTGAGTACATCCGGCGGGGAGCGCTCGCGGCTTCGGAGGGCACCCGGCAGGCTGTCGCGGCCATCGCGGAGGGAAAGACCGAGAACGACGTAGCGGCTGCCGCCTACCGGGGGTTGATCCTGGGGGGCAGCGAGTATATGGGGTTGGCGCCCTTCATCGCCTCGGGCCCCAGGTCGGCCCTGGCCCACGCCACATGGTCCGGTCGCAAGATAGAGAAGGGCGATGTGGTCTTCCTGGAGATGGCGGGGAGCTTCCATCGCTACCATGGGGCTTTGATGCGCACGGTGTCGGTGGGGGAGCCTTCGGACGATGTGAAGGCTAAGTCGGATGCGGTCATCGCGGGGCTGAACGCGGCCATCGAGACGATCAGGCCGGGGGTGACGTCGGATCAGGTGGACAAGGCCTGCCGAGGGACCATCGCCAAGGCCGGCTTCGGCCGGTACTTCACCCACCGCACGGGCTATTCCATCGGGATCGCCTTCCCCCCTGACTGGGGAGAGGGCCATATCATGAGCTTGAAGGATGGGGATCAGATGGTCCTACGGGAGAGGATGACGTTCCACATGGTCCCGGCGACCCTGGTCTATGGCCAACATGGCATCGGGGTCAGCGAGACGGTGCTGGTGACCAGGGATGGCTGCGAGGTGCTGGGCGATTTCCCGCGGGAGCTGGCGATCAAGTAAGGAGCCCTATCGTTGATGGCAGCCTGTGGGGAGGGGCGATGAGAGAGCTGCAAGCGGACGTTCTGATCATCGGCTCCGGAGGCGCGGGGCTCATGGCGGCCGCCAAAGCCGCAGAGAAGGGCGCGCGGGTTCTGGTGGTCGACAAGGGGCTTCCCAGCAAGAGCGGCTCCACCGTGGGCGCCGCCGGGCTGGCCGCGACCGGGCCGTGGAGCCCGCCGGAGGACAGCGCCGATATGCACTTCCGGGATACGGTGGTGGGAGGGGCCTTCCTGAACGATCAGCTCCTGGTGCGCATCATGGTGAATGAGGTGGCCGATCGGGTGCGAGATCTGGAGCGATGGGGTATGCCCTTCGACCGAAAGGAAGATAGCAGCTATTTCCTGGATATCGCCGCCGGCCACAGTAACCCTCGCCTGTTGGCCCGGAGCGACCGGGTGGGGGTGGGGATGGCCAAGGTGCTGTGGAGCACGGCCCTGCGAATGGGGGTGGAAGGGCGGGGAGACGTGGTCGTAACCCGTCTGCTGAAGCGCAATGGCCGGGTGGCGGGGGCGGTGGGCCTTGACCTTGAGTCGGGTGAGCTCTTGACCATGGGGGCTGGAGCGGTGATCTTGGCGACGGGGGGAATAGGCCAGCTCTACCCGCTGACTTCCAACTCGGTATACACCACCGGCAATGGCTTGGCCATGGCTGCTGAGGCCGGCGCCGTTCTGGTCAACATGGAGCAGGTGCAGTTCTACCCCGAGTGTCTGGTTCATCCCGAGTCGATTCGCGGTTTCGGCCTGGGGATAGCGGAGCATTCCCGCCTTTTCAACGGCCGGGAGGAGAGGTTCCTGGCCAAACTTGACCCGGTCGGCCTGGAGAAAGGCAAAACCCGCGACATCATGTCCAGGGCGATCTACGGGGAGATCCGGGAGGGCCGGGGCAGCGAGCACGACGGGGTGTACCTGGATGCCACCCAGGTCCCACGAGAGGTCTTCCGCAACTTCCGGCATGAATATGAGCTGTGCCTGGAGAATGGGATCGATCTCATGAAGGAGAGAGCCGAGGTGGCACCGGGTGCCCATTACTTCATGGGCGGCATCCGCATCGATGAGAAGTGCAAGTCGTCGGTGCCGGGCCTCTACGCTGCCGGCGAGGTGACGGGCGGGGTGATGGGCGGCAACCGCCTGAGCGGCAACAGCTTGGCGGATATCCTAGTCTTCGGCGCCAGGGCGGGGGTCTATGCGGCTGAGGAGGCGTTGGAGAGGGGGAATGAGGCCCACTCGGACCTGGATCCGGAGATCGTTCGCGAGGAAGAGGAGCGGATGCGGGCCTTCCTGGAGCGCCGGCGGACCGGGCCTCGCCCCTCAGAGATCAAGGACCGCCTGCGGGGCCTGATGTGGGAGCGGGTGAGCGTCATCCGCAGCGAGGCCTCCCTGGAGGCGGCCCTCGGCGAACTCAACGACCTCGGGGAGCAGCTTCCCCGATCGGCGGGCATGGGAGGGGGCTGGGTTCATAACCGGGAGTTGATGGAGTATCTGGAAGCTGATCATATGCTGCTGGTGGCGGAGATGATTACCCGGTCGGCCTTGATGAGGAAGGAAAGCCGCGGAGCCCATTTCCTGGAGGAGCATCCGGAGCGGCGGGATGACGAGTGGCTGGTGAATACGGCGATGCGACTGGGGCCGGAGAAGTTTCGGCTTTCCGCCGAGCCAGTGAGGTTCACCGAGATGATGGTCGAGGATTAGCGTGAAAAGGACGTTGCTGGTTCGGATCTACCGCTATGATCCTGAAGGGGACGGCGAGCCTCGCTACGGCTCCTATCGGGTCCCGTTTGAAGGCAGGATGACGGTGCTGGATGTGCTGCGGTACGTCTACCGGGAGCTGGATGGGACGTTAGCGTTTCGCTGGGCGTGCGGCATCGGAAAGTGCGGCACCTGCTCGGTCCGGCTCAACGGGAAGCCGGTGCTCAGCTGTCGCCAGCCGATAGACGGGGGGGCGGATGAGGTTCTGATCGAACCGCTGGCGAACTATCCGGTGGTGAAGGATCTGGTCGTGGACAGGGAGCGCTACCAGAGAGGCTTGTCGAACTCCTTGATCCACCTCAGGGGAATGGATCGAGTCCCCCTCCTTTTGACTCCCAGGCTGATCACCGATGAGGCTCTGGGGGAGTGCATCGAGTGCCTGGTTTGCGACTCCGGCTGTCCCGTCCTGATCGAGCGGCTGCAGGAATATCCGGGCCCTTCCCTCCTGACCGGGGTGGCCGGTCGTTCGGAATCGGATGAGGCGCCTAACGAGGCCCTGGAGGAGGCCCGATTCGAGGTATTCCGCTGCCTGCAGTGCGGACGGTGCACGGCGGCCTGCCGGGGCGGGGTGAGCACCGACCACCTTATCCTGGCGGCGCGGGAGGGGTTGGCGCGGAGAGGGCTTCTGCCGGAGGCGCTGCAAGCTTTCGGGGAAACGGTTGCCGTCCAGCACAACGTTTCGGGGGAGGACAACTCCGGACGGCTGATCTGGGCGCAGAACCTGGAGGGGGGACTGGCGGTGGCCGAGGCGGGCACCCCTCTGGAAGTTCTCTACTTCGTGGGCTGTCTGGGTTCCCTGTTCCCGTCTAGCTATCGTGTCCCTCAGGCGCTGGTTCAGATCCTGGAGGCAGCGGGGGTCCCTTACGGCCTGATGGGCGGGGAGGAATGGTGCTGCGCCTATCCCCTTCTCCTGGGCGGGATGACCGATCAGGCGCGGGAGCTCATCCGGCACAACCTGAATGCGGTGAGGGGCCGGGGCGCTCCCAGGATGGTGATGGCGTGCCCTTCCTGCTACTATACTTGGAAGGAGCTGTATCCCCAGGTGATGGGGGAGGAAGTCGGGGTGGAGATCCTGCACGCCGTGGAGCTGTTGGAGTCCCTGGTGGATGAGGGTCGCTTGCCGCTGGGGGAGGTTCCCATGCGGGTCACCTACCACGATCCCTGCGACCTGGGGCGGAAGAGCGGCATCTACGAGGCGCCGCGACAGGTTCTGCGGGCTATCCCCGGGGTGGAACTGGTGGAGATGGTCGATAACAGGGAGGATGCTCTCTGCTGTGGGGGGGGGAGCAATCTGGAGACCTACGATCCCGAGCTCATGCGGAAGGTGGCGCATCGGCGGCTGGGGCAGGCGTTGGAGACGGGAGCCGAGGCGATCATCACCGCCTGCACGCAGTGTGAGCGCACCTTGAAGGACGCCGCGCGGCGGGAGCGGGCAAAGGTGCGGGTGATGGACGTCACCGAGATCGTGTGGAGGGCCGCGAAGGCCGCAGGGCAGGACCGGAAGGGGGGTGATGGAGAGGGCCTACTATAGGAAGAGGATGCAAGGTCGGTTTGGGGTAAATATAAAAGAAGAGGAGGTAGGAGATGCACAGGTCATTGTTATGGCGAGTCTTGGTCGTGATGGTGTTGGTCAGCCTCCTGGGAGGTATCGTGGCGAGTTGTGCCACGCCGGTCCCCACGGAGGCCCCGGCTCCCACTGAGGCGCCGGAGAAGCCCGAGGCGACTCCCGAGGAAGAGGTAGCGGCGGAGGCGTGTGCCGGGCCGACGATCGAGAAGCTGAAGAGCGCCGGGAAGATCCGGGTTGGGGTAGCGGTTACCAACCCGT
>SDBU01007782.1_pt1 | contig 12295 bp, 12 predicted proteins | sample 2277071 | NCBI WGS metagenome assembly SDBU01 (sample SAMN10397929, study PRJNA504765) | marine sediment metagenome | isolation source: marine sediment core GS08_GC12, 126 cmbsf | place: Arctic Ocean: Gakkel Ridge, Loki's castle | collected 2008
AGATATTAAAGGAAAGCATATTATTTTTAATAATGAGGCCGGTTTTGGGGATGAGATCATTTTTGTTAGGTTTGCAAAAGAACTATATAATAAAGGAGCTAAAGTGACGGTGCTGTGTAGTCCTGATCTAGTCTCATTATTTTCAAGAATACCAGAAATTTCGGCGGTAGCAAATTATGGATCGGAACAATTTATCTACCATGATTACTGGATACCCTCAATGTTGGCCCCTGTTCTATTGAAAACGCAATTTGAAGATTTATCTGGGAAACCTTATTTGACTGCTGACGATAGGTATGTGGATAAATTTAAGAAATACATAAATAGCGACAAGTTGAAAATAGGAATAAGATGGTTAGGACAAAGTGGAGACGATTACATGAATAGAATTTTTGATGAACAGTTGATGTTTGATGTAGTAGCCAAAGACAATATTCAGGTGTATTCTTTACAGAAAGATCATAGCGAAGATGAATTGCCAAAAGAAATCATTGACTTAGAACCGCTCTTGGATTCGTGGGAGGATACTGTTGGCGCTATATCAAATTTGGATCTTGTGGTCTCTTCCTGCACGTCAATTCCACATATCGCGGCAGCTTTAGGTAAGCCCGCGTGGGTCATAGTTCCTGCTATGCCATATTACATTTGGACCTGGTGTTGTCCGGAAAGTGAAACGACGCCTTGGTGGGACAGTATTAGACTTTTTCGTCAGCGAAAATATGGAAATTGGGACGAACCATTTCAAGAAATTAAGAAAGCTTTGAAAGGGATTTAACAGAATATGTTACGGCTAAATTTAGGGTGCGGGGCGGATATTAGAGAAGGATATCAGAATATTGATATTAGAAATTTGCCCAATATTAATGTTGTTGGAGATATCCGCAATCTTTCATATAGAAAAGGATCTGTTGATGAGATACTAGCTATTGATATCCTCGAGCACGTCCCTCATCTTGAAACAGTAAATGTACTAAAAGCATGGGTAGATCTATTAAAAGTAGGTGGATTATTAATAATTCAGATGCCTTGTTTAGATTCTATTATAAAATTTTTGATAGAATCGAAAACGTTGAAGGATATAGAGTGGGGGATTGAGCTGCTGTTTGGAGGACAAGATTATAAAGAAAATTCCCATTACACGGTAGGACATGTGCTACTAATGACGGCTTATTTAGAACAAGTAGGTATGGTAGAAATTCATCATTCACTGCGGGGTTATAATGTAATTTTTAAATGTAAAAAAGGATAAAAAGTTTTATAAGGAAAGGAGATAAAAGTATGATCGATGTAATTTTGCGCACGTGCGATACCATCAAATCCGTTCACTATGACAGTAACGGAAAAACAGACAGATTAGTTGGTCCAGAATATACTAAACTGGATATAATAAAGTGTTGCGTAAATTCACTGGTGAAATCGATGAATCGAATAACAGATGGTATAAGGCTTATTATAGTAGATGATCATAGTTCTTCTGAGGGGATTGAAAGGATTAAACAGATAGCGAATACTTGCATTCATCCAACTGAATTTATTTCTTTGGAGAGTGGTACAGGAAACGGACCATCGTTGACGGAATGTTATAAGGCTGCATCAGAAAGTGAAAGCGATTTATTTTATTTTGTTGAAGACGATTATTTGCACGATCCTATGTGTATCGATGAAATGATATATGAAAGAAATATGGCCATGAGTAGGTTGAACCATGAAGTTAGTACATTTCCGGCTGATAACGTAGATAATTACTTAGATGCACGTAAGAATAGTGTACCGTGTTTTATGTTTCTTGGAAAAACTAGGCATTGGAGAACTACTACCAATGCAACTTCCACATTTATGTGTTCTAAAAGTATATTAGACCGATATTTATATTTGTTTAAATTAATGGGCCAACAAAAGCCTGGCGATGATACAATTAATGAAGATAATACTACCAACGTAATATGGAATGCTCCATATAAAAATGCTGGGGGGGCTTATTTACTAAGTCCAATACCATCATTAGCTATACATTTTCATTTTAAGGAGCATGTAATTCCTTATATTGACTGGAAAAGTTGGTGGGAAAAAAATAAGGAGGAAATAAAAGATGGCAGTAGAAGCAAAAATTGTAAAGATTACAGTTAAAACTAATAATAAAAGGCTTTATGAAGTAGATTATTTGGATGGCGGAGTATTACTATGTAAAGATGAATTAGAAGCAGGTGCTATTGGTGTGCCTTTTGAAGTGAAGGATTTGATTAGAGATAAATGTGCTGAGCTTGATGAGTTTATTGCAAGGCAAGGCACAGTAGTAGATGTCAAGGAAAATGACACTATTTCGGCTGTTTCATTTATAACTAAAGCCAAAGTTTAATAGCAGTTTAATTAAAGAAGTAAATAAAGGGACTAGGATAAGCAAAGATAGATAAAAAGAAATAAAAAACAAGTAGCTGTAGAAAATAGCGGAAAAGGAAGATTTACCCTGAGAATGGATGTGAATTTGTATTTTATCCGCTATTTTTTTTTGACATATTTAGTAGCTACTTCTAATGATGAGTAAAGGAGAATTTTATGGCAAAAAAAAGGCCTCGGGGTAGGCCTAAAAATCCGCCTAAATTTAAAGAATTAATGGAAGAATTAATGTATACACATGATATTTTTGAGCCTGATGAGTTAAAAATGTTCAAGGGATTAAGTGAGATTTATCTAAAAGATTTTGACGAAGAACATCTGACGGCCAATGATATGGATGATATATTAGGCATAGCAATGAATAGGGTGCTCGAACTGCGCTTATTAAAAGCTAGTAAAAGTAAGACCGATATGCAAATTGATGCATCTGCCGCTATAGAGAGATTAAGAAAGCAGACGGAAAAATTAAAGGAAAATCTAGCAACTCGGCGAAAAGACAGAATAGATCCTAAAAAGTTTGGCGGGTTTTCTATAGTGGATATAGCGGTGAACTTTGACTTAGATAGGAAAAGAGATTTGATGGATAAGTCTTTTGAATTTAAAAAAGAAGAGGCGGAAGTATTGAAGTCCGAATCATTAATCGGTAATAGAGAAGATGAAGACGCCGAAATCATAAAAACTGAGGCGGGAGAAAAGTAAATTGCTAATTGATCTTCATGAGAATCTGGATGTTATAATGGATCAAGGAGCCGAAATGATTGAGATGTACCGTAGTGATCCAATCATAGCCGCTTACGACTTATTACGTGTTGATCTTGCTCCTATTCAGCGTATCATTTTAAGAGATATGTGGTCTAAGAATTTTACTATTTCTGTTGTCTCCAGGGGCGGAGGAAAAACATTCCTCTTAGCCGTCAATGCTGCCTTACATTGTTTGCTGTTCCCCGGATATAGGGTGGGTCTTATTAGTTCAAGTTTTAGGCAAAGTAAATATATTTTTTCAGAGGTGGAAAAGTTGTACACAAGATCATCCATTTTAAGGGAAGCTTGTGAAAAAAAGCCAGTCCGTGGCTCGGATCTCTGTTATTTAAAGTTTAAGGGCACTGATAATTCTAATAGTAGTTATATAGAAGCATTGCCTCTTGGTGTTGATGGCGCGAAGATTAGAGGATCTCGTTTTTATTTGATAGAAATAGATGAGTTGGCGCAAGTTCCTTCACAAATCATAGATATGGTAATTAGACCTTTTGGTGCGGTTACATTAGAGCCAATGGAAAGGGTTCGTTACATGGAAAGAATGAATCGATTAATAGAAGCGGGCATGGCTACGGAGGATGATATTATTGAACAAGCAGCGAATAAAATGGTGATGACTTCTTCTGGTTATTTTAAATTTAATCATATGTGGGATAGGATGAGGAATTATTGGCAGGCAATGGCAGAAGAAGGAGAAAAGACAAAATATGCTGTTCATCAAGTGCCATATGAAATGATGCCCGAAGGATTTCTTGATGAGGAAAATATAAAGGAAGCTAAAAGAACTATGGCAACCATTGAATTTGCAATGGAGTACGAAGCATGTATGATATCCGATAGCGACGGATTTTTTAAGGCTTCTTTACTTGAATTGTGTACTTTGGGCAGTGATTTTAGTATCTGTTTAACTGGTAAGTCTGGAAAAGAGTATGTAATGGGAGTCGATCCTAGTCAAGGAGGATCTGCTTCTTGTGGAATAATAATAGTTGAATTAGGAAAACCTAGTAAAATAGTTTTTGTCCGCGGGTTGAAAAAAAGGACTACTCAAGAAATGACCGCAGCTGTACAAAAATTAACAGATAATTTTAATGTTATTGAAATATTTATGGATAGTCAGGGTGGAGGAAATGCTATTAAAGATTTATTACAAGAAGGTTATAATGATCATATTCCAATATTAGATAAAGAGGATGAAAATACTAGATCTACAAATGGTAAGCGTATGTTAAATATGATCAATCCTGCTCCGGCATGGATTTCTGATGCTAATTTTGATACCCTTGCTTTATTGGAAAATAAAGATCTTAGATTCCCAACCGTTCCTACATCTGGTAACAATATAGAGGAAAAATTATATGAGGAAGTAAAACTTTTAAAATCACAAATGTTAAACATTATTGTTTCAGAAACAGCAAGAGGAGTAAGACATTTCGATACCCCGCGAAAAGGGCAAAATAAGGATTTATATTCAGCTTTAGTATTAGCCGCTTATGGAGTGCGGGAGTTGGACAGAATGATGGACCAGAAAGATATAACCTTATATCATACGGGACTAGTTAGATCGCATCAAGCTGGGGCAACTTTTACTAGAACTGCGGGCGGCAAAGCAGTAGATTATGCTCATGCTGCTGTATTAACTAAACATTAAAAGGAAATAAATAATGCCATATAAAATATCTGGGACTTTAAGTGAACAACTTAGAATTATTGTAGTTAAAGAATCTGACTGGTCCATTGAATCTAACACTGAGGAGTCCAGTGGGAGTTACGAAATAGATAGTCTTGTAAGCGGGACTAAATCGATTGTTACTAGAAGTAATGAAGGTGAAGTATTGGGATATGGAAATGTGATACCGATAGAATATTCAGTTAGTGTTAATACTCTATGGTCATGGGGTCGTAATGATCAAGGCCAACTTGGATTAGAAGATTTAACAAACAGATCATCCCCGGTACAAGTAGGATCACTAGATACGTGGGATGTAGTAGCAAGTGGACATTATCACACATTAGCCATAAAGACAGATGGTATTTTATGGTCATGGGGATGGAATCCTTATGGTCAACTTGGATTAGGAGATGTAGCAAGCAGATCATCCCCTGTACAAGTAGGCTCACTGACCACATGGGATAAGGTAGCAAGTAGGTTTTATTACACATCAGCCATTAAAACAGACGGTACTCTATGGTCATGGGGAATGAATAGTGGTGGCGAACTTGGATTAGGAGACACAATAAACAGATCATCCCCTGTGCGAGTAGGATCATTAACCACATGGGATAAAATAGCAAGTGGAGGTGCTCATACATTAGCCATTAAAACAGACGGTACTCTATGGTCATGGGGTCGTAATCATGTTGGCCAACTTGGATCAGGAGATCTAATAAAAAGATCATCTCCGGTACAAGTAGGCTCACTAACCACATGGGATAAGGTGGCAGGAGGAATTGAGCACACATTAGCCATTAAAACAGACGGTACTCTATGGTCATGGGGATATAATAATGGCGGCCAACTTGGATTAGGAGACACAATAAACAGATCATCCCCTGTGCGAGTAGGATCATTAACCACATGGGATAAAATAGCAAGTGGATATTATTACACATTAGCCATTAAAACAAACGGTACTCTATGGTCATGGGGACATAATACTTATGGTCAACTTGGATTAGAAGATTCAACACACAGATCATCCCCGGTACAAGTAGGATCACTAACTACATGGGATAAAATATCAGGTGGAAGTAATCACACAGTAGCCATCAAAATAGATGGTACTTTATGGTCATGGGGATATAATAGTTATGGTGAACTCGGATTAGAAGATACAACACACAGATCATCCCCGGTACAAGTAGGATCACTAACTACATGGGATAAAATATCAGGTGGAAGTAATCACACAGTAGCCACAAAATAGATGGTGGATAGAAAAAATTCGCTACTAAAACTCAGAATTAATATTTTAAAAATGCTTAATAAAATTTAAAGGAGTAGAATAATGGATTCAAAAGAAATAGGAGAAATTACTGAAACAATTCAAGAAAAATATCCAAAGGCTAATATTCAAAAAATAGAATGGGATCAGCCTAGTGGAAAGGCGTCTTTTTATCTTAAGCCAACACAGCAATTATTAGCTTCTTTGCCTAGTGAAAAAGCTGTCCGACTCAGACCTGCACCGGAACTTGCAGCTACATTAAGACGTGACACTTTAGATAGAAGCGCTTTAGATTTGGTTGGTAAGAGCCCGCACGAAGAAGATCCAAAAGAAATTTTCAGCCGTGCTATAAAATATTATTATGAAAATGATGTTTATGGGGCTCATATAGATATTTTAACAAATTTTGCTGCTAAAGGATTTGAAAATGATATAGATGATGAAAAAATAAAAGCTTATTATGATACGTGGTGTTTTGACGTGGGTTTCAAGCAGATGTTAGATTGGATCTTTTTTGATTTCTTTAGAGTTGGCATGGTAAGAACTTACAAAATCATAGGCAAGTATGAGCCTGGTGTTAGTTATTTATCGCCTATTCCTGGACAAAAATTAGAGAAAAGTATTCTTAAGGAAGTAGGTGATAGAGCTCAACGTATTAACGAGAAGAGAGAAAAAAGAGCGCGGGCGGCTAAAAAGAAGGTATGGTCTAAAGGCTACATGCCGATAGCTTATACTGTATTAAACCCTACATTAGTAGAAATAGAAGGTAGTTTGCTATTTGACAAATCTAAAGTCAAATTAACCCCGTCGGGTGAATTAAGAGCACTACTTACCAAACCAGTAGTTGAACTAACCGATGATGAAAAAGAAATAATAAAACTACTTCCTAGTGAGTTTAAATCAGCAGTAGCAGGGGGTGGAGGTATAGATTTAGATCCAATGTATGTTGGATCAATTGATTATAGAAAAATGCCTTATGAGAGATATGCTAGACCTAGGGGAATAAAAGCATTCGATTCATTAGATTATAAAAAGGCTTTAAGGCAAGCTGATTTAAGCACGTTAGATGGTATCTCCAATTATATTTTGAAAATAACTGTTGGAAGTGATGAATATCCGGTTACAGATCAACTTCAGTTAGAAACTGTAGCTAAACTTTTTGATACCCCCTCAAAATCTTTTGATGTGGTTTGGAATCATACATTACATGTGGAAAAAATAGTGTCGCCTGAGATAGGTGAAATCCTTGGGCAGGATAAATATAAACAAGTTAATGAGGATATAACTGGCGCCCTTGGCATGTCAAGAGCTTTGATTGACGGTACTACTAATGTTAACGTTGCTGAAGCTGGTTTGATAGTTAGGGCTGTAATTGAGGAGATTAGTTATGCTAGGCGTCAGGTAACAAGATGGATATATGATGAATATCGCCAAATAGCAAACGCAGTTGGTTTTGATAGAGTTCCAAGAATACGTTGGGATAATACTATCTTAAGAGATATAATTCTGTATATGAGTACAATTGCTGGTCTTGTAGATCGTCGTATGTTGTCATATCAAACCGCTCTAGAGCAAATCGGCTTCGATTATGATAATGAATTCAATAATATGCAAATGGAATTGCCAAGCGTGTTGGATGGCATATTAGGTATTGTAGGCAGTCCATTTCAGCAAGCTAAACAACCTCAAGGAGCGCCTACAGGTACACCATCGGGCGGTAGACCTAAAGGAAAACCTGCTAAAACAAAACAGCAGACTACCAAACCAGGAGAGAAAACTAAAGTGGAGAAAAAATCACCTAGTCAACAACCAGGACAAAAACCTGTTGCGGAAGGCAGTGCAAAATTAATTGATACAGTTAAAGGTATGAATCAAGAAGAGTTTGAACTTTTTGTGGATGTTATGACAACATTGAGAGAAAAAGAAGAAATTGAAAATGAATAAAAAATTTTGAGTGGGAATAATCTAACCACCTATAGTAAGAGGACTCGATTTTTTCACTTTAAAAGGAGGAAGTATATTGTGGAATCCAAATTTAAACCGATAACACTAGAAGCTACAATTAAAATAGTTGAAAAGACTGAGGATCTTTTAAAAGAGGTATCCTCTATCCTTGAAATGCCAGAAAATAAAACTGCTGATTTAATGTTTTTCAGCGGTATTTTTGTTTCATCAGGTGGCAATTTGAATAATGCTTTTTTCTTGCCATCCGAGCTAGTAAAGGCTGCCCCATCCGTTGACCATAAGGCTTTAGATATTGAACATGAAGAAGACCAAATTATAGGACATATCTTTTCAAGCAAATTTATTGATAAAGATGGTGCCGAATTAGATTTAAAAGAATTAGCATCAATGGACGAAGGCTCATTAAATACCATGGAAATGGATATAATAATTGGTGGGATTTTGTATCGGAGTAGATTCCCAAAGGTAGCCGAGGAAGTAGCTAGTGGCAAATGGTGTTTATCAATGGAAACCTATTTTCAATCTTTTGATATAAAAATCGGAAACGTGATATTATCTCGCAAGGAAGCAGAGGCACTAGGAATTGCTGCAGACACAGTATTAGGGAAAATGGCAAAGGTTTTAAGGAAGGGAAAAGAAATGGCAGAAGGACAAATATTAAGAGTTCTACGTGGTTTGTTGTTTAGTGGTTGCGGATTGGTTAAGAATCCAGCTAATCCTAAATCTGTTATCCTAGAAGTATCTAAGAAAAATGAAGACAATGAAGAAATAATTGTTGATTTAGATAAGCTTGATAATTCAGATAACAATTCTCAAACAGCAAAAACCGGCGATGACAAAAAAATCGGTGGGGAAAAAGATAAAGCAGATATAAATACTATTGATATCCGAAGACAGCAGAGCGTTGGAATATGTGTAAGTTATAAGAAAAGGATCATTGATGCGACATTTAAAGGCCCTGATGTAAAGGTGCTCCACGAGAATTGGTGTACTAAATATGAAAAGGGTTGTACATCTTTTTCGCGAGACGTTACTGATCCAAATTGTTTAATTCACAAGATAGAAAAAGAAACTAAGCTTTATGCTGGCAAAAAATTTGCGGAATTAGATAATAAAGATAGAAGAGGCACTTTATTATCAGGATTAAAAAAAGTTTTAAAAAAATAATAAGGAGGTAACCGCTCATGCCACAAGCTTTGACAGGATTTAGAAAAAGTATTCCTAAGTTGGTAAGGGTTAATGCTGATGATAGTAGAGCCCTTATTTATAGAAACTTGGGAAATGGCCGCAGACTTCCTCTTCTTTGGGGAACAACTGTGACTTTGGTATCCGGTACTAACCCAACGTTAGTAGCCAGCGGTATTGAATTTCATGGTTTTAAGATTTGTGACGGTCTGGTTGAAATCACGCCCGTTGTTTCTGGTACTTCTAGTACTGAGTATCCTGATACTAATATTTTAGGAAAGACCTATGTAGTAAAAGATACCACTAATAATCAAGTCTTCATTAGATCAACAGTAGATGTAGAAGAAGGCAAGTCTTGTGATTTTGATGTTTATATTTATTTTGGTAGTAAGGTTGATTTTAATAGTACCGATTCCAATCAGATTTGGAAAAGAATGCATACGTAATTAATATTATAAATTAGATTTGAAAATTTGGAGAAAATTAATAACAATTGAATTATAATATGGTTTTAATGTAAAGGCAAAGGAACTTATAGTTTTTCATTTAGATCAATTAAGAGGTTGATTGTTGAATTTTTGATTTTGAATATTTTGTTTTAAAAAATTATTGAGGAGGTTTACATTTATGTCTGATCAACTCACTGCTGATGTCAAAAATATCGTAGATGATATTTTTAGAATAAAAGAAGAGTCTGAGATGAAGCAAGAAACTGAAAAGGCATTACAAACATCTGCTGATATGATCACTGAATTGAGCGGCTCTTTAGAGGCAAAGGACGCTAAGCTTAATGACAAAGAAGCAGAAGTTTCAACTCTTGGCGAAACAATTTCAGACCTTGAGCTTAAGATTACTGAATTAACTAATGAGAAGACAGATCTTGAAGGAGAAAAGGAAACGTTTGAAACTGAGAAAGCTGATATCGTTAGAAGGGCAGAAGAAGCTGAAAATAAGATTGCGGAGATGGAAAAAGACCGGCTATCTATTACTAGAGTTAGTGAATTAAAAGAAGCTGGTATTGCTGCTACTAATGAAAAGGCTATTGAAGATCAAGCTTCCAAGATTCGAGAAATGTCTGATGAAGAATTTTCATCTTATAAAGATGAGCTTGTCGCTATCAGAGAAGCTATTATTGCAGAGTTGAAATCTAAGAAGGGAACCTCTGGTGATACCCCTACCGGTGGAGGAAAAGGTAGTGGAGAAGGGGGATCTGAAGAGGATGATGACAATGCAGCTAGTGAAGAGACACCAGCTATCGATCCTGCGAGAGCTGCTTTTGCGGCGCTTAATATGGAACTTGTTCCTAATAAAGACGTTTTAGCTAAATACCGTGAATTAGGCAAGCAGATGGCTGATAATATGACTGAAAAAAGCGATAAATAAATAATTAAAATTTTTATAAGGAGGGAATGTAATTATGTTTATTCCTAGACATCCTGTAGTAGAAAATCAATTTTGCCAGTTCACAACTAGTGGTACTAATGGCATTACTACTGGAGTTGGTGGTGTAATAGCTTATGCAGGTTCAGTTTGTTTCCTTGATTATGCAGCTACTAATCAAGATGCTATCGTTCAGATTTATACTGATGCTCTTCCTGCGTATACTAGTGAGAGAGATCCTTTTGGTTTCTTGATGCAGAAGGTTAAGACTGGATATCATCAAGTACATCCTGTTGGCTTTATGATGCCGGGCGATCTTGGTTCTTCTGACGTTATTGCTCAGCCATCGTATTCGAGTACAGGAGTAATTGATGGTACTAAAGAGGCCCCTGTTGGTGTTGCTCATTTAGGTATTTGGGATACACTTCACTATACAGTGGAAGTTTCTGGTACTGATCTTTTTCATCCTGGTGAGCTATTAGGAGTCGCTTCTGGTGCTGCAAGCGCTGGCGGTAAAGTAACTCATTATGCTAATAGACTATCTGGTATAAATGTTAATGTTGCTAAAGTTGTGAAAGGTGCAAGTGCTGCACAGGTTCAAGCGAATATAGCTAATACAACGCTTTATCCTATAAGGATTAAGCTATTGATATAATTAAAATGAATTATTGAATTAAAATGAATTATGGATTAATGCGTATATATATGACGCATCCAAAATTATTGAATAGGAGGATAGTTAGATATGGATAGAAAAGAGATGCAAGAACTTTTCAAGGCTACATCAGGTATTAATACCCCTGAGGGTATTGCTGCTTATAGAGCCTTTGCCGCTGCTCTAACTACTCCGATTCTCCAAAAAATTGAGCGAGATTCTATTATGCGGAAGTTGTTCGCGGTAGAGAATCTTAGTCCAGGGGCACAAGCAAGTTATCCAATTGCCGAAGATTTTGAATTACCGGTTTGGATCCTACCTGGTCTTGGTTATATCGCTCAGAATTTTATTGAAGGTATATAGATGCTTTCATTAAATTCCACTATATGCTGGGAAATCTTCAAAAGATTATTTTACTTTTATCGTGATAATAAATAATATAAGGAGATAATCATGCAGGAAATTATTAAAGAATCAGACGTTTTCAGCTGGTTTGCTGGGTTTCTCGATGCTGAGGGCTGTGTGCGGATCAATAGAAGTGTTAGAAAAGCTGGATATACTACTTATAGACCTGTAATTATAGTAAATAATACTAACTTTGAAACAATGGATTTTTGCATTAATCTATTGAGAAGTAGAAATATAAATATGTATATCCATGTATCTAAGCCAACTACTGAAAGAAAGCCGGTTAAATATATTGAGGTATCAAGAATTACACAGGTTATAGAGTTGTGTGATATATTGTTAAAATATTCTATAAATAAATATGATGAACTTTTGTTACTAAAAAAATTCTGTGTGTCTAGATATAATAGATTTATAGAAGCGAATATTGCTAATAAGAAATTACCATACAGCGATTCTGAAAAATCCTTATATGAAAAATTAGTGATGTATAAAGCACATAGAAAAGGTAAAAAATGTTTAACATATAGGCCGATATTTAGTGATACCCCAAATAAGATGGCTTGGAGTTGGCTCGCTGGCTATATTGATGGTGATGGAAGTTTTAGCA
>SDBU01007783.1_pt1 | contig 12293 bp, 7 predicted proteins | sample 2277071 | NCBI WGS metagenome assembly SDBU01 (sample SAMN10397929, study PRJNA504765) | marine sediment metagenome | isolation source: marine sediment core GS08_GC12, 126 cmbsf | place: Arctic Ocean: Gakkel Ridge, Loki's castle | collected 2008
AAATTGGCTTCCCGTCTCGGCCATGCGGTCCCATGCCGCTCGATTCTGTCTCAGATAAGACATGCGCCAGGCTCAGGAAGAAATTGTCCTTGTAGAACCTGGAATAGATGACCATGAGTATTATACAGGAGAGCTGGAGCATGGAACTGGTCGTGTTCCGGAAGCTGTACCACCAGGCCAGCAGGCCGAGCAGGACAAATATTGCGCCAATGCGCATCGCGCTGCCCCTGGAAACGCGCCCTGAAGGGACCGGCCGCCTGGGATTGACAATGGCATCCTCGTCCATTCCCACAGCATCGTTGTAGGCGTATATGCCGACCACAGATGCCCAGTACCCGAATACCCAAATGAATGTCTTGAACTGGAAGAAGTTGTCGAGGGAACCAGTGCTCCAGAATATCGCGAGCATGCCGGGCGTCAGCCCTATGAAGAAGCACGCCAGCCACCAGCCAGGTCTGAGAAGTTCTATTCTTGAAACAAAGCCGCCCCGTTGTGGATCGCTTGACATTTATACCACCGTCTGGTAGGGAATCAAATGAGTAAGATAAAATGTTATCGGTTTATTGGCTTTCATGCGTGCCGATTCTTACAACAATCTAATTCGCTGAGAAGCCGACCCCGCAAATGGGCAGCATCACCTTTTTAAAGGCAACGCTGTGGTTCTGGCTCTTTAGTGTTTCAATAATGCTGGACGTGGCTGCGCACATGCCGTTCTGAAAAATGTAAGCATTCAGATTAAATTATCTAATACCAGCAAGTCCTACCACTGCCACAATGCCCATCTTCATAACCATTCTGATCGCCAGCAATATCGTACATGGTTCCGCCGGTCGGTGTGCCGTGTGGGTCGAACCATAGACTTGCATCAACATGGTAAGCTGTGCCATAGGTGCCCTGATAATCCAGACCTTGGCCTGTAAATCCAGCATCCCTCTCCAGATTGTGACACCACCAGCAGGGATCATCATTTCTATGTGCATTTCTCTGATGGTCACCTGTTGCCGGATAATCTGCCGAGTTGCCAACTGCGTTTCCAAGTGTATCACCATTATGGCATGTGTATGTTCTACCCTGGCCACTGCATCCGACGGAATTTACACCTGCATTCCATGGAAGATTCGAATATACATTAGCTACATCTGCCACGTTGCCTAGATCAGCAGGTGTATAACTGCCACCAGGTCCCAAAGCTCCTGCCTCCGAGGCTGCACCATTGCTGTGGCAATATACACTACTGCATGTACCTGTTCTCAATGAAGCTCCCGGCGCATATGAGGGACTGCCCAGTATTCCAACTCTGTTGGTATTTGTTCCAGATGCTATTTCATCGAAGACCATGGTGGGATTACCATCAACATGGCTGGCAGTTCCATAAGTATCAGTGCCAACAGCGCCACCATTGTGACACTCGGCGCATGCATAGGTATAATTTGGGCTATTGCTGGTATCCGGGAGGTTATTTCCCAAATGCTTATCGTGAGCCCCGCTCAATGGTCTGTTGTTCTGTGTCCGGTCTCCATGACAGCTTCCTCCTCCACCAGCCCCGCAGAAGGTGGTCGCAGCATTGTCCCATATGGGTGTTGGATCGTTTGCATTGCCGTCCGTACCATCGCTCGGGTTGTGGCACCAGATATCGCTGCACTCCTTTGTGCCAGCATTCCAGACGCCCGTGAAGGCCGCATCACCAAAATGGAGCGCTATCCCTGTGGCGGTGTTATTGAAGTTGACTTGCACCTGGCCATCGACGTGCTCTATTGTGCCGTACGTGGTATCAACATACCCTTTTGCGTTGCCTCCTGCGTTGAAGTGGCACTCAGAGCAGTTGAATTGGTAGGATACCCCATTGACATGCTTTGGATGGCTAGATGTTATCGGTAGTATGCCGTGGCAGTCGCCGCATGCCACGCTTCCCGGGGAGTTCCAGGTCGGGGTCGATGGTATCCAGCCAGCGCCGCCGACATCGTAGCCATTGCTGTGGCAGTAAGTGTCGGTGCATGTCTTTGCCACACCGTCCCAGGTTGGGCTCAGGACGTTGCCGTATGTGGCTATGCCCCAGGTTGTGGGGGTCGAGATGTTGAAGGCAACATCGTTGTCACCATCGTTGTGCCAGCCGCCCACATCATAGGTCGAGTTCCAGACGCCTGCGGCAAGGAAGTGGCACTGGCTGCAGTTGTAGTCATACCTTGGCACCGCCCAGTCGGTGTCCATGTGCGGCGGGTGCGCGTCCGATGTTGCCCAGCATGAACCGCCTGGGTGGCAGCCTGCAGCAACGGGGTCATGCCCGCCTCCAGGATGGCAGGCATAGCAATCGGTGGTAAGGTCGTAGGTTGAATGATCCTGGCTGGGGGTGAAGATGCCCACAGATATCTGGTATATGCCATCGGGGTCAACACCGAGGCCAGACACGAAATGACAGTTGTTGTTGCCAATATTCAAACATGTCAGGTCAGTAGTGCTCGAATTGTGGTCTCCGGTCCCATTGTAATGACAGTCAGTGCATTCAACTCCATCACCATCGACAGGGCTACCAAGGCTAATCCAGTATGAAAGATTACCCCCGACATCCAGTATGTCTGAGGTTGAATGGATTGTGGTGGTCCCGGTCAGTGTTTGGTTGGCTGCAGCATGGTCAGCAGGCCCGGCATACACCGCATCGCTATCTGGGTCGTGGCAGGTCTGGTTGCAGAAGCCGCGGTCAATTGAATCTTCGCCATATCCAGCTGTCTCATTGAAGTCGCTCCAGCTCACGAAACGCGGGTTGTGGGCGCTGGCGTTGTGGCAGTAGTTGCACTGGGCATTGGTTATGGCTGTCGGGCCGGTTGTGTTGACGAGTGCTATGTAATCTATTCTCACCTCATACTGGTTTGCGTCATCTACGTCATCATCCGTAATGTTCACGAACACGAAATCGCCTGCATTCAATCCTGCGAGTGCTGCGCTGTCAGCTGTGTCTGCCGTAGTTGTCATAACAGAGAGAGGATTGACTGCACCCCCATTGATTCTGTATTCGGCTCTGAAATCCTCACCGGCAGTGTTGTTCGATGAGCCGTAAAAGTACAGCGTGTAGTCGCCGTCATCCACCACCGGACCGAGCTTGTAGGTCACGAAGACGCTGTAATCGCCCAGGTTCTTTTCTCGGATGACCCGGCGCACGTCATCATCTGCCTGGGTGTCGAAGTATGTGCCAGACAAGGAGTAGCCAGTGGTTATCACCTCGTCGCCTGGGGCATCCACGTAAATCGTGTCCACGTTGTACATCAGACCCAGTGTGCCGACCCAAGGCGAGCCCTGCCCAATCGGGAGCCGGTGGTCCAGCTGCATTGTCCCGTTGTGGCAGTCAGTACAAGTCGGGATATACTGGTGCTCGATGTGGCAGTCGTCGGAGCAGTAGCCGTCGTATGATGGGAGTTTCAGCACAAAGGGCGTCCTGTGCTTTCCTCCGTATGTATTGAATTCCAGGGACTCTATCACCATGATGTTCTGGGTCGTTGTGCGGTAGCTGCCCTCGGAGCCTGCACCCAGGTATGACCGCCAGTCCAGCACGGAGTAATGGCAGGCCTGGTCGCAGAAGGCGTTGTCCGCGCCGAAGGTGCCCAGGTAATCATTGTACGATATCTGTATTTCATGCCTGGTCTGATTCCAATCCATGTGGTGGGGCAGCCAGGCCTCGTCGTGGCAGTTCACGCAGCCAGTGGTGCCATCCGCGGTGTAGGCATAAAAGCTGGTAGTCGAGTGGTCCACGTACTTGCCGCTCCAGCTTGGTATCGGAGGCACGTTCGGAAGGGAGTCGTTGTGGCATGAGCTGCAGTTCACGTTAGGGTCTGGGTATATCTTCTGCCAGGTGCCACTGACATTGTATGAGACGTTGTAATTGCGCTCGTTCTCCACCTGGAGTTCGATGCCGCCAGCACCTGGGTCGATCCAGTCGTAGCCAGCATGACAACCCCAGCACAAATCGCCTCTCTGATAATCGGTGAGAACGCTGTCCATCTGCGTGAATATGGTGGTCATGTTGGCGCTCTGGATGTTGTGACAGCCCGAGTATGTGCAGTTCACCTTCTGGGCTGCGTGGTAGTCCTTGGCTGGGTCCTCGTTTTGGTGACATACCGTGCATGAGTCATCCCTGGTGTGATTGCCAGTTATATTTGAATGGTGGCCACCGCTTATTCCGTTTGCGGAGTATCCCGCCATCCTTGCATATTCAATGTCCTGGTGGCAGCCAGTTGTTCCCGCACAACCCTTATCCTTCATCCAGAAATGCTTGCCCAGGTCTGTGTTGGACGCGTAGTTGATATCATATGTGCCAGCATTGAACATTGGGCCGTTCTGCACCTGTGAGATTGTCCAATCGCTATCTATCGTGAAATTATACCATTTCGTTCGATTGAATGATACTGTCAAATTGGCTCTTGAGTGGCAGGCAAGGCAGGCGCCGTTCGTGCCAGGGTCGATGTCGGTATCGGGGGCGTTCTCGTACATCAGTCTATGGGCCTCGGTCAGCGCACTGAGGTTCTGGGTGCCCTTCTCGGAGTCCCCGTCCCGTTCCGGCTCGGTGTCGGGATGGCAGCCCTGGCATTGCGGTATGAAGCCTGAATGATTGCCTATGGGAACCCAACCTATGGTCATGTTTAGATGGCACACTGAACAGTTGTTATTGACATAAAGGGCGCGGTGAGGAGAGCCGCCTGGCATGGAGAGTATCTCTGCCTCGATGCCTGTGTGGCAGTCAGGGCACTTGTAAGAAGTATCGGAATCGTAATCAAAGAACCAGGTGTGCGAGCCAGATATGTAGAGTGACACCACTGCAAGAACTGAGAGGAGAACCGCGCTGAATAGCATTACCACTAATAGCTGACCTTTCGTGACCCTCATTCGATTGATGTTATGGTATGTTTAACTATATAATTTTTCCCAATTCTCCATAATATGGTAAAAACATTTTGGATTTTTTAAGACTGACAGATACGGTCTTTTTTAAATCTTATATTTACCTTAAATATTTATATAGGATGAATGCTGTTCCCCTGCTAATCATCAACTAAATATTTAACCAATATTAGAGAAAGGCTGCATTAGGAGAGTGTAATTACATGATACCAAATCAGACGAAAGGTATAGTTGTGTGTGTATTCGCCATTTGCCTGGGACTGTTCTTGCTGATGTCCCTGAGCATATCTGGTGAGGACACTGGGACTAGGGCAAACACCGCCACATACGTTGGAACGGAGGATTGCAAACTCTGCCATGCAGATACCTACGAAGAATGGAATGAAACATACCATGGTATTGATTTCGCAAACTGGGATTATCACGGAACCCCAACCAACAAGTACACGATGTATGGTGGAGGTTGTGTGTCGTGCCACGTAGTGGGGTATAACGACCTGGATCACGGTGGATACAATCCCGCATACGCCTGGAACTCCACTGAGAACGTGGACCTTTTAGGAATCGGTTGTGAGAACTGTCATGGTCCGGGAAGTGCGCATAAAACATCCTTATCGGCAGATGACATCAACCTGGACATCGACCCGTACACGAGCTGCGGAGGAACCGCGGACGCAGAATGTCACGGCGGCACGAGGCAGTGGGGAACTGACACAATACCCGGGTGGAACACATCTGCCCACGCGCCTTGGGACAACCCAGCTGATGACAGCGGATTTAATACCTACTGCGCGAGATGCAAATCGCCTTCCCAGTGGGACCCCGCGGCAACTCGGACGACTGCAGACCCAATCGCTCCAGAAGACTACAAGGGCATCACCTGCGGCGACTGCCACGACTCACACAACGACACCGGCTATTACGCACAACTGAAGTGGGAGCCAGAAGACTCCTGTGATGCTTGTCATAACGGCGGGCACCATGAAACCATGAGGACAGAGACGTTGGGCGGAACCCCATCTGTCCCGATTGCAGACTACCCATACATGGAAGATGTCGCCTGTGTAGAGTGCCACATGTGGAGCACACCACACGGTACCCCAGAAGATTTCGCGGTAGTTGGCCACTCTTTCGAGTCATCATTGGAATCCTGCGTGGATTGTCATACCGACGTGTATGACAACATGCCAGACTCTGACTATGATGATTATGACACAAACGCGACAATCGAGGCTGAGTGGGATGCGTGGGAGGCTGAACTGGATGCGGCCTATGAGGAATGGAGTGAGGTCGTTGAGGCAGGCCAAGAAAGGAACGATGCATTGCTTGAAGAGGTAAATCATCTGGTAGAGGAGGTCGAGGAGTTGATGGAAGTCGCAGAGGGCAATGGCACCTGGACAACCGAGATGGAGCACATGTGGGAGCAGGCCGAATACGACTGGGAGCTGGGAGACCATGCAAGCCGCGGCGCGCACAACCCTGCATACGCGATTGCCCTGCTGAACGCTGCGAAGGAAAACCTGACAGATATCATCGATGAACTGCACGATGGCAAGCTGACCGGAACCGTGACCGACTCTGCAGCCAATGCGTTGTCAGGTGTTTTCGTTAGCGTGAACGGGCACGGCACCAAGACCGCAGCGGACGGAACGTACTCCATAATGCTGGTGCCTGGCACATATGCAGTTACCGCGTACAAGGAAGGCACAATCGACCAGTCAGCGACTGGAGTGGTCTTGAAATCCGCAGCAGTGGTAGTCCGGAACTTCACCTTGGCTAACGATTTGGACAAGGACGGCACGCCTGACACCACTGACACAGATGCAGACAACGACGGCATGCTGGACACATGGGAGACCGACAACGGGCTTGACCCGACAGACCCAGCCGATGCATTTGCGGATCCAGATGGAGATGGCCTCATAAACCTGCAGGAATACACTGACGACACAGACCCGCAGGTGAAGGCCGCTGTGGTTGAACCTGAGGAAATAGGCGACTTCGACCTGAACCTGCTGTCGTACATACTTCTGATCGTCATCACAGTGCTCATCATCGTGGTGGCACTCAAGGGCGGTAAGAAGGGAAAGACCCCAGCGATGGACGATGGGGCGGAACCTGAGGCGCCGACAACACCTAAGACTCCCATGGGTTCCGACGAAAAGACTGTGTAAAGGAGTACACCTCCTTTTTCTTTCATTTTTTCTTTTTTTAAGGTTTATTGAGAATCTCGTATCTCCATTGGCCAGTAATATCGAAAATGTCAGATGAAATATATATATAGTTGTTAGCGTGTTCAGTAATCTTATGTCCTCTGGTAATTACGTCATATACCTGAACATAGCCCTGGCATTATTGGCTGTTGTATTCTCTCTACTCAGAATCAAAGGATACGGAGAAAGGTTCGAGTCCTTTGCAAAGATTGCCTCTATTTTGCTGTTCGTGACTGTTTCCTTCACACTGCTTTATCTCTACTACCTGTTCCTGACATCGGACGTGTCCGTGGAATACGTCTGGGAATACTCAAACGCTGATCACCCGCTAAAGTACAAGCTCTCGGGCGTCCTGGCAGGCATGGCTGGCTCTCTGCTGTTCTGGATATGGGCGGTCACAATCCCCTGGGTGGAGGTGGAGTTGGTCAGCCGCAAGAAGGGACTTGATCCAAAATTCATGGCCTGGACCAGGATAGGCATCATGGTTGTCCTGCTGGTGCTGCTCTACATACTCAGCCTTCACGACATTTTCAAGCCCACCTCGGAGATGTTCCTCCTGGCCGAGCCAGACGGGCAGGGACTGAACCCGTTGCTGCAGACAGACCTCATGGTCATTCACCCACCAATAGTTTTCATTGCCTACGGGTTCCTGGTGCTGCCATTCGCTGCAGGATGGGGATACCTGGCAACGGGCGAGAAGAAATGGCATCTTCTCTCGCTCAACTGGAGCAGGGCTGCATGGTTCTCCCTGATGCTGGGCATAGGCATTGGCGCGCTGTGGGCCTATGTAGTCCTTGGATGGGGGGGATACTGGGCCTGGGACCCCGTGGAAACGTCATCATTTCTACCGTGGATAATGTTGACTGGTTTCATGCACGCGCAGCTCATGTTCAAGCGGAAGGGCGATTACAAGATACTGGCTGCCGTGCTCGGGATGGCAACATTCCTGTGCGTGATATTCGCAACCTTCACGACGAGGGCAGGAGGATTATGGGTATCTGTGCACAGCTTCGGCGCCGCAAACCTGCAGCTAACTGCCTGGGAGCGTTTCACCCAGATACTGGATAACAGTGACACCATCATGACATACTTCCTGTTCATGCTCTTCATCATTGCCATAACCAGCATCCTGGCGTTCTACAGGTACAAGAAGATGGACAAACCAGAGGAGGAGAAGTACTACAAGCTCTCAGACCTGATCAGCAACGACATGCTCATGCTGGGCATGGTGTTTCTCGCAATCCTTTCCACAATAATCATAACGGCCATCCTGCTGGCTGGCATAAACGGGCTGGACCCAAAAGACTTCGATGCCAAGGCTGGCCTGCTGGCCCTGACAACTGTTCTAATCATGATACTGTGCATGGTCTGGATGTACCTCGGAAAGAAGAGGACTCTCATGATTGCAGTTATCGCAGTCATTGCATCATTGATCGCTTATGCAGCGTATCCAGAGGAGCGCCTGGGTGCGGGCTCGCTCCCAATTCTAGCGGTTGCGCTAGGGCTCAGTGTGTACAAGATCGGCAAGAGCTTCAACCCCCGCAGGCCATGGAGATCCATGGGGCCAGTATCCGCGCACCTGATTCACTTGGCAGTCATCCTATTGCTGCTGGGCTACGTGGGGAGCACCTTCTTCCAGAGCGAGGAGTCCATCCATCTCACTGTAGATGGACCGGGCCAGGAGGTTCACGGGTACACGCTGAAGGCCATTGACGTTGACTCCACGACCACGAGCATCTTCGTGTACACGGAGATATGGGAGGATGGGGAGTTAGTAGGGATGGAAAGGCCTGGCCTCATTCTGATAGACGACCAGGTCAGGAACGAGATAAAGGTTGTGAACACCGCTACCGAAGACATATATCTCATCTATCAGAACGCGGAGGTGGACTCGATGGGCCAGGTCACAGCAGTGCATCTCACAGTGAAGATACTGCCTCTAATGAACTGCCTTTGGGGCGGCATGTGGCTCATGGCCATAGCGATAACCCTGAGGGTGGCGGTTGACAAGCTGCCCGGCAGGAAGAGGGAAAATGCTGCCGAGGTGAAAGAGCCGGATGGGGAAATGGAAGAAGGCGAGCCAGATAAGGAAGGCGATGCCGAGGCGCAAGCTGCAGACGAGCCCGCAGATAAAGAAAAGTGTATTGAGAAGGATGACAATTATTACGACGCGCTACTCGAGGAAGAGCTGAAGAAGATGGAGGAAAACAGGGGTGAGTGAGTGGCTGAGAAGCGGCTGCTGTTCAAGCAATTCGAACCTCTAATATTGACAGTGCCCATACTGCCGTTCTACATGGGCTGGGTGTTTGCAACTGGTAGCCTGGCTCCGCACGATTTTAAATTCTTGATTTCGCTTGCAGCGATATTCCCCTTCCTGGGCGCGGCTACGCTACTTCTGAACGACATCCACGACATAGACGTGGACCCGGGCAGCAACAGGAAGGCTGGAAGGGGCCTGGAGAAGGGGGGCCTGACGTTCACAAAAGCAAAGAGCTGGATTCTATTATCAACGGCTGTATCATTGGCACTGGCATCCCTCGTCAACCTGCATTTTCTCGCTGCAATCGCTGGGCTGCATCTGTTGAGCTGGCTGTACAGCCTGCCGCCGCTGCGCCTCTCAAGAAGACCGGGGCTGGATATAGTTACCAATATCATTGGGATAGGAGTTCTGTGCAACATCGCGGGCTGGGTTGCTGCTGCACCGGGCACTTACCCCCCAGTGGCCTGGCTCTACACCAGCGGCATGGGCGCGGGCGTCGCATTCGTGCTGCTGGCAGTGATTGACGTAGACTCCGATAGGATTGGAGGAAAGAAAACAACCGCGGTCTGGCTCGGCGAATCCAATGCCTTATTGCTTGGCCTGGGGCTTCTCTTCGCTGCAGACCTGGGCATCATCTACCTGGCACAGAACGCAATTCTGCTTACCCGGTCATTCCTCTACATCGCGCTTCCCTTCATCACCCTTGAGATAGCAACGTATTCCACCCTACTGTCCAGGCCGAAATCTGTTGGCAGCAGGTACATATGGCTGATAGGGGAGCTGGCATTTGGCAATCTTCTGGTGCTGCTAAACTATACCGGCCATCTCCTTGGATAATTGTCCTTGGATAATTGAGGGGAGAAAATATTTATAATCAATGTAATGTTAGGGAATCTGTATTACTCATATAATAATGGGGGAGATTGTTGATAGCATCCTGGAACGTCACGAACAGATGCAACCTATCCTGCGAGCACTGCTACCGCGATGCTGGTCAGGAGCATGAATTCGAGCTCAGCACAGAGGAGGGGTTCTCGCTTCTGGATGAGATTGCGAAGGCTGGATTCAAGCTCATGGTCTTCTCTGGCGGCGAGCCGTTCATGAGGCAGGACATTCTGGAATTGACAAGGCACGCCGCATTACTCGGGCTGCGCCCTGTCTACGGAACCAACGGCACGCTCCTGACCAAGGAAATGGTCGAGAACATCAAGGATGCTGGCGGCTCCTCTGTTGCCATATCCCTGCACATGCTCGACCCAAAGAGAATGGACGACTTTTGTGGAGAGGCGGGCGCCTTCGACCGGGCCATCCGGGCCATGAGGAACTGCGCCGAGGCCGGCCTGCCATTTCAAGTGAACACCACGGTATTTGACAGAAACCAGGAGGACATACTGCGGCTTTGCGACCTGGCAATCGAGATGGGCGCGAAGAGCCACCACGTGCTGTTCATGGTCCCAACGGGGAGGGCAAAGAACATTGAAGAAGAAACGCTGCGCGAGCAGCAGTACGAGAGCCTCATCCGGCAGCTGCTGAAAAAGAGGCAGGAGACTGGCTTCGACATCAAGCCCACCTGTGCGCCTCAGTTCATGCGCATTGCCAAGCAGATGGGTGTCGACACAGGGCGCTACAGGCGCGGATGCCTGGCAGGCATTAGCTACTGCTCGATAATTCCGACTGGCGACGTTTGGCCATGCCCTTACCTGCCAATCAAGATCGGCAACGTGAGGGAGACTCCATTCGGCGAGATTTGGGCAAACGGCCAAGTATTTACTGACATGCGGTCCATCGAGTACTCTGGTAAATGCGGACCCTGTGACTTCAAGGAGGTGTGTGGGGGGTGCCGCGCTCGCGCCTATTTCTATGATGAGGATTACATGGGCGCAGAGCCCTGGTGCTCTTACATGGCGGGTGCTGAAAATGAATAGGGTGCTAAGCGATATGCAAAAGAAACTTCTTGTAATTCTTCAGGCCGGCATCCCGGTGACGGAACAGCCATTCCTGGCTGCGGCGAACCAGCTTGGCATCGGCGAGCAAGAGGTCATATCATTGGTGCAGGACATGATAGCCGGGGGAGCCATCAGAAAGCTAGGGGCTGTCATCAACTCCAAGGCATTGGGATACAAGTCCCTACTGGCTGCAATGGATGTTGCGGAGGAAAACATCGACAATGTCGCTGCAATCATCAACAAATACAGCAGCGTCACCCATAACTACCTGAGGGAGGGAAGCCCAAACCTGTGGTTCACCATGACCGAGCCAGACCAGGAAAGGCTAGACAGGCATCTTGCAGAGATTGAGGAAACGACAGGCTTGCCAATAATCAGGATGCCAGCAGATAAAACTTACAAGATAGGTGTGAAGATTGATATCTGAAAGGAAAATGTCCGTGCTGAGGGAGGTCCAGCGCCTCCCCCTGACGCCAAGGCCGTTCCAGCAGATAGCTGAGAGGCTTGGGATGGAGGAGCGAGAGGTATTGAAAATCACATCTAGCCTCATTGAAAGGGGAATCATCAGACGCATCGGCGTTTCAGTTGCCCACAGGGAACTGGGCATGACAGCGAATCCCATGACTGTGCTCAATGTCCCTGAGGACAGGCTTGATGAAATAGGCCAGCTCATAGCGGCCGAGCCCGGGGTGACACACTGCTATTCCAGGAAAGGATGGGACTACAACCTCTTTTTCATGACCCACTCCAGAACCAGGGAGGAGGCACGGGTCAAGGTGGAGAGAATCATGGAAAAGACTGGCATAACGGATTACAGGTCACTCTACTCCACCAGAGAACTGAAGAAGATTCCGTTCGAAATCCTTGACACTGACAATGAGGGGGTAGAATGATGCTGCCATTAACCCTCAAGCTCGAGGGGCCAGTAATAATCTTTGGGGGTGGAGACGTTGCATCGAGAAAGGTGAAATACATCTCTAAATTCAG
>SDBU01007784.1_pt1 | contig 12293 bp, 13 predicted proteins | sample 2277071 | NCBI WGS metagenome assembly SDBU01 (sample SAMN10397929, study PRJNA504765) | marine sediment metagenome | isolation source: marine sediment core GS08_GC12, 126 cmbsf | place: Arctic Ocean: Gakkel Ridge, Loki's castle | collected 2008
CGATGCCTACGGGGGTGCTGGGAAGACTATCTGCACCAACTCTGGGACCGGCGCCGTACACGGCGGTATTGTGACGAACGCGGATTTGTCGGGCCAGAACGCCCTGCCTGTCTACGGCTCAGATGACGAGTCCTCTTGCACAGGTAACACAAACGTTGAGCTTGCCCCGCCTGTTGGCGACCTTGGAGAGTAGGGGGATCATGATGCCGCGATTCGAGTATGTGACATTCTGCGTGCTTTTGTTTGGCATGGGCGTGCTGATTTTCTGGCGGCACATCCGCAAGAAGGCGGGCAATTAGGTGGTGCGGACAGACGAAGAGTGCCTGCAATTACGTAACAGGCTGCGGAAGTTTCGAGGCTACGCCGCTGCGTTCTGGACGCTCAAGAACAAAGACAGCGAAATCGTTCCCTTTCATCTGAGGCGATGCCAGGTAGCGCTTGATAACGAGTACGAGCGCCAGATGGACGAGCGGGGCTTCGTTCGCATGAACGTCCTGAAGCTTCGCCAGGGTGGTGTTACCACATGGTCGATGGGTCGCGGAATGCACTTTGCAATGACCCGCTCGGCTACCGGGCTAACCCTGGCTCACGACGACAAACTTCCTCCCGTATGGCTGAACCGCTCTAAGGGCTGGGTAGAGCAGACGCCTGAAGCCTTGCGCCCTCACGTAAAACTGACCAACCGCAACGAGATTTACTTCGACAAGCTGGAGTCGCGGTACTACGTAGGCTCGGCCGGCGGCCAGTTCCCCGGCATGGGCGATACGATTACGTACCTGCATTTGAGCGAGCTTGGCTCTTGGGATAAATCCCCCCTTCTCATAGATCCCGATGAAGTCTTGTACGACCTGAAACCCGCGCTTCCAACTGGCGACTCGATTAAGGGGACCGTCGAGATTCGCGAGTCCACCGGCAAGATGGTGAGCGACTGGTGGAACAAGGCGTGGATTCGAGGCAAAGACCCCAAAGATGAATTCGTCAACCTCTTCCTGCCGTGGTTCTTTCAGGAAGAGTATCGCCGGGACGATTTGGCTAGTGACATTCTTTCCCTGAACGATTACGAACAGTGGCTTGTCCGGCAAGCCAAAAGCGTCCACGGAATCGACATAGACCACGCCCAGCTTGCCTTTCGACGTAATGGTATTCGGCAAGACCCCTACTACGGGAACATAGATGAGTGGGCTTGCAGGTACCCGGCCACCGAGGAAGAGGCGTTCGTCGCACCGGGCGAGACGGTTTACACCCGCGCCCACGTTCAGGCCGCGCTGAAGACTGTAAGGCCCCCAATCGAGAAGAAGAACATTCTCGGCGAGGGCGCGCCGTCTCAAGCGAAGTTCGACGACAACGAACACGGGGAGATGTCGATTTGGGAAGCCCCCGACCCAAGATACCACTATCTTCTTGCCGCCGACTGTATGTGGGGCAAGAAGAAGGAAAACGACAAAGACGTTCTTTATGTCGAGTGTTTAGAGACTGCCAGGATTTGCGCGAAGGTCAAAGGTCAGTATCCCCTGAACTACTGGGGCTGGAAGATTGCGGCTGTTGGTCATTTGTACAACGACTGTCCCGTAGCGCCTGAGACCAACGGACAGGAGGCCATGTCGGCCGGCAGTGTTATCGCGGTTCTCTTGGGCAACGTTGGAACTTGGCGCTATCCGAATATCTGGATACGCAATGAGGATATGAAGTTCAAGGACCACGCGCCCAAGGATTATGGGTGGTGGACCACGCATCCGAACAAGAACGAGATGATAGCCTTCTCAATGAACGGCTGTCTCGACGGCTCTTTTGACTGGTGTGACCAGGACGCCGTAACTCAGATGGGGACGATTATTCGCCGGGAGGACAACTCTGTCGGCGCGCCGGAAGGTTCGCACGACGACGATTGGATGGCGAGATTGATGACGGGGTATATAGCGCACAGGCAGAGGTCGCGCACAGTCTTGTACGCAGAACCCAAGGCGCCTGTATATCACCTGCGCACACCAGCCGAGAGGGTAAAAGACATCCTTGAAGGTAACGATGTCTGGGACGACGAGTGAGGAGTTAGATGGCAACAGGGGGACTCAAGGGCAATCGCCCGAAAGACTACAAAGAACTCGCGCCTGAGACAGAGGCCGAGTACGAGCTGGTGCGCATGTGGCGGCAGCGGATTGCGCGGGAGCAGCAGTTCCTCAATTTGGCGGAGCGTATTGAAGCCGCCAAGGTCGGGGACGAGTACCTTAGTGGTAAGAAGGTCACGAAGAACGCGCGCAGAATCTACGTCAACTACCTCGCGTCGCACATCAAGGACCAGCACTCCAGGACTCTGCCGAGTGTTCCGACGCCAAGGGTTGAAGCCCAGAGCGACCTGTCTGCCGACAGTGAAGAACAGGTCCGCGAACTCATTAGCCGGGGCTTCAAGTCGAACAAGTCGAAGGTCAAGGCCACGGCCAAGCAGTTGCAGTGGGACGATGCGCGGTTTGGTATTGCCGTCGGTAAAACCACATGGAAGATGGATTATGAACCATCCACTCCAGCCACCACGACCGACCCTCAACAGATTGCCCTGGAGATAGAGCGGGCGGAAGAGGAGAACCTTGAACCTTCTGCGGCGGTGATTACCGAAGAGGATTTAGACGACGTTCACGCGCGCATTCACATGGAAGCGCTGCGAGAGATGCTGCCCGGCTCGGACGAGTCGTGGGTACTCCACGAACACTCGCAGGAACATCTCGACCGCATGATTACCGTAACGAAGGAGTGGCCGCAGCTCGACCGCGTTCCTGTCGACAGGTTCGTTTACGATACGGACGTTCCCTGGGATGACAGGGCGTGGGAGTGCGAAAAGCGTTCCACGCGCATACAGGAACTCCTGGACCGTGGCTACAGGAACATCAACGAGCAGAACCTTCCACCTGAAGTTCAGGACGGTGGCTCCTTATCTTACGAGGAAATGACCGCATCGGTCTGGGAGATTCACGACCGGAGAAACGACAGGTTCCTCGTCATTCCAGCCGACGGCGGGCAGGACGGTTTGTTCTTACACAAGAGCAAGTGGGTATATCAGGACTCCGACGGTGCGATGGACATTTACCTTCCCATCGTCTTCGAGCCGGACAACCCTCAGCAGACGCACGGCCAGTCAACGATTCAGCGATGTATCCCGATTCTCGATAGGCTTGCAGTAATCGACTTCTACATCGAGCGGCACGTTGAGAACCATAGCAACTACAGGATGGGCGGGCCTGCATCTTGCAATGAAGAGGGGATTAAGGCCGCGTTCAACGACCAGAACAGGAAGACTCTTTTTGTAGGCTCTCCTGAGTCTTGGGCCTTGATGAAGGAGATTCAGCCGCCCCCGATTCCGCCCACTCTGTTAGAGGCTCGGACGATGTGGCTCAGCGAACTTAGAAGGGCCACTGGTACTGACGCGCAGGATACAGGGGCGTCGAACCCGCACGCGATAACAGCTACGGAGTCGTCGAACCGAAGCGAGGCCCGTATCCAGCGGAAGACCGATCGGCAGGAGATTATGGGCGACTTCCTGGGGCAGGTTGCGATTAACTTCCTCCGGCTCTATCGGACGTTCGCCACATTGGGTATCCGCGTGAGGCTGCCGGGCCAGATGGTGGAGCCGGACTTCCCGACGATTGACCCCAGAAACATTCCCGGCGATTTGGATGTATTCTTCGACGTTGCCGGTGAGACCGACGAGGCCAAGCAGGAGCGCATTATCGCAGCCAAGGAGTACAAGGACTTCAAGCTGTCGATGGGCGACTTCGTGCCTACGAACTGGCCGAAGTTCGACGAATGGTACGGAAGGCAGTTGGGAGTTAAAAGGCCGGAGCAATTCAGACTGGAGCAGCCGCAGGGCGTTGACCCCACGATGGCCCCGACCGGGACTTTACCTAACACTCAGTCTGCGCAATTCCCCGGCACTCAAGGACAGAAGGATTTTTCCCCCCAAGAGAACACTGCATCACGAACAGCATCACGAACACCATAGGAGACACGAATGAAAGCTTTGAGACTGAAAGAGTTGAAGAAGGGCGAGGTGTACTACGTCGAGGAGCCTAACCGCGTTGTGCGCATCGGAGGTCGCACCAGCGCCCAGTTCAAAACCCGCGACGGCATAGAGGAGAAACCCGCCGTGCAGGTGGACTCTACACTCGCCACGGTGGAGATTGAGGGCTTGGTGGACGAGTTCCAGGCTGCGGACAATACCAGACTGGCGACTCAACTCGAAGGCAGGGACGATACGTGGGAGGAGACGTGGACTGAGAGGAGCGTCCACCCTATCCACTTCAACAACAAGCATGCGGTACGCGAACTGAACGAAAAGGAGTGGGTCGTGCAACTCTACTGCTTCTCCGATTCAGGTCGCCGGATACGCCTGCAAAGGACGTGCCCGATCAAGAACAAGCCCATTGTCGGCCAGAAAGTTCCCGCCTCGGCATTTCCTATGGGGGAGTTGACCGATGCCGAAAAAGCTCGAAAGGCAGTTGCGGCAGCGCGCTCGTAAGAAGGGGCTCATTGGTAAAGCCGCCGACCGCTATGTGTATGGAGTCCTTCACAAGGTGAAACCCAAGAAGAAGAAATGAGCTACGCCTTCAGATGTGACAAGACCGGCCTTCCTGAGATAGTCGATTGCCCCGGAACTCACCCCTGCCCCTTTTGTAGTGGGAAGCATGAAGCCTACGAGACGGGGATAGAGAAATCTGAGGGAATGCCGAGCATCCACGACGACAAACTGAGGCCGCATTTCGACCACGCCGCAGGCTGTGAGATTTCCAGCAAGTCGCAGCGCAGGCGAATCTACAAGGAAAAGGGCTTGCGCCTGAAAAGCTACACTGAGCATTACCGGCACAACCCCAAGCCCGGCCCGAAACCCGGAACCGTAATCTCATACCCCGGCATGACTAGCCGCAAATCATCAGCAGAACGACACTATGTCCGAACCAAAACCGGACAGGGTGTAGTGTAGGAGACACGAATGCCTGAAGAGACACAAGAACAGGTCGTTGAAGAGTCGCAGGTCGAAGAGGCGCAAGTTGAAGAGACTGAGACTCCCGAAACGACGGAAGAAACTGTCGAGCCCGACCCGCTTGCCGAAAAATGGCAGAAGGTTGCGCCCGACATAGCGGATGCAGTTGGAAACTTAACACCCGAAGAGCGCGTGGGGATTCTTCTAAATCGGTTAGCCGCACAACCCGCAGGTGCGCCCCCGGAAGGTAGTGATGCTACGGCAGCTACACCGGACGGGCAAAAGCCTCAGACGCCGTTAGCCGCAGAGATCCCTAACCTAGACCCCGATGCGCTTGTCGCAGGCTTTCAGGAGGCCGTGGAAACCAATAACGGTGAACAGGCCGGAAAGTTAATGGGACAGGCTCTCGAATGGATGAGGGCGCTTGGAGGTGTGATGAGTGGTGCGATCAACGAGAACCAAGACGAGATGGGGAAGATGAGGGGCCTCTTGACCGATGCTACCCAGCCCGCAGAGTTTCGCAACGCCGTACCTGATGTCAGGAGCGCGACGGAGGCGGACATTCCCGCAGCGAGAACCAAACTCGCCAGCGGGGAGGCTGGAACCATCGAAGCGGCCTTGAAGCTCGCCGTATCCGATCGGGACTCGGAACTTGCGCGCGCCACACGGACGCCAGGCGATGACGCTACGCGCCGGGCGAAGGGAATAGGGGCCTCACGTCAGGCCGGACCTTCACGGAGGGCCGGGGAAGTCAAAGAGAGAATCCCAGTCAACTCGAATGAAATGGCGGCACTGATGAGGAAAGAGGAGGCCGCAAAGAAACACTAATTACCCATAAGGGGGGCCATTCATGGCTGAATCAAATACCTATACCGGAGTTGTCTCTGGTGTAGCAGATCGAAGTACGTACCAGAAACTTACGTCGAACGACGCATTTTCAAAGCAGGTCCAGTGGGCCTGTTTCAACAAGACGCCGTTTATGAAAGCCGTCGGTCTTGAGGCTTTCGGCGTCGCGGCCGTTCAGGACTTGCAGGCCTTCGGGACTGCGACTCCGACCGGCAGGATCATCGACTACGACAGTGGCGTGTACAAGAAGAGTGGGCCTATCTTCGCTACGTCGGGCAGCACTCAGCACGTCGGTCGCCTGGACAGCTACAACCCTGAGTTGGTCGAGGGTGGGGACGAGTATTCCTATGCGTGGTTTGAACTCATGTCCACGCAGTTCATTCCCAAGAACGACCTTCAGGACAATACCAAGGGCGACATCGACATCAAGGTTCAGAAGATGGACGGGATGAAGCAGAAGTTCGTCCAGGATGTCAACTACTGTTTCTTGGGTAACTCCAGCGCGCCTGATGCCAGTGTCAAGGGTCCGTCGGCTCTGTACTGCGACATACCCAACCTGATTTCGTACACACAGAGCAGGACAGTTGGCAACATCTCCAAGAGCGGTAACACGTACTGGAATAATGGCGCAAAGGCCATTACTTCCATCGGTGGCGGCGGGGAGATGGACCGTCCGATTACGTTGCGTCGGTCGCTGATGGACATGATGAACGACCAGGCGGCGTTTGCCGAGTCTACGCATGACTACCTGATTCTCACCACTCAGGGCGGTTGGCAGTATTACGACCGCCTGATGTACGCCGACTCCGTTCAGGCCGGCAACGGCGGCGCGTTCGGAACGATAGAAAAGTACGACGCCGCAGGCGTGCTGCACAAGGCGTTCGACGGCTCTCCGTTGGTCTGGGATCCGGCGGCAACGATTCCTTACACGACCACGGCAGGCACCGAGTGCTTCTACTGCATTCACATCCCGACATTCTTCATCTCCATCCGTTCGGAGGAGAACTTCAAGATGTCGGATTGGGAGCCTCCGCGCCAGCACGACCGCTTCAAGACCCACGTGGCAACCCTGTCACTGCGGTACACGCCGGGCGTTACGGCCATGCGGCCGCATTGCGTAGCTTACAACATCCCGGCCTGCCCAGACTAATAGGGGAAGCTTTCGGGGGAAATCAAGAGGAACATTTCAAAGGAGATAAATTATGGCTTACGCTGTTTCTGCATCACACACTTTGGACAAAACGGTCATCAACGACCTGGACTCCACCGGCGTTACGGCGGACGATGGGCAGACTGGGTTGATCGTTGAGTCTACGGATGGGCGCAAGTACAAGCGCGTTCTTCTGGACGCAAGTTCGGAACTCACCATCGCCGGCGGGCCGCTCTATCACATGCTCGGCACAACCGCCAACGAGGTGTCGTCGGACTTCTCGGATACCATAGGCGTGATAGAGCTAATCGGCGCTAACTTTGCCGGTCTTGCGTGCGTTGGTACCGATGCTGCGGCCACCGAGTACATCTGGATGGAGGTTCCCAACGGGGCGATCTCTGCCGATGCGTCCTGCTCATCGGAGGTAGCGGCTTGCTCCTGTCTCATGGCAAAAGATGACCTCTACTTCCAGATCGCCGACAGCGATTCGCGTGTCGTGGCGATTGCGATGGAGGCGGATGCTTCTCAAATCGCCGACATCATCATGCTTTAAGTCAGTTTGGTCGGGGTGCCCTCTGGGGGGGGCACCTCGGCCTTCTGTAACAGGAGACACGAATGCCTAAAACCCTCAAGCCCACAATCCCCTTATCGACAATATGGCCGTTTCGTCGGCTCATAAGCATTGCCGACGTAATGGCGAAGTACCCGCCCCAAGAGTGCCTGGACGACTGGGAGCCTGGACACAAGAACTACAACGGCCCCACATACGCTTTTGCCAGGGCCGTCTATGAAACCCAGCCGCAGGAGTCAACAGACAACCTTCTTCGGTTCATGGCGTACATGGCAAGGACGACGCCGCCCAGCCACTTGTGGCAGTTGCCGACTTATGAACGGCTGCCGTACCCCTACGCGGTGTATTGGCCGCTGGGCTGCGCGTTCCTCAAAGAGAAGAAGGAAAATCGCAGGTTCGACTGGCTTATCTGGATGGATGATGACGTTCTCGTTCACCCCCGCGACTTGAAAGCCTTGCTGGATGTCGCCGACCCGGACGAGCGCCCGTTTGTAGCGGCGCTGCCCTACGATAGATTCGAGCCGCATTGCCCGGCGGTGACTGAGGTAGTTGACGGGGCATTGCGGAAGTGGGTCAAAGCGCCAGAGTCAGGTACTCATAAATGCTATCACGTCGGCTTGTGCATGGCAGTGTTCCACCGCAGTTTGTTCGAGCGAGTACCAGAGCCGTGGTTCGGCGCGATGCCTCCAATGGAGGGGTTTTCCGGTATAGCCCCCGACTGGTGGTGGTCGTACCAGATGCAGAAGGTTGACATAGACCCCTATGTCTGCTGCGACGCGAATGTGATTCACCTGGGCCGGAAGCTGCGCGTAGAGCGGAACTATTCAGAACAGTGGCAGGAGCGCAGCCCGCGAGCTGGCAACTTTCCCGATATGATTGACACGGCGCGCGTCATTGCGCCTAGCGGGGCATCGACGGCCGAGTGCAAGCCTCACCCGGACGGCAGGTGGAAGTTTGCGACTGACAAACCCGCCAAATGAAGGCCACCGCGATAATCCTAACGTGCCGGAACGATAGGCACATAGCCGACCTTCTCGTTCGCGGGATAGAAAAGCACTGGCCGGAAGTAACCCCGAAGATTCTCTTCGATACCGACCGCTCTACCGAAACCCCGCTACCTGAAGACGTGCGAGATATTGTCCGCAAGGTTCCATATCTCAGGAAGGTGTTCGACGTAACCGCACTATCGGATACGGACGACATCTACGTCTTCGACGGCGACATGCTCATCTACGGCTACCCGGAAGAGTTCGTTGTGCCACGGTACATGGTTTCTCTTTCTGCGCCGGACGACCCTATCGGCGTGCTGCTTTGGCGGCAGTTGGGGGTTGAGTATTCGCCCGTTAGCCCGCGATTTTGTGCGGGGACGTACTCCGCGCACAAGAGCATGTTGGACGACAACCGGGAACTGGCAATCGAATATGTACGGCTTTGCGTCAAATGGCACCTTCATGAAGTACGTTATCCGGGCGTCATTTGCGAGCAGAGCCTTGCGGCTGGCTTATGGCGGAAGACATACCCCGACGCGCCACTTCCGGCAGATAGGTACCCAGTCAATATGCCGGTAGATGGAATGGTAATGTTCCACATAGGGGCCCTCAAAGACGAGCCAAGCCTTGAGCGCGTCCTTGCAGACTATCGCAAACACCTGGAGACATGATGATTGGTAACACGTCCAAGCTGTTGAACTACCCCGACAGGCTATCGGCCTTCTGGCTGAACGAACCTGTAGTCCCCGTGACCATCGAGCTGCACCTGACGGACCAGTGCAATCAGAATTGTCGATATTGCCGCACCAAGAAGTCCGGTGCGAAAATGTCGCACGAACTTATTGTGCAGATTTTCTCGGAGTGCCTGTCGCTGAATGTCGCGGGGGTTTACCTTAGCGGGGGCGGGGAGCCCCTGCTGGGCAACATCGAGGCGTTCGTAGACTGCCCTGTGCCCTGCGGGCTGATAACCAATGGTAGCGTGCCGATTGAGGAGTCTATCTGGGGCGCATTCAAGTGGGTGCGGTTCAGTGTCGATACCTCCGGCCCTGAAACCTACCGGCGATTGCGCGGCACGCCCAGGCCCATCTGCCTCGAAGAGAACATCCACAACGCGGTAGGGCGGACATTCTGCGGTGCGCACATGGTCCTCTGTCAGGAAAACGCCGGGCAGTGCGCCGATACGGCGAGATGGGCGAAGGGGCTTGGCTTGAAGTATCTAGCCGCCTGCCCGGACATTCAAGCGGTCTCGGAATCGCAATGTTTCTGGCCGTCTGATTATGAGCAGGAAAAGATAAACGAGGAGGTTACGGATGAGTTCCAGGTCTTCATAAGGCGCGACCGGGTAGCCCACTGCCCGACTCAACGATGTCATGCGGCGAACTTCTGGCTGGTTATCGGCGCCGACGGTGAATGCTACGCCTGCGCCTGTGACGACAAGAAGTTTCCACTTGGCAACCTGAATGATTCAACACTGACCGAGATTGTGTATTCCGAACGACGCAAAGAAGTCCTGGCTTCGATAGACCCCGCCCAATGCGCCCATAGATGCAAGGGCAGGATGATGAATGAAGCCCTCGCGGAGTGCAGGGTGCATGGCGAGTTCCTGTGAGGAGTCAGTAATGATAAGGACATCAGCCGTCATTGTTCCAACGTGCAAACGCGACAAGTGGTTTTCTGACCTCGCCGTGGAGGGCATCCGCAAGTATTGGCCCGAAGCGTTCATCGTTGAGTTTTTGGATACTGACAGATCAACTGAAATGTCCGTTCCAGACGATATCCGAAAGCTCTGCCGCGAGATACCATACCTCCGCAAGCAGATTGATGCCCCATTCGTTGTGGATGTCGATGACATTTATATCCTTGACGCAGACTGCTTCATGTTCGAGCGGCCTACGGAACTGATAGATGGGCCGTATTCATACCAGGGCGAAACGCTGCTCGGCAATTCCGACTATCCCTGGGGGATTGAAATTTGGAAGGGCATGGGGCATAGCTTCCCCAATATCACACCGCTGTTCTGCGCCGGGCTGCTCAAGGCCCCGCGCACGATGTGGACCTATAACCGCGAAGTCATGTATCGGTATTTGCACCGCTGTGTCCGGGCCGGGTACCACAATCCCGATTGGCAGTACAGCAACGTCACGCTGGACCAAAGCTTGTGTGCGGGCTTATGGCGAAAAACCTGCATTGATAATCCGCTTCCGGCTATGGAATATCCGCTGGGAATCCCCACCATGACCATGAAGATATTCCATGCCTGTTATTTCAGGAAGGCGGCCTACTTCGGGGAGTTCGTTAAGGCATACAAGCGAAGGTTAGCCGAATGATGTGGCGTAGCAGGGACGAGTCGATAGTAGGGTTCGTGGGGCGAGGCTACGTCTTGTCGGTATGGTTCAACCAGTACCTTGACTCAACAACCATTCGCGGCGCAGAGGTGGGGGTGTACGAGGGCGAGTTGTCAGAATACCTATTGCAAACTCACCCCAAGCTATTCCTCTACATGGTGGACTTGTGGGAGCCTTACAACATAGAAGGTTCGGCGGCGCAGTCCGGCGATCTGCTAGTGACAATGCCCGACAACGCATGGCCGTTTATCCATGCGTCCGCAGTAGTCAGGACGGCGCGAATGGCGTCGCGCCGCGAGATTATTCACAAAGACTCTGTTGCCGCTGCTGCTGATGTAGAAGATGAGTCGCTTGACTTCGTTTTCATCGACGCCGACCATTCTCTTGAGGGCGCGTCACGCGACTTGAAGGCATGGATTCTCAAGGTGAAGCCAAGTGGGCTTGTAACAGGTCACGACTTCGACCAGCCCGACTATCCCGGCTGGGGGGTGCGTGAGGCGCTGGAGATTTACGGACCGAAAAAGATACTCGTAGGTCTGCATAATGTTTGGGGGTTCCCAAAGGCATGGCTGCTTTAACGGTACATGGCAAAGGGGGGCATGGGCGTGTCGTTACGAAAGCGGCTATTCTGACGGGATATATCGTGCACTCCACAGACGACGCATGGCATACCAAGCCCGGCACGGAAATGCCCTGCCACGTTGCAATCGGCGACAACAAAGCGCGAAAGATATACGACCGCTACAATCTGAAGACAATCATTCACCCAACGGCATACGTAGATGAATCCGCACAGATTTCCGAAGGGGTGTTCATAGGGGCGAGGGCCGTAGTCCACGTCGGCGCGAAGGTGGGCCGGGGGGCAATCATCAATACGGGGGCCATAGTCGAACACGACTGTGTGGTTGGCGATTGGGCTCACCTTGCGCCCGGCTCTGTAATCTGCGGAAGAGTGAATATAGGCGAGGGAGTATTTCTGGGTGCCAACGCCGTCGTCAGGCAGACGCTTTTCATTAAGCCTTGGGTGACAGTTGGCTGCGGTGCAGCGGTAGTGAGGGACATCACCGAGCCGGGAACGTATGCGGGGGTTCCGGCTCGACGCATTGGGGGTTAGCCGGGCCGGGGTAGCGCGTGTCTCCAGCACGCGCCCCGGTTCCGGCGTGGAGGATATATGACAAAAACCAATTACGAAGACCCAGGGCTGACGCTTGCGAACGTCGATGACGCGCTGGCTACTGCGGTCTACGGGGCTGCCGATTACGCCAATGCGAGCGCGGCCCAAAAGCTGCGCATCGACCAGGCCATAACAACCGCCGCTTTGGCCTGCGAGACATGGGATGGAAACGTCTGGTGGTGGCAGAGGGATACAGCTTACTTCCAAACCAACACTGCGGCCATCGTCACTACTGCCGATTCGGGTGTGAGT
>SDBU01007785.1_pt1 | contig 12292 bp, 11 predicted proteins | sample 2277071 | NCBI WGS metagenome assembly SDBU01 (sample SAMN10397929, study PRJNA504765) | marine sediment metagenome | isolation source: marine sediment core GS08_GC12, 126 cmbsf | place: Arctic Ocean: Gakkel Ridge, Loki's castle | collected 2008
GCTGAGGTGTTGGCGACAACCTTTGGCGAAGTGATAAGCGGGGCTGGGGAAACTAACGTGAAGGAAAGAAGAGAGGCCAAAGAGGTTCAGAGAAGAATTGAGACCCGATTGGATTACCTAATGAGAATGTATTCGGCTAATACAGCCGACCAAGCTGAGGAAGAGGACGAAGAGGAGGAAGGTTAAACCAGCTAATATAATTTTCCCCCATATTATAGGGATGCAGGTATGATACTGGTGTGTCGTGTAAACGGTCAGGAACTGTCTCGTTAGCAAGTAAGGCGGGAATCTCAGATTGGAGGGGACGTTTTTATGGTAAATCAGAAAGAGCAAGCCAGAAGAGTCGTTAAGCAGGCTGAAGAGCAACTCCTAAAACCGGAGGTTGAGACTCTGGAGGAGGTCATGGACCCTCTTGCTGAGCTTCTGGGGCGGGCTCAGAGCGCTTATGCCGCCTACGTGGAGGCTCAAAAGGAAGTGGCGAGGGCGTATAAGGGGCGGCAACAGCAAGCGGACAAGTTCTATAAAGAGACTGAACAGGAAGCCAATAATGCCTGTGATAAGGCCATAGAGCAAGCCTTAAAAGTCCGTGCGAAGGCGGAACAGGAAGCTGCGGAGGCATATGCGAGGGCTGGAGAGGGGGCCATTGAGGTTTATAACGAGAATGTAAGGCAGGCCTTAAGAGTCCGTAAGGAGACTATAGAACAAGCCTGGAAGGTCTCTAAAGAATCTGTAGGGCAAGCCTGGACAATCTTTCAAGGCGACAAGGTATAAGGGGGAAGATAAGACTAAGTATATTGTTCACTCGTAGGCTCGGACTGGCAATCATAGTAATGAGGGTATATCCTTGAAGGCTTCCTCGATTCCCCTGTGTTCGTACTCTAACCCTCCCCGCCTCCTCTTAGTAGTCGAGATATAATCAATTGTTCTGGTAAAGTACTGCACGACTTTTCTTGAATTAACAAGGGCGGATAGGATAACGGTAATATCCAGTGAGCCCTTTCCTCTGGGATAATCACCGCTCCGTATTATGGCCTCGGGAGCTGTGTGCTTTAGAGAAGCCGAGAGTTCCTTTATCATCTCCATATTCATTTCGTCGGGTGGTGCTGTCAGGAGATACAGGGCTCTCTTTGCATCTATCGGGTTGCACTTGAGTGATAACTCCCCGATGGCTTCGTCCATCGCTTGTGCTCCCTTCTGGGTTTCAGTGACCTTTTCCCTGAAATGAACCCTGGCTTCACCGGGAAATCTAATCCGTGGCACCCGCGTTTTACCATAGCCAATTACTGACCATCCGGCCAGAGTCTGTATTATGTCTCCAGCGTCAAGCACCCTTGACCCGATGTATTTACGATTTGTCTCTTCACCGGCACAAAGTAAATTGTAAAATGGCTCGACTACTTGGGTGTTAATCTTGGCTAGATTGCTTTTAATCGAGATATTCTTTCTAACGTATCGTTGATTATCAACAAGAAATATCGCATCAGCCACCAAATAAGAGGACTTAAGGCATGTGCCCACGTTATAAATAGACCTTTCCTCGGTCATCTCTTCATATTTAAAGGGAAGGACAATGAGATTATATACTGGTTTGTGTATGTAGCGCTCTTTTAGTAGCTGCGTTAGCACCGGCACTGCTCCCGAGCCGGTACCGCCGGCAGCACCAGCGATTAGCAAGAAGGCATCTGTCGGAGAGAACTGCTGTGTTGCTCTTATACTTTCTAGAATCTTATCGCCATCTTCCCTGGCTATCTCCGCACCAATTTCATTTATCTTGCCTACGCCATGACCACCCGTCTTTTGACCTCCGATGAGGATTCTATGCTGGTATTCAGTCTTTATATAGGATAGTCCGCTTAAGTCAGCAATATCGGTGTTAACCGCTAAAGCGTCAGTAATTACATCAACTCCACGCTGAACGCGTGCCTTTCTGTTTAAGCGGGCAAACTCATCAGCAATCCTGCCGCCACACTGCCCACAACCTATTACCAGTAATTTCACTTTACACCTCGATACCGGGTGATTATGTTATTGTAAGCATAATTACCTAGTTGTGTCAATAGCCCAGTAGTATTAGGTGGAGTTCTTGCCACCTTACTTCTTCTCATGGTGCTATCCAATAGTGAGGGAGGTGTATTGCCAGTAATAATCAAGTTTGTCCCGGTTAATAGTTTTAGGCCACTAACTTTGCTGTCAGGGTATCTTATAGACCTTGCACAGAAAACCCCTTAGGTTAGAAGACCCCATCTCGGGATTATTGGGCGTTTTATTGTCGGTCAGGATATTAATATTTGAGTCTGCCCAACCGTAAAGGCCGTCTGAACCTTTTTCTGGGAGCCACCATGCATAATCAACGTAAACAACTCTGGGATCAACCCTTGTGGATAGCTTGGCTTTCTGCTTTATTTTGCCGCGCTTTGTTTCAATGTACACCCAGTCGCCTTCCTTGATTCCGAGCTGGCTAGCTGTCTCCGGGTGAATTTCAACAACCGGGTCGGGATGGCTGTTGCGCAAACTACTTATGTGCCTGCCGCTGGAATGGCGGTAGTGAGCTGCCTTGCTGCTCGTAAGAATCAAAGGGTACTCTTTGGCTAACTCAGGGTCACTATAAGGTGTCTCCGGTTGTTCATGATATACCGGTAATGGGTCGAACCCCCATTTCTTAAGCCGGTTTGAGTATAACTCTACCTTACCTGAGGGTGTCTTAAAACCATTTGTCTCGTATCGCTTGTACGGCTGGGGGGAAATAGGCATTATTCCTATTTTCCTCAGTTCGCTGAATGTTGTCTCGGTCGGCTTCAGCACATCGTCCAGAAACTGCTCTTCGTCATTCCAGAAATATTCCGCCAGCCCCAGTCTCTTCGCCAGTTCCCCCACTATCTTGTAGTCTGACCAGCACTCGCCAATCTGGGCGACCTTCTGCTGAATTCGGGCTACCTGGTGGCCGGGAAACATGCCTATATTATTATACTCGAGGTAACTAGCTACTGGCAGTACCACATCAGCCATAGCCGCCGTTGGCGTCATAAACATGTCAGCCACGACAATAAAATCTAGCATCTTCAGCGCTTCATACGTATCCTGGGCATTACTCCAGGTTAGAAGCACGTTACTTCCCTGAATATAGGCTGCCCGGATAGGGTAGGGGTCTCCCTCTAGAATAGACCTTACTATGTCTTGCGGTATTGCCGCTGAGACCATTGGTAACATCCCGGTTTCGCTGCTAATCCATTGTTGCTTACGCATATCTCGTGGTATTTTGTCACTGAGGGTAAATTCGGGTGAGCCTCGCGCTATAAGTCCTGGTGAAGTGGCTAGTTCTATATCTCCACCCGGCACCTCAAGATTACCGGTTATGGCTTGCAGAATACAGATGGCACGAGCGGCTTGAAAACTGTTTACATTGTGCTCAATGGCATTTCCGTGTTCAATACAGGCTGGCCTATTTGTAGCATAGAACCGGGCCGCCTCTCTGATTTTCTCGGCATCTACCCAGGTAATATCGGCAACCTTCTCCGGCGGGTAATCCTGGATATGAACCTTCAGCTGCTCAAAGCCCACCGTCCAGTTATCAACAAAATCCCTATCGTATAGCTCCTCGTTTACTATCACATTTATTATCCCTAGTGCCAGCGCCAGGTCTGAGCCTGGCCTCACTTGTAGCCATATATCGGCTTTTTTGGCGAAGTCTATCTCCACCGGGTCAATCACAATGAGCTTCACACCTTTATCCAGTGTCGGCTTGGCTGATACATAGTTGGGGGTGGCCGTTTTCTTAATATTTCTTCCCCAGAAAACAATGCAGGCTGGCGGGTTTTGGTAGTCCGGGACGTGCTCGGCGCCATAGGTAACTATTGATGCCCCGGCTGTTGGCGTGTGACAAACGTGCCACGGCGATGAAAAGTTTGGTGTGCCAAAGGCATTGGCAAACCTCAGAATATAGTCGTCGGGTAATCCCCTGGCTGCGGAACGTATGACTACCACCGACTCAGCCCCATAATTGTCCCTGGCTTTAGCCAGTTCGCCGGCTACCACATTCAGTGCCTCATCCCATGAAATCTGCTGCCATTTACCCTCGCCCCTTTCGCCTGCCCTTTGCAGGGGGTGCGTTAATCGGTCCGGGCTGTTCAAATATTCAAGCGATGCTGCACCTATGGGGCACATTGCTCCTTTGTTAAACGGGCTGTCAGGGTCTCCTGCGGTTCGGGTAACCTTACCATCTTCCATGTATAGCAAAACACCACAGGCACAACGGCATAAACTGCAGGTGCTTCTAATTACCTTCTCCGTTCCCACTTGTTTTCGCTGCCCTCTCTTGAAGTTTGCTTCATAATATTATTCTACAGTTTCCTTGATGGCAGAATCAAATTTTGGAATAGAGGATGATGATTGTGCGCCCAACATTCTTGGCTGGGCCATGTCTGCCAGTACTATGTTACCGCTTCCGCATATTACCATCTGGCTATTTACAATCAGCTTGGGGGAATTACAATTAACTTAGTTATAGAACAGTTAGCTTAGTTATAGATAAAGGAGGCTAGATATGGCAGTGGCTAATGGTTCCAAGAAGATTTTGCTATATCCTACATGGTATGAATTCAAGAAAGACCTTGAAAAAGAGTCGGGCTGTGTGCTGGTTAACTGGCGGTGGCTTGAGATAAAACCCAAAGCCCCTCTGCCTTGGGATGACTCTCACATGAAAGCCGCCCTGTCTGCTGTATCACGTTTCAAACATAACTGAGTGTGTTCTGTTTTCAGGACTTGCTATGGAGGGTGTGCGGGTGAGAAATCGTGGCAGAGCTGATATCCCGGATGGTTGGCATTAGAAGAGGCTAAACCTTGTGATGGGGGTGATTGATATGGCGATGTGGAAGCCGAGGAGATGTCCCCGATGTGGGGGTAACATCTTTCTTGACAGAGATGTGGATGGCTGGTACGAGCAGTGTTTCCAGTGCTCATGTCGCAATGAACTGATGAGCACGGCCGAGTATGAGGGGCGACCCAGTGCAAAGGGAGGAGAGGTCATCTCTGGCAGAGGAAGCCGGGTGTTGGACTCGTCTGCCTAGCTTGCGTCAGACAGCCAGTTGAGAATGATTACCTGACATATCGGTAGCTGATAATCCTCCATTAATTGCATGATACCCCTTCTTGTCTCATTAGCTCTCCGGCATTGTTTCGTAGTTCAAATCAAAGAAGGGCTTTACTTCAAGTTGTGGCTTGACGGCCATGGTGTTTTTGTCTTGCTCCAGATGGGCTCCAACAGACACGTGGCTAGTCGATTCCGCTGTTCCTGGCAGTCTACTTTTCATGCAGCACGGTGCCGAACGCTGTCCGATTATTGCTAAGAGCTTGTCTTGATGTTATAATCCGTGGCATAAGTTATGACCTCGTATGGGAGTGAACAATCATCCGTCGGGTTTATCCAGAAAACAAGATTTTTGTGCTCCGACTTTTCGTGGCTCCCCCATGTGAGTACCCAAGTCAATGTGCTTGGACTCTTTGCAGGTATTGCATGTTCACAGGAGGTGAAAATCGATGACCGAAGATTTGGTCAAAGCGATAGCTGATTTGGAAGAAGAAGAGGCGCTGCGGATAACAAGAGCCAGGCTGGATAGCGGTGAGGAAGCGGACTCAATTCTGGAAGATAGCCGAAAAGCCATGGAGCTTGTCGGTAAGCGTTTTGCCGATGGCGAGTATTTCATCCCGGACCTCATATATTCTGGTGAGATATCGAAGGCGATAGCGGAAATCGTCAAGCCAAAACTAAAAGAGGCTACTCAAACCAAGCGCCTGGGTAAGTGCGTTATCGGCACTGTGGCTGGTGATATACACGACATAGGCAAAGACATCGTGGCCTTTATGCTGGATGTCAATGGTTTCGAGGTCTATGACCTCGGTGTAGATGTTCCGGCACAGAGGTTCGTAGAGAAAATAGAAGAGGTGAAACCGGAGATAGTCGGCTTAAGCGGATTTCTAACCCTGGCTTTTGACTCAATGAAGGTGACAGTGGAAGCTATAAGGGCGGCTGGGCTACGAGATAAAGTGAAGATTATGATTGGTGGCGGCCAGATGGATGATGAGGTAAGAAAGTATGCGGGGGCTGATGCCTACGGGCGAGATGCTATGGCCGGGGTATCGCTCGCCAAAGAGTGGGTCAGGGGTGAATGAAGATGGAGAAATCACCGGAAGAACGGTATGTGGAGAGAACTAAGCGGGTTGAAGACGCTATTCGATTGCAAGTGCCGGATAGGGTTCCGATTATGATACCTTTCGGCTTTTTCCCGGCAAAGTACACTGGAATAACCTGTGAGGACGCCTTTTACGACTATGCTAAGTGGAAGACGGCATGCAAGAAAACGATTCTAGATTTTGAGCCGGATATGTACGATGTGGGAACAGGAAATATGTCAGGGGTGGTACTTGAAACTCTTAATAACAAACAAATCAAGTGGCCCGGCCATGGGGTTCCCCCCAACCATACCTTCCAGTTCGTCGAGGGGGAATACATGAAAGCCGACGAATACGATGCATTCCTGGAAGACGCCTCTGATTACGCCATACGAACCTTTTTGCCACGCATAAATGAGACGTTAGAGCCTTTCAAGATGCTGCCTCCGCTTTGGTCAATGCTGCTGGGGTACACGTCGTGGAATTTAATTCGGGTACTGGCTATACCAGAATTAGCCGTTGCCTTTGAGTCCCTCTCTAAAGCCGGGTATGAGGCATTGAAGCGGCACTCCGAGATGACTTTATTTAATAGAGAAATGGCAGAGCTGGGGTTTCCGCTATGTTTCGAAGCAATTACGAACGCGCCTTTTGACACGATTTCAGATTATTGGAGGGGAATGCGCGGGACAATGTTAGACATGTACCGGCAGCCTGACAAGCTTCTTGAAGCCTGTGAAAAGGTATTACCGATGGAAATCGAGAAGGGGACTTCCACTACTTTCGGTAGCGGAAATCACAGGGTATTCATCCCTCTCCATAGAGGCGCCGATGGTTTTATGTCATCGAAACAGTTTGCGACCTTCTATTGGCCCACTCTAAAGAGGCTTATCCTGGCGTTAATAGATGAGGGGTTGACACCGTGCCCGTTCTTTGAAGGGGACTATACTTCCCGTTTGGAGTATCTTCTGGAACTACCCAAAGGGAAGATAATTGGTCACTTTGACCGTACCGATATGTCCCGAGTAAAGGAGGTCCTGGGCGAATGCATGTGTATCCGGGGGAATGTTCCATCATCCTTGCTGCAAATGGGCACTCCTCAAGACGTCAGAGATTATTGTAAAAAGCTCATTGATGTGGCTGGTAGAGGTGGTGGTTTCGTCATGTCTCCGGGAAGCTCTATAGATGAGGTAAAGCCCGAAAACCTTAAGGCAATGATTGACTTCACCAAGGAATATGGCGTATACCAGTGATGGGTAGCTGCGATGCCTGTTATCCGTGATGCATTTATGGTTCCCCGGAAGTCAGTCTCAATGGCTGTTGGCATAGGCCCGGGGATGCCAACATGGACACAAGCGAAAGTCTGTGGCCGTTGCGGCATGAAGAAGACCTGTGTCTACAGGGTACACCCTGGCCAGAGGACGAGGCCAGAACCAGAATAGGGAAAAGATGACAGCTTACACAATTGATTTTGAGCCGATAGGTCGGCGTGGGCAGTGTTCGGCTGATAAATCCCTTCTAGCTTGTGCCCGCCAACTCGGTCTGGGTATCAGTAGCGTGTGTGGCGGTAAAGGGACGTGTCACTCCTGCAAAGTGCAGATTTTGAGTGGTACTGTCTCAGAACCTACCGCCAACGAGCTTGAGGTCTTTTCTTCGCAAGAACTGAAAGCTGGCTGGCGTCTAGCTTGCCAAACCTATCCTACCAGTAATTGCAAGTTGAATGTGCCCGCCGAGTCAATGACTACCCCACAGCGGACCCAGGTGGAGGGGCTGGAGGTCAACGTTCCCCTTGAGCCAGCCGTTCGCGTCTACCACCTACGGCTACCAGCCCCATCTCCGTCAGACCTGCAGGCTGATGCCGACCGCATGCTGCAGACACTGAACCAGCAGCACCAGCTATGCTGCAGCACTATTGATGTCAATGTTCTGCGGGACCTCTCACCCCAGCTGCGGTTCTGGGGCTGGCAGGGTCAGGTCTCAGTTCGCAATGACGAAGTGATAGCCGTCAACCCCTGGCCCAGCCGCCACCTGGGATTGGCTATAGACCTAGGCACCACCAAGATCGCTGGCTATCTAGTCGACTTGAGCAATGGGAAGACTTCAGCCGTTAAAGGGATCATGAATCCCCAGATCAGTTATGGGGAGGACATCATCAGTCGTATTGCTAGTGTCGTAAACTCCTCAGACGGGGGTGCGCCGCTACAGGAATTGGCCGTAGCCGCCATTAACCAGCTGGCCGTTGACCTGTGTGCTGAGGCTGACACCAACAAGATTGAAATTGTTGAAGCGGTAGTGGTAGGCAATACCGCCATGCACCACCTGTTTCTTGGTTTGCCAGTAAAACAACTGGCTCTTTCCCCCTTTGTCCCTGCGGTTAGTAAGGCTCTGGACATTAAGGCTCGTGACCTGGGCCTGCATATTGCTCCAGGGGCCTACGTACATCTACTGCCCAACGTTGCCGGCTATGTAGGTGCTGACCACGTAGCGATGTTGCTGGCAACAGAGGTCTGGCAGGCTAAGGGAGTGAAGTTAGCTATAGACATTGGGACTAACACCGAGGTTTCTCTAGTAAATAATGGGGAGATAACTGCCGTTTCTTGTGCCTCCGGCCCTGCCTTCGAGGGCGGTCACATCAGGGATGGTATGCGGGCTGCCCGGGGGGCTATAGAACGGCTGCGAATAGAAGATGATAGCATACAGTATCAGACCATTGATGAAGCGCCACCGGTTGGTATTTGTGGGTCTGGCATACTGGATGCCATGGCACAGCTCTATCTGGCCGGAATTATCGATGAAGGTGGCAGAATGAAGGGTAACCACTCTCGCATTCGTACCCGCAAAAAGCAACGCGAGTTTGTGCTGGTCACTAAAGAGGAGCGAGATGGACAGCTGGCCATCGTTATCACTCAGCAGGATGTGAGAGAACTGCAACTGGCTAAGGCCGCAATTCGCACTGGCATCCAGGTACTCCTGGAAGCGAATGGTTGCGCTGAAGAAGATATCAATCAGGTGATAATTGCCGGGGCTTTTGGCAGCTACATTGATGTGGCCAGCGCAGTAGCTATTGGTATGCTACCATCACTACCTCTAGACCGTTTCCGGCAGGTAGGAAACGCTGCCGGGATGGGAGCTAAGCTCACTTTAATCTCTCGTAGTAAGCGGGCTGAGACTCAGACTATCGCATACCGGGTCAACTACATTGAATTAGCTAGTGCTCCGAATTTTATGGAGACTTTCATTCAAGCGTGTTCCATAGGACAATACCGGATGACACACGGTAAAAAGGAAGAGATTGATTGATGGAAACCAGGGTATCAAGGGCTACGAAAGAAGTACTTATTGACGGAGGATGGCCAACAGTGCTCATTGGGGAATGCATTAATTCTGCTGGCATGACCTGCCTCATTGCGGACGTAGCTAAGGTACGCCCGATGGTGCTGGCTGCTGACCTTTTGCTGGGCCGTGATGAGCGTGCCCGGCGTTATATTGAAGCCTACCGCGAACGCCTGAGGTAAGAGGTAATAATAAGCTATGAGTACAGAGGTTGGCTACCACACAAGTCAGTTCTTATCACCCGCTTGCAAGCGCCTTTGCTCTTAATAGCTCCAGCCATGTCTCCAACTGTTCAAGCTCTTCATTCGATAGTGCCGAGAATAGCCTGGTAATAAGCCCTTGGCTGCGCTTGACCTCCTCCCAAATGGCTTTCCCTCGTTTGGTTAGTGTGACTTGTGTGATCCTGCGGTCACGAGTGTCAACGCCCCGTACTCGAGTCGCCAGGCCATCTCTTTCCATGCGCGTAATTGTTCCTACGACCGAGTGAGGCTCCAGGACCAGCCATCGGGCTATTTGACCGGGGGGCGCGGTTCCGCCATAGTGGTCGATGGCATGCATAATAGCGGCCGTTGCTGTACTAGCATCTACTTTGCGCAGCTCTCTCTGTCGGGCAACATATACGGAGTTTGCGCACCGCCGGAATGACACATACTTGCCATAAAGGTACTCATAAGACCTGGTTTTTGCCATGGTCTTCCTCCTTATCATCAATGTCAAAAAGAAGTATCGTGCAAAACCTTAGACGATACACCAAGTGACCTTCTAAATATGGACGTCTTGTATTCTAATTTCATCAACTGCACTGGTTGTCTGTTGGACTACTTGACAACGGCGGGGACTTATGCTACTATATCTCATCCGATAATGTCTCATACGATAATATCTTATACGATATTTATTTACCGTATAAATAATAAACTAAAAGCCATGAAAATGCAAGTGTTTACGGGCTGAAATATTAAGACCAGTCCTTTCAATGTCCGAGGTGACTAGTGAAAAGCACGTAATTGTAAGTAGGGTATCGAGCTGATATTAGTTTTATAGTTTGGGTTGTTGCTGGCAGTGCCATTTAAGTTGTCTATTTCAGAATAGGGCAAAATAGGGCGGTGAAAATATGGCAATATTGATTACGGGGGCTGGACTGGTAGGTTGTCAGGCAGCGCAGAGGCTGGTCCAGAGAGGAGATACCCCTATATTGTACGATTTGGCTCCTCAGATGGACAATATAGGGAGCATTGTGGACCTCACCAAAGTTAAGGTCGTCAAGGGTGACCTCTCCGAGCCACTGGAGTTAATAGGGGTGATTAAGAAAGAGCACGTAGATAGAATAATTCATACTGCAGCTTTTATGACGGCCGCCATTGCGGAAAGACCAGCCACTGGGATTAAGGCTAATCTCGTGGGAATGATAAATGTCTTGGAGGCTGCCCGGATAATGGGCTTGAAAAGGGTGGTATTTACTAGCTCAAATACGGTCTATCTTGGTGCCGTACCTTACATAAAATCAGAGCTACTGACTGAAGATTTCCCCACTATGTTTGTCAGTGGGAGGCCAAGGTGGATTTATGCTACCACTAAACTTGCCTGTGAGCAGTTGGGACTGAACTATTGGGACATCTACAATGTAGATTTTGTGGTCGTTCGATTTGCCGGGGTCTTCGGTCCCTGGAAGGCAGGACTTAGTGGTGTAATCACTAATGTGATGAGGGGGATAACGGAGAAATTTCTGACCGAAAGAGAAATAGTCTTGGACAAAAACCTAACATGGTCCAACGGGAGTGATTTCGTTTATTCAAAAGATGCTGGTTATTCCACTATTCTGGCTTGCTTTGCAGAGAATCCTAAGAGTAGAGTGTATAATATCTCCATGGGACAATTATACACCGATGGAGATGTTGCTGAGATTCTAAAGAAGCTTAATCCTCAGTTGCAGATAGAGATAAAGGAAGTTGCTGAGGAACATTTTGGTCCTCAAGCAGCAGCACCGATGCCTCTCCTGGACATCTCCAAGGCGCGTGAAGAGCTTGGATACGAACCTGAGTACAAGATGGAAGCAGCTTTAAAAGACTACGCTGAATGGTTGAAATCCAATATGTAAGGAGGAGATAGATGGCTGAGGCAAGTTATGATGTAGTGATAATTGGAGGTGGGAGCAAAACTTTACCGGTAGCGATGTATATGGCTAAATACGGAGGTCTGGAAGTAGCCGTATTTGAAAACAGGCTGGAACTTGGTGGAACCTGGAGTTCAGAGGAGGCTACAGTCCCCGGCTTTATCAGTGAGTTACATTCCAGCACAGTTTGGCCAGATTTGTATTTCGCACCAATCTGGGAGGACTTCCCCGATTTTGAAGAGAAGGGGGCCAGACTCCTTCATTATACCGGTGCCACGGGGATAATTTGCAAGGAAGACGATTCGTGTTTGGTATTATACCACCAGGATGAAGACCCGAATCAGGAGCGTACGGCCAAGGAAATTGCCAAATTTTCAGAAAGGGATGCTGAGACCTGGCTGAAATTATGGGAAATAAACAGGCCCGGGGGTTTATATAACCAAGCGCAACTGGAAGATAACTTTAATCTGCCCCCCGCCCCGGATCAGCCAGATGCTGGCGAGAGATTCTACCAGAAATTTCTCGCTGAGCCAGACTGCCCTATAGACCGTCGGTGGCTGAGCTTGCCAGCATTTCAGGCGTCGCGAGAGTTATGGGAAAGCCCACAGATGAGAAGGTTGACACTTAGTTTCGTGCAGGTAAGGGGGAGTGTCGAGCTGCAGGCACCTGGAGTTATGATTGGGC
>SDBU01007786.1_pt1 | contig 12290 bp, 12 predicted proteins | sample 2277071 | NCBI WGS metagenome assembly SDBU01 (sample SAMN10397929, study PRJNA504765) | marine sediment metagenome | isolation source: marine sediment core GS08_GC12, 126 cmbsf | place: Arctic Ocean: Gakkel Ridge, Loki's castle | collected 2008
TATGGGTGGGGCGGCGCCAATATCGGGGTTAGGGCTTGAGACTGCCACAGCAACGCCGACGCCGGATTCCTCGTTGGTTGGCGTACCATCGGCAACACCTGCGGCATCGGAAACCGAAACGGCAGTACCTCCAACTGAGACTGCTGCAGTTCTTATCGTTCTATCGGAGACGTTACCAGCTCCTACTGACACGCCGTCTGGACCTGCACCTACGGAAACACCGGCTGGACCTGCACCTACGGAAATACCAGCTGGACCTGCACCAACGGAAACACCGGCTGGACCTGTACCTACGGAAACACCAGCTGGACCTGCACCAACGGAAACACCGGCTGGACCTGTACCCACGGCCACGGAGGTGGGTTCTCCGCTTCCAACGGCAACACCGGTGACAGTGCCCACACCTACCCCGGTGGCTGGCGCACCATCCAGTACAGAGGCAACTTTCGCGATGCTCATCCCTGTGACGATGATGGTTGGCCCGTTCATTTATGCCTGGTACCGACGCATACGCTTTGCCAGACGTTCTTCTTAATAGTGTACGGCTATACTTGCTGCAAAACTGGCTGAGCTTTCATGCTCAGCCAGTTTTTTGGTTAGTTTTTCATAGATGTTTTGTGGATGGGAGCCCCCCAAGATTATGTTGGGCGCGTTCAAAGGCAGATGCGAAATTCATCGTCGCGGAGTTCATCCTGAGCCTGTCGAAGGACTCCTTAGAATGGCATCGCTTCAGTTGAAGTGTTTCGAGGAAGGAACCGATAGGAGCAACATCATAGGGATTTCTCGATCGCCGCTTCGCGGCTCGCTCGAAATGACAGGTTCTTCACCGATGTCATTCTGAGCGACCGCAGGAAGCGAAGAATCTCGTTCCTGTAAAGAAATACCTGTAATGTCGAAGAACGAGATGCTTCACTTCGTTCAGCATGACATAAAGGGGCGAACATTTGATGCATAGGGATGGTGCCCGTTTCACAGAAGGAAAGCTCTCGATATGAGCAACATCCTGGGGAATTCTCGGTCGCCGCTTTGCGGCTCGCTCGAAATGACAGGTTTTTCGCCGATGTCATTCTTGAGGTGCGCCGCGACGAAGAATCTCGTTCCGGTCAGGAAGTACCCTTAATGTCGAAGAACGAGATACTTCGCTTCGCTCAGCATGACATGTTCCCGCAACCTATTATTTCGAGCCTCCGAAGGGCTCGAAATGACTACCAAGAGGATCATCGGTGTTAATAAAAAAAGAGCAGCCTTAGCTTGAAAGCCCTTGAAGGTGGTCCAAGATCTCTTTCAAGACTTGCTCGGTCGAGAGGTCATCCGTTGAGAGATAGATGTCGCAATGCTCTCGGGCGTTAGACAGTCGTTGAAGTTGTCGTTCATATTCATCCTGCCGCCAATTAAATCGCTTCCGCTTTGTGCATGTTTCGTAGCTCGCGTCCAGGTAGATTAAGATATCCGGCTTCGTCAGCACCTGCCACATGTCTTGTACGAAGGAGTGTTCCTGTGCGATTTGACGGGCATCATAATCGTCCTGCTGCAGCCCATCGGCGAGGACGGTTTTCCCAGATCCGCAGGGACCTACAATCGCGATCTTCATTCTGAATATTAACCGTTCTTATTTAGGAGACGAGCCTGAAAGAAAACCATCTCAAAGCGGCATGCGTGCTAACAGCCGACGAGTTTTACTATCACCTTCTAGGGGCAGCGCCGCGGCGATGAGAACACTGATATCGTCTGCCGGACGTCCCTGATCGAGTTCGACCGCGCGCTTGAGCAGGCGATCGGCCCATTCCCTCGGATTGGGCGGGCCCTCCTCAGAGAGCAATCGTACAAATGCGAGCACGTCGAAGGAGTTACCTGACCGCGCCCCCGCGTGGATTAAACCATCGGTGAAGATAATCGCCGTCAGACCGACTTGGAGCGGGATTTCTGTGATCGATGGACGGATCCCCCGCCGGATTCCGACCGGGTCGACATCCTCATCGAGAACCCGGATCTGTTGGTCCTCAATGAGAATTGCCGGTGCATGATTGTTGCGTGTGATCACCATGGTCTGGCTTGATAAATCGATGGAGAGGATATTGAGTGTCGCCATGACCTTCCCGGAACGATAGGTGTGCAGGTAGTCTGAGGCGGCACGAGCAGCGGCGCCATCACGCACACCTTCAGCGAGAAGGCTGATTGCTTTCCGAGCGACAACATTTGCGATCAGTTTTGCAGGCTTGCCGGAGCGTTGGCCATCAACCAGAACGAAAGATAACCCTCCGCCAGGTCTTTCGGTCATTTCAAGTGTGTCACCGCTCTCTGAAGTTGCGTATTTGCCGACTTTTACAACGGCTACTTGAGCTTCCATGAAATGGATTCTACAATGCAGTGGCGTAAGTGTCCAATTTGTTATTATTTTGCAAGGTGTGATGGTCGAATTGTCGGATAGAGTAGAATGGTAATTCCACTAGTCAAAATAAAAGCGCTCTTGAGATTTTATGGGTTTAAATATGTCCGATTGGGTATACGTCCAGAAAACAATTGAAAAGGCGATAGCTTCGATTTCTGAAACCGCTGGGGAAAAACCGGTTGCAGTAATTGCGGAATACCCAGCGCACTTGCCGGCAATAATTGCGGACGAAGCCATTCTGGTACACACATTAAGTAGCCTGCTCTCACAAGTAATCGCTGGAACTGCGCGCACGGAAGTGCGTGTACGGGCACAGATTGCTCCTGGCAGCAGCCCGTCACTCGACCATCTCTCAAAGACTGAAGAATCCGGCGAGACACTGCATGCTGGTCCATGGATGTTGCTCTCCATCTCAGATATTGAAGCCCCCTTTGCTGAATCTGAAAAGGGTAGCGATCAAGGAAGAGAAGCTACCCTTGGGCTTGTAGAACTCATGCTCGAGGAAAGCAGGGAAGCGATTGAAGGATTTCGTGGCCATCTTTGGCAGGAGACAACGAGCGGACCGGGCATCCGACTCTGGATTGTTATGCCACTCAGGGCAGCTATCGAGCCCCGGACTGATATCTCCGAGATACGCAGGGCTGTTGAAACGCACATTCCGGAAGGCTCACAAACTGCGAGCTCACTTCTTATATTCGTCGAAGATACTGGCTTGCGCGATCTTTTATCGAGTGATCTTGTTGGCGCAGGATATCGAGTGATGGTGTCCTCTAATGCAGAGGATGTAATTCCATTAGCGCTTACTGAGACTCCTGATCTGATCATCCTTGACCTTCGTGCTCGGACTCCTTCTGCATTCGATCTGGCTTTGCTGTTAAAAGGGGACCGTCGCACTCAAGAGATACCTGTCCTGTTTCTTACCACCTATCCCGGACCCGAAGGTGAGATTCAGATGGGGACGGCGAGTTTTCTATTCCGGGCAGAGGGCACAGGGGCGCTCCTGGCGACGATTGATACAGCGCTGCACGGCGGCAGTCATCCAGCTTCTAGAGTACTCATCGTTGAACCGGATGATGTTCTGCGGGAGAACATGATCCTCCGCATCCAGGCTTTTGGGTATCCCGTCGTTGAGGCGCGCTCAGTGGGGGAGGCTGTTGCTTTAGCTGAACGGGTGCGGATAGGGTTGGTGCTGACCAATGCGCGTCTAGCTCAGGAGCGAGACTATTGGTTGATCAGGCAGCTGCGGCAGATACCGGAGGAGATGGAGATCTATGTCATCGCGGATGCGCTCACGGATGAAGAGGGGCAGGCGGCGATCAGTCATGGTGCAAGTGGATATGGTGAGACGGGGAAGCTGGGAGATTTGTTCGACCGTGTGAAGGGGGAGAACGGAAAACGTTAGCTATCTTTCTGCAGAACCTCGCCAGAACTTTCCTCGCTGGATTGACACCCTTCCTGTTGGATAAAAACTTAGTCAATAGACATACACGGATGTTCCGTGTCCCGTTTCTAAGATGACATCCGCTTCGATGACGGGCGTGGACCATCGGAAAAGCCATTTCGCTTCCTCTGGTCGCATGTTGATACAACCATGACTCTGAGCGCGTCCGTAATCGGAGTGCCAATATGTGCCGTGGAAGGCAACGCCGGTTTTGTAGAAGTAGGATACCCAGGGCACGCCCGGGAGTTCATAGGCCTCGATATTTGCAGTGAGGTGCCCATTGCCCATATGACGGAGAGGCATCTTCTGGGTGATGTAAAACTGACCCCGAGGCGTCGCGGTTGGGATTCCATTGGAGCGGGGACGGGAGCTTGGGGTGCCGCTTGCGATCCTTGTTCGAAATACCAGACGGTCGTGCTCGTAAGCCATCAGCTCCTGATTGGCGAGGGAGATGTCGATCCGTTTTGCCCCGGCAGGCACTCCGGGGGATAGCGGCTTGAGCTCTTCTGGCTGTATCCGGCGCAGGTGTTCAGCGCGGACGAAATAGTTGACCTTGAGCAGGTCGTCGAGTAATTGGTACCAAGGGCGACCATCCGCGCCAATTACAAGTGCCTCAACCCACGCAATCGATTGATAATAGAGGCGATACAAGGGATCTGATTCCGGATCAGCCTTGCGGTAACTGCGTGTATAGGGGACAGAGACTTCGAACAGGGCGCCTGTTTCGGGAATCTCCCTCCAGGGTGACTGCGTATTCCATTTTACCAACTGAATTTTTCCTGAATGAACGTGACCATCGGGGACACGATACCAAAGGGGATTGTGAAGAGGACCTTCATCGGTGACTTCTCGTTTCAGCAACGTAAGCAGAGTGTCGCGATTGATGGTTGTCAGAAGAGGGGCGCGGAAGCTCGGCTCTTTATACAGCCCAATCCAGGTATCCGCGACCCGTCCGAGGCCATAAGGTTTCGAAAGTGAAGTTGGCGGAGGGGGCTTTATGACGGAAACGCCGGCGGCGAGACCTGCCAGCTTCATGAAGTCCCTCCTCTTGAGCTTGAGCACCATAACGCCATTCTACCTATTGAGCGGCATTGGATCAATAGGAAAACCCATTTATCGGGAAAAGAGTTGTTAATTCTGTACACAGGGAAACTGCGTATAGCCACATCTGAATGAGAAGAGTTCAAAGTTCATTACCATCGCGGCTAGCGCTGTTCCCTAACATTCGACTTTGACGGGTCGGACAGTTTCGAGTAAAACATGCGTATCATGCGCGTGTTTATTGCGGTCAGTATCCCTGATGAAGTAAAGAGGAAGCTCCAGGAGGAGATCGGTCGACTGAGCGATCTCCTCCGTAGTGCCCCTGTGCGGTGGGTGCGACCAGAAGGGATCCATCTCACGCTAAAATTCCTCGGTGAGATCTCAAATAACAGCCTGGAAGAGATTCGTCAGGTCCTAGAAAGAGAGGTCAAAAAGCATCCAGTCTTCTCCCTGAGTGTTGATGGGTTCGGATGCTTCCCGAATCGCCGAAGACCTAGAGTTCTATGGATAGGAATCACCGTTGAAAACGGCACGCTCACGCAAGTGCAATCCGCGATTGAGGAGCAACTTGTTGCACTGAGTTTTAAGAAAGAGGGAAGACCATTTCACCCACACCTCACGTTAGGACGAGTAAGACGGAGTATTTCAATGTCAGAATTAACCCAACTCAAGGATGCAGTCAAAGAATTTGTCGTTGGGCAGATTGGGCATTTCGAGGTTAGAGAACTTCACTTTATACGAAGTATTCTGGGACCCTCAGGAGCTGAGTATTCCTCACTGGGGGAGTATCCATTAGGGAGAAAAAGCGACGAATGACAAGAAAATCAGTTGTTAGTGTGATTGGACCTAGTGAATGCTCTGAGTGGGAGGCTCAAGCGGCCGAGAGTGTGGGCAGACTGCTTGCATCTAATGACGTTACTGTAATCTGTGGCGGGCGAGGGGGTGTGATGGAAGCCGTGTGTCGTGGCGCCCAAGGAGCCGGAGGGGTCACAATAGGAATTCTTCCTGGGTTGGATGTGGAGGAGGGGAATCGATATTTAACGATCGCTATTCCCACGGGGCTTGGAGAGGGACGGAATGCGATCGTTGCCCGGGCAGGAAAGACTGTGATCGCGATCGGCGGAAGATTTGGTACACTCTCAGAGATCGCCTTCGCTCTCAAGATGGGGAAGTAGGTTGTGTGTTTGAGAACGTGGGACCCGCTTTATGCAGACGGGAGAAGGACACCAATTCAAATCGTTGAAACACCGGAAGAAGCAGTTGAATTGGTGTTAAACGAAATCCGGTAAAATCAACATCCTAGGAGGCGGCTGATAGAGAACGCATTAGACATTGCTCACACCGTAGTGGATACACTCGATATGAAGAAGGGTGAGAATATCCTCCTTCTCGATCTTATGGGTGTCTGTTCTTTTACCGATTACTTCGTCATTTGCTCGGGGACAAGTGAGAGGATGCTTCGAGCACTCTCCGACGAGGTGCGGGTAGCTCTCAAGAAAAAACATTCCATCCAGGCAAACAGTGTCGAGGGTAAGTCGGACGTAGGTTGGACCCTGATCGATTATGGAGATTTAGTCATCCATATTTTCTCCCCCGCTATGAGGGAATACTACGCTCTCGAGGATCTATGGAAAGAAGGAAGAGTGCTCATCCATATGCAGTAGGCACTTCTATCTGTTCTGTTGCTCAGCCCACCAATCCTTTAATCCTATTGTCGCTTTACTCCGATAGACATTTTCGGCGATGCTGGAGATCGGCGTCTCTTCTGTGTTGATTTCGAATAACTTGGCGCCGTGCATCTTACCGACCCGGGGAAGTTCAGCCGCGGGATAGACGATCCCCGATGTGCCGATCACGAGCATCACACGCGCGCGCTGTACTGTTTCAAAGACGCCATCTATGACCTCCGGATCCAGAGCTTCTCCGAACCAGACGACGTCAGGTCTTGCGTTCTCAGCGCAGCCTGGACACGACGGAGGGAGTTTCTCCAGCGGTACTTTTCTATCGTCCCAGCGATCCCCGCAGTTGGGACAGCGCATGCGCCATATAGAACCATGGAGTTCGATGATATTACGGCTGCCAGCTGATGCGTGGAGCCCGTCGACATTCTGCGTGATCAGGGTGAAATCGGAGATTTGTTTTTCAATTTCTGCAAGGAGCAAATGAGCTTGATTTGGCTTACAAGCAGCGACGAGATCACGCCGCCAAGCGTAGAACTCCCAGACAAGCTGTGGATCTCGATGGAATGCTATTGGAGTGGCGAGTTCCTCCGCCCGGTAAGTGCGCCATAGACCTTCAGCGCCGCGGAAAGTGGGGACACCGCTCTCAGCTGATACCCCCGCACCGGTCAGGACGACGAGCGGCTCAAGCTTAGTGATCTCCATAATATGGAAGTTTGGGCAGTGGTTGAGCGTATTTTTAGGCTTCAAAGACCCAGCGGTCAATATCACGATCCCACTTGACCAGATCAGCGGGTCTAAACCAAAGCTCGATCTCTGCCCGAGCTGTCTCTGAGGAGTCGGATGCGTGGGTAAGATTTCTCCCCACTTCTAGAGCAAAATCGTGCCTGAGTGAGCCTGGGGCGGCTTCCGTAGGTATCGTAGCCCCCATTGTCTGCCGAACCGCTAGGATTGCATTGGGACCCTCCCAGACCATCGCCATCACGGGTCCGGAGGTGATGTAGTCAATTAATCCATCGTAAAATGGCTTGCCTTTATGCACTGCGTAATGTAGTTCTGCAAAATCTTTCGGGATTTGTTGAAATTTCGCCCCGACTAATCGGAGACCACGGTTCTCTAAGCGTTGAATGACCTCACCGATGAGACCACGTTGAACGCCATCCGGTTTTATTAGGACAAGGGTTTGCTCCAAGATTGCCTCCATAAAATGTGAACTCGGGGAAACCCCGAGTTCGGTTTAGAGAATAAAGAGATAGAGGCTATCAAGCGACCTCCATACCTCGTTGATATGCCTTAATCGCCTCCTGGAGCTGATCTGTCTTCATATAGGCATCCCCTAATACTTGCCACATCGTCGGCAGATTCGGGTAGCGCTCCAGTGCATGCTCCAAGTCTTCGATCACCGTATCGAGATCCTGTTTTCTCTCGATCAACTTCTTATAATCCGATAAAGCTCGCCCAGCATCACCTGCGGTGAGGGCTTGGCGTGCGCCCTGTAGTAATTGCGAAGCAGGTTCCTTGTATTTCGATGGCACAACCTCCACGGCAGGTTCTGCCTTCTCGGCTTCTGGAATGTCTTCCTCAGCGGCCGGGATGTGAGGAGCAGCTTCTGGCGGGTGAATAACATCCTCGATTGGTTCCGGGGCAGCAGTGAGTTCTACCACCGGTGCAGCCTCGACGGGAGTTGGCTCTGGAGGATGAATATCCTCTTCGGCAACAGGAGATGCAGGTTCCTTTGCCGGTTCAGGGGGCACAGCTTCTGCGGCAGACGTCGCTTCATCGAGCCATCCGGGTATTTCCGGCATAGGCTCTTCTTGAAGCGTTTCCTGCTCAACTGCCGAGATGAAGGTCTCATCGTCTGCAGAAATTTCACTGACGGCTTCTTCCGTTATCTCGGTGTCAAATTCCTCAGTTGGGATCGGTGGAGGCTTCGAGACGATTGTCTCATCCGCTGATCCGACTGCCATATCCTTCATCCAATCTTGAGCGGCATCCGTCTCGACTGGTAATCCGTCAGGGCCAGTCCGGGAGACATCTATATCGATACCCCGCTGTGAGGCGAGATCCTCGAGCCACTGCAAGCTCTCATCACCTTCTTCAGGAGGTACTGCTTCACTGATCGTTGGAGAAGGTTCTTGGCGTGCTTCAACTGGCTTATCCGTAGGAGGGGTTACAGGCTCGCTTTCCTCAGCTTCTTGAGTTTCAGCAAGATCCTCCAGCCATCGAAAGACTTCATCATCGTCAACTTTATCGGTGACGCTGAGGGCATCCGGTGGAGATGCATCAACTGCTTGAGTGCCAATCTCCTCCTCAAGTTGCCGAAGAGATTGTATGTCGATCTCAGGTTCGTCCCCTTTGATCTCCGTATCCGGGATTTCCTCAGCCGAATCGGCAAACTCATGAAGCCAGTCTGGTGTTTCTCCATGCTCTTCCGCAGCGCTCTCTGCAGGTTCTGGATCTGCTTCTGCTAGGAAATCTTCATCGACAGTCGTCTCAATCATCGAATCCGCAATACCCGACAGCCAATCAGGGACATCATCTTTTGGTTGTGCTGCTGCTGCAGCTGACTCCTCAACCGGCTCTTTAACCTCAGAGACCCAATCGGGTGCTCCGGTATCGGGATCTTCTGCGGGGCTCATGGCTGCATCAACTGATTCGGGTTCAGCGATGCCTCGTAGCCAATCTGGTGCGTCATCGGTGGAGGGCACCGGGACAGGCTCCTCTTCCAGTTCGCTCATCCCCTCGAGCCACTCAGGCGCAGCCTCTTCCTCCGGCTCTTCCGGTGTTTCGTCCCCACCAGTTGGTCCTAGCTCAAGGTTTTGCTGTGATGCTGCTTCTGCTAGACCGGCAAGCCAGGATGGACTTTCGGGTTTTGTTTCTGGGACTTCGGTTTCTAAATCAGGGACTTCAGCCCCGTCTGCGACTTCGTCCAGCCAGGAGGGGACATCCGCTTCAGAAACGGCGTCTTCAATGGGCTCTTCTTCTGCCTCAGTTGGCAGTTCTGCTTTTTTAGGTTCTGCATCTTTACTCGGGCGGTCGTCAAGCCATGTGATAATGGTGGATGTGGCGCCCGGCGCCTGTGGATCAATCCAGGTGGGCACCTCAGGAGTTTCATCTTCCGCGACCAGATCCTCATCGGCGCTTTCTTTAGTACTCGGCGGCTCTGCGCTTAAGACGGGTTCCGCTTCTTCTTGTGGTTCATCTACAGATGAAGGTGTCGGGTCCGGTGTGACCTGCTCAGCCTCAGCGGCTATGTCCGAGAGCCAGTCAGGCATAAATTCTGCTTTGCCCACTGGAGCCGCTGCTGGTTCATCGGTTTCAGTGGGTTCATCGAGATTCGCGGGGGCGATTTCCTGGACCCAGCCCGGGATATCCGCAGGGGCGAGTTCACCAGTCTCATCTTTTATTTCCCCATCGCCATTTGAATCGAGTTCAGCATCCGAGAAGGAAATTGGACCTTCTTCAGCATCACCGCTGGATGGAACCCATCCAGCTTCTTCCATCCACTCTGGTATTTCGTCACTAGGAGTCGCATCTGAAGCGATCTGGGAGGCGTCTACCGACACTGCAGGTGAAGTGCTCACCGGTGTTGTTGCTTGATCGATCTCTACCATCCATGGTGGAGAGTCATCAGCTTCAAGTTGGGCAGGCGCATCTTCACTCAGATCAACTCCAAGTGATGCAACCCATTGTGGAGTGTCAGACTCGGCAGTTGGGAGTGGTTGACCAGGAACCCATCCCGACCGCTCGATACGAACGGCTTTTGAATCGATAGTCTTTGGATCGATGGTTGGGCTTTCGAGAAATGCGAAGTACGGGTCCAATGCCGCTAAATGCCGATGATATTTACGGGCTTCTTCGTTATTATCTTCATCTTGGAGGATTGCAGCCATGTACCGATTAGCATCAAGACAGTATGGCAGCTTCTCCAAGATTTGACCGAAGATATCCTTGGCCTCAGCGTGTTGATCCGCTCGCCAGTACATCTTACCCAGAAGAACCTCGAGATCAGGGCGGTCGGGGTCATCACCGAGAGCGGAGCGGAGCTCAGCAATTGCTTGTACGTAAAGCTCTCCTTGTGCATATTGGCGGGCGAGTGCTCCACGAGTGAGGCGTATCTTGTGTGGCTCGAGACCATCTCGACGACCGATGAGGCGAGAGAGTTCTTGCCGGATGGCAGGGTTCGCGGGATTGGTTTCGAAGGCTCGCTCCATATGCCATATTGCGGAGTCGAGATTGCCTTCATCCTCCCGCACAATGGCCATGCCAATGTGTGAGACAAAATCATCGGGGATTGCGGAGAGAACGCGTTGAAAAATATCGGCGGCGTCTCCGAATCGTTTCGCCTCGAGGTACGCTTTCCCGAGCAAGCGGTAGGAACCGAGATGTTTCGGGTATATCTGAAGGATGTGACGGCAGTGTGCGATAGCCTCATCCAACTGATCGCGTTCTATAAGGTCGTCAATTTCTTTTATATATGCGCGTAAATCCATTTCTGCCATTGCAGAGCCTCACCAAAAGTATGCCTTATCTATAATTATTACGCAAGAAGGAATACAAAATCCAACTCGCATATTACAGCCTCATCCGAATCATTCTAACTTTGTAACAAGAATCGTGCCAGAGTGAAAGTAAAAGAACTTAAGGAGCTATAACTCGTGTATGACACGTATTCCTTCGATAAGTTGTTTTACCGATGGTTCCTCAAAAGGTGCTGGGCCAAGCCGGTCTTCATTCATAGGTTTATTCGCCAGAGCGTGTAGACAAGCTTGTACGTTATCTGCGAGTGCCTCGGGGGCATACCCACCCTCGAGCACGAAAAGCATTCGTTTTTCACAAAATCGGTCAGCCAATTCAAATAAACGACTGCTTAGTTGGTGATAGCCAGACGTTGTCAGTTGAAGGCCGGCGAGCGGATCATCCCAATGGGCATCGAATCCTGCTGAGACCAGGATGATGTTCGGCATAAAGCGCTCAACAGCGGCGGTAAGGAGCTCCTCCCAGACTCGCTCAAAAGATTGGTCTCCAGCGCGAGCGGGGAGGGGGACATTGATGATGGAGCCTTCCCCATCCCCTTGGCCGATTTCCTTTTGATGTCCGGTGCCTGGATAAATGCCCCATTGATGGGTGGAGAATAATAAAACACTTGGGTCGGTATAAAAAATTTCCTGAGTGCCGTTGCCATGATGCACATCGAAATCGACGATCATCACCCGATCGATGCCTCTGATTTGCGCGTGTCTTGCTGCAATGGCGATATTGTTGAAAAGGCAGAACCCCATCGCCTGAGATTGCGTCGCGTGGTGACCGGGGGGTCGGACTAATGCAAAGCCGGTATTCACAGTTCCGTCAAGTATCTGGTCTAGAACGGAGAGTGTGCCCCCAACTGCATTGAGTGCGGCTCTGAATGATGAGGGAGTCGCATAGGTATCACCGTAGTCAAGGTAGGTTGGTGCGCGCTGAACAGCTTCCTCTACCGACTGTATGTATTGCTCCGAGTGGACACTTTCAAGCTTGTCAGGCGTTACAGGTTCAGGGTCGATGATGACCAACGAGGCAGAGATAGGACTGTTCAGAAGCTGGTCGAAAAACTGAAAACGACCGGGACTTTCCGGGTGTCCAGGGAAGGCATGATCTGGAGAGGGGACACGAGTTATGGCTATTTTTTGATGGGTCATGTCAGGCAATCATACGCTGGAGTTGATGACCGGGCAATTGACGGAGAGACGAGATGGCTGAG
>SDBU01007787.1_pt1 | contig 12287 bp, 9 predicted proteins | sample 2277071 | NCBI WGS metagenome assembly SDBU01 (sample SAMN10397929, study PRJNA504765) | marine sediment metagenome | isolation source: marine sediment core GS08_GC12, 126 cmbsf | place: Arctic Ocean: Gakkel Ridge, Loki's castle | collected 2008
TACCTTATTAACTCTTACCGTTCTGCTGCTGGCTGCCTGCCAGGATTCAGGTGCGACACAGGTCGGCTTACCTGTTACCAAGCCTGAAAAAGTCGGCCTTTCCTCAGAGCGGCTGGCCCGTATTGATAAGGTGATACAGGAGTACGTTGATCGGGACCAGATCGCCGGAGCGGTGACCCTGGTGGCCCGCCGGGGAAAGGTTACTCATCTGGGCACCTACGGCATGGCCGACATCGAGGCGGGCAAACCCATGCAGGCCAACACCATCTTCCGCATTGCTTCGATGACGAAGCCCATCGTTAGTGTTGCTGCGATGACCTTATATGAGGAAGGTCGTTTTCAACTGGATGACCCTGTCTCGAAGTTTATCCCTGAGCTCAAAGATTTGAAGGTGTTTGGCGAGAGTGCGGGATATGATGAAAAGGGGGGGGAAACGGCAATCGAGATGACCATACAGGACCTGCTCAGGCATACTGCTGGGCTGACATATGGTTCAGGCGATACCCGCGTCGACAGCATTTATCTGGAAGTTAAGGTTCTTGATGATCGTGGGACACTCCAAGAAATGGTCCAGAAGCTTGGTCAGATTCCTTTACTCTACCAACCCGGCGAGCGGTGGCACTATAGTGTTGCTACCGATGTACTTGGGTACCTGATCCAAGTCATTTCGGCAAAACCACTCGACGAGTTTCTAAAAGAACGCATTTTTGAACCACTCGGAATGGAGGATACAGGCTTTTATGTTCCCCAAGAGAAATTGGAGCGCTTTGCGACTCTGTACGGTTTCTCAGAGCAAGGAGTCTTGCAGATCCTTGAAATCCCAGACACAAGTGCATTTTCCAAAAAGCCCAGTTTCTTATCAGGTGGTGGTGGGCTCGTCTCAACAGTCCCTGATTACGTGCGTTTTGCACAGATGTTGCTGAACAAAGGTGAATTGGGCGGTAGGCGCATATTAAGCCCGAAAACTGTTGAGTTAATGACCATGAACAATGTCCCAGTCCAAGCTATGCCTCTTAGAGAAGGTAGTCCTGAGTACGAGTTTCTAATTCAGGGTTGCGGATTTGGGCTCGGTTTTCGGGTGCTTTTAGACGTAGCGGGATCAAGCCGGCCAGGAAGTAAAGGGACCTATGGCTGGGCAGGTTTTTATGATACATATTTTTGGATTGATCCAAAAGAAGAACTGATCGGAATAATAATGTCTCAGTTTCGGCCGCCTCCCCCTTATCCTTCTATCAAAGAGTTCCAAGTTTTAATGTACCAGTCCATCGTTGAGTGAGTATTCACTGAAGTATTCTAAATATGGAGGCCACCATGAAACGTCATCAACTCATCACCATTTGCATGGCAGGCCTTGCGCTGCTGGCGGCCTGCGTGCGCCGAGCGGGCCACCCACTTGCTCACAGAGACTTTAGCCCATGCCCCTAGACATAGAAACCATGCAGCGCCAGTCGGGCATCCTGGGCGAATCGGAACAGATCCAGGAGGTGCTGCAGACCATCGCCCAGATCGCCCCCACGGATATCTCCGTGCTGGTGACGGGGGAATCGGGCACCGGCAAGGAGATAGTGGCCAAAGCAATCCACAAGAACAGCCGGCGCAAGTTCGAGCCGCTGGTGACGGTCAACTGCGGGGCCATCCCGGCCGGGATTATCGAGAGCGAGCTGTTCGGCCATAAAAAAGGGTCCTTCACCGGGGCCGACGAATCCCGCAAAGGATACTTCGAGGCAGCCCATAAGGGCACCATCTTCTTAGATGAGATCGGGGAGACGCCGCTGGAGACCCAGGTGAAGCTGCTGCGGGTGATCGAGTCGGGAGAATTCATGCGGGTGGGGGATAACGCCACCCGCCGGGTGGATGTGCGCCTGATCGCCGCCACCAACCAGGACCTGGAGGCCGAGACCCGGAAAAACAACTTTCGGCAGGATCTGTATTACCGCCTCAAGACCGTCACCGTCGATGTGCCGTCCCTGCGGGAACACCCGGCGGATATACCGCTGCTGGTGGAGCGTTTCGGACTGGAATTCGCCACCCGCAATGATCTGTCCTTCCGGGGGTTTACCCCGGAGGCCATCAGGCTTTTGAAGGCCTATGAATGGCCGGGGAACGTGCGGGAGCTGAAGAACGTGGTGGAGAGCGTCCTGGCCCTGAACCCGGGAGAGCGCTTGACCCCCGAGATGCTGGCGAACCAGATACAGGTGGCCGGGTATCCGGCCAGCAGCAGGCTGCCGGTGGTGGTGAACATTCCGCCGGAACAATCGGACCGGGAGCTGGTGCTGCGGCAGCTATTGTACATCCGCCAGGACTTGAGCGATGTGAAACAGCTGATTGCCGGGACAGAAATCAGCCGGCAGATCGATCCCTACCTGCCTTCCCCGGTGCCGCTAATGCCCGCTGATCAGAGCGGTCTGGCGCCCCACCAGGATATCACCAGGCTGGAGCAACGGCCCCTGATCGATCCTGATGCGGTGGGTGAGATCACTATCGAGGACCTGGAGCGGGATTTCATCCAACAGACCTTGATAAAGTTCAATCATAACCGGCGGCGGAGCGCTGAGGCTCTGGGTATCGCCGAGCGCACCCTCTACCGCAAAATCCAGGCCTATGGGCTGGATAAAAAATAGCATCCTGGCCGGTCTGGCGCTGGCCCTGCTGGGGTGCGGGCTCTACTCGTTCCGGGGCAATCTGCCGCCGCACATCAGATCGATGGCGGTGGGCACGGTGGTCAACCAGACCTCCGAGTTCCTGTTGGACGACATGACCACCGAGCTGGTCCTGAACCTGTTTTTCTCCGAACACGTATTGGATATTGCCGAATTGGATCGAGCCGACAGCGATCTGCAGATCACCATCACCCGGGTGACGGACAAGCCATCCACCTACACTGTCGGGGAGACGGTCGAGGAATGGCGTATCGATGTATATACCAAGGTGGTGTGGTACGATATAATCAATAACCGGCCCCTGTTCGAGCAGAATTTCACCGGCTTCGGCTTTTACGCACCGGGGGGCGATATCGGCAGCGACAATCTGGATAACGACGGCGACGGCGTCATCGATGAAGAAGATGAAATCGGTGATCCCCGGGAGATGGCCCTGCGCACCTCCGTCAATAAAATCAGTCAGGATATTTTAAATGCGGTTATCTCCACCTGGTAACCATAACAAGTAGAGAACCGATGGCCACTGCGACCTCAGTAAAACATCTGGGCGAATTCGCCGGAGAGCAAGTGCAGCTCGAGGGCTGGGTCTATAACAGCCGATCCAGCGGCAAAGTGGGCTTCCTGATGCTACGGGATGGCACCGGTATCGTGCAGTGTGTCATCTCCCGGGCCGACGTGGGGGAGGAGCTGTTTGCCGCCTTTAAGGAGCTGACCCAGGAAACTTCCATTACCGTCACGGGGGTGGTCAAGGAAGATCAGCGCGCCCCGGGCGCCTATGAGATCATCGCCGGCGGCTTTACCGTCCACCAGGTGGCCCAGGACTATCCCATCACGCCCAAGGAACACGGCACCGCCTTTTTGATGGACCATCGGCATCTGTGGTTGCGCAGCCGCCGCCAGCACGCCATCATGCTGGTTCGGCACGAGATCATCCGGGCCACCCGGGATTTCCTGGACGACAACGATTTCATCCTGGTGGACACGCCCATCATCACCCCCAACGCCTGCGAAGGCACCAGCACGCTTTTCGGCCTGGACTATTTCGGGCGCCAAGCCTACCTGACCCAGAGCGGGCAGCTGTACAACGAGGCCAATGCCCGGGCCCACAAGCGGGTCTATTGCTTCGGACCCACCTTCCGGGCCGAGAAGAGCAAGACCCGCCGGCACCTGACCGAGTTCTGGATGGTGGAGCCGGAGATGGCTTATTGCGACCTGGAGGGCGACATGGGCTGGGCCGAACGGCTGGTGGCCTATATCGTCAGCCGGGTACTGGAGACCTGCGGCGAGCAGCTAGAGGTACTTGAGCGGGACACCGGCAAGCTGGAGCAGGTACGGACGCCCTTCCCCCGGATGAGCTATACCGGGGCGGTGGAAGTTTTGCATGACAGCGGCGTTGACTTTGAGTGGGGTGGGGACTTCGGCGGCGGCGACGAGACCATTATCAGCGAGAAATTCGACCAACCGCTGATCGTCCATCGCTTCCCGGCGGCCATCAAGGCCTTCTATATGAAGCAAGACCCCGAGGACCACCGCCTGACCCTGGGTATGGACATCCTGGCCCCGGAAGGCTACGGCGAGATCGTAGGCGGGGGCCAACGCGAAGAAGACCTGGAGGTGCTGATGCAGCGTCTGGTGGCGGAGGGACTGTCGGCCCGGGAATATGAATGGTACCTGGACCTGCGGCGCTACGGGTCGGTGCCCTGCGCCGGTTTCGGGATGGGCATCGAACGGGTGGTGGCCTGGATCTGCGGGCTGCCCCACCTGCGGGAGACCATCGCCTATCCGCGGCTGCTGAACCGGCTGGAGCCCTGAGACGTGACCAAATTTGCCCTGGCCCAGATCAATCCCACCGTCGGAGATATCCAGGGCAATCTGGAGCTCATCCGCCAGACACTGGCCCGAGTAGGGACTGATGCGCAGCTGGTGGTCTTTCCCGAGTGCTGCCTGCCGGGCTATCCCGCCCAGGACCTGCTGTTGGAAAAGGCCTTTTTAGCCCACCTGCAGGCCGCCCTTAAGGCCCTGGCAGCTGAGATCGGCAATCAGTGGGTGATCGTCGGCACGGTACGGGAAGAAAGTGGCAGTGGCAGTCAGAAGCTTTACAATACCGCGGCGGTGCTGCACCAGGGGAAGATCGTGGCCTACCGGGACAAATCGCTGCTGCCGACCTATGATGTATTCGACGAGGCCCGCTATTTTACCCCTGCCCAAAAGATTGAGCCGCTGGAGTTGGCCCTGTCGTCGGGGGAGAATATTCGGGTGGGCCTGCAGATCTGCGAGGACCTGTGGGACGGGGACTATGAGACCAAGGTCACCGACCGACTCGGTGAACAGGGGGCGGACCTGTTCATCAACATCAGCGCCTCGCCGTTCACGGTGGATCGCGCTCCCCGGCGGCGGGAACTGATCGCCGGGAAAGTCCGGCGGTGGAACAGGCCTTTCCTGTACTGCAACCTGGTGGGGGGCCAGGACGAGTTGGTCTTCGACGGCCGCTCACTGGTGTTTGACGCCAAGGGCCAACTGATTAAAGAGGGGGCCAGCTTTGCTGAAGACCTGATCTTGATAAATTACCCCTTGAATACTGCAACTGCCACTGCCCCTGATCCTACCACTGCTGTTCAACCAAGGGAGGAACAGCTGGCCGGTGCTATCGAGTTGGGCATCAGGGACTATTTCGGTAAGACCGGCCACCGTGAGGCGCTTGTCGGATTGAGCGGTGGGATCGACTCCAGCGTAGTGGCGGCGCTGGCGGTCCGGGCGCTGGGGCTTAAAAACGTCACAGCCCTGGCAATGCCAAGCACCTACAATGTGCCCGACAGCCTGGAGGACGCGCGGCAGCTGGCCTATGGACTGGGTATCGAGCTGCAGGTGATCGCCATCGAGGAGTTGCGTCGGGGGATGCTGGCGGAGCTCAAGCCCTTTTTTGAAGGCACTGAAGCGGGCATAGCCGAGGAGAACCTCCAGGCCCGGCTGCGGGGGACGCTGCTGATGGCGGTGGCCAACAAGCGGGGCGCCCTGGTGCTGACCACCGGCAACAAGACCGAGCTGGCGCTGGGGTATGCCACCCTGTACGGCGACATGGCCGGGGCGCTGGCCCCCATCGGCGACCTGCCCAAGACGGACGTGTATCTTTTGGGGCGCTACCTGAACCGGGCGGCGGGTGAAGTGATCATCCCGGAGCGGGTGTTGACCAAGACCCCCAGCGCCGAGCTGAGCGCCGGGCAGGTGGACCCCTTCGATTACGATGTTGTGGCCCCTCTGGTTGAGGCGCTGGTAGTCAACCATGCCTCCGATGCCGAACTGGCAGCACAGGGCTACGATCAGGGGCTGGTACGGGACTTGCGCCGGAGAATGACCCGCTCAGAGTACAAGCGGCGGCAGGCGGCCCCGGTGATCCGGGTGACCGGCAAGGCCTTCGGTGTGGGGCGGAGGTACCCGATTGTGAATCGGTATGGGGGATAAGTGATGAGCCCCGGTATCGCAAGGCAGTTTAAACTCGGAGTCACCGGCTTGTTGCTGGTGGCCTGCATGCCAACCGTTATTCTCGCCCAGCGGGACATCACCGGCAAGAGCTGGACGCGCTGGGATGAAGGACGGCAGGAGGCCTACCTGCGCGGTTTCTATGCCGGTTTGAAGGTGGACCGGGTGCTGCTGCGGGAGGCTCAAGGCAGCGCTTATCGCCTCAATCCCATGGAAAGCGATCCTTTGACCACCGAGCGCTATAAGCAGGCGCGCAAGGAACATTATGCCCGTAAGGTGAAGTATGACTTTAAACTATTGCGGCAGCTGGTGGACGTGTTTTATACCCACCCGGACAATCTCTCGATACCGGCTCCGGAAGCTATTCGGATTGTGATGTTGCGCCAGGAAGGTGCCACCGAGCGGGCCGATTTCTTGCTCCAACGGGTGCGCCGCAAAGTGCTGGAAGGGAAGTGACCCCCTTGATTTTATCGGTTGGGGCTTTTTGTTGAACCGCAAGTGCTGCCGCTGTTATGGTACGGCCATGCGAAACTATGTTAGCCAAATCCATTTTGATTCTCAAGTGGTCGGTACCCCAACTTTACCGAAAGTGATTTTAGGGTATTCGGGGCTGGGGGGCGTAAGCGTCTAATTCTTAATCGCCGTGATCCGGTGTAGCAGATCTACATCCTTCCACTCGATGGGCTGATCTTCGTAGGCCGGATTACTGGACCGCAGTATCAGGTCTTGTAGATTTGCACTCAAGAAATTTATTTCTAGGCCGATAATAGCAGCGTCTGGGCTAATCCCGGGGCATGCTTTTTTATATCGGCCAGAAGTGTACCTCCAATTTCTTGTTGGATACTGATCTTTGGACCACTAACTTCTGCTAGTATTCTTGTATCGCCGTCTAAGTTTTATTACTTAGACGAATTTAATCGCCTGCCATCCGTACTCCGGTTGGCAGTATGGATTCCCCGGGGAGCCTTTTTGGCTCCCCGTATTGTTTGCAGTAATTTCAAGCGAGTCGACATACAAGTTAAACAACGAGGGGTGATCTCGATGGCCGAGAAACTTAGAATATTTATTGATTATTGGAATCTCCAGTTAAACTGGAATCAGCGTATGGGCCATGATGTACGACTTGATTGGGAAAAATTGCCAATCTCTCTCAAAGCTGCAGCAGAATCCGCGGCTGGCTTACCTTCACACCAGTATGAAGGGACTCGTTTGTACGCCTCTCACGATCCCACAAATGTGAAGCAATCAAAATTTAAGCCTTGGATTGATTCATATTTGGATCGCCTGCCGGGATACATCGTGATATTGAAAGAGAGACGATCAAAGAAAAAGCCCGTCCACTGCAGGAATTGTGGGAATAAAATCGAAAAATGTCCAGAGTGCAAGCAAGAATACTCACATTCGGTGGAAAAAGGGGTGGATGGAGCGATAATAACAGACCTGTTTTCGTTCGCTTGGGATGAAGCTTACCAAACGGCGGTCCTGGTTTCTAGTGATAGTGATTTTATCCCCGCCGTTGAGAAGATACAGGACCGAGGAATAAAAGTAATAAACGCTACCTGGAAAGGATCAGGCCGTCATTTGGCGAAAGCAGCGTGGGCATCTTTTTTTATTGATAGTCTGACAGACCAGATTACGCGCCCCGATTCAGGCACCTGATTCTTCGATATAGGTTCCGATCCGCCGTTTCAATGTCGGCTGCTTGAATCGGCAGTTCTCCTGGATCACCGCTAACCTTAATGGCATAACCGTTAGGAAATGCCTTAGCCCAATCACTCGGTCACTCGGTTTGATTGTCATTTCGGAAGTTCAAGCCCAATGCTATCCACTAGATCGGCCACGCCGTCTTCAGAACACGCCCTAACGAAGCAACCATTACACCAGTTTCCAAAGACACATAGCTGCACCGATGGCCCGGGACATGACCAGATAGCCCCAGAGGTGGTCAGTGGTTCGCGATTCGTAGTCATTCGTCAATAAGCGATTCACTTAGATGCTGCCGTCTATTATTGATACACGTATACAAAAGCACTAAACTTCCATCCAGAAATACATTAGGAGATCATGATGGCCGAATGGCCCCCATTGCTTCAACTGTTCGCTGCCTTTGGTGTTGGAGGTATCTTTGTTAAACTACTAGACTTGATCTTTCTGCAACCTCAGACCGAACGGAGAGAATATCGGAACTGGCTTCGGGAAAAGCGGTTCATGACCTACTCGGAACTCATCGACATTCTAACCTGGCAGGGGAGAAAAGGCGATACGACTGGTTCAACGTATCGTAAAATCCATGGTAAAGCAATCCGTGCCTCTATTCTTATTGAGGATAAATCAATACTAAGGCTAATCACATTGTGCATCTTGGAAATATCCAGCGCTGCCGAGTTATCCAAGGACCTGAATGATCTTAAGATGATCGAGCGTTACAGCGAAGTAACCGCGCGGGTACGTGAGCATGGAGAACAGATTAATGAACGTTTAAAAAGGGATCTGCTTACACCTCACCCAACGAGGATTTTAATTCCCTGGATACGGATAAAAAATAGATTGTGGAATACTGGGAAACGGACAAAGAGGTCAGACCGAAAATAGCAAATCTGAACATCCTCTCGAATCCATGTCGGGGTAACATCCATAAATGAATTATATTAAAGCGAGGCGCATCCATGATTTGATGGTTCAGTTCAGGACATTGTCCCTGCAGTACTGGGACGTAAAGCCAAAAGATGACCGAACTTGGTATGATAAAGATCTGCGAATAGCACCAGAATCCGATGAGTCCCTTTTATTAAGGGAGGAGATCAATAAACTAATCCCAGTCGTGGACATGGCAGCGACTGGAATGGGCATAAACACGACAATGCAGTCCTATCCTGCGCCAGCAGTTGGAGGTCCAGTATTGGATGTCCATTTATTTCTTAGTGTCATTACTCAAGACCTGGGGCATGGGGGGATTAGCCGACAGGAAGTCTTAGACCATTTGAATCGTTGCGTAGGTCTCGCCGAAGATGAGAGACGGAACGCATTCTGGCGGCTTGTGCTCCCTTGGTATTGGCTAATCGATATCCCCGCAATAGTTGTCCGCCTACCGTTTGCAATCATGCGCAAAGTTGGAATGCCGCCTTCGATTGAAGAGACCGTATGGGCCCAAATAATCAAGGTTATTCTTATTATTGCTCTCATAGCGTACGCTAGCTATAAAGGCATTCAAATAGCAAGCATTGACTTGATCCAATTACTGAAGTAGTATCACGAAAACGGCATAGATTTCATCCTTCGCCCTATTGCACCTTCAGGACGTGACTGAGACAGAATACCTCATAGCACCCTCAGCAGTGGTCGGACCCGGGTAGCGCCTTGGCTTGGGGGACACCAAGGGCGGTTGCGCTCCCATCGGCATAGCGCCGCAGCACTATCGTATCCTGGCATTCAATCCGCTGTGCCATTGTCAGGGGATGCAGGGTAACTTCCCGCTTGTTTGATAGTTTCAGTTTTGAAATGGTTATTCCTTTTATAGCAGATGTGTAGCAACCCAGCGCCCCGCTCTCGTCGGGAAATACTGACCACACTATTCCAGCGCGTTTCAGTAGCACTATCACCCCCCTCGCACCTGGCCCTTTTTCGCGCCATTCCCCTAGTACCGGTAGCCCTGGCCTTGATGGCCGGTATCCAGTTGGGCTATAGCCTGCCCGGGCCTATTTACTTTGGAATAATCGCGATTGTAGTTGGAATGCTGCTATCTAAGCGCTGGGAAGTGGGTTTGTTAGTGGCCCTGCTGGGCATCGGTTGGGCCATTGCGCCGCGCTACGATGACGGTTCCCGTTACGCTGCGCCGCTACCAACCGGGCCTGACCTGGTCCTGGCGGTAGTACGGGATATCGATCTGCGGCCGGACGCCGACCGGCTGACCCTTGATCTGCTGGCCGGGCCGGCTGACAGCCTCCATATCGGGCGGGGTATCTGGCGACGGGCGCCTGAAACCGGTGAGCAGGCCGCCTCCAATGCTGACATCTGGCCGGGCGATACCCTGATTCTGCACGCTGCCCTGGCCTGGTCACCGGCCGCTCGCAACCCCAATGGGTTCGACTACCGCTACTACCTGTGGACCCGCCATATTGACGCTCAGGTGATGGAACCGGTGCGGCTAGTTGCCCACCTGCCCCGGCAGGGGTGGCACCCGGGTCGCGCTACGGCCGTCGTTCGGCAGGCGATCAAGGCTCGGTTGCAGACCTGGCTGGGATCACCTCAGGCGGAGTTATTGGCGGGGTTGCTGCTGGGCGATAAGACCGGCCTGGACCGCGAGACCCGGGAACAGTTCCAACGGGCGGGGGTGGCCCATTTGCTGGCCGTGTCGGGGCTGCACGTGGGGTATATCGTGGTGATCCTCCTGGCTGTGGCCACCCTGTTGCGCCTGCCCGGGTGGGGCCGGTTGGCGGCAATCCTCCCATTCCTGGCAGGCTACGTCCTGCTGACCGGCGCGTCACCCAGTGTACTGCGGGCGGCCATCATGGCGGGGCTGTACTTGTGGGGGCGGGCTTTGCAACGCCGGCCGAACACCTGGAATATCCTGGCCGCCGCCGCTATCATCAGCGTCTTAATAGATCCCCGCAGCCAGTTTACACCCGGTTTCCAACTGTCATTTACGGCAGTGGCCGCGATTCTGTATCTGCTGCCCAGGCTGCAGGCGTCCCTCAAGCGCACCGCCATCGGGGAATGGTTGTACGCTGGGACGGTCAGGCGGCTGACAACCGACCTGGCCCTGCTGAGCATCAGCGCCCAGCTGGGTACCATGCCGCTGCAGGCGCTTTATTTTCACATACTGCCGATCTACGGGCTGGTTGCCAATCTACTGGTGGTGCCTATGGCCGGGATGGCGGTGGCTGCCGGGTTCCTGGCACTGGCATCGGCCCCGCTAATCGGCTGGGTGGGAGAAGTCTTCGCCCAGACCGCCTGGCTGGCCACGACGGGCATTCAATATATCATTACCCGGCTCTCAACCTGGCCACTGGGCGTGGTGGTCACCGGCCACCCGGGTTGGGCCCTGCCGGCGGGGCTAGTCATTGTTCTGCTGGGATTGCCCCGGCTGTTTACCGGTGAGTGGCGACAGAGACTTTTTTACCTGTCAGCCGGCGGGCTGCTGCTGGCAAACCTGGCCCTGTGGCCGCGGGTATTGGCCGCCAGGGAGCTGCGGGTGACCGTGCTGGATGTGGGGCAGGGGGATGCCATCCACCTGTCGTTGCCGGGCAGGGAACAGCTACTAATCGATTTTGGCCCGGCAACCGAGCGATTCGACAGCGGGGCCCGGGTGGTGGGGCCCTATCTCAAGGGGCTGGGAATTACCAGGCTTGACGGGGCAGTCATAACCCACCCCCACAGCGACCATATTGGGGGCCTGTCCTGGCTGTTGGAAAATGTGCCGATGGATACCTTGTGGGATACGGATAATACTATCCGAAACGGGGTATACGAACGGGTGCTGGCATTGAGCGACAGCTTGGCAGTGCCCCGGATAATCCGGCGGGCCGGGGAGGTAGTGGCCAGGGGCAAGGTCGATTTGCTGGTGCTGGCGCCCGACAGCCTGCAGGCCGCCGACCCGGGCAAGGAGAACAACGCCTCCCTGGTGCTGCTGGTGCGTTACGGCCGCACCGGTATATTGCTCATGGGCGACACGGAACAGGAGTCGGAATGGCGGTTGCTGTCCTACGGACCGGTCCTGGCGGCCGACTGGTTAAAGATTGGGCATCACGGAGCAGTCACCAGCGGTTCCCGGCTCTTCCTGGAAGCAGTGGCCCCCCAGGGCGTGGCAATTTCGGTGGGTAGGCGGAATCGTTTCGGCCACCCGGCGGCCGAGACCCTGGCCCGGTTGGCGGCGGTGGACAGTGTACATCGCACCGACCGGAGCGGCGCGCTGGTGCTGGCGTCCGACGGCCGGAACTGGCGCATCGTGGATTGGCGCTGATCAGCCGTCACATTGGCAGTGTAAATTCGAGAAAGGGGGAGAGCGATGACCGAACCTAAAACCGAGGCCAAGGAAATCGAGCGGTTGTTTCCCTGGCTGCTGCACTGGACTATCAGCGACGAGCGGATCGGTAACTTCCGTAGCGATGCCTTTGCGGTACAGACTGCCGACGGGTTGATCCTGATAGATCC
>SDBU01007788.1_pt1 | contig 12287 bp, 11 predicted proteins | sample 2277071 | NCBI WGS metagenome assembly SDBU01 (sample SAMN10397929, study PRJNA504765) | marine sediment metagenome | isolation source: marine sediment core GS08_GC12, 126 cmbsf | place: Arctic Ocean: Gakkel Ridge, Loki's castle | collected 2008
TGGCCTATGATACACTGGTTGAGGTCTGACGAGGTTATCTCATGGTCGCTTGCACAGAGAGAGGTTAACACTCCTGCTGAGCAGAGGACATTCGAGCAGTATGATAAGGTGGCTGTTGGCCTCATTGAGGCTGACCTAAAGAGGGGTTTTGCTACTGGCCTCGATGCAGAGCGCTTTACCACTTGGAGAAATAACCTCACACCAGAGCAAGAGCTACAAGCCAGAGAGGCTATGAAGGAGTTGTATAAGAGGGACAAGATGGCCTTTGGTAAGTATAGTAAGGATGTGCAGCTTAATGCTTTGAAGCTTGTTGAGTACTTCAATAAAATGAGGAGTGTATACCACAGCTTCCTAAAGAGAGGGATATCTAAGCATCTACCCAAAAAGCTCTCCAACGCATATGAATACATGATGGAGAATGGCCTTACGCCGGAGCAGACGGTCTATGTGTATGAGGGTGTGAACGTTGCTGAGCTGTCTGAACTCCATGAGAGATATCATGCCGCAGCTACATGGGGGCTCGATGAATACGTGCCTAACTTTGAGAGAGGTCAGTATAGGCTGGTTGATGCTGATGGCACAACAAGGGCTGTAGCGTTGACAGTGGCCGACGCCAAGAGGAAGGGGAGGATACTGTTGGAGGACAACCCTGGCATTAAGTTGACTATAGAGTCGGGGATAAAGCTTCATGATACTATCAGCACTCACGTAAGTAGAGGTATGTACTGGCGTCTCGTTAGCAACTTCAAAAAAGTGTTCAGCGAGTTTCATACCAATGCTAGAGATATACAAGAAGTCCTAAGAGGTAATGTAAGTATTGAGCCTATGCCTAAGTTCGCCGGCCCCACTATGAAACGTAGGGGCGTGCTAAAGGGGGAGGATAACATCTATGATGTACTCTACGCCTACTCATACGCAATGTGGAGTAAAGTGTTTCTTGATCCTGTGCTGGATGATGCTCGTGGAGTGTTGTCGTCTCTGCCTCCGATCCTCCGCAAAACTCTCAAGCAGCAGATAGACGCCACCAAGGGTGTGTATGGTGTAGAGAATATGATGTTCGATAGGCTTGTAGAGGGGGCCACTCTTACTGAAAAGGATAAGGGCGTGATGAGGCTTGTCAAGAGCCTGACGTCCCCCGTGGCAGAGAGAACACGAGGAGCTGTTGCCACCAGATACGTGGCGAAGGCAAGGCTGCTCCAGGGTTGGCTAAAGCTGGGGTATAGACCAGTGGCGGCTTTGATTAACTGGGCTGGAGGCAATGCCCACACCTGGATAAAGACAGGTAGTACATACATGAGAGCTGCCAGCGCTTTCCTAAAGACAGAGGAAGGTAAGGCCTTCATGGATCGTAACAAGTGGGCTCTAGGTATCGACCTTGCCTTGGACGTGCGGACGGAGGCACTGAAGTCAAGACGAAGAGCCCCTCTGTGGTCTCCGCTTGGACTCTTTGGAGCACCGGAGCCTCAGATAAGGAGATTGGGACTTGCTACTAACTACTTATATGCCAGGGAAAAGCTTGGCATGTCTAACGCGGAGGCGGAGAAGTATGCTAGACGAGCACTTAGGTTCCAGAATTTTACTTACAATATTGCTGCTCTTCCTCACATACTGCGTTCTCCTACCGGCAAGTTGGTTGGGCAGTATAAGACATACCTTATTAAAGAGATAGAGTTCATACTCTCCTTGAAGGGAGATGAGTACGTTAAGTATGCTGGTATGCAGATGATACTGGGCGGCATGAGGGGATTTTCAGTGGTGGTGAAGACCTTCCCACTCTTCTACCTTCTCTTTGGTCTGGCAGATCAGGACCCAGATGAGTGGCTTGATAAGTTGAACTTGAAGCTAGGCTTTGACGTCACCAGAGGGCTGGCAGGGCTAGCTGGGGCAGACATATCAGTACCTGCAACTGTACAGCTTCCTAGCGACTTGAAGGAGTGGGCAGGACCTTTCATAGCTGACGTGTGGAAACTGTTCTCCACTCTTCAACGTAAGGCGGAGGGTGAGGAGATGATGGGGAAGGACTTTGCAGAGTGGGCTAAGGGACTGTCTCCAGCCATGCACTACTGGGGTCAGCTGCTTGACAGTGTGATGAGTCCAGACGGGTGGGTACGAGATAGGAGGGGGAACAAGATGTATCAGCCCACCCTACTTGATCAGCTCTTATTTCTCCCATCAGGTGCAGCTCCTATTGATTACAAAAGGCAGCAGCTCCTACTACGGCGTCTACATAAGGAGCTGGAGACGAGACGTCGCAATAGAGCCAAGGCTGCTGACAGAGTTATTAAGTACTTCCTCAGCAAGGAGGATGCCTCTGAGGAGATAAACGATCTCATTGTTAAGTATAATCTGACTAAGGAGACGATAGGTCGTCGTATGAAGACAGCTAACTTGACTCCTGGTCAGAGGATTTTGCTAGAAGCCCGCGTTCTTGATCGTCCTTACGTTCTGGAGCAGTGGCAACTCTTTGCCCCTGACGAAGGTGAGCTTTGATGAAGAGTATTAGTATGCAAAGTATCTCCGCAGGGAATGATGTAACACCTTCCATAGCACTAATGGATCGAGTTACTGCAAAGAGAAAGTTCTTGTCGTCAAGGCCATGTCCTTTGGCCAAATCTTTGGACCTAGAGAGCCAGGCCAAGTGAGCCTTCCTACTCCAGGTATCGCCGTCCTCAATCGGGGACGTTTCCTCCTCAAGAAATATGCAGCCCCTTCCACAATTCTCACATAGCATAGTGTGAAGGAGTATGGTGGCCTTCTTCATGTCCTCCGATGTCTCAAGTAGGTCTATGCCCGTTATCTCCTTCACAGCAGCAACTGAGACCATGTCTCCCTTCACTAGCTTGTGTAAGGCGTCCTTGTACTTATTGTCACTCATCATTCCTCCTTCTGCAATTAAATTGCCAAAGCTATAAGATAGATATGATAGTATCACTTGGATCAGTGGTATTATCGAAGTGGCAGAATTGCATATCTCTCAATGCCAGCATGACGTCCTCCAGGTCTCTTCTTGTAATATCTTGGTGGAAGAGGTGGAGGAGCTCACTTGCCTTTATCGTCCCTTTCTCCTGGATGACTCTCATAACCTTATACTGCACATCAGCCAAGCGGGATGTACCTATCCCACCGAAGGTCTGCTCCATAGGCTTCTCTACCTCTAGGAGAGTAGACAGCGCCCTGCTAAGGTCGTCTCTGGATAGGATCATCCCTCCGTCTCTGGACGCATTCATTATCATGCAGAGCTTGAGTATGTGAAGTGGGCGACGAGCACAATAGCCATCAAACTTTCTACTATCAAAAGGCATATCCTCTGAGTGCTCTGTGTACCAAGATACCCAATCAGTCCAGAAGTCGTTCTCCATCCTATACTCTCCCTCAGTAATCATAATGTGATCCAGGTCAGCTAGGAGGTCCTCCTTTATGGCCGCCTCTTCCGGAGTCAGGGTAGGTATAGGCACTGTCTTTCCCTTCTTCGCTGCGTAGACGAAGATGATGCGACTCATGAGACCACTACCCCACGCCTCTTCGGTCAGGGTAGCACGAAGCAGCTCAGGGGTGGTAGCTCCAAGCATGTTGACCCAAGTAGCTGGTATCTCATCTGCTAGCTTGGCGTCCTTCGGCCTATATATCCAGGGAGCTCTGCAATCATACCAGTCTGTCAAGTATGATATGAGCTCTCTCATCCCGTAGCCGAGGAAGACCGTAAGTTCTGGGCTGAAGATGGTGAGGGAGCTATGCTGCCCCTTCATCACGCCAGTTACCACATCTATATCTGCGCCTGTTGTACTCTTATTCAACTCTCTTATGAGGCCCTGCTGCGTGGTACACTCCGCTGATAGACGTATACCCTTTTTACGGAGGAACTGAAGGGCAGGCCCCATTGCTGTACCCTTCCTTGCTCCACTAGGTCCTATGAGTACAACATACATATTGGGGAAGAACTCTGCTCCTACTCCCCACTCGAGCCGACACTTGCGTCGTAGGCAGGCGGCTATGACACTTATGGCTGACCACTTTTTGTATAGGTCACAAGGCTCACTGTTGTATGTGTACTTCATCCAGCCGTCAATCCAGTCAGGCAGTCTCCTCTCCAACGCCTCTCCTATGCGGCGATCTCTTCATACCTGACCTGGAGTGCCTCGGCCAGATTGTCGATTCCCTCTCCGCTGTAACGTACCTTCTCCATATCTTTGTAGTTTAGTCCCATCTTAATGTCGACAGGTATGGTAAACTCTATCGCCTTCCAGACTAGTACCTGCTCCAAGCTGGCCTTCAATTCAAGGAGGGCAGCGGCATGATACTCCCAGCCGACGGAGAGGGGTATCTGCATCCACATACTATCATGTACTTGGTTGAGTAACTCGACGTGACGAAAGCGCTTTTGATCGTGGTGAATCTTTAGTATGCCCCTCTCATTGATCATGTCAGGGACTGTACTCTGCGGGGTGAAGGCATATCCGTCACGGAAGAGGTCGCCTCCCCACTCTCCGAGGAATATCCTGGTGCGGCCGAAGAGGTTGGTTAGGCGCTTGGTTGCTCTGAGCTCCTCCTTCACCCACATGTGGTAGGAGCTCCTCACCTCAGGGTAGATCCTATGCCACGCGTTGATAAGCTCCTTGGCCTCCTTCTCCGACATCTGATATTGGAGTGCAAACTTCCTATATCCTAAGTCGTATGCCAGCTCATGGTTTGTTTTCTTTCCCCAGAAGCGCTCACTGAATCTGCCTGTACCTAGGGAGGAGGAGCCATCCTCATCACTCACGTCCCTTGGATCCTTGCCAAACATAAGGCCAGCTGTGAGAGAGTGTACGTCTTCCCCTTTTGCGAAGGCCTCAAGCAAGCTGGGCACCGGTCCTATGGCGGCAACTATCCTCGTCTCAGCAGTGGCCAGATCGGGCTCATATGCTACATATCCATCATCTGCTATGAGGAACTCTTTGACTTCAGGGGGCTGATTCTGCAAGTTCATACCTGTGCCAAATATAGTCTTGCTGCTACTAAATCTGCCGTTCTTTGTCCCGACAGGGTTCACGCTACTACGAAGGCGCTTATCATCATCCATCTTGAAATCGAGGTATGTACCCTTCAGCTTCACTAGACCCCTTATATCCAAGATCGTCTGCGCCTCTGGGTATCCCCTACGAGCTATCCTTATCATGGCAGTCTCATCGTAAGTGACTGTCTGCACTCTTCTACCATCCTTCTTCACCCACTTAGTGTAGGGCTTAAGGCCCTTCTCCTCTTGAAAGTACTCCTTCATCTGCTTGCTACTGTTGGCGTTGAGTAGGTGTCCAACCTGCCTGGTGAGCCTGGCGTTTAGTGTCTCCAACCTCTTATCACAGCCAGCAGCCTTGTTAGCCATGCCCTCCACGTCAACCTTAACCCCACGAGCATACATGAAGAGGAGGGGCTCAACAGTGGCCACTTGTCGATAGTAGGTCACCTTGTTATCCTTCAACCTCTCCATAATCTTAGGGAAGGCCTCCAGAGCAACCGCGCTATCAAGGCCAGAGTATATCCAGAACTTATCCTCACTCATGCCATACTTCATGTGCATCTTGCCATCAGCTTTGTAGTAAGGCTGCCTTGTGTACTCTGTTGTTATGAAGTCCAACCCAAACGGGAAGTCAGGATATAGTATTCTGTGAGCGACCATAGTATCGTCCATGTTGGTCATTCTGACACCGTACTTCATATACATAAAGGATGAATCGAAGAGGAGGTTCTGGCCTACCTTCTTCGCCTTATCATCTTCCAGAATGCGAGACAGTATCCTCATGATGTTGGCTTCATGCTCAGGTGTGAAGTATGGTCTGTTACTCTTTGTAAGAGGCACAACAATAACGTCATTCCACGCCTTTGCCACAGAGAAGCATGACAACTCTCCCCTGAGTACCTCGACATCAAAGCCTATCATCCTGGGGAGGTGTGCAAGGTAGCGTAGAGTCTCATCATATGTAGGCTCTACTATAATGTTACGCTTGGGGAGGATCACTTCAGGTGTGGTCGACTCAGCTTTTGCTAGGCGAAGGTCTCTAGCAATGAGGTGTCGCCAGATGTACTGTCCTCTAAGGGAAGCAGCAGGATGGAAGGTGGGTATGATCTTCTTATTAATGAAGGGGGAGTGAAGGATAGACCCACGCCACTTACCAATGCCCCAGTGTCTAGTCAAGGCATACAAGGCGGGGTTGCCTAGGGCCACTACAACGTTGGCCTTAATCATCTTAAGCTCAATACGAAGAGCCTCTTCGTACTTGTGATACTCAGCCGTGGTCACTATCTTATCACCACGGCCTTTGTATATGAAGCTGTCAATACTCCCGTTAGGCGGCCTTTCCTTCACCACGTTAGTGACGTAGCACATGTGACGAGGGATGCCAGCTATCTCCAGCTGGAGATTCAGCAGGCCACCAGCAGCGGCTAGGTGGTAGAAGGGGACTCCATGCTTCTCCTCCTCCTCTCCAGGTGCCTCACCTACTAGAGCGATAGGGGATGCAGGGTCGCCTTCAGGTCTGACGATTACTTTCTGCATATCTTGTCCGCCTCTTCCTCCAACAGTTTGATACGTGACTCGAGCATATCCATCCTGTCCACAAGCTCATCCAATCTCTTCTTGATAGTACGCTTCGTTATGATAGCCTGATGCTTTATGGGTCTCCTCTCAGGATGATGTGATAAGCGTCCCACTACTCTCCTCCTTTCCGCCCGATGCAGACTCCACTACCAGGTGTGCCTGAAATTATTAGTGTCTCCGTTGCAATAAGGATAAGAACCTCGCCCCGCTCCACTTTCCCAGCCAAGGTATCCAAGCCCGTCCCATCCGTGTCGAGATAGGTGAAGTATAGTAACCCGCCTGGTTTCAAGCAGTCCAACAAATCATTCGCTGTGGCAAGAGGCTGGGGTAGATGTTCAAACACTTCATGAACAATAACAACGTCAAACTTTTCTTTAGGCAAGAACTTAGGATGGTGATAACCAAGACCTCTATCATTCATGTAAGTGTAACGTGCAAACTTTAATAGGATGTTTTCAACGTCTGCCAGATACCACTCAACTTTTATATGATTGAAGAATGTCCTATATGTTCGATATAGTGGAGCTATGCCACAACCAAATTCGAGAACTTTCATCCCTGGCTTTAACAAGTAAGATAGTCGAGCTTCCCAAACTGGCCTCATTGCATATTTTAAGACGTTGTAGAAAAGCAGAGCTACCTCCTGCCGATCTGGGTCTGCTGAATATTTTAGATGAAGTTGATAGAAGTCTATCAGGGATAGCTTCTCCCGCCTCAAAGAATCCGTCCAATAGTCCTGAAGCTCTTTAAACCAGCCTCCTATAATGCCGTTCAAGACCAGATGCTCATATAGCCCGACCCTTTTTAGGTAGTGGACTTTTCTAATTTTCAGTTCGTTTAATATTCTCATTCCCTACACGCTCGTATAAATATCCAGAGAAATAGAGCGCACATTATGCAGGCTATAATCCAGAAAGAGACATCCCGAATTGCTGTAGCAGCTCTAAAGACTGCTGTAAGTGAATCAATTACCACCACAGGCTCCCATTTGACGAAGTAATATGATGCGTTCAGCTTCCTTCTTCGTTAGTTTTTTCTTCTTTCCCATCATTCGTACCTCCTATGAGTTACTTCAAGTAAATCCCAGCGTGGTTGTGTTTCGTTCCACCACCACTTTATAGTCATATATACCCTCTGACCACTTGCCCTCATCAGCACCTGCATCTTTAACTGAATCCAGTCTATCCAATCACCCTCCCACACCATATTGTGCATTAGAAACGATGCTAATGTATCATAGGTGTTGTCCAAGAGAAAATGATCGTCTAATATTCTTTTCAAGTCTTTCTTGAGTTGGCTTATGAGTTCATTCCTCACCTCATAGATATCCAAGATCGAGTCCAAGCGAGCCAGGTAGAGCATTGTGTCCACCCGTGTAGATGTTGCTGTTGGGCGAACAATTCGTACTGTGATTGGCGGAATGTTTATCACAGGAGCGCAACCAAGTAAGACAAGTATAGCTAGTAGCAGTCCAGCTCTCATTCTCCTCCCAACACAGGATCAGCCGTTGTACTAATCCCATATGAAGAGTAACGCCCAGGCTCACTCTCATCCACTCTTACAACGAAGGGCCTCTTGTAAGGCTCATTCAGCTCGTAACCAAAGGCGTACATCAAGAGGTTGGAGGCCGCTAGTACTGTATTCCCTGAGCCAAGGAAGGGTACTATTATATCTGCATCTTGGTTGACGAAGGTACTAATTAGATCAGTCATGAGCTCAATGGGACGCTCTGTGGGATGTGACTTGCGAGCAGGAGGAACGGGCTTGTAGTCGAAGACGTTACGTCTGCCCTGCTTCTCCAAGACACCCGTCTCCTTTGTACCATAAAAGAACATTTCATAAGCGCTGGCCATGTACGTCTCTGGCCTCATAGTCTGCCCACCAGGCTTTGCCCAGATACCTGGCATGGCTCTAGTCTTGAAGCCAACCTTTACCATGAGCTCATGGATAGTGTGGAACCAAGGGTCAGGGCCGAACCATACTATCACCCAGCCATTCTTCGACAGCACACGGTATGTCTCACTGAGTGTAGATCCCATGAAGTCTTTATACACAGCAGGCTTGACCTCATTATAGTTGTCCACAGCGTACACAGCCTTGTACTCTCTCTTGCTGTCGGGCAAGTTGATACTGTATGGAGGATCTATCTCCGCCAGCTGAACACTATCAGCAGGCACACTCTTAACCTTCTCAAAGAAGTCGCCCACTATATACGCATCCCTTATGTTGGCTTTGATCTTCTCCATAGGGGTGGCCGCCATCTTCTTCTCAATCTCAGCAGCCCTCACGCTAGTGACAGCCTTCCTCTTCATCTGTGCAAGCTTCTTGTGGGCGGCAGTCTTATTCTTCTCCTTCGCCAGCTCAGGGAAATAGTCAATGGCTCTGGCTAGGATAAGGTCTTGGCTGACGCCCTGACGTGTAGCGCCAAGCATGTCTGCCGTGTCACCTATGGAGTGGCCAGGGGCGTCAGGAGATGTGCTCTTCTTCTCCCCATACTTCTCCACCATTAGATCGTTGATCCTTTGCTTGGTCTTAATCTCCTCAACGAAGTGAAGGTCCTTCCTCCTAATGTTCTCCGCCAGCTCAATTAAGGCCAGGTCAAGCTCCTCCAAACTGGCATCGTATACGTTGGCAGGAACATGGCCAGCGGGGATGGTCTTCTTCCCAAACTTATAGTCTTCACCAAGGCCCCCTATTGCTGCCAGTCTTCTCCCACCTACTAGGAGGCGAAAGGGCTGTTCTCCATCCTCCACATCTACAACAGCCACTGCTTGTATGAGGCCATTCTCCCTAATATCCTGTCGAAGGCCAGCAATATCCCCAAGGTCTTCCCTGTCTCTATCCTTCACTTCAATGTTGTCTATGGATACTACCTCTAAGTATGTACCTTTCATCCCTTGTCTCCTTCTATCCGCCTAAGCACTTCCGCGGCTTGTTCGGGGGTAAGTTTGTCAATCATCGTAGCCATGGATTCCTTTTTAATTTTAGCACCGCGCTTTTTGGAAGCGGGATTAGGCGTCTGTCTCCTCCTCCTCACAATAAGGACGAGGGAGAGGGCGTCAGCAGTCTTCATGTCAGATATGCTAGGCTTACCAAGATCCTTCAGTGTTGTCACTCTTTATCCTCTCACCCAGCCGGAGCAGAGCTTCTTCCCAAGCCCCGTCTTCAGTGGGCTGTTTATGTAGGTTTGGCTGCTTTGCCGTAAAATGAAACCAGCATTGCATAGGTTCTCCATAACGCTGAGTATAGAAACTCCCTCCATCGTCCATAGTAGAATACCACACCCATAGATTAATGCCTTGTTCCCGACATAATTCCTTCACCCGCTGGCGGATTTCTTCTGGAAGCCCTTCGCGATTGAGTTGTTCCAAGTATCCTTTTAAGCAGTCCTGGTGGGAAGCAACAATCTCTCCGCCGGGAAAGTACCATTCCTTGTCCTTTTTTGTCCACCCCAACGCCGCCACTATCCGTTCCTCTCTGGATTTACTCATTATATGACGTCCTCTATAACCCAGGTTATACGTATCTTGCGTGCTATAATGAGGCCCACTAGTATGCCCTTATCATCCTTCTCTAGGGCGTCCAGTATGTTACTAAGCACGGCGGAAAGGAAGTCACTCCTCAGGCCCCAGTGTACGTACTTGTCCAACTCTTCCTTGACTTCAGGTGGTACGTCAGCCATTATTCGTACTCTTCCATCTTGTGCCATGCTGTTGTCTCCAGATAAATTAAGCTGAGGGAGGAAGGGTCAGGCACCCGTGTCAGGCGGGCGTATCTCCTCCCTAACCGTGCCTCCCTGCAGAGGTCTAAGGTATATACTGTTCCCTTAAAGGGGGGGGAACAGCACCAACGGCTCCCTCAGCCTAGGCCGTGATGTCACTCACGCCCCAGGATTGCACCGAACTATGTTATTGCTTTCAGGGTACTCATCAGTGGCTGCCCGAGTCTCCATGACAGCGTAGCCCTCTTTCCCCTTCCAGGAGGGGATTACCCTGTTACCGTTCTTGTCCTCCTCACCGAGCTCCAGCTTTTTGGTGATCTCGATGCCGAAGGCTGAGCAAAACTCCTGCATATTCCCCTGCCACATATTGTCGACTTCCCCGTCCTCCCCGTTAGGGAACACCAGGTAATGATTGAAGAGGGCCGTGTTCCTGTCTATGGCAGACTTGAGCGAGACAGTGATCATCTTATTATCGGCCTTACTAAGGCCATAGACGGCCTTCAGTATGACGAGTTTCTGCTCCCCATCCGCCAGGAGGACAGGGGGCGTGTAGTTATTTGCGAACGCTATGTCAACGTAATTCCCTTCGGCTACCATTGTGACTCTCCCTTTGGCAAATTATTTGCAGAAGATGATGATTAAAGAGATGTGTCCTCTAGTGCTTCAATTACCTCGTTGGCGATCCTCCTCTCTACCTCTTTGTAGATGGCCTTAGCTGTCTTGACGTCGTACAAGGCTCCATGTATTTTGTCTTCGTCAATAGTTATACCAAGATGTCTGGCCACAGTGGTCTGACTAAAGTTAGGTATGCGTGGCCTCTCTGAACGTAAGGCGTAGGCGGCTAGTATCATGACGTCCAGAGGAGGGTGGAAGAACCAAGCACCGAAGTACTTATCGTTATTCTTCTTAAACCACTCCCTCATCATGTCTACGTCGAAGTAGGCATTGTAGCCAACCCAGTGGAACTTGTCGGTCTTCTCATACCTGTCCACGTACCTATCCAAGACCGCGATGAGTCCCTCATGAACCTTGACTGGGGGAAGCCACTGTCTGACCTCCTCCTCAGTAATGCCATGGATCTTCATGGCCTCCCTATCTATTATATCTTCAGGGAACGGCCTCATCTTGAAGCTGAACTCCTCCACTGGCTTATCATTCACTTCAACCAGGCCGGCTAGCTCTATAACGCCATGCTTCTTGCAGTTGAGGCCAGTTGTCTCTGTATCAATGAAGATACGTTTCACTTCTTCTTGCCTCCCTTCTTGCCCTTAGGCTTGTCAGCCCCAATAGGCGGGGTGTCCTCAGCAAGCGGAGGAGGTCCCTCTGCTTTATGAGTCTCCAGCTCCTCTGGAGGAGCAGGCTCGTCGACAGGCTCGCCGTCGGGAGGATACATCAGGTTGCTCTCCTTCTCCTTGTCAACGTCGGCATTGGCCGTATCAAACTCCTCCTTGGTCTTAACTCCAGCAGGGAGAGTGCCTCCATCCCCCCATACTTCGCTCGGAAACGGAGGGACGTCAGGAGGTATTTCGGGAGTTGGAGCACCCTTACCATCGTAATCAGCACTACCTTCAGGCGGTGGAGGAGCAGGAGGCGGAACGTCGCCTTCAGGTATACCCACACCAGGTGGATGGTCGAGCTCTTCGTGAGTCACGGTCTTTGGTGGCTCCTCTGCATTGTTCAGCTCATCCAGATAGACCTGAAAGGTCTCGTGGGTAACGAGCTCTTTCCCAACCTCGATGGCCTTATTGAGGAAGCTAATGAAGCGTGGTATGTCTCTGAAGTCTTGGCAAGCGACGAAGCGGTTGCCAGTTTCATCGACTACCCACCCCTTGTCGTGGGACTTGACGGCAAGCCCGCTCCCGGAGTGTCGGTGTATTGTTCCCGTGGTGACTTCCAACACCTCGCACAGACTGATAAGAACGGCAGATTTCTGCTCAAAACACGCCTGCAGGATTTCATGGTTACTGTCGGTGAGGCCGGTGACTACGTACTTCT
>SDBU01007789.1_pt1 | contig 12286 bp, 13 predicted proteins | sample 2277071 | NCBI WGS metagenome assembly SDBU01 (sample SAMN10397929, study PRJNA504765) | marine sediment metagenome | isolation source: marine sediment core GS08_GC12, 126 cmbsf | place: Arctic Ocean: Gakkel Ridge, Loki's castle | collected 2008
TGCAAATTCTATAGCTGGTATAAAATCACTATCTCCGGCAACAATTGCCACCTCTTCAACTTTGCCTGCACTCACCAAAGAACCTAAATCCAAACCAAGGCGTAGGTCCACCCGTTTTTGAAAAAAAATAGGCTTCTTTTTATTATCATGCCCTCGAAATACTAATTTTCCTTGTCGCACACAAAATCGAGGAATTTTGTCCAAAGCGAAGAAGAATTTCTGTCTTTTGGAAAGCATCTCACGCTCTTTTCGACTAGGTTTGGGTGATTGATAAGGAAGACAATCATAGTAATAGGTCCGAAGTATCTCAGAAGAACCGCTTATCCATTGCACAAACTTTTCATAATTTATAGAAGCACTACCATCACTAACTCTAAAATGCTTTGTGCACAGCTTGCCGAAATATCCCCCATCAATGAAAATTGCTATTCTGTTCATAATCTCTCCTATCTCCTTTTTCCGCTCCCCCCCCATACTTTACTTGCCCGCCAGAAGCGAAGTTGCTATACGTATTGTGCAAACATTATCTTACTTTATAAACTTTTTGGCCTTAAAGAACTCCCTCACCACCTGATTAAGTACCTTTGAGAGCTTGAGTCTGCCCCAGTAGGCATTTTTATCTTATCTGCAAGTAGTACTTCGGGGGTAGGTTTTGCCGCTCAAGTACTGTCTACGTTACATACAAATTGATACAAATTGGTGGGGAAGTAAAACTTATGAAGACAAGATCCGAAGCCTATTTCATGCACTAGGAGTGTTTCTTAAGATTGTCCTGGTTCGGCTTGGAAGGTCGATGCTCTACCAACTGAGCTACCCTCGCAGGAAGCTAAAAGGGTCTTTCTATGTTGCCTCCCGCACAACATTTCCTCGTGAAAAACCGGAACCCTGCAAAACTTCAGCAATAGAATACTTCTCTTTGACCGAGTCTACCTTGATTTCTCCTAACTCTGTCTCTTCAGCGCCCAGAGAGAGCCCAGTCGCCGGATCAATAAGCTCCTCCCCCTTCTCATAGACCACAAAGACATCTCCTTCTTTGACATTGTCATTCAAACCGGCATTGATATAGACCTTCCCATCTTTTACCGTCACCACATTCCCCTCCCAGGGAATCTCCTTCATTTCACTAATGATAAGCTCAACTGCCTCGTTGATAACCTCCCGTGTGGCTTTACCCAGGGGAGTTTTCTCAAAACCGCCTGCTCCAAAAGCAAGGTCATTGTATACTACCCCTACCTTTAGAGCCCTGGTCTCGGCCCCACCCTCTACAGACTTAGAAGCCAGGACTTCTCCACTGGTAGTATCATAGATGCGCACATCAACAGCTACGTGGGCCACTTCTTTGGTCCCCCCTATAGTGAACCCTTTAATCTTAATCTGGCCACCCGTACCACTTTTCTGATGACTAAACTCAGTTATGGCACCCCGGATGAGAATTTGAGCACCGAGGAGCTTTCCGGCCTGGGCAGCAGTCTGAGCACTCACCTTTCCCTCTTCTGCCAACCTTTGTTCCTCTAGGATATCCTGAAGAGCCTCTCTTTCGAGCACCGTAAATCTACCTGTTTCCACGAGAGCACTTACCAGCATATCCGACATTCCCTCGCCTAGATTCCAGTGCGAGCTCCACCAGGGCTCAACCTTGTTTTCAAATCCTGCCACGGCGATACGTTTCTTGAGAACCCGCTGCGACTCTTCCGTCTCTGCTGCTACTGACCCAGCTACTGTGCCCAAGAAGAGCAATACCACACAAGGTAGAATTATCCACAGATTAATGGCGGGATTCTTTCTTTTTCCCATGCTCATCCTCCTCTAGGTCATTTTTCCCTGGAACAAACTCACTTTTTGTACGTATTCTCCTTTGAATCTACCTCACACAAAACCTATCGTTTTTATCTTCCTATCTCTGGCGCGCCTGGGAGGATTCGAACCCCCAACCAACAGCTTAGAAGGCTGCTGCTCTATCCGTTGAGCTACAGGCGCAGTGGCCAGGAATCTTTCCTATAAATAATACATATTTTTCTGGCCAAGGTCAATATCATCCTATTCCTTGGCCATCTCTTTCGCTACCTGGTGGTATGCCTCAATGATTGTCTGGATATCTTCGTCACTATGAGCAGTGGATAGAGCCCCACCACCGTTCCAGATATGCACCCCCTGGTTCAGCATCCTCAATTTGAGCTCATTATTTCGCTTCTCCAGATCCGTCAATTCCTCAATATCTCTGGGACTTCTAAGCTTCACTCCTTCCTTGAAGGGAAAGTTTAAACCAAATAAAGATCCATCGCCGCTGCATCTAGCTAAAACCCCACTTTCATTAAAAACCTTCTCTATTTCCCGGCGGATCCTCTCACCATTCCTGTCAAGCCGGGGATAGATAAGGTCGGCGTTTTCCCTGAGGTAGGTAATCATCTTAATCCCGGCTGCCATACTCAAAGGATTAGCAGAAAAAGTCCCTCCTCCTACCAATACCCATTTAGAGTCCTTTTTGGTGGGGTTGCAGAGATCAAGAATGTCCTCTCTTCCCACCACTGCCCCAATGTGCATTCCCCCACCCAGGATCTTACCCAGAGTGGTAAGATCAGGGATAATGCCATACTTTTCCTGAGCTCCTCCCAGAGATAGCCTGAATCCATCGATGATTTCATCAAAGATAAGAACAGCTTCTAATTTCCTGGTTTCCTCTCTCAGGACTTTGAGATAACCAAGCTCGGCTGGTATATATCCCTGTCCTGGCACGGGTTCTATAAGAACAGCTGCCAGATTCTCAGCGTTCTCCCTCATTATTTTCAAAGATCCCTCTATATCATTGAAAGGGATAAATTTAGTATATTGAGATAGCTCAGGAAAAAGGCCAGCCGATTCTTTTTGCTCATAAGGTGAATGGATAGCTATAGAAAGGTCAGTATTGGCCCCATGCCACCCACCTGCCACCTTCAAGATAACGTTTCTGCCGGTGAAGGCCCGGGCCAGTCTTACAACGTACATAGTGGCTTCAGTTCCGGAGCAGCAAAATCGTACTTTCTCGGCTGAAGGAACTATCTGGCAGATGAGCTCAGCTAACTCTACCTGGTACTCATTGACCAATCCCCAGTGGGTTCCTTTGCTTAATATCCCGGACAGCTCATTTACTATTACTTCAGGACTATGACCAAGTATAGCCTCATAATGAGCCATCCAGAGGTCTATATACTCATTTCCGTCCACATCCCGGAGCCTAGATCCTTTGGCTTCTTTAATGTAGAAAGGATAAGGGGGAAAGTAGCGAATATTATGGCATACTCCCCCGGGCATAACCTTTTTAGCTCGCTGGAACAGCTTTTCCGACTGTGGGGTCCTGCGGCAGTATTCCCTTGCAGCATCTCTCATTTTTCTCTCCTTGACTAAAATCTAAGATAGAAAATATGAACATAGGATATTTCATTTTCACCACCTGTCAATCTTTGAACTGGTTCAGGAGTTTGCCCAAATGTTGTAAGCTAGCCCAAATTACCCATCCTGAATGGTTGGCCATCACTACGGCCAACCAACTCTGATCTTTCAAAGGAACAAGGGGGGGGAGGTAAAGAGCTGGTAGGTAAAAAGATGGTTTTCCCCGGGGAATATCCTAAATCGAGGGGAATTTCTTAAGAGATTTGACTTTCGCTTCCACCTCTCTGACATCATCTTTTGTCAGAGACCATTCTAGCTGCCCCGGTGTCCTAAATACATCCAACCAAACGTTTGCATCCTGGGTGAGTATAAAGACATTTCCCTTCTTTCCCCTGAGTTCAAAATCCTCCAGCGGTTTCTTACTTCGGGAGGTAGCTTTTAAATAATCCACAGCTTTTCTTACTTTCTGTAGGCTAACTCCTTCATCTCTCAGTTTTTTCACAGTGATGAGTCTCACCAGATCACCTGTAGAGTAGCTTCTCCTGGTTCTTTTTCCTTCAGCTTTCTTTATACTGGGAACAACCAGTCCGGTTCGAGCCCAATAGTCCAATTTATGCTGACTAATTCCCGCTACCCATTTTGTCTCCTTGGGAATAAATCCCTTCTCCATCTTACCCACCCGGGTAAATAATCTGCATCGGCAGGGGCGCCTCATCGCTTCCCAGGAAGCTCCCCGCCACAGCTCATACTTTCTTTGTTGGCAAGGTACTGGGAAGCTTACGCCATCTTAGTTCTGATTTTATTAATCTGAAAATGATTATCCCTACCCCCATACAAAGGAAAACATCAGCTAGATTAAATACAGGCCAAAAGTGAAAATCGACAAAATCGATTATTGCACCATGCCCTATTCGATCTCCTAGGTTCCCCAGAACCCCTCCTAGAATCATTCCCAAACTCACCTCATATTGCCACTGTCCTCGCATAACCTTTAGCCAGATAATAGCCACCAATATAATAATAGCAAAACTCGCAGATATTAAAAGAAGAGATTGCCCTGAGATGAGACCCAAGAAAGCTCCCGGATTCTTAAGGTGCGTGACGGAGAGGACACCCTTTAACAGAGGATAGGACTCACCCGGAGAAAGATTTCTTTGCACCAGGAACTTGGAGAGCCAATCGGAAAAAAAGACCAGAATTGTGCTGAGAGTTAATGTCATGATGAGGCTTGTATCTGGTCGCAGTTATTAAACGCAGTGCGAACCTATTTTTAAAAAATAACAGAAAATTAATCCCTCCGGTTCGGCTTTAGTCAAAGAAGTAGCCACTGTAAGTTAAGTTGGTACATTGAACAGAAGGGTCAATGCTGGTATATAGGAAAATCCCCTTCACTGCCAAACATGCTCACAAGGAAACTAACTACAAAGCCCCATAAGGGCAATAAGAAAAAAATCCAGCTAAAAGTGAAATTAACCGACATTCTTTAGAAACCTCCTTACCTTCTTGGAAGCATCATCGAATATAGGTCTACCATGTCCCGGCAATAAGATGTCAAATTCCAGTCCTGCTACCTTTCTCACCGATTCCCAAGCCTCTTCCATATCGAGTGTGAACGCTTTTGGCAAGAATTTTAGGTTGCTCCTTTTGTCTGTTCTCACCACATCGCCAACGAATAAAGCCGCTCCTGTTTTATATAGGCAAATACTGCCCTCGGTATGTCCCGGGGTATGTATCGCCCTGATGTCCCCTATCTCATATCCGTCCCAAAGGATAATGTCTGGTTTCACTGTTTGGAACTTCATAAATCTTATCATTAGCTTGAATATTACTCCCATGAAACCATTCACCTTTTTTAGTTCCCTATCCCCAGAAAGACTTGGAGCATCACCCTTGTGTATGGCAATCTTCGCCCCAGTCATTCTTTTAAGCTCTGCTGCGCTTCCAGAGTGGTCAATATCAGAGTGCGTTAAAATTATTAGCTTAGTTTCCTCCGGTTTTTTGCCTAAGGTCTTGATCTGCCTAACAATCCTTTCTCCGTTTCCGGGCGTGCCGGTATCAATGACTAAAACTCCATCATCGGTGATAAAGAGGTAACTGTTAGCTCCTCTTATGCCTTCGAGACGGTGGATTCCATGTTTTATTTCCATAATAGTTCAACCTCTCACGGTTATTTTTGGAGAGCCTGAATTATCTAATGTCGCCATTTCATAACGAACGACGCATTCGCAAAGTTGTCCACTCCCGAGCGGAAGCGAGGCTGAGTGAACATTCATCTTCCCCAAAAAAATCACAAAGTTTCATCTGGTCGGGGCGACCGGATTCGAACCGGTGACCTCTTGCTCCCAAAGCAAGCGCGCTAAACCAGACTGCGCTACGCCCCGTCTAGATACGATTATAAAACAAAAGGGGGAAGAGTCAAGAAAAGACAAGAAAGGTGCCAAAAGGAAAAGTGCCGCAGTTTGACTTTGTAAGCCATTTTTACTACAATTTAGTTGCCAAACTACATCAGAGAAGGATATGGATAATGAAGAAGATAAAATTGGAAGACTGGATTCGGAGCCACACCTATCACCATTCTTCCTTTTCTGACATCAAGCATCTGGTGGATCTAAAGGAGAAAAAAGGAGTCAAGATTAGCCTTGCCTTTCCTACTTTCAATGAAGAGGAGACCATCGGGCAAGAGGTGAGAGTTGTCAGGGAAAAACTGCAGAAAGAATATCCCCTGCTGGATGAAGTGGCAGTTATAGACAGCGGATCAACTGATCGTACGCGAGAGCTGGCCCGCGAGGCTGGAGCCGACGTTTATCTGGCTAATGATTATCTTTCCCGGTTCGGGGTGGTCAGGGGTAAGGGAGAAAATCTCTGGAAGAGTCTTTATCTTTTAGAGGGAGATATCATTGTCTGGATAGATGCCGACATTAAGAACATCCACCCTAAATTCGCTTATGGACCACTAGGACCCCTTCTAGAAAACGACCACATAGAATATGTCAAAAGCTTTTATGAGAGACCTCTGAAGCTCATGAATAGAATGAGACGATCCGGTGGTGGCCGGGTAACCGAAATTCTGGTGAGACCTCTTTTGGCTAACTTTTATCCGGAACTTGCCGGATTCGTTCAGCCTCTTTCCGGAGAATATGCCGGACGAAGAGGAGTCCTGGAGGCGGTTCCCTTCCGGGTGGGTTATGGAGTGGAGACCGGGCTTCTCATAGATATCTATGAGAAATTTGGCCTGGAATCTTTGGCTCAGATAGATTTAGATCGAAGGGTGCATAGAAATCAAGGGTTGGCAGCTCTGGGGCGAATGTCCTTTGCTATCCTTCACACCTTTTTTATGAGGCTGCGACAGCAAGGTATTATTTCCGCTGACATTAAGATTTCCAAAGAATTTGAGCTGGTTAAACATAGGGGAGAGAATATTTTTCTCGAGAGAGAGGAATTCACTTTGATCGAAAGACCTCCTATGATTAGCGTGGAAGAGTACCGAAGAAAGAGAGGTATCATAGAAAAGTGAAATCCTCATCACCCCCGGTAAGACTGAAAAGCGGAATGCAGGAAGGGATTAATAAATGAGGGAGGGTATTGCTCTTTTGCATTATTCCTATCCTCCCATCATAGGAGGAGTAGAGTTTGTTATTGAGGGACACGCCAGAGTCTTTGCCAGATATGGACACAGAGTAAAGGTCATCACCGGGAGGGGTGAAGGTAAGGAAAAAAATATAAAGGTAACCCTCATCCCAGAGATGTCCCCTGCTCATCATAAAGTCAGAGCCATCAATGAAGAGCTGGAGCAGGGAAAGACATCGGATAAATTTTATAAGCTCAAGGAATTTCTCTACCAAAAAATACAGAAAGCTCTGCAGGATACCAGGATCTGTATGATCCACAATGTAATGACTATGCACTTCAACCTTCCCTTGACCTCGGCTCTGGATGAGCTGATAAGGGATCTGCATAAGAGGGTAAGATTTTATGTTTGGTGTCACGATGCTGCTCTCACCAACCCCTTTTATGGACCAGGGAAACCTGGTGAGTACCCCTGGAACTTGCTGGGTAAGTTTAATCCAAAGGCAGAGTATATTGCTATCTCCCGGCTAAGAAAACATGAGTTAGCGGATCTGTTTGGCGTCTCCCCGGATCTATTTAATCTTGTTCCTGATGGGATGGACATAAAATCATTCCTGGATATATCTGATTCTATCTGGAGAATAGCCTGGGATAAGGGAATATTTGGGGATGATCTGGTTATGCTTTTTCCTTCCCGCATTCTCAAAAGGAAAAATTACGAGTTGGCTATGAAGATCACCAAAGAAATCAAGTTCTTAAATATGAAATGCAGGCTTCTCATCACTGCTCCTCCTGATCCCCACAATCCTCAGTCGATGAAATACTATGAGGATCTACACCTTCTACGTCAAAAGATGAAACTGGAAGAAGAAGTAATCTTTCTTGAGGATCTTAAGGGTAAATATGGACTGAGGCTGGGGCATTCAGAAATAAAGAGCCTTTACCGCATCTCTGATCTTCTTCTCATTACTTCCTCTCAGGAGGGCTTTGGTATTCCCATTTTGGAAGCAGGAGCCACCAGAGTGCCCATTGCCTGTAGTGAAATCCCACCTTTTCTGGAGTTGGCTCAAGATAAAGCTCTATTTTTCAAGCTGGACGAGAAGCCTTCCCGGATCGCCAAAAGAATCGTAGATTACCTGGACCTGCAGCCTACCGGCGCCCTGTTCAAGCAAGTAGTTTCCAAGTTCGACTGGGAAAGCATCTACAGGGATTATCTTCAAGATCTACTTAGACGGTAAGAAGAGCTTTGCTTCTTGAAAGAGAGCTTTGGTTTGCCAATACACAGTAGATTAGGGCCTGAGGAAAAACAAGGGGAAATTCTAAAAGAATATTTGAACATTGTCAGATCATTTCGCCAATACCTGGATAAAAGAGGACTGAATCAAAGATCAAAAGATGAGGACCCAGAGCGACCCCTGAAGGAGTTTCATTCCTCAATTTTGACCTGTCGAGGATGCTCTCTTTATAGAACCAGGACCCATCTAGTTTTTGGAAGGGGAAACTCTGACGCAAAAATAATGCTGGTAGGAGAGGCACCGGGAAGAGAGGAAGATCTCGAGGGCAGACCCTTTGTAGGAGCAGCAGGAAAACTGCTTGCCCAGGAACTGGCAAAAGCGGGACTCAGGGACAAAGATATATATATCGCCAATGTTCTTAAATGCAGACCCCCGGGTAATAGGGATCCTCTCCCTGAAGAAATTGAGGCCTGCCTTCCCTATTTGAAAAGACAGATAGAAATCCTGCGTCCCCGGATTATTTGTAGTCTGGGTAATTTTGCCACTCAGGTTCTCCTGAGTACGCAGCAGGGAATTACCTCTCTCAGAGGCAAACCTCAGCTCTATAGAGAGGATATAACAATTATTCCCACCCTTCATCCTGCTGCTTGTATTTATAACCCTTCTTGGAAAAAGTTGCTGCTTCAGGATTTGAGATTACTCAAAACAAAACTATCTGAATAGGATTAATTGGCTTTCGCTCCAGGAATAGAAGAAAAGTTTATCTTTTTCCCGATGGAATGCGGGTGGGGGGACTCTGCTGAAGAGTTTTGATCTTTTCTTCAATTTCTTGTTTTCTTTCCAGCTCGAAATTGTTCTTCTTAATAAAAGAGAAAGCCTCTAGATAGTAGTCAATAGCCTTTTGGGGAGCTTTTTCCCGCGCAGCTTTCCCCAGAAGTTCGTCCAGTCTTCTGGCCTTCTGAAGTCTGTCTAATTCTATTTCCAGCCTTTTTATCTTGATAGGAGTAGATTTCTTCTTTACCTCTTCTAGCAGTCTCACAACCTCCCTTTTAAGCAAATCTGCCTTTAATTCTAGCTCGCTGGAGGGCTCTTTTTCTGGTCTGCTCTTAAGGTAAAGTATCAGAATAATGAGAACACCTACAACCAGACCTAGCTGAATCATCCCTACCCCCTTGCTTAAGTGGCGTGCTTTTTTATGGCTGTCAGAGAAGCTACTTTCCTTCTCCTCGAAAAGTATAATACAAGATGCACTTTTGTCAATTGAGCCTCATTATCTATCCTTGACAAATTTTTGTGGTGGTGTTATTATTATAAAAATAGTAACACACAGCACCCGGGTATAGTCAGGATTCAAGGATCGATCTAAAAAGAATCTAAGTAAAACAGGAAAAGCCTCAAAGATATTTCCCATAACAAAAAACGGGTTTTGGGAGGAAGAAATGGAAAGTAGACTGGTGCGATTCGGTGTGTCCATGGATGAGAATCTGCTTCAACGATTTGACACTCTTATATCTCGCAAGGGGTATGCTAACAGGTCAGAGGCGATGAGAGATCTTATTAGGGAGCACCTGGTGGAGGAGGAGTCGAGGGAGAAAGGCCGCGAGATGATAGGGACAATTACCATGGTTTATAATCACCACACGCGGGGACTTTCAGATAGTCTAACTGACCTTCAGCATCATTTCCATAATCTGGTAATCTCTACCATGCATCTACATCTGGATGAAGATAACTGCCTTGAGGTTCTGGTAGTTAAAGGAAAAGTGGATAAAATTAAATCTATCGCTGATAAGCTGATAAGTACCCGGGGGGTAAAGCACGGAAAGTTAACTATGACCACTACGGGCAAAGAGCTATCCTAGACATTTCAGGAGGAAATCTTATGCACATTTCAGATGGTGTTTTATCAGCGCCTGTCTGGATGGCAGGTTATGCTGCTGCGACCGGTATTATAGCGGCTAGCATTAAGAAAATAAAGGTGGATAATATGCCTAAAGTAGCGGTGATGACCTCTGCTTTCTTTGTTGCTTCTCTAATCCGTGTCCCTCTCGGCCCCACCAGTGTGCACCTCGTCTTGAATGGTCTGGTAGGGATAATTCTGGGACCGGCTGCTTTTATCTCCATTTTTGTTGGTCTGGTCCTGCAAGCTTTTTTATTTCAGCACGGTGGAATCACTACCATTGGAATCAACGCCATTATGATGGGGACGCCAGCGCTACTGGCATATACAATATTCAATCTAAGAAATAAATTTAACTTCAAAAGATGCGAATTCATTTTTGGGGCTCTGGCTGGTGGTTCTGGAATTTTCTTTGGAACGGCCATTCTGGCATTGGCACTCGCAACTACGGGGAGCGAATTTGTCGTAGTAGCCAAATATGCGGCCCTAGCCCATCTGCCCGTGATGATCATCGAGGGGATCATGACCGGTTTCATCGCTTCGTATCTCATGAAGGTAAAACCGGAGATTCTAAGAGGAAGATGATTGGAATGTAGATGACTACCCTAACCTTTAAATGCATATATTGAAACACTTCAAATTACAAAGAGGGGGATAAGATGAAAAAAATTAGTATAATGATAGTGGCTTTAATCTGTCTAGTTTTTGGGTGGGTAGCAAGCGCAAGTGCTCACTTTGGCGCGCTAATCCCTTCTGGGGATATCATCAGCCAAGAAGATAGTAAAACCATAATGTTAGAAGTAAGATTCCTTCACCCCATGGAAGGTGATTACATGGAGATGGAAAAACCAGAGAAGTTTGGGGTAATAATTCGCGGTGCCAATGTGGATTTACTAGGGACCCTCAAGGCGAAGAAAGGAAAATGGACTAACCAAACCAAAGATTTTACCTATTGGCAAGCTACTTATAAAATCAAGAGGCCTGGCGACTACACGTTTTACGTTGAACCCACACCGTACTGGGAGCCGGCGGAGGATTGCTACATTATTCACTATACCAAAGTATGCGTAAATGCACTGGGGTTGGAAGAAGGTTGGGATGATGAAATTGGTTTGGAGACGGAGATTGTACCTCTGACAAGACCGTATGGATTGTGGACCGGCAATCTGTTCACCGGAGTGATAAAGGTTAAAGGAAAACCAGTGCCTTATGCAGAAGTAGAGATAGAGTATTACAATAAAGACGGTAAAATAAAGCCTCCTGCCGATCCATATGTTACTCAGGTGGTCAAGGCCGATAAGAATGGCGTGTTCTCCTATGCTATGCCAAAAGCGGGGTGGTGGGCATTTGCCGCCCTGAATGAAGCCTCATGGACAATTAAGCGGCCTGATGGGGAAGAAAAATCCGTTGAGATCGGTGCCGTTTACTGGGTAAGAACTAGAGATATGAAATAGCAGGTAAAATTACCATTGAGAAACATTATACTCGGTACCGGCAATAACTACAGGTGCCAAGTATAACGTCGTTTTTCCTGGTTGGAAGACATCGAAATTTCCTAAGAGCTTCAAGAGAGAACCTGGGAAAAAGGAGCTATAATGAGAAAAGATAATTTAGCCAAGGGAGCTTTTAATTGCTATAAGGTTTTAATCGGTTTCGTTTTCTTAAGTTTGCTATTGCTAATGGCAGCTTCCGTTGTCTTTGCTCATAAGGTAAATATTTTTGCATACGTGGAAGGCGACACGGTATACACTGAAAGCTATTTCCCTGATGGAACAAAGGTGAAAGACGGGGTAATCCAGGTTTATGACAGCCAAGGAACTAAACTACTGGAGGGTAAGACCGATGAAAATGGGGAATTTAATTTTAAGCCTTCCCGGAAAGACGATTTAAAGATAGTCCTTCTTGCCAGCATGGGCCACAAAAACACATATACCCTCTCAGTAGATGAGCTACCGGATATCATAGTGGCCGAGAAGCCACAGAAAGCAGAACCCAAAGAGTCCAAAATCAAAGAAGTTGCGGAGGTCCATTTAGACCAAATTAAGAGAATCATAGACACCTCTCTTGATGAAAAATTAAAGCCGATTATGAGAGAGCTAGCTAGGGCGCAGCAGAAAGGAGTGTCCTTTACAGAAGTGATAGGTGGGATTGGCTACATCTTCGGCATCATGGGGATCATTTTGTATTTTGCTAGCAAAAAAAGGGGAGGTAAAAAGAA
>SDBU01007790.1_pt1 | contig 12286 bp, 7 predicted proteins | sample 2277071 | NCBI WGS metagenome assembly SDBU01 (sample SAMN10397929, study PRJNA504765) | marine sediment metagenome | isolation source: marine sediment core GS08_GC12, 126 cmbsf | place: Arctic Ocean: Gakkel Ridge, Loki's castle | collected 2008
CAGATTTCCCCCTCGATTGAAACACTTTATCTCTTTGATGTTATTGGCTTTCTCAGCCTCTATCTGCTGATTCCTACCCACTCGTTTGGGAGAAGAGCCTGAATTTATTATCCAAACGGAGGTTAATGAAATGATGACAGAGAATTATTGTCCCACAAAAATGTGTCTGCTTCTCTTGTGTGTTGGTTTTGCGCTGGTTCTCACCGCATTCCAACCGGCTTTTTGCGGTATAACACCTGACGAATTAACTGTTACTCTATCACCCGGCGGAGTTGTTGAGGAATCAAAGACAGTTGATCTACCAATTATTATTCCGAAGGGCGACATTATATTCGGATTTGACCTGACCGGCAGCATGGGTGGAGCTATTAATACCGCCAAAGCTGAGGCGGTCAACATTATGAACAGCTTGGATGCCTTGATAGGCGATTCCAGGTTTGGTGTAACATCATACATGGATTACCCGCATGCCTATTCTTCTTGTGGGTATTCTACTACATATGGCGCATCTTCTTCCGGTGACTATGCCTATAGTCTGGATCATGCCCTTTCCAATGACCGTACCAGTGTATCGAGCTCTATCAGTTCTCTTGTATTAGGGTATGGAGGTGATGGACCTCAAGATTATACACGAGTCATGTATGAGAGTTATGCTGATCCTGCAATCGAGTATAGATCAGGAGCCAAGAAAATCCTGATCAATTTCGGTGATAACATTCCTCACGACTGCGATATTAACGAGGGTGTTCCCGGAACCAGTACCGTCGTTTCAACTGGTGGTGATCCTGGCCGTGACGAAGTTATGGGGACTTCCGATGATCTGGATCTACAGGACGTCCTAGCTGGCATGGCCGCCAATGAAGTCACGCTACTGGAAGTGCATACGAGCACCTATGCCGCGACCCATTGGGACTATTGGACCGGAATCACAGGTGGTGAGCATTTCATCCTCAACAGTGTCTCTGATATTCCATCTGCTATCTATGATCTCATTCAGGCGCAGGCAGTAAGCATCTCGAATCTTACTCTTGTAGCTTCTACAGGGTACGAATCCTGGTTGACTTCGGTTTCTCCTGCCGCATATACCAACCTGGAGTTGCCTGTGGATCCTGTCAATTTCGATATCAGTATTACAGTTCCCGAAGGTACCCCCCCAGGTACCTACACATTCTACGTCAGTGCAATGGGCGACGGAGCTTCATATGGTGATCAGCTGGTCACCATCGAAGTCACCCCCCCTTACAATTGTTATCTAAGTACTCCAGATCCAGTGCTTGTATTTGAAGGAACTGAGGATTACGAGGCTAATGGTCAGCTTTGGACACGCTATTTGTTGACTGTGACAAATTGGGCAGATTATCCAGATGAAATGTTCGAGCTTACGACCGACTTGGGAGCTTGTGGTTTAAATGATAATCCATCTCGTAGTTGGGTAGATATTTTCACAGCAGATGATAGTCGGATTTATGGATTTTGTGCTTTGGAGGAATCCACAAATCTCCAGAACATCTGGTTTGCCGTTCCTCGTGGAGATTGTCCACCAGAACAGATATATATCGAGATCGATGATCGCCGATGTGAGATCACCTATACTTCAAACTTAGTCCCAATAATAGGTGACATCACTGGTACCGTTTCGGCTGATTGCCCGGCGCTGGGTACCGGACTGTTGGGTGTAGAGATTGATTTATATAACGCTGATGGAGACTTGGTTGCCAATGCTATAACTGATGTTGATGGTTATTATGAAATGCTGTCTGTATTTGTTTGTGATTACACTATCACAATAGTCACTCCTTTAGGTTACCAGGTTCCCAATGATGAACTGCCTGTCACGGTAATAGGTAATGAAGTTGTGACTGTCGATTTTGCGCTTACTTGCCGGGAAATCACCGCCGAACCGAGAACTATCGGTTTCTGGAAGCATCAGACTGGCGTAGCTACTGGTGGCAAAGGAAGTGCACAAATAGATGCGGCGACTCTCTGCGGCTACCTGGATGATATCGAGGCGCATTTCAACGGCAATGCCATCAATCAGGTTATCATTTATCAACCGCCAGGAACAGACGTATGCGATGACAAACTTCTGGTCTTGAAGAGCCTGATGAATCTAAAAGGCTCGGTAGAAATGATCGCTCGAGCGAGACAGCAGCTCATGGCACTGCTTCTGAACGTAGCCGGTGGAAAGCTCAGCCAGACGGAAGTCATCAGTGCCGATGGCGCTACGGTGTCGCAGGCAATCACTTATTGTGACAACGTGATTGATGACCTTACCGGCAACTATGAAGCAGCGAAGACAATCGCCGATGAGATTAACAACAATCGCGAAGTACCAGCTGGGATGATTCCACTAACAACTGCCAACATCGCTTATAGACAGGGCGCGATGCCGGTTACTTACTCGTTGTCACAGAATTACCCCAACCCATTCAATCCTGTCACCACGATTAGTTTCAGTCTGCCTGTTGCAGGATTTGCAAAATTGGACGTCTACAACATCATGGGCCAAAGAGTAGCCACCCTGGTTGACCGCCATCTCGGAGCTGGCGAACACACGGTGACCTTTGACGGGCGTGAGACGGCCAGCGGCGTTTACTTCTACCGCCTGAGCACCAGCGAATTCACCGATACACAGAAGATGGTTCTGCTTAAGTAAAACCGACAGCAGTAGACTCCGGCTTTTGTGAAGGCCACTCCCAACCGGGGGGTGGCCTTTTCTATTGACCTGGCGTCAGGGAACTTTGAGCACGGGCGCGTTTATAATATCATCTGAACCGACTCGCTAATGCTTCGTTGAGCAAACAGTGGTCGGGATTATTGACAGCCGACAGGAGTATGCCTATCTTGGGACCTGTTTTGAGTTAAGAAGAGAAGTTTGTGCGCAAACGTCTATCATACTGAGAGGTGATGGTGCTGAAAAACTGTGAGGTAACTTTATGACGGAAGCATCTTCTCCTGCCATGATTGAAGCTGCAGGGTTGAGCAAGTACTTCGGATCGTTCGTGGCGATTGAGGATATCAATTTCTCGATACCGAGCGGGCAGATTGTCGCTTTCCTGGGTCCCAACGGCGCCGGCAAGTCGACCACCATGCGTATCCTGAGCGGGTTCCTCGCTCCCAGTGAGGGCAGTGCCGCCATCGCCGGACTTGATGTTTCCTCGAATCGGCTGGAGGCGGCCCGGCACCTCGGTTACTTACCCGAAAACGGTCCGCTCTACGATGACATGACGCCACTGGAACTGCTAAGATTCTTTGGCGCTGTCCGAGGTTTGTCAAATGCCGGGTTGAGTGATCGCATCGACGCTGTGACCGATTCGTGCGCTATTCGTGAGGTGTTGGAAAAACCGATCGGAAAACTCTCTCGCGGTTACCGTCAGCGCGTCGGGCTGGCCCAGGCGCTGCTGCATGACCCGGACGTTTTGATCATGGACGAACCGACGGCCGGCCTGGACCCGAATCAAATTCGCGACTTCCGCGTCAATATCAGCAAACTGGCCCAGTCCAAGACGGTCATGATCTCGACTCACATTTTGCAGGAAGTGGAGGCCATCGCCGACCGCGTGCTGTTCATTCATGAAGGGCGGCTCCTCTTTGACGGCGGCTGCGACGAACTGCGTCGCGATGATTCACTTGAGGAGGCCTTCTACAAACTGACCAATTACGGCCGCCCGGCCGGGGTCGAGGGAGGGACGGTATGACACTCAACAAAAATGCAATCATCGTTCTGGCCAAACGTGACCTGCGGGCATACTTCGCCAGTCCCACCGGTTATGTGTTCGTCACCCTTTTCATCCTACTAAGCGCCGCCGCGGCCTTCTGGCAGCAGCGGTTCTTTGCCAACAACCTGGCCAACCTCGATCAGTTGAACCAGTTGTTCCCGCTGTTGCTGATTCTGTTTGTCCCGGCGCTCACTATGGGAGTGTGGGCCGACGAACGCAAACAGGGAACGGACGAACTCCTATTGACTCTACCGGCCACCGATCTCGAGATCGTGCTCGGCAAGTATCTGGCCGTGCTCGGCATTTACACGGCCTCACTGTTGTTATCGGTCAGTCATGTGATTGTTCTGTTTTGGCTGGGCAGTCCGGATATCGGACTGATGTTCGCCAATTACATGGGTTACTGGCTGGTCGGCGCGGCGCTATTGTCGATTGGTATGTTAGCCTCGCTTCTGACAACTAACGCCACGGTCGGATTCGTTGTCGGGGCAGTCTTCTGTTCCGTTTTTGTGTTCGTGAATTCCGCCCAATGGGTCGTCAGCGATAGCCTCCAGCAGTGGCTGGCGCCGATTGGCGTGTTCACCTACTTTGTCGACTTTGCAACCGGTGTTATCAGTTTCTCCGGGCTGTTGTACTTCCTGTCGATCGCTGGCGTGATGCTATACTTCAACGTAGTCCTGCTGGGACGCCGTCACTGGCCGGCCGAGGCGGGCGGTTACCGGTTCTGGATACATCACCTGGTGCGCGCCGCAGCCATGGTCGTGGCAGTGATCAGTTTCAACGCCGTCGTAAGTCGAGCCGAGTTCCGCATCGATACCACGGCCGAGCAGTTGCATTCGCTCTCCGACCAGAGCGCGCAACTGCTGGACCAACTACCGGATGATCGCCCGGTCCTGGTTCAGGCGTTCATCAGCCCGGAGGTCCCGCGTCCGATGGTGCAGACACGAGCCAATCTGGTAAGCAAGCTAAGAGAGATCTCTGCGCTTGGTGGTGACAAAGTTCAGGTGATTATCCATGACACCGAGCCGTTCACCGAAGAGGCGCGCGACGCCCGTGAGAAGTTCGGCATCATGCCGCGCAAAGTCATGGGTGTTGCCGGCGGCGGGACCATTGATGTTTTCATGGGTGTGGCTTTCACCAGCGGTGTCAGTGAAATGGTGATTCCATTTTTCGAGCGTGGTTTGCCGGTGGAGTACGAGTTGCTTCGGAGCATCCGCGTGGCCGCTAAAACTGAGCGCAAGAAGATAGGTATCCTGACAACACCAGCCAAGCTGGCCGGCGGCTTTGATTACCAGACTATGAACAGCCAGCCGCCCTGGTCGGTGGTAGCGGAGTTGAACAAGCAATACGAAGTTGCGCAGGTGTCGGCTACCGAGGTTATCACCGAGGAAATGGATGGGCTGCTGGTGGCCTTGCCTTCGTCGTTGACTCAGCCGGAGATGGACAACCTGAAGGCTTACATCCTGGAAGGTCATCCCACCCTGCTCTTGGTTGATCCTCTGCCGGTGATCGATATCGGATTGTCACCGGCCATCCCAGCGGGCGGCAACCGCAATCCATTCCAGCAGAATCAGCCACAGCCGGAACCGAAGGGTAACATCAATCAGTTCATGACCGATATCGGTGTCAGCTTCAACTCTATGCAGATCGCCTGGGATACTTACAATCCTCACCCCGATCTGGTGCAACTGCAGCCGGAAATAATATTCATTGGTCCCGGCAACCAAACGCCAGACGCCTTTAGCAGCCTCAACCGGGCCAGTTCCGGTTTGCAGGAGGTGGTCGTACTTTATCCGGGTTACCTCAACAAGGCGGTCAACGGCAAGTTCGAGTACGAACCGTTACTGCGCACCGGACGCATCTCAGGGGTACTGCCGTTCCAGCAGTTGGTGCAGCGCGGTTTCTTCGGTATGGGGTTTCAGTTGAACCGGAACGCTCGTCGTGTCCCTACCGGCGAGGTCTACACGGTGGCCGCTCACCTGCGTGGTGCCGCTGGGGCCGGCGAAGGCGACGGGAAGAAAATGCAATCGGTCAAACTGACTGTCATTGCCGATATCGACTTCATTTCCGAACAGTTCTTCCAGATTCGACAGCGTGGCCTGCAAAATCTGAGTTTTGACAATGTCACCTTCTTCCTCAATTGCATGGACATGCTTGTCGGCGATGAGTCGTTTGTCGATCTGCGCAAGAAACGGATTCGTCACCGCACCCTTGAGTCGGTCGAGGCACAGACAGGCGGGTTTGTCGAACAGCGCATCAAAGAGGAAAAGGAAGCTGAGGCCGAGGCACAGCAGGCGTTGGTCGAGGCGCAACAACGGTTGAACGAAAAGGTCGCCGAGGTTCAGAACCGGCCTGATCTCGATCAGCAGACCAAGCAGATCATGGCACAGAACCTGCAGGAGGTCGAGAATCGTCGTTTTGAAGTGCTGAAAAGCAATATCGAAACTCGCAAAGAAGCCACCGTCCAAGCGTCCAGGGAGAAGATGGAGTCAGCCGTGCGCAGTATTCAGACACGTATCAAGACCCTGGCCGTGCTGTTGCCGCCGATCCCGGTGTTTGTCATGGGGGTGATGATCTTTGTCAAACGACGAAGGCGCGAGTACGAAGGGGCGGTTGCGTCCAGAAGGTTGAGGAGTTAAGCCATGCTGGAAAACAAAAAGACTATCATATATGTTGGTGTCGCGGTGGTTCTTCTTTTGCTGGCTTTCATCACCTCTCCGAAGAAGCTCACCTCCGAGGCATTCATGGATCAGGGTGAACCATTCTTCCCGGACTTTGTCGATCCCAACGAAGCCACTACGCTGGAGGTCATCGGTTACGATGAGACCACGGCATCAGCTGCGCCGTTTAAGGTCACTTTTGACGGTGGGCGCTGGACGATTCCCTCGCACCACGATTACCCCGCCGACGGCAAGGACCGGCTGGCCAGGACGGCGGCTGGTGTCATTGGTATCCGAAAAGACGACTTTCGGTCGAGCAATGTTTCGGATCACGAAGCGCTGGGAGTAGTCGATCCTCTGGACGAGGCTGCCGGTCTTACCGGTCGCGGTCAGCGGGTCACTATCAAAGGTAGTGGTGATCAGGTGCTGGCCGACTTCATCATCGGCAACGAAGTGGGGCGGCGTGATAAGTTCCGGTTTGTCCGCGTGCCGGATCAGAATCGAGTCTACGCCGCGCGGGTCGATATCGATCTTTGCACCAGGTTCGAGGACTGGATTGAGACGAATCTGCTGGACGTTCAGAAGTATCGTGTCAAGAAAGTACTCATCAAGGACTACAGTATCAACGAACGAACGCGCAGTGTGGATCGCCGTGACGAATTGACCCTGACCAAAAAGGACGATACTTGGAAGGCGAAGAAGATGCCATCTGGGCGAGTCATTGATTCCACTAAGATGCAAGAGATGCTGACGGCGCTCGAAGAACTGAAGATCGTCGGCGTGCGCCCCAAACCGGCTGGGCTGTCGGCGTCATTGACTGAGACATCCGAAACGCAGAAGGTGGCGCAGTCTGATTTGTTCTCGTTGCAGAGCAAGGGGTATTTCTTTTCGCGAGATGGACAACTACTTTCCAACGAAGGGGAGATGCAGGCATTCACCAAGGATGGTGTGAAGTACACCCTTCGTTTTGGTGAAGTTGCCTATGGTACCGGCGAGGCTCTCACTGCCGGCGCCGATAGCACTCAGGACGTGTCCGGTCCGGCGGAGAACAGGTATCTGTTCGTTACGGCGGAGTTTGATCCATCAATGCTCGGCAAGAAACCAACACCGCCGGCTGACAAGTCGTACGAGAAAAAGCCTGATTCCACCTGGACCGATGAGGACCGCTCTAATCGTCTGAAACAGGACGCCTACGCCAAGTGGGAGCGCGATATGGAGAGCGGTAAGACGATGGCTGCCGAACTCAACGCCCGCTTTGCCAAATGGTACTACGTCATCTCGGCGGAGAGCTACGAAAAACTCCGCGTCACCCGCAACGAGATGGTGGTCAAGCCGGAGTCGAGTGAAGGGTAAGATCGACTCGGTGGCCCACAGCTTGCTGTGGGATTGTGGGCGGCAGACGCCCTCGTCTGCCCCTGCTAGAAGATAGTAGGGCAGGATCCCTGCGATCCTGCCATCATCGGCAGGTCTGCGGACAGACCTACCCTACGATGAGGAAAGTGCGGGCAGCTACGAGTCCATCGGCAGCGTGATCACAAACTCAGCGCCGCCGAGGTCGCTGTCGCGAACAGTAATCTCGCCGCCCATCTCGGTGACGATCTTGTACACGGTTGGCAGGCCGAGACCGGTGCCGGCGTCCTTGGTGGTGAAGTACGGTGTGAAAATGCGTTCTCGCAATTCGGCAGGGATCCCCGGACCGCTGTCGTCGAATCCAATCCGTACCAGTTGACCGTCACGTTGAACTGTGATCAGAATGCGACCCGGTCGCCCGGCCAGCGCTTCCCTGGCATTGCTAAACAGGTTGGTGAAGATCTGTTTGAGGGCATCCGGATCAGCCTTGATCTCAAGGTTAGGCTCAAGCTCTGTCGATAACTCGATTCCAAGAGCGTCAGCCTCGGGCCCCAGGAATTGCACGAGTTCGGTGACAAGGCTGTCCAGCCGTACGGACTGCGACCGTCTCTTTTCATCGCGAGCCAGGGCCAGGAACCGTGTGATGATCTCATTCAGACGGGTCGTCTCGGTTCGAATCTGAGAAGTGATAGAGACATACTCGTCCCTGTCATCAGCGGGCGTGAATTCTGATTCAAGGCGCTGGGCGGCAATCGAAATAGTATTGAGTGGATTGCGAATCTCATGCGCCACGCCGGCAGCCAGATGACCCATCTCGGACAGTCGTTCCCGCCGTGTCGCCTCGTGCTCGAACTGCTTCAGGCGAGTGATATCGTAGACGACAACGACCACTCCCGCCTGCTGGGTATCATCCGGCTGCAGGTCGGAAGATGCCACCAGGAGATAGCGCTTGTCACCGTCGCGCTCAATGGTGATTTCTGTTTCGCTTGATGCTCCGCGGCCCGCTCGGAGCGTCGTAAGAGCCAGTCGCGGTTCTCCAATCAACTCTTCCCACGACCGACCCATGGAGTCGGTCAGTCCGAAGATTCTTTCGAAGGCGTCATTCACCAGCGTGATCGTCCCGCGATGATCAACGACGGCCACCCCGGTACGCATCTCGTCGAAAATTCTATCGGTAATCGTCTTGATTTGACTGTAACGCCGCGACAGTTCCTTGCGACGGCGTCGGCTTCTCAGATACAACAGCCCCACCAGAATCAAGCCAAACATGACCGCCGCCAGGCCGAGCATCAGGCGATCAAACCCTCTTGAAACGGCATAGTATCCTTCCAGCGACAGGCCCACGCGCAAGAGACCGAACGGATACTCCTCAGACGAAAACGGTCGCACCAACTCCAGCACCTGCCTTCCCTGAAAATCGAGAGTGCGGTGGCGGATACTGTCACTGTCCAACGACTCCGTCAGGAAGGGGTCACTCTCAATGGCCAAAAGCCGACCGGTCTTGCGCGAGGCGAAGACAATGCCTTCGGTTGACTGGTAGATGATGTACTCAACGCCTTCCTCTCGCGCCATGTTCTGCGCCAGGTATCCGATCTGTGTTTGTCGCAAAGCCTCAACGTAAAACACCGCGTCGGCCACCAGAACCACGACCCACTGTAAGTCGCTGGTCAACTCGAGATAGTAGTGGACTATTTCTCCGGGCACTTCGCCTTCATCCAGAAGCATGACGTACTTGTGTTCCGGCTGCCCGAGAAGCTGAGTGGCTTCGTCCAGTACAAACGGTGGTGGACCTGTTTCCGAACCGCGTGCTACCCCGCCAGCCGTGAGGGTGGCTGCAGAGTCGAGAACAAACAGCGCGTATAGATCGTGTTCCATGGCTGTCTGGGTCAATTGCTGATCGGATATTGAAGAGAGATCATGGCGAACGACGCTGCGCACTATCTCGCCATAGCGTAGATGAGCCAGATAGTCATAATAGGACTCCGAGGCCATGGCATTCTCCGCCGCCTGGGCCAGCGCCTCGGTAAAGGCGACCCCCTGCATCTTCAGCAGGCGCAGGCTGTCCTGACGGCTTTCGCGAATACCCAGCCATGTAATCAGGACGATCACAACTGCCAGCGCCAGAAGCAAGGCGGCGAGAAAGCGTGGGTCCATCCCGGTGGAGTTTGTTTTACGGGAAGTCGGCATAGAATTCAAGTTAGACCCGCCAGCTGTTGGCGGCAACTAAAAGTTAAAGGCTGGCCGAGACGTCAATGGCAGCAGGTTCTGTCGGTGACTCCGAATCCTGCTGATGGTTGATGGGGATCTCAAAGAAGAACTCGGTAGCGGCGTCACGAACGTATCCGATGCGCCCGTTGTGTTTGTCGATGATGCGTTGGCAGGTCACCAGACCATAACCGTGCCCTTTGCGTTTGGTGGTAAAACGCTTTTGGAACAGCGAGGATTCGAACTCAGTGCTCACCCCGGGGCCGTTGTCGATGACGGCCACTCGGACACGATTCTCCTGGGGCAATCGCTGTGTGCAGACCCGTATCTTTTTCGGGTCCGGACTGTCGACCAGAGCATCGGCAGCGTTTTGGATCAGGTTGATGAGTGTTTGCTGGATCTGGTTCTGGTCGAGTTCGACCAGGGGTAACTCGGCTGACAATTCGGTTGCAAGCTCGATTCCATCGAACCGGTTTTGCGGTTTCAGGAACGCCAGCATGTTTTGTATTAGCTGGTTAAAGTCGACCGGTACGAATTTCGCTTCGCCCTGGTTGACGTCCATGAGGCCGTCGGCGAATCGGGCGATTCTGTCGACCGTCGTTTTCATGAGTTCCAGCTTCTTGGTTATCTTTTCCTGATCACCCCTCTTCAAAAACAACGGCATCAATTCTATATTGCCGCTCAGAACAGCCAGGTAGTTGTTGATCTCGTGGGCGATGTCACCCGCCATCTCGCCTCGCGTATAATAACGATCCACACTGACCATCATCTTTTGGAAATTCCTGCTTTCGGAAATGTCCAGGAAGATAAACAGATGAACCGGCGGATGGCCGGAATCGGTGGATAGCTGTGATACCACCAGAAAGGCCGGGAACATCGAACCGTCCTTGCGCTGACAGACGACTTCTCCGGACTTCTCACTCTGTTGGGTCGATGAAACTGATCTCTCGACGTCACGAGAAGCTGCGAACAATTTGTCTATGGTCGTACCCAGTGCCTCGCCGTTATCATAACCGAAGACTTCAGCCGCCATGCGGTTGAATATGACGATTTCGCCCTCCGAAGATGCGGCTACTATGGAGCAGGGTGAGCAGTCGATCAGGGTGGCCAGAAACACCTGTGACTCGGCCTGAGTAAGGTAGGCGTCCCTCAGAAGCTGGTTGTACTTCTTGTGTGTCTGCTGGTTGTTCCAAAGTGTTTTCGACATCTGGTTGAACGATGCCACGAGCCGGTTGAACTCGGTGTCGCCGTCAACTTCGAGCAGGTAAAACAATTCTCCGGACGCCGTCTTCTCAAGACCCTGCTCCAGCCTCTTTAGAGGATCGCGGAAGCGGCGAGCGATCAAGTGCACGGTTAAGAGCGACACCAGGATGGATCCCAGGAACAGCAGCAGCAACCCGTACAAAAGGGTGTTGCGGTTTGAGACCACAAACTCCTGATCCATAACCATCACCAGCACAGCCGGGGTGCCCGACACCGTCTCAAAGCGATAACCATAAATGAAATGGCCGGCGCCCATACTAACCGGTACCCACTGACCGAGGTTATGCTGTGCAGAAGACCTTCCAACGGGAGAATCCACCAACCACGAAAGATCGACTTCCCCCATCAGTGATCTATAATCTTGTTCGTCTCCCTCGTAAGTATAGGCCTTGGCTATAGGTTCATGGTCGTCCATAAGGTAAATTGCAGCGTAGTCGTACTTCTCATCAGACGCGAACAGTGAGTTTAGAACCAGGTGAGACTTCTTATCCAGGGTTGGTCCTGTTGCCCCGCCATCCTCTGTTGAAATCTGTTCGACGGCCTGCCCGGCTGGGCGAAGATGCTGTTCGCTGGCCGACCCGAAGTCGACTCGGGCATCACGATCAGGGAAGAAGATTATCAAGGCAATAGCCGCAAAGACGAAAACTACCTGGACAACGATGATGTGACCCAGCCGCGAAAGCAGCGCCGGATGGAATTGACGAAGAAGCCACTGTCTCACGAAGATATCCTCGACACAAGATTCTTATATCCTCATAATTGTCGGCAGGTACAGTCGAGTTTTGAACGGGGGATGTCGTGCAAAGATGGTACAAAAAAAGCGGGAGTGGCGGAGGGGGGATGCCCGACTCTAACGTCAGGTGGCTGGTTGCCCAGCGCACACCACTCCCGTTTACTTTCGTTCACGGGCAAGTAACTCTGTTGGATCTCATCACAGCAAAGGTTGTGCCGAGGTTCTGAGGGAACGTTCCGATCCGGGCCTTCTCCTCGGGAGGTTGATGAAAAAGAGCTTCATCATGTCTGGAACCTACCGGATCGGTCATGCCCGCGAAGGCGGGCATCCAGTAACTTGTTGATTCAAATAGATTC
>SDBU01007791.1_pt1 | contig 12286 bp, 12 predicted proteins | sample 2277071 | NCBI WGS metagenome assembly SDBU01 (sample SAMN10397929, study PRJNA504765) | marine sediment metagenome | isolation source: marine sediment core GS08_GC12, 126 cmbsf | place: Arctic Ocean: Gakkel Ridge, Loki's castle | collected 2008
TCGAGCCTCCTGCCTGAATCCCTGTGTTAATTTTAAAGCATTTGAGAAAACAGAGGTCATATTAGAATAGACTCTTTCTATCATTTTAAAGTCGTCAGGAGTTTGAGCTGGTTGGGGTTGCCCTCCCCTAAAGCTATTGATAAGGGGAAGAAATTTCTCTGCAAGTGTAGCATAAAGCATTATTTTTTGCATTCCTTCAGGCATATTAGAATCTGGTAATGCTGCAAGTGAGGGGTCAAGACCGCCAGTTTCAACTTGACCAGTTTGACCTGACCCTGCAACTTCTTTTCCCTCTCCTTCTTTTCTTAACTTTTCCATTTTGCTGACTGCATCAGTTTCTTCTGAACTACCTCCTATTTTTTCTTTATCAGCCGCCAATGATGCTGCTAGAGCTTCATCTGCTTGGGTATTGCCTTGAGAAAGCTGCACCTTCTCGGGATTAGCTTTTGGAACTTGGGAAGGATTAGCCATTCGGTTAGCAATACCCGCCATAAGAACATTGAGCTTTCCAATAGTATCACCTAATTGAGCAATTTGAAGTCGATTTGCTTGAATTGCTCTGGGGATTACCTTTAATCCCTCAACATCTTTTATTAAGTTGCTTATGGTAGGAAGTTCTCGCAGTATTTCATCGTCTTTTTCTAGTTCTTTTCCTATGGGTTGCTTTCCAGGAGGAGCTTTCTTACCCCCTTTAGATTCAATTTCTGGAACAATGGCAACCTGGTTGGTCGGATTATTTGATTGAGATCCGGGAAGTGTTTCTTTGCTCTCACTTTTTATATTCTTGGGATTCTGAGGACAAGCCAATTCGTGAGAGGTTTTAGTGGTCAAATTATCAAGCGGTCTTTCACAATATTGACACTTATACTTTGGCTCTCTTGTTTTTCTAACCATAATAACTCCTATAGGTACTCTATTAGGTCAAGTACCCCTTTCCCCCAGCTTTCGGTGCTATTTCTGGATAATCAACTAATACTTCGGGAGGTACTGGTTTGCTTTCGGACAGGGCTTGTTGGATTAACTCTCTATGAGTTCTTATCAACCAATCTCCCTTACCTGGAAATTTTTTATTTAATTCGGTAATGGCTTTTTGTTTTTGCTCTTGCCATTCTGGACGAGTAAAGGTTAACCCCACATCAATATTCGGTCTTAATGCGTTATATTTTTCATATTCAGGTAAAGAAGAAGTGTCTATCAGCAATTCAGCCTGTAGTTGTTGTTCATTAAATTGTTTCGCTGTCATTTGCCAGGGTTCTTTAGCCTTCGGTGCTATTTCTGTTCCAACCAACTCCCTCAATCCTTTTAATTCTTGTGGGTTTTTTCTTAATACTTCTGTTGGACTATATCTTTTTAAGAAATTATTGATTATTAACCATGCTTTTGGCTCTGTATTTGCTAAAGCAAATCCATCTTCAGAAGTTAAATACCATTGAAGCATTTTCCCAATTTCGCCCTTTTTATAGTATCCAGCCTTTATAAGTGACTTACTCAATCCATCAATGGCAGACGAATGTTCTATCAAGTGCATTAGTTCATGGATTAAAGTTTCCTTGTCGCCCTTGGGATAGTATATTGTGTTTGTTATTTGGTCAAAATAGCCTCCAATTCGGTCCCATATTTTGAACTTTACATCTTTTCCTAATTCACTTAATAAAGCGGGTCTCAAATATTTTGGAAAATCTATAACTCGTATTCCTTCGGGGACCTTAACCGCTTCTGATGGATTTGCTTTTTTAACTAAATAAGGATAATCAGCTAACACTTTTGGAGGAACGGGTTTACCTTCTTTAAAAGCATACTTGACAATGTTTTTATGTGCTGTCTCAAAAGGAGTAACAGTATTAGCAACTCTATAGCCTTTCGTTGGCGGTCCACCGAAAAAGTCAGGGATAGCTCCTATCTTCCCTCTGTGTGGTGGTTTGTTCTCCATAAGCCATATATCAACTTCTTCGGGTGGATTAGCGATAAATTCCTCCCTTGTCATCTGCCAAGGTTCTTTAACTTTCGATGTTCTAATTAGGTACCCCATCAGTTTCCCCTCATAACTAACCTACAAACTATGCAATATCTTTCCAGCCACTAGAGCCAGGCATACTGCCTTTTTTCTTTTCTTGGATGTTAAAGCCCTCTTCTTTCAGAATCTTACAGAAGGCTGGAGCATTAGGGCCCTGGCACTCCTGAAGAAACAACTTGGCTTTATCTTCTGCTTTTATAGAGTTAATGTCGGTGAGTCCTTTTTTAATTTCCTGAACTATCGTCTCAGGTATAAATCTTTCGGCTATGTCACTGGCAGCTTTAGGGTCTGACTCAACTATTTTACTGAGGACTTCTTTTGCTACTCCGGCTACAACAGTAACAGGTCTTTTAGCTTCCTCGCCAGTAAGTCCTTTGTAGTAAGCTCTCATACCGTTTAGTTCATCAAAGAGCTTCTTATCCTCCTCAGATACTACTTGAGACTCTGGAGGCTTCGATTCATCTTCTTTTTTGGTCTTTCCAGGCTCCTTTTTCTTTTTCTGTTGCAGTTCTGCTTCGTATTCATCTCTTTTTTTAGCCTCAATAAAACATACACCATCACTAGCACAATGGATTTTGGGCTGCTTTTCTTGAATCTCCTTAACACCCTTTACAGCAGTCTCAAGAGGGTCAATGATAGTCTTGAGTCTTTTATCATCTTCCTCTTTAGACTTTCTTTCCCTATCCTGGCGTTGCCTCTCTTTCTCAACTCCTACGATTTCTCCTACAGTACCTACAAGTTTTTCTACATTACTTTTTAAACCTTTTAATTCTTTTTCCACTTCTTTAGGTTCCATCTCTTCATCTCCTTTTTTTACTTCTTGCTCAAATTTATCTTTTTCTTTCTTAAACTCTTGTTTCTCATCAGTAAGTTCCTGCTTTTCTATTTTAATTTGCTCCAACTCTTCTTGTTTAGTCTTATCTTTTTTCTCTTCTTCGGATGGAGACTTTCCTGGCCCTACATATTTTTTCATTTCATTCCTCTACTTCAATTACTTTAAAGTTATGATATGAATTCTTTGCTGGCGTTTTTAAGGAAATATAACAGCAATCACAATTACAATAATCTTTATTTCTTGTAGTTTTAAGTATAGGTAGGTCTTTTCCACAAACAGGACACTTAATTGAATAGGCTTGAGCCATTTTTACCTCAAAAGGACTTTTTTAGGCTTGACAAACCTCAAGTGATACTTTATGTTTATAATGTAATGTATTGTTTTAACGTTGTCAAATTGACAAATTTCAAGTATTACTTTATATTTAAATGTAATGTATTACTTTAACTTTGTCAAATGGTGAGGCTTCCTAGGCAGCTAGATGCCTAAAGAGGCTAACTAAACCTCAATCGAGGAGACTTATGCCTATTCAAAAACAAATAAGCGAAATCCTTCACGAGATGAGACGAAAGCCAAAACTTCCCAAAGACCACGAACCTACCGTTTCAGAAAAAATTCAAGCTATGTCAAATGACTCCAAAGGTCGTCAAATGATAGAGGATAGTCCTATTTATGAGATGAAAGACGGCAAAGAGAAACTTATAAAGCCCAGGACTGGCCCCCGAAGGAGTGTGAGCTTTTTAATTGGCAAACAACCCTGGAAGGAAAAGAAAAACAATGGTTGAGATCCACCTTCATGGCGACAAATCAGAAAAAGTGATTTTAACAGTGACCGATGGAGAACTTTACCTCAGTCTTGAATTACCTGAAACCTCATTAAAAAAAGGAACTACAAGGGATAATGTCCAATATTATCTAAGTCGAACCCTGAGAATCCCTATTGAACAACAGGCACTTCTTCATAAATTCCTAGAATTAGCTAATGTGGCTCATCAAATCCAAATAAAACCAAAAATCCAAGCCATGCAAGTAAACTTAGAGCAAATTATCAACAACACCCCACCCGAAGCACTAAAACAAATAGCTCATAAAATAGAGCAACGATTAGAACAATTAAATGAGGATAAGGATGAGACTCACATTTAAAGCTACCAGAGACAAGCGGAAACACCGGGGACGAGAGCTCTATTTTAAGGATGGTACTACGCATAAACTCGATGATAAGAGAGGGCAAAGACTACTTGAACTGTTTCCCGACAATTTCTTTGATGTTACCCTCATTCCTTCTCAAAAAATTATACCTTCAATAACACCGCTTCCAACACCGCTTCCAACACCGCTTCCTAAATTAAAATCCACTCCCCTAATTTCTATCCTCATACCGCAGAGAGGAAGACCTGACTATATTAAAAAGTGCCTAGAACTTATCCTTAGCAATACTACCTATCCAGATTACGAGGTAATCTTAATCTGTGATAGAGATGATATAGACTCAATAGCAACAATCCCTGATGATAACAGAATAAAAGTGACAATTGACCCCTCTCCAAAAAGACAGATGTATGTAGGAAAGATAAATTATGGCCTTAGAATCTCTAAAGCAGATTACATTGTCTATTTAGCTAATGATATAGAGGTACAAAAGAATTGGCTCACTCAAGCTATGAAAGCTATGGCGGGTGTTTTTACAGATGGTATAGGATTGGTAGCCCTGAATCTCGGACCTGGTAGCAAAGATGCTTTTCATGGACTCATTTCCAGAAAATTTGTTGATAGATACTTAGGAGGAAATATTTTTGATCCTGACTATATCCATTTCTGGTGTGATGTGGAATTGTTATATGTTACCAAAAAGCTCAAGAAATTTTACCTTTGTTCAGCAAGTAGAATTACTCATACCTCTCCCAAGGATACTTTACATAAGGAAGCATGGAAAGAAAGCTATGAGTCTGGTCATAAACTCTTTCAAAAACGCCAACAAAAGGGATTTCCTCCTCGTAAGCCAAGAAAAATGTCCGATATAAGCATTATTACTCTGCACCACTGGACTGAGGAAATCCTAAAGAAAGACCTTTTATCCCATCTTCCTCCAGAGGCAGAATATATACAATTTGACAACCAAAGTAATATGCTGTTTTCTTCCGCCGCACAGGGTTTGAACTACGCTATAAAGAAAGCCAAGAACGACATAGTTATGTGTGTTCACGAGGACAGCTATTACAAGAAGGAATGGTTTACAAATTTTCTCCGGCAGGAAAGCAAATTAAGGAATTGGGGTGTTATTGGGATTGTGGGAGTGGACTTTGACAGTCCGTGGCATCACTGGGGATGGAAAGATAAAGCTCCCTGCTTGGCCAGAACTCTTGACGAATGTTGTCTTATCGTGAATAAGAAGAACAATATCTGGTTTGATGAACAAAACTTTAATGACTGGCACGTCTATGGAGTAGACCTCTGCCTTCAAGCTCGCAATCAGGGATTAGATATATATATAATGAATGGGCCAGGATTTCATGATGATACTGAAAAAACTTACAGTTTCCCAAAAAACTATTTACTTAATTTGGCACATTATAAGAAAGTATTACGCAAAAAATGGGGAAACAAATTCCCTAAAATCTATACCACCACTGGAAGTTGCTAATGCCCAAAATTTATCTTAATCTCGGTTGTGGCCCTCATAAAAGTGTATCTACTGAAGAAATTAAATGGATTAACATTGATAAAGATAAAAGAGTAAATCCCGACCTTCTCCTTGACTTAGAGGAAGGCAAATTGCCCTATGATAATAATACTATTGATTACGTGTGGGCTTCTCACCTTTTAGAACATTTGCATAAAACAGAACAACTTGTTCAGCTTATGGAGGAGTTATGGCGAGTTTGTAAAGCTGGAACCCAAGTAGAGATACGCTCTCCTTATGGACTAGCCGAGGCTGGTATCGCCGACCCTACTCATCATCTACATCTTTGCGCCTGGACTTTTAAGTATTTCGATAAAACCTCTGGATACTTCTTCTATGATTATAAGTGCAATTTTAAAATGATAAGTGAAAGCAATAATGGAGGGGAGATACATATTATATTGGAGGCGGTAAAGTGAAACCAATATACCAAGCTTGGGTTTGTCAAATTGATGTTAATAATATTTGTCCACAGTTCTGTGCCTATTGCACAAGATATATAAGCCATTTAAGAAGAGACCAAAGGTTTAATATGGACTTAGATACCTTCAGAAAGGCAGTTTTATCTCTTAACCAATGGCCAAATAGGATTGGTATAATCGGAGGAGAACCTACTTTGCATCCTCAATTTGAGGAAATATGTCTCATTTTAAGAGATGAGTTAAAAATCCCAAGAGATAAACTAGGACTTTGGACTTGTGGGGGGTCAAGATTTGAAAAGTATAAAAAGTTAATAGAAGAAGTTTTTGGCTTTGTAGCATATAATGAACATAATGAATCCCAGAGAAAAACTCAATTGCATCAACCTTTAACGATTGCTGTAGATGATGTAGTAGAAGATAAAGAGTACAAGAAAAAGTTAATTGATGAATGCTGGATTCAAAGAACTTGGTGTCCCACAATCAATCCAAAGGGTTGCTTTTTCTGTGAGGTAGCTGGTGCTTTAGATATTATTTTAGATGGACTAGGGGGTTATCCTATTGAACCAAGTTGGTGGAAAAAAGAGCCCAAAGATTTTCAAGGTCAAGTTGATAAATACTGTAAACACTGTGGAGCAGCCATTCCTCTTGAAAGAGAGTTATTATCTTCTCCCAAAGAAAAGTTTTCACCTAGACTTTTGAATATTTTTAAAGAACATAACCTGAAGCACTTATCTAATGAGTATGTTACTCTTTTTGAGAAAAAATTAAGTGTGGAAGAAATGAAGAAGGCAAAATTAACTTGGGATCCTGGGAATTATCGGCAAGATTTAGAAGCGGATATAAAAGAAGGATGGAAAGAAAGATATAAATGAAAATAGCAATAGTTACAGTATGGTATAACGAAGAGGACTTAGCACCATTTTTCTTGAAGCATTATAGTTATGTAGATAGAATTTTTCTGTTCATAGATAAGGATACGACTGATAATACTAGAAAAATTTGTGAAGGTTATCCTAATGTAAAAATAGAAAATTTCTCTTTTTCAGAAGGATTTGATTGTATAACACAGATAGAAAAAATAAACCAAGTAGTTAGAGAGCTAAAAGGTCAATTTGATTGGGTATACTCTGTTGATGCTGATGAACTTATCTTCCCACCAAAAGAATACAAAGATGCAAGGGAATTTTTAGCAAAACAAGAAGCGGAACAATTCAATCTAGTAAGAGCCAAAATATGGCAAATATTTCCCTATCGTACCGATTCAGACCTGGACCCTACCAAACCTGTAATAAAGCAAAGACAACATGGAGATCCCGACTTAAATTCAGAGTTTAATCTTAACTATGCTAAGAAACCTATTGTAGTAAAACCTGAAACTGATATCACTTGGCATGCTGGTTGCCATACCTTTAGTTGTAGTAAAGCCAAAATAGCTGAAGAAACATTTTTGGGAGCTCATTGGAAAATGGCTAGTGAAAAAATTGCTATCAAACGAAGAATAGAGGGTAGAAAATTAAGATTTAGTAAAAGACAAATAAGCATGAATATGAGTTGGCAAGATATTAGGATTACCAAAGAAGAAATTCTAAAAGATTTGGAGAAACATAAGAATGACCCCAATGTGCTAGCCCCTTTCTTTTTTCAATTCCCCAAAATGAAGTTTATAGAAGACTTACGAGGCACACATAAGAAGGATAAGATTTGGGTTGCTGGTAGTGGTTCCGGCCTAGATGATTACCCTAACGATTTTTTTAAGGATAAGATATGTATAGGTGTCAATTGGGTGTTTGCTGCTTTTCTTGATATTGGAGATGGACTAGAAAAGTTTGAAACTCGCATCTTTTATTCGCTTCATAGCCATAGAGGACCAGCCGACTGGATTGCAAAACATATACCGCACTTTTTAAAAAACTGTTTTTTTATATCGCATCCAAAATCCTATAGGGCAGGATATACTTGTTGGCAGGATTTTAATGAAGACCCATATTGGATAAGAAATAGCTTCAGTACGAGGGAGGTTAATGCTTCCGATACAGATTTTCAAGAAATGGCGAAATGTATAATGGAAAAGAGAAATGATTGCAAATATTTTTGTCGAGGTACCACGCTTCATTGGGCTATAGAGACTGCCGTTGTTTTGGGAGCAAAAAAAATATACGTTGTTGGTGCTCACTCAAGATGCCAAAAAGACAGATACCATGCACAAAAAAGAGGACTGGCTAAATTTTACAAACAACCACCAGGACCAAGATATTCAACAACAGTATATGGCCCTCACTTCCTACAAGGAACAAAATGGTTAGCTGAGGTGTTCAAACCTTATGGGGTGGAGATTGTGCAACATCACTATGAAACTGGAGAGGTGAAATTAAATTGACTAAACTAGAAAGAGAAATTAAAAAATACCCGCACATATTATCGTGCACTCGAGTTAGGAGCGAAGGCAGTGTATATGCCGAGCATAAGAATAGGTGTCTTTGGAAGGTTTGTGGGAAACCAATGATTCAATGGGTAATTGAAGCAGCCAAAGGCTCAAAATACATAGATAAAATTGTGGTTCTTACTGAGTCTGAAGAAATAAAAGAAGTTTTGAGGAGGATGGGTGGTGTTGTGATAATTGACCTGCCTTTATGGTCGACTCTACAATGCCCTCGAGATTTCACTCAGGGAACATTTCGCAGAAATAAGCCTCGCTCTCTTCAGAGCAAGGAAGCTTCAATTTATACAAATCCTCTTGATTACAGCTTATATTACCTGAGTAAGACCGAGCACTATGAGCCTGATTTGTGGATCAACAACGCCGCTAATAATCCCTTATGCACTAGCAAATTGTTGGATGGACTGGTTGAAACTTTCATTGAAGATGAGGAAGCGTCCTGTGTAATTAGTATTACACCCAATAAGCCTAATATTCTTATGATTAACCCTGTGACAAAGAGACCATTTCCTGTATTTAGTCAGGCTGGTTTAGATAAGCAGTTGACCCCTCCACTTTATCGTGGGAGCGGGCCTTCAATTTCTGGCTTGCCTACCAAACAAAGTCACACCCCTCTTACTGGAATGAGTGGTCAAGTTGGTCATATTGAAATTTTACCTGAAGACTTTTCAGACGTTCACAATGAAGAAGATTTGTTCCTTGCCAAATGTTATATGCGGCGACGATTGGCAAGAGAAAAAGGAGGTGATTGGATTCCAGATCAAGATGCCGTAAAAAAACAAAAGGAGATTTAAATGCTTAAAAAGTTGTTGGTAGGAATGTTGATGATAAGTTTAGTTCTGAGCTTTAGCACAACAGTTCTAGCAAAGAGAACTATAACTTATTGGGATACCAATCCGCCTACGGAAGTTGCTATGGAAAACTACAAAAGATTTCTAGTTCAATTCCCAGACATTAAAGTTGAGAGAGAATACATCCCGCCTGGTAGTGTGAGGGAGAAAGTGATGATTGCTATTGCAGGGGATACAACTCCAGATGTTCTTTTTGATTACATCGGAAGAGTTGCTGCATACTACTATCAGGATGCACTAGAGCCTCTCAATGGAACACTTCCGCAGGAGGACTTGAATGATTTTCTCCCGAGTGTGCTTGCACAGTTCACAATAGATGAAACTCTAATTGGATTTCCTGTTCCTTTTGGCTGTAGAGTATGGGGAGTAGATAAGATTATTGTTGAGAAAGCTGGTGTAGAAAATCTTTTACCTCAAGGACTCAATCGAGAATGGAGCTTCGAAGACTTTATGACAGTTGCCGACGCAGTAAAAGAACTAGGGATATTCCCCTTCTGCTTTTTCACAGGTGCCACTGGCGGGGATTACTACCAGATTATGTACTCCCAAATCTTTGGAGCAAAGCTGTATGAGGATGGAGACCACACCAAAACCACTTGGAACAGTGAAGCTGGTGTTAGAGCCTTGGAATGGATGATGCAAATGATAGACGAAGGCTATGCGCCTCCAGGAGCGGCGGGGCTTGCTTATGGAAATGCGTTGGATATGAAAGCTGCCGGTAAAGTTCTAGTTGGTGGCTTATTTCTTCCATCTCGATGCCAAGAACACTACGACAGCGGAGTGATTGACTACGTGCAAAATGACTGGCAAATAGAAGTCCCACACATTGAGGGCGTTCCCGCTCCTCCTCTTTTCAATGGACCCGGGGGATTTTGTCTATTCAAGAGTGTTAAAGATAAAGACGATGCACTCACATTTATGAGATTTATGGTTAGCAAGGAGAGTGTAGAGAATATAAATCTTAACACTAAAGGCTGGATCCCAATTTCATCTCGGTTATCGGCTGAAGTGCTTCCAGAGGCCAGAATTACACAATATATGGTAAATAAGAATGGAGTCGGTGATTTGGGTCTGACTTCACCTTATTACGGTGAGATTCGTGTCCTAATGGCTTCAGAGCTTCAAGCTGCTTTTATGGGTATAAAATCACCCAAAAAAGCACTAGACGATTTTGCACAAGGTGTAGCTGAGCTATGGAAATAAAGAGAATCTTGCACAGAATTAAGAAGGAGAAGGCGGCGTATCTTTTCGTTGCGCCGCTCTCTTTCCTCGTTGTTGTTTTTATCTTTTTGCCTGTAATCCAGGGAATAAAGTTAAGTTTCTTTGAAGCTGGCCTGAAAGAGGCAACTTGGATCGGGCTTAACAACTATTCGGAAATGTTCGGTAGCCCGCTCTTTTGGATGGAGATAAGAAACAGCTTTATTTTTGTTGGACTTCTCGTTCCTTCTTTAATTGGGTTTTCATTTTTAACAGCTTCTTTAATCTCTAAATTTGGAAAGGGGCCCCAGTCATTTTTTCGAGCTGCTTTTTATCTACCAACAGTTATTTCAGGGATTGTGATGTCCATAGTTTGGCTTTGGATTTTTGCACCCACTTATGGACTTTTGAATTATCTTTTTTCGTTAGTTGGTTTGAACCCTGTGATGTGGCTAGGTGAAATGAATCCTGCTCGTTTAGCGATTGTAGTTGTAGTTTTTAGTTGGATATTGGGTGGGAATGTTATTCTTTATCTTGCGGCTCTATCTGCGATCCCTAAAACTTTTTATGAAGTATCTGAAATAGATGGAGCTAACTGGTGGCAAAAGCTTATTTATATATCTGTTCCTCTAGTTATGCCAATGACTCTTTATTTGATTATAATGGCTACAATAGGAACATTCAAAATTTGGCAAGCAATTTATATGCTCACTAAAGGTGGCCCGGCGTATGCCACAACTAATATTGCATATCGCATATATCAACTTGGTTTTCATTTTTTCAGGTTTGGGGAGGCTTCGACTCACGCAGTGGCTTTACTAATAATAGTTTTCTCAATCGCATTTATTCAATTCAAATATCTGGGTAGGAAATTGGAGTTCTGATGAAGAAAGCAAAGACTGCAATAAGTCTAATAATTCTTTGCATTTTTGCTGGATGCATGCTTTTCCCTATTTACTGGACGGTAAAAGGCAGTTTTGAACAAATAAGTTCAATCATGAAAATTCCGCCCGATTTTATTTTAAGAAATGCTACTCTATGGAACTATGAAACTCTGTTTTTTAACTTTCCCGTTTTTAGGTGGACTTTAAACAGCCTTATAATTACCTTAGCGACTACAATAATAGTAGTATCTACTTCTTGTTTATCAGGGTATGCCTTTGGAAAAAAGGACTTCCCCGGGAAGAATATTTTATTCTGGTTACTACTCTCAACGATGATGATTCCATTTCACGTAACAATTATTCCTTTATTTATTCAGATGAAGCGACTTGGCTTACTCAACACTTATCCTGGAGTATTTCTCCCAATGTGTGGAAGTGCTGGTTTTATGTTTTTAGCTCGTCAATATATGAGCACTATACCTTCAGAGCTTTTAGATTCTGCTCGTGTGGATGGTGCGTCTGAGTTTAGTATTTTTATGATTATCATAGTCCCAATATCAAAGCCTTTGATAGCAGCATTGAGTATTTTTACTTTCGTGGCTGCTTGGGGAAATTTTCTATGGGCTTTAATTATGACAAGCAAAGATGCAACTAGAACCCTACCAGTGGGAATTGTCTGTGCCGCAGCCAGAATAGAGAATCTATCTGATATGGGCATTGCTCTTGCAGGAGCGACCTTGGTAGCAATCCCTATAATCATCATTTTCTTTTGCTTTCAAAAATATTTTACCAAAGGAATAACTCTAGGAGCGATAAAAGGATAAAAATATGAATCCACACTACAGTATCATAATTCCCTGTTATAACCATCTTGACTTAACTATTCAATGCTTCAACAGTATTGTAAGAAATTCTAATGTGGGACCCCTAGAGATTATATTAGTCAATGATGGCTCTACTGAC
>SDBU01007792.1_pt1 | contig 12286 bp, 16 predicted proteins | sample 2277071 | NCBI WGS metagenome assembly SDBU01 (sample SAMN10397929, study PRJNA504765) | marine sediment metagenome | isolation source: marine sediment core GS08_GC12, 126 cmbsf | place: Arctic Ocean: Gakkel Ridge, Loki's castle | collected 2008
GTCAGCAACTCCACCGCCGCCCACGCCACGCGGGAAGAGCACGAACGCCACCGGAATGGGGGAGGGGCGTGACGTAAGTCGTTTCGGGCAAAGGAGTTACGTCAATTCCGAGTGTGCTCAACCTAAAGATTAGGCAGGGGGGGCAGTGCTCTACCGCCCGCATACGAGGGTACCCCGGGCCCCCCCACGACTAGCGGCGGCTCTATATATATAGGTTCCACCTTCCAGATTTGTGAATTCTCAATTAGGGTGGTAATTTGTCCGACCAAGCTCAAAACGGAAGGGCACGGGGCGTTCCTTACAACCAAAAGTAAGAAATGGCACCTCGGTCAAGCTCTGGTGGCCGGATAGCTAGAAGCTCGATCCGAGAGCTTTGGGTTGCTTCAGCGCGCAGTAGGGTTGTCCTATTTCCCCGGCATTTCTTTTTCGTCGAAGCCACGTGAACACTCGCGTCTGCTGAGGTTCCCACCGGTTTTAGCCGGCTCCTTCTCGACGTGACCGGGAGTCAACCGGTCATTTTGCGTTGCAGCCAGGCGTCCGGGTCTCGAAACACGATCCGCCAGTCTCTGCGTCTTTCAGACCTTTATGCTCTACGTGATGAGGCAATTTCCGGCGGTCCTGGGCCGTTTGCGCGTGTATTTGGCGCTATATAGTCTCCGGGGCAACCAAGTCCCGTGAGGGTCGTTTTCTTTGGGGGTTTCGGGCGTCAACTGCACAAGATACCCTCCTGCATGCGTTTTGACGGGCGTGGTACGCTGGTTGGCCGGGCGAGCCGAGCAGCATATCCGCCCGTCTTGGAGGGTTGGGCGCGCAAAAAGCAAGCCGCCTGAGAGTTTTTGTGAATCCAGGGGCGGCTTGCGAAAGGACCGAAGTCCTGTTTCTCGTCCTTATCCTGGATTCACAGTACTGATTATCCGGTCTGGCGCCGAAAAGTCAAGGGGCGTTGAACTGTTCCAGGTCGGCGGCCATGCCTTCCCGCCAGATTCTGACTCGTTCCAGGACATCTTCAGAGTACAGCGGGTTTTCGGGGGACGGGCCTACTTGCAGGATGCCTCGGGTGGCGAGAAAGAACCCCACGGTATTAGGGTGCAAACCGAGGGTTTTGGCTATATGGTCTACGGATATCAGTGTGGAAAAGACCATTGTCTTTACGTGAGATTTGGTTGTTCAAGAGATGTTACTGGTCACTTGGAAAGAGGGATCGCCTCCTGGAGTTCGGCTTCTTTCCTTCTACGAGGGGATGTCCTCGCACTTCACCTCGTAGTCCACGGTAGCCGTGGCGAGTTTCGTCTGGGGATGATCCGGGATTTTGCTATGCGGGTCGTCTCTATCCCACGGTCGAAACTCCACCTGAACTACCTCCGGGTCGGCAAATAGCTCTTTCATAAACGCCCGCCGGTCCTGCCAGTGGATGAGCACTATTCTCGATATTCGCAGCCCTTGCCCACGTCTGTACTGTTCGACCGGCGAACCAAGCAATTCGATGCACTGTAGCTTGGTCACCCCGCTCGGATCGAAAGTAAGTGATGCAATGGCGTCGGCCAAGCGGTCGGTTCTCTCTTTAAGGCTCATTCGTCATTCCTTTTTTCGGCTTTCAATACGGATAAGGTTGCTGAAAGTCGTCCTCCGACCAGGCGTCAAGGGGATTTGGGGCCTTGTAGGTCTCATTACAGGGGCCCGAGAGGCAGAAGAGGAGGAACGCGGCGCCGGCTGCCCAGAGGAAGATTTTGTCTCTTTTGCTCATTGGTTCAGCCTTCCACCGGCTCGCAAGGGGTCATCACAGTGAAGAAGAGGGGCCTGGTGTATATCTGTGGAGGCACTGTGGACAGGTGATCTCCTCTGCATTAGGCGCCGTTGTCCAGTTGGGCGCTTTTTCGACGTCGTTCATCTGCTGTATGCTCCTTCTCCACGGACCCCTCAAAGTGACCCTGGCAGGGATTTGCACCCTGCATGATCCAGGATAGGCGTGTGGAGACGCCTCGTTTTACGTCTTGCCCGATAGCCGATCCTCCGCACCATGGCTTACGACGACTTAACGTCTGCATTGTACTTCACCAAGCTTTCGGTCTTGCCTGCTCGTTTAGGGACTACTCCGGTCGGGCGTCGGTCTTGCCTGCTCCGGCGAAACCGTCCGCCGACTTAGTACCAGGCAAGTTCTCCTGAATCTGATTAGCGTCTACCTATTTCGCCACAGGGTCAAACAAGGGCGGACAAAGTTCCGATCATCCATAGAGCTTAACCAGAGTTACGGCCGAAAGTGCTTCCGGGTCGATTGCCACAACCATGGGTGCCCGATCAGCCGTGTCCGTGATGCCGCAGATCTTCTTCTTCCCGAAATTCTCTCCGTTGACAAACGCATCCACAACGGGAATGAAGTCCTCTTCGCTGCCAAGTAGAGTTATCAAACTGCCGTCGCTGAGAACGAGCGTCAGTCTCCAGTATTCTGGTACTGCCATCTTTTGCTCTCCTTGAGCTTCAGTATCGCGGCGCAGATGGCGAGAGCAGGGACGCTTGCGCAGCCAAGGTCAACCGCCGTATCCACCTTCGGCGGCCCCTCATCGTGCTGCCAGCGGCACACTCGCCATTGCGTATCCACTTGCTGCATGAACGTCTCTTCGTCGCAAAACAGCCTCGCCTTCTCCGCCGCCGCGAACGCCGCGTTCAGATCGGTGGACGGGCGAAACAGGCGGCTCTCGTCGCCATCGCCGTAAACCACCCACACGTCGTCCGCGTAGAGTCCGGTCAGCTTGAATTCGCCGTCCTCGTCTACGCCACCGGTAACGACCTTAAGGCCCACCGCATTAGCGACCGCCAAGTCCAACTCGGGGTCAATTTTCTCGTTCATCGGGTTCTACCGCCGGATTAGATGTTCGGTGAGTTTCGCAGTTTCCAGTCACCCGACTATACCGTCAAGGGGTATGAGAAGTCAAAGGGCGTTACTGATCCCGACAGTTGCCAGGAGACAGTCTTTGCAGATCTCGTTGATGCGATCGTCATGACGCGCCAGACACTCCTTACCCAGGTTGGCTCGAACCATCTCTACGTCTAAGGCTTGAAAAGCAACTTCCGTCGCAATAATTCCTGTTATGTTCGGATATATGGTCTCCGCCAGGGAGCCTTGGTTTGGTTTGCGCCCGAACGCCCAAGCGATGAAGTCGTCCTGGTGTTTATGCTGGACGACAAACGCTCGCTCGGCCGTCATCCCGTGTTGCGTGTACGTCTCACGATACAGTTTTGTGATCTCTGGGTAGGCTATCCTCGGCTCGGTAGATTCAGGCATGGCTATCCTTCTTTCTCATAAACTCCCGTACGGTGCATGCCCGGCAAGGCAGATACACTTTCGCCCGGCATATCGGACATCGGCCGACGGATTCTGAAGAAAACGGCGTGTCCCGCGGTTTCGGTTGTTTGTGCTGAAAGGGTCGCCATGTCCCGGCCGCTATCTTGCCCACGACGCCACGGCTGATCCCCGTCACTATGGAGACGGCGCGCAACGACATGTTGCCGCGCGCAAGTAATCGCTGAACGGCCTCGGCTGCCTCTGGGGTTATTCTACCCATCTTCATTATCCCCCAAACATTCCTCGATCGTTTTGACCTGCCGTCCATCGTGGAAGTTTCTCAACGCCTCTTGGACTTGTTGGATTCCCTTCGGCCCGAAGTAGGGGATGGATGCGAGCGTTTCGCACTTTATGTGGAGGAGATCGCGGACGTAGATGGCCTGGCAGTCGGCCTCCAGCATGTTGCACAATCTGCACGACAGCCCGAATAGCTCCAATTCGGCCAATGGAGTATCACGTTGTTCGTCAGTCCACGGCATGATGTCTACCTGTCGACTTCGTTCAACTCATCCTCGATCTTCTCACCGGTTGGGGTATAGCCGCGCGGCGTGGGAATAGGGCCGGCCCAACGACCAGACAGGCTATCGCTCTCACCTTCTCCCCATCCGGCGGCGATCTCGAACCGCGAGAGAAAGAGCACACCTATCAGTGGGGGATAAGTGGGCTGCGTTTTGATCGACAGATCGCTCAGATCGCCCTCATAGAAATAGAAGCCCGGCTTGGTTGGTTTACCGGGCAACCATTCGAGTTCCTTGGGGGACTTGTCGGGCCAACCCCCGGTGGCGGTTTTCCACTCCTCGATCACCTTGCTCCAGTGTTCAAGTTCCGATACCCGCCCATCGAGGCGACTGGTTATGGTATTTTGCAAAATAACTGCCGTCGCGTGTTGCTGCTCACACGCATGGATCCGTCTGCGAAGCGTTGCCACCTGAGCCGCCAGTCCTACCATGTCGTCGACGATTTCGTCCGTCTTGTCGACCAGTTTGCGAACCGTGCCCAGGCCGCAAATACACGGCCTGCTAATCATGTCCTCTTCGGCCGGCCGGCAAGGCTCTGTGTGATGGGCCGACGGTTCGGAAGCCTCGTCGCAAGGGTATGGCGGCACCGGCAGGGGGCCCAGCCACAAACAAGCACCTGATGTCGTTGGTGAATGCACGGACAAGAGAACATCGCTTCCCCGGCCGCACCACTGGACCAAGAAGGACCGTCCATTATCAGTCACTTCGCATATCTGTGCTGAAAGTAAAGCAGAAGGCCGAAACCAATAGAAACCCGGCTCCATGGGTAGTTCGTCAGACCATTCCGTGGGCAACGCGAACTCGCCGCCTTCCGTGCCGTGCCCCAACAGGTTGAGCACTTCCTCGCGAACGTCTTCCAGCTTAAGCCCCAGGTTCATCAGAACCTGCGCGGCCACGCCTTCCTGCTCGCGGAGCAATCCCAATAGAATGTCCACGGTACCCACGTAGTTGTGGTTGAAGTTTCGGGCTTCTTCCATCGAGTACTCGATGACCTTCTTGGCTCGGGGGGTTTGCGGCAGCTTGCCCATGGTGACCATGTCGGGCCCGCTCTGCACGAGCTTCTCGACCTCCAGGCGGATCTTGCGGAGATCAACGTCCAAGTTTTTGAGCACATCGGCCGCTATGCCGCCACCTTCTTTGATCAACCCCAACAGGATGTGCTCGGTCCCGATATATTCGTGATTGAACCGTTGTGCCTCTTGGTTGGCCAATTGCATGACTTTCCGGGCGCGGTCCGTGAATCGACTGTACTGTTCGTCACTCATCTTTTTCTTCCTCCGGGTTCTTTCTCATCGCCCTGACGACACACGCCGTACAGGGCATTCTGGCGTGCTTTCCGCAGGCCGGGCATGTAGCGTAGTCACCCGTACCCGGCCAGCCGGGGTGGATGGTCCCGCGGTCGACGTCCGATGCTTCACGTTCTCTGATCCTCTTGATAGCGTCTTTTTTGAATCGGATGAGTCTGCCGATGACGGAATACGTGATCCCCAGGGGCAGGAGCGCTCGGATTGTGCGAAGTACGTCGGGCTCGGGCCAGTCCCACTCATCTTCGGGCCAGCTTCGGGTTTTGTGGTGTTTGAAGGACATGAAAATTACTCGGTTCCAAGCGGCGATTCGCCTTGGTCAGGTATCTATGAATACCACGCCGGCAGTTCGCAAAACACGGACATTCATGTCCGCGCACTCTCGCAACAGTGGATCGATCCAATCCGTATACATACGGCCGGGATCAACGCTTGGCGACTTGCACAAGTCCTGAAAGAGATCATCATGGTCGAGCATGATAGTCTTGACCCCACGCAGAACATCACATATTGACTCAATGTTTTGCGTGCCCCTGATAGACTCTATCTTAGGAACCACATTCACACGCTCTGGAGTCTTGACGATCCATGGCATGAGATGATCATCATCCTCCACTTGCGAGATACCCAAGTATTTCACACTCTCGTAGTGCTCGCATATTTGGATGATGTCCGCAAGGTTGTAATGGTTGGAAGGCGGCTTCTTTCTACCGGATGGGACATCCAAAAACACATGGTGTGTCAATTCATCCAAGTGGGCTTTCAACTTGCCTAGCGACGGCTCCCACGCCAGGTTGATCCGGATTACAGCACCCGCGGGTACGAGGTTATACTCGCTAAGGTTCCGCGACATCAACAACATGTGCATCTCCTTCCAGCGTCTTTGCCGCGTAGCGGGTGAACGTATTGGTGTAGGCGGCGTAGTTCTCGTGAGTCAACTTGTTGTTCCACGTCTGCGAGAGGGCATCGCCACCGAACCAGTGGATGCCGCAACACCCCGTGGGGACGTCGCGATCTTCGTTGAAGATATGCCCCACTTGTTTGAAGTACCATGGATACACGGTCGCGTCGGGAAGGACAGCGATCTCAGTTGCCGGATACTGTCGCCGCATGGCGTTGACCGACTGGGGGCCGACTCGCGGGATAGTTCCCCACTGGGGCCATGGATTCGCCCACTCGACTTGGTGCCCCAACATTCCCGCGAGACGGTAGATCGCCTCGGCTCCCGTGCTCTGGTAACCGTCAGGAGTGTAGTTGTTCCGTGCAGACTGTAAGATGTCGGAAAACAACCGTTCCCCTGGGGCTGCCGCGCACAACCCGATCGCCATGTATTCGTGGGTGTGGCAAAACACGGCGTTGGCGTGCTGGATGGCCTTGTAAGGCAGAGGCTCCACAAACAGTATGTCCATATCCGCATAGAACCCGCCGTCGGCAGCCAGCAAGGCCCACTGGAACAAATCGCAGGCGTGAGAGGGAGCCAAAGGACTAGGCAGATCGTCGGGCGGGGTCCACTCTCGGATCTCTATGCCTAGCTCCGCTACTTGGTTCATGTAGTTTCGGCCGTTGTTCGCGGGGTTGTCTTGCACCTCGATAGACGACCACGTTTTCCCACTCGCGTGTTCGGCGGACATGCAATGCAGCACGGTCTTCCAGTCTGAATGGTAGCGACGGAAGCTACGGAGCGTCATGTATCGCATCCAGGAAAGCGTGTTACCCGTCCAGAAGAAGTTCATCACCTTGGGGATCCTGGTCTTTATCTCCCTCGGCGTTAGGGGCCAAGGGCCGTTGAAATTGCACCAGTGCCCCGTGTGTTCCGCCGCCAGCCTCTTGCGGTGGTACAGGTCTTTGGAAATAACCTCGTCTACGTGGCTCTGTTTCGGGTAGTCGTGGAACTGGTGGTAGGCCAAGACCTCTTCGCTGATTCGGGGTCTCAGCTTGCGACCGTTCATGAGGCAATCGGCGAACCAGTTGTCGTCGTAGCATGGCTCCACGAATTCTTCGTCGTAACCTCCGACTGTATAGAGGTCTTCGCGGTACAAGGCCCCGAAGAAGAAGTAAGGCACCGGCCGGGTAGGGCCGCAAAACTCCAGCACGAACTCTACCGGGTGGCCATCCTCGAAGCGCCAGTTTTGCGTACGGCCCAAGGAAAACTCCCCGGGGCGCATGTTCGCAACCAGTTCTGCCAAGGCGTCTGTTCCCGCAGGCACCGTGTCGTCGCACATGGCTACGATCACCTTCCCCGCCGCCGCCTTGAAGGCCACGTTGCGGGCCACTGACGGGTTGCGGTAACGGTCGTTGTCAATGTAGTGATACTGCACCCCGAACTCGCGGCATACCGCCTCTGTGTCGTCAGTCGAACCGTCGTCGGCCACTATCACTTCATAAACAAACGGAGTGACTTGTGCCGCCAGACCTTTAAGGGTCACGGCTAGGTGGTTGCATTTGTTCCGGGTGCTCAGGGTAACCGAGCAGTAAGGTTTTCTGGCCGCTATAGCCATTTGTGTCTCCCGTGAGGCAGGGAAAATAATCAGTAAACACCGTAAACCTTAGTGAGTCATGGCTTCCAATAGCCTCCATCTTCGATCTTCTTATAGGACGCCGGTGTTTCCTCCGGGCTCGGATATACCCACTGGTCATTCCACCAGCCTTGGTTTCTCCAACGGTGCCCTTTGATGCCGAACATTACCTGGGCATAAGAACCGGCCTGAATTCCTCCACGGCCGAGTGTCTTGACGTAGTGAACGATCGGCATCCCGTATCCGCCGCACCCAGCCACGGCGATATCAAAATCAAGCGAACTAACCTCTTGCTTCAATGCCTCGAATGATTCCAGCCAATTGTTATGCGGGAAGGGCTCGTTGCCGGTGACGGTATTGGGGGACTGGACGGTCAGCAACTCGAAGTTCGGGTATTGTACGGGCGGTCTCCCTTGATGCCTGCCAAACTGCTCAAATACTTTTGCGAAGTCCCTTGTCTCGTACTGCCGGCGAATAGTCTTGACGAAGGGGCTGATTACCAGAACTCGCTTGCCTTCCAGGAAAGGCAGCCAAGCGTGAAGCTGAGTACACGACCAGGTATAGAGTTCGTCGTAGTACCCCTCGACAAGCGGGTTATACCGTTCGATACCGAGGGTGACGAGAATGTCGCAGTCGCGCAACGAAGCCAGGTAAATTCGACACCAGACTTCAAGAATCTCTTCGCATTCATGTTCGCGAGCATAGAAGCCGGGGGTCTGCTTGAGGTACGTCAGGATATGATCACTGACGCCGCTGACCCTGTTCTTTGCCCCTCGGTATTCCAAGAGAGCGTCCGACTCAAGGCCGTGCATCCGGCCGATAAGAAACCCGTTGTCGAGCGCAAACACCCGTTCCAACTCACGGGTCGGCAATCCAACTGTCATCTTCATGGCGACTGGTCTCCTCGCTTGCACGTGTACAAAGTCCACACGGGTTCCAGGTTCTCCCCACGAGGATACCGCTTGTCTTTGATCGTGAGGCCCGCTTCCTCCAGCATCGCGTCCACGCTATTGTCGGGGAGTCTATATGAATGGTCGGGCATGCCGTCGCTACGAAACAAGGTTGTCCCGTCTACCTGATGAAACTGCAAATGGGCCTCGCCCACCTCCGAGAGGATCGTGCCAATCCAAGACAAATAGGTTTGTACTTCGCACAAGGGAATGTGCATAAAGACGGCCATGCAGTAGACGATGTCGATCGAGCCCGGGGCCAACCGCCTCTGACTGGGCACCAGGATGAATTCGTACTTGTCTTCCGGTACTTCCAGAGTCCGGAAGCTCTCGCTCGCCAGATCGATCAACTGCCGGTCAATCTCCAAACCGAACACCTTATGGGCGCCATTTGCAAGACACTCCAGGAGATACCAGCCTCCCCCGCAGCCGATCTCCACAATCCGTTTCCCGGCCGGGTTGAAATGAAACATGCACATCCGATGTAAGGGGTGGCCTTTCTTGTAGCTCGAACGGTTTCTGTCGAGAATGGCGTCGTAGTTGCCGTGATAGTCGTCATAGTGTCGCTCACACCACAATGTCGAACTGGCTTGTCCCGCAACCATGGACAACGGTTGCGTGTCTTTAAGGTCCGCATAGGGGGTAAACAACGCGGCACTGTCCGGTTGCGGCCAAACATCAGCGGGGACGTTTGCCACTGGAAACGTCTCTTCAGGCACTCTCTGACAGGTACATCGCGTTTCGTTCAGAATCCAGTTACCGTGCCCCAGGCGCCGGAACGTGTCGCGATCCCACTCGGTTGCGCCGATCTTTGCCAGGGTCGCTTTGTAGTCCCAGAAGCCGTAATGGATCACCTCGAAAGGAGCGGCGTGCCTGATTGTGATAACAATTGGGTAGAGTCGGCCGTGAATTCCGTCCGTCACCTCGAAAGCCAGGGAAGGCGTGGCTCGCCATAGACGGCAAAACCAACCCACGGCTTCGCCGTCACTGGGCAGTAGCGTCTTATGAGGCGACTTAAAGTTCGAGTCCGTTCGAGCAAACGTCTGGGATCGCCAGAGGTTGATCTGCCGGAAGCAAAAGGCATCCACGCCTTCCGGGGCGTCCTCCGCCAGTCGCCGTAATCCGCCCTCGGTGGCGTCCCGGTCCATGATCTCGTCGCAATCGATCCACATAATCCAATCGGGAGACAGTCTTAACGCATACTCCAAGAGTTCCTGCTTGTGGGTGAGTTCCCTGCAAAAGTCGTTTTGTTTGCCGCGGATAATATGCTTGGTGAAGCGTTCGGCTATCTCGACGCTATTGTCGGTCGACCCATCGTCGTAGATGCAGATCTCATCCGCCCACTGCCTGACGTTTTCCAGGCAACGGACCAGATTGCCTTTGGTAGCCTCGTTATACATCTGGATGAAGGCGATGAGTTTCATATCCAATCCGGTGTTTCTGAAAAGTGGAGCAGTTTGCGGGAGCCTTGGCCCGTGACGTTACAGGTGTCTTGGGGACGTGTCATTCGCGAATAGTGTCCGGTCCTTGCGGCGACGGAACGCAGTAGGGCTACTTGGTCGGGATTGACTGTCGCGATGACTTGCTGGGCCCTGATGAAGACGCCGTCCAAAAAGTCGCTGCCCCCATCGGCCGAATTGGCGGTGATATGGTGCAGACTGTTGAGAAGCAAAGCGATATCGAAGGTGTCGCCCGGGGGCAGACCCTTCGACAAGTCGGCGTCGACAAATTCACAGTCGGAGTGCTGCAATAAAGCCAGTCGGGCGAATACTCTGCCGGCTGCCTGATCACAGTCGTAGCCCACGACTCTGCCAGCACCCTCCCGTTCGGCCGCGAAGGAGAAGTAACCGTTGAAACAGCCCAGATCGTAGACGGTCGTGTCGCGCCAATGGATGTCCAGTCCTTGAACCTGCCGCCATAACAGGTGAGACGTCATGTACCCGGGGCGGAGCAGTTCGCCTTCCAGTTCGATGCTCTGGTAGTTGGGGTCGCCGGAAACGGCATCGACCCACGCCAACAACTCGTCACAAGGATCGCGATGAACGAGACTAAGAAGGTGATCGTCGGTGTCGTGCGTGGTTACCGTGACCCCCGCGCGAAAGAGCCATTGAACTGAGGTTCCGCCGGCAGCGAGCCTCCGAAGTACGTTTTGCGTGAACTGTTTCATTTCTCTTGCGAGACGAGTCGTGTGACCTCGTGTTCGCAACTCTATCCCTTCCAGTTTGACGTGCCCTTGGGCATGCTTGCCTAACTGGGCGATGTGAAGTGCAAGTGGCGTCAGGTAGAGATACTTGATCTCTATTCTTCGACTGTCGCCCAGAATTCCGCGAAGCAGCGACAAGTCGGGGTCATCCACAAAATCCCATGCGTCTATGGTGACGTCAGGGGCAGCCGCGTGCTTCTTGGCCCATCGTCTTGCGGCGGCGTAGTCGGTGGTCTTTGCCGGATAGTTGCGAATTGAATCGTAGGACAGCGACGGAACGCCACGCTCTGCGGCGTAGTGCGTCTTGCCGGAGGCACAGATACCGGTGACTAAAGTTGCGGTCTTCATCCGTTTTCCTTCGCCGCGACGTATATTGCCCGCGCCCTCTCTACGTCGGCGGGGACATCAACCGAGAAACCTTCGTCGTGAACCTCGACAGTGCGAACCTTATGGCCATGCTCGATTAGCCGGAGTATTTCCAGGGTTTCGCGAGCTTCGTTGGTTCCCGTGGGTAAGCTCGTGAACACCCGGAGAGTTTCTCCGTCCATGGCGTATACATTCACTTGCTTCCAGTATTCTCCCCGGTCATCCGGTGCATACGGTATCGGGCGGCGGCTGGCGAACATTTCGTTTTCTTCTGCGTCAATCACCATCTTCTGAACTGTCTCATCCAGCACGTCAGCCGCCTTGACACGTGCCCGACCGATGGCTGCCGACGCCCATCCCAGTGCCCCTTTAAGGCCGTGCTCGACCTTCTCCATCACACCCGACGACAACAGTGGGTTGTCTCCCATCGCAACCACCCAGATATCCACCTCGGGATGCCGCTCGGCTATTTCGGCAACGCGGTCCGTTCCCGTGCGACATTCCGTCGATGTCATTTCGACTTGCGTAATCCCATGTACGTTGCACGCCGCCACGATTCTTGTGTCGTCGGTAGCCACGATAATCTGTTCGGCGGGAAGGTCGGCCCGTACCCGCTCCCAAGATCGCACGATCATCGGCTTCCCGCCAAGATCGACTAACGGCTTTCCCGGCAGTCTCGTTGACTGATACCTGGCCGGTATCACGCACATTACGTCGTCATGCCACATGAGGTTCTCCAATCCATTTCACATCGATGTCCATTTGTTTGCCCAGCCAAGACCCCCGTAGAAGTTCTTTCAAAGCGTGTTTTTCCTTTTGGAAGTCGATCGGGCCGGGAGGACCCGACTCGCGACGGGCGTTATGAAAGTTGGGCTTGTCGGGCGTGGTCGAATCGAAACCAGCCAGCAATAATTCCGCCGGCTGCAAGATGTCGATCGCCATAACCACAGCCGTAAAGCCCGTGGACAACGTACGGCCGATATACGCTCGGGCTTTCCGCCATGCTTCGTCGCTTAGATACCTTTCACGTTGCTCCCCGGCTTGCGACTGAAAGGCGTCTATTAGCCTCGGGTCGGTGTTACTCATGGC
>SDBU01007793.1_pt1 | contig 12286 bp, 9 predicted proteins | sample 2277071 | NCBI WGS metagenome assembly SDBU01 (sample SAMN10397929, study PRJNA504765) | marine sediment metagenome | isolation source: marine sediment core GS08_GC12, 126 cmbsf | place: Arctic Ocean: Gakkel Ridge, Loki's castle | collected 2008
CTTTACTGCCTTTTTTTCTTCCCATACAAAAACACCTCCCTTACTATATTATACGAGAGGTGCTTTTTATTTTGTGTCCTGTTTCTAGGGTTCAGTTCACAATTTGAGGGTCTTTTCATTATTAATTGATCGGCGAGCTAGTCAACCACCCAGCCCAGATCTAATTCCTCCATTTTTTCCCGGGAGGGAAGGCCGCTGGCAACATCCCAACCGGAGATTTCATAGTATTTATCCAGGGCAGTTTCGAATTCAGTCCGGTCCAGTTTCCAGCCATCACTCGCGCCGCCTTTGAGTGGTTTAAACAATTTTTCTGGAACCAGATCGTCTTTGCGATCAAAACCCTCGCGGGCATTAAAAGCTCTCATCATATTAATTCGCCGTTCACCCACCTTTTCGATCTCAGCATAGCTGAAATCCTCCCAACCGGTAACTGCCTGGACAAGTTCAACGATGTCATCGGGTCCGTAAAGCTGCCAGGCAGATCCAAATACGAACTGACATATAGTTAAGCAGTCCATTGCGGCATATAAGCGTTGGGATGCTACTGTAAACCGCATTTTCTCATCGCCTAGCGAACGGGGTTCTACCCCCTCGGTAAATCCCATCACAGCCAATCGCTCGGTGTAATACTCAAAATCATCTTCTATGACTGGATCGTGTTCATGGGATTGGTGATCCGCGCCAAAAGGATTTGCAGCATATATCACTGCCAATGATCGTTTAACTCGAGGCATATGGGCAGGCGCCTCTTGCCCTTTAAATGTGATCAAATAAGATTCTGTCCCTCTACCTATCTTTTTTGCAGCCCGCTCAGACCCCTCTGCCAGGAGATCACCAAATCCCTCACGCTTGGCTATTCTTTCAGTCAATTTGACCATCGATTCGGCATTACCCCAGCTCAGATCAAGTCCATCCGTATCATCTAGAGTTAACTTGCCCTCATTAAAAGCTTCGAATGCCCAGGAAATGGTGGCTCCGCAGGAGATAGTATCCATGCCGTATTTATTGCAGATTTCATTGGCCTTGCAGATAGCAGCCAGGTCATCGATGGCGCAGTAATTACCAAATGTTGAAGTTGTTTCATACTCAGGTCCCCCGTAGCGGGGATCAACCTTATAAGGTCCTTCCTTGATCTCCACAACTCGCTTGCACCTGACTGTGCAAGCATAACAGGTGTCACGACCAAAGCGATCTTGTTTTCCCTCTGCCGCGCCTCTCAGAACAGTGTCGTACATTGTAGGGCCGTCAATTTTTTCCCAGCCCTCAAAAACACCGCTGTTGTAATTGTATGCGGGCAGAGTACCGGATGCCTGGTTTGCTCCTGTCGTTTCATTTGTGCCATATTTTGCCATCCCGGCGATGTCTGAGTCTGCCAAATTGGCCGCACCCCATTTTGCTAGCTTGTTTAGTCTGCTTTTATCGGCTATACTGGGACGGTTCTTTCCTCTCACAGCAACCGCCTTAAGGTTCTTCGATCCCATTACGGCACCCATCCCTGTGCGTCCGTTGGCCCGGTTGGAGTTGCTAAAGATTCCAGCAAATCGGACACCCATTTCTCCTGCAGGGCCGATTTGCAGCACTTCGATTTTCCCGTCGTCCAGCTCTTTTCTTATTACGTGCTCCGCCTCGCCTGTGATTAACCCCCACAGATGAGAGGCGTCCCGCAATTCGTATTGGCCATCCTTAATCCAGATATAAACTGGTTTAGGAGATTTTCCCTTGATCACCAGGGCATCAAATCCGGCGAATTTTAATTCTGCAGGAAAAAAACCTCCGCCCTGGGAGTCTCCAATTGCTCCCGTCAAGGGGGATTTTGCGGCAGCGGTCATCCGGCTTTGTCCTGCGATCCCAGCTCCTGTCACCACACTGAGAGCAATTACCAGGATGTTATCTGGACCTAACGGGTCAGCTTTGGCAGGCATATCTTTGAGCAGATAATGCATTGCCAGCGCGCTGCCACCCAGATATTTCCTGTAAAATGCCTCATCTGGTTCTTCTACCTGAAGTTTGCCCTTTGTAAGATCAACATGTAATATTTTTCCGTGGTATCCATGCGCCATTGTTCTCTCTCCTTCCCCTTTTTTTATCCGGGTTCTGGGTGGGTTATCCGCCGCTTACCGATGAAAACAACTTCACTTCATCACCATCATTCAGCTGACGTGAGTGATCTGTTTCTTGAATATCATTCACGCTGATAACAACTTTACGTGTTATTTCAAGTTCATGCAGCAGATCTTGTAGCATTGCCCCTTCGTTTAAATGCATTATTGTCCGCCCCTTAAGTTCGGGCGGAAGTTTGTCTCGCAGGATCGAAAAAAGCTGCAGATGAATATCCAGGGCTCCCTCTAGTTTATGGTCTATCTGAACCAGATTTGCCAATATTGTGTTTGAAATCCCGGTTTAATTATTATTGTATCCTTAACTGAAATTTTACTATTAGCCTCTTTTGATCAGGAACGAACTTTTTTACCTTCCGGATCATACATCGGTTTAAGAGAAGCTTTGGCTTGATAACGTACTTCCGCAATATCGATTTCGTATTTTCCGCTGTTGATAAAATCAGGGGTAACACCTTCGTCATTTTCGACAAAGCCCAAACCCACTGCTCCCCCGAGAGTGAATCCATACGCACCGGTTTGCAGGTATCCCACATTCACGCCATCCCTGTAGATCAATTCATTTCCATACAGTAACGGTTCTGGGTCATCCAATAGGAACTGCACCATCCGGTATTTCAGGGGTCCGTTTTCCTTGTGGCGCAGCAGCGCTTCTCTTCCAATAAAACCACCTGGTTTGTCAAACTTTACAGTGAATCCAAGTCCGGCTTCGAGGGGAGTATCCTGATTGTTCATATCGTAACCGTATTCCCGGTAAGCTTTCTCAATCCGGCAGGAATTTAACGCCTGGAATCCTGCATGCTTTAATCCCAGGTCTTGACCTGCATCAACCAATGCATCATAAACATGGGCAGAAAATTCCGCTGGGATATAGAGTTCAAAACCTAATTCGCCTTCAAATGTTACCCGCATGGCAATTGCGTTGGCGTAATTGAGATCGATCTCCTGGGCAGTCATATAAGGAAAAGCAACCTTCGAAATATCCGCCGTAGTTATCTGCTGGATTAATTCCCGAGATTTTGGTCCCTGGATATTCAATAGGGTGTAGGCTGAAGTCATATCAGTTACAAAAGCATGTGAAGTGGAAGGGATATGTTTTTTCAACCACAAAAGATCACGCGTATAAAAATCGCCTGCGCTGATAATGAGATATTTTTCTTCTGCCAGACGGGTGACAGTTAAATCAGCCTCCATCCCTCCGCGTTCATTTAACCATTGAGTGTATACAACTTTCCCGACGGGAACAGCAACGTCATTGGCACAAATATTATTTAATACTTTCTCTGCATCCTTCCCCTGCACAAAGATTTTCGACATCGAGGTGAGATCCATCAAGATGACATCTTCCCGGCAAGCTTTATGTTCAGCAGCAAGGTATTCAAACCAATTCTGGCGACCCCAGGAGTAAGTCTCAATTTTTGCTTCAACTCCTGTGGGAGCGTACCAATCGGGAATTTCCCAGCCCATTCCTTCCGTGAAGTATGCCCCGGCTTTCTCCAGGCGCTCATGGATAGCAGTCTTGCGGAGATTGCGAGCGGTTTCGTTGGCAAAATTAGGATAGATCAGTTGATATTGGAGACCCAGGGTTTCCACGGTCCGATCAGTCAAGTACTGTTGATTGCCCTGGAAGGGGAGGCAGCGGGCAATGTCAATATGGGTAGATTCAACCGGGCAATAACCATCGACGATCCATTGAGCCATAATTTTTCCAACCCCACCTCCCTGGAGAATACCTAAGGAGTTTAGCCCGGCTGCAACGAAGAAGTTTTTCAATTCAGGTGCTTCACCTAGAAGCGGTCCACCATCGGGAGTAAAGCTTTCAGGACCGCAGAAAAACTTATGGATCCCAGCATCCTTAAGGATAGGTACACGCTCCATTGCTATTTCAACATAGGGCATCATGCGGTCCCAATCCGGTTTCAATTCTCCGAATGAGAAATTTTTAGGTATGCCATTCACCCCCCAGGGAGCTGCAATAGGTTCAAAGAATCCAACCAGTAGTCCCCCGACTTCTTCTCTAAAATAGGAATACCGGCCGAAATCTTCGATAATTGGTAAATCCGGGTGAACCCCTTCGATTGGTTCAGTAAGTAAATAATAATGTTCGGCAGCCTGCAAGGGCACATTTACTCCAGCCATCTTTCCAAGTTCCCGTCCCCACATACCGGCGCAGTTAACAACCATCTCCGCTTTAATTTCCCCTTTGGCAGTGACAACCCCGGTCACTTTGCCATCTTTTTGATTAATCCCTGTCACCTCGGTATCTTCGAAAATTTGTACCCCACCCATCCGAGCGCCTTTAGCCAGCGCCATCGTAAAATCAACCGGATTAACTCGTCCATCCTCAGGAGTGTAGAATCCAGCCAAAATATCATCTGTATTAGCCAGCGGCCACATTTTTTTAACTTCTGCAGGTGATATTTCTTGATAGTTTATTCCCAATCTCCGGGCAGCAACTGCCATCCGGCGTCTTTCTTCCAGCCAATCCTCTGTGCAGGCTAATTGTAGATACCCGATGTCTTTGAAACCGGTTGCTTGTCCAGTTTCTTTTTCGATGGATTTAATTAGATCAACAGTGTAAGTTGACAACTCGACACTGAGCTCATCACCGCTGGGGGTAACCACCAGGCCTGCTGCATGCCAGGTAGTTCCCGCAGTTAACTGACTCTTCTCCAGCAGGATTACATCCTGCCAGCCAAGTTTCGTGAGATGATAGGCGATGCTGCAGCCAATGACGCCACCTCCAACTATGACAACCTGTGCTTGAGTGGGGAAAGTTTTAGGATTTGGTGATGATTTCCCTTCTTTGTTCATGGATATCTCCTCTCGGTGATAAAGCCATCAGGTTGGATCTTGAATAGTGTGGTTAATAACCTCCGGTGGCAACCAGGAGGTTATATCTTTTAAATTCAACGGCAGGGGAAAGGTCTTGGTATGGCGAACACCCGGGATCTTGCCTATCGTTTCAATGACGAAGTCATACAACTCATCGATTTCTTTAGCCCTGACAGAGATGATGATATCCGTCTCTCCCGTAGTGAGGGCGATGTAACTGATCTGGGGATAATCACCCAAAAGATCGGACACATTCCTGAGTTGTCCAGGCTCGACTTCTATAAATACATCAGCCAGCACACAATACCCAATACTCTCTGGATTTACGATCGAACGAAAATTGATGATTCCTTTCTCGGTTAAGATTTCTATCCGGTTCGTCACTGTCCGGGCAGATACATCACCAAGTTGGCGCGAAATATCTGCACTTGATAATCGTCCATCACCCATTAACAATTTGATGATTTGCCAATCTAATCCATCTGGTTCATGCATGCTTTCAGCCCTTTATTTTGTGACAAAAACGGGAATGAAGTCTTCTGAGGTCAGGATACTTGATAGTTTCCGAAATGTCAAGAGTTATGAAATAAATATGCTGAAATAGAAACATAAATTCAAAATAACTGTAATTAACGAAGAGTATTGGGTATAATGTGGATAGTAAGTTAAGGAAAGGTTTATCGTTGAAAAGTGACTGGAAAATCATTCCTGCCTGGTAAAAAATGGTTTTGGCTTAATAATAACTGGAAATGGACAGCTATTGTTCGCAAGGAGTAGATGGCATGAATATTGAACACAAGGAAAATATTCTCACCCGTTTATCAGACTCACATACTGAGCTCGAACAGGTTCTGGAGGGATTGGATCTGGAATTGGTTATTCACTCTGATACCGACTGGTGTATCAGGGATATCCTCGGCCACATCGCCACCTGGGACCGGGTATTGATTCATACAATTCAGACCTTTCTGGAAGGTTCTGAGTACGTCATACCCGGTATGGTCGGCGATGAAACAGACTATAACGCCCAAAAGGTAGTAGAGCAGAGAAAGCTATCGAGCTCAGAGATACTCACAGAATGGAACCAGGCCCGGGAAGATTTTTTAACGATTGTCAAGCAAATTCCAGCTGAGAAGTTTTTTGATGAGTTAGCCTTTCCCTGGGGAGATGAACGCGGCAGTTTATCGCTGATGATCGAGTATATGATTGAGCATAACGGAGAGCATCAGGCAGAGATCCTGCAGGTCGTTCATGGAACCGCTGGTTGATCATATCATTACAGCCGACTAATTAACAGCGATTGGAGGGATTCTCAGATATCCAGGAAGGAAATGAATTTGGTGAATATCGAACCCATAAAGAATAAACTGGAATTTAATGTCCTGACATCCGGACAAGTAAGAGAGATTCGGTCTGCGACATTAACTATTCTGGAAAATGTTGGTGTGCACTTCCCGTCTGAACGCGCGTTAAAGGTTTTCTCCGAACACGGGGCTGAAGTGGATCCGGATACTCAAATTGTTCGTTTTCCAGCAGACCTGGTCTTTGAGGCAATGAGCCACGCTCCGAGAGTGTACACCCTCAGCGGGAGAGCAGCCGGAACTGATCTGCTACTAGATGGTTCGGCAAGTTATTTTTCGACTGATGGAAGCGGCACCGAGACTATCGATATTACTACCGGTGTGCAGCGCCAGTCCACCAAAGCTGATGTGGCTATGATGGCCAAGGTGTCTGATTACCTCTCATCAATTTCATTTTATTGGCCGATTGTAAGCGCCCAAGATTATGGATCGCTCTCTCCCTTACATGAGCTGGATGCCAGTTTTAATAATACTTCAAAGCATATCCAGAGTGTAACAATCATCGGTGAGGATTTAGCTCGGTATGCGTTACAAATGGCAGAGGTAATTGCAGGTAGTAAGAAAACATTAAGGACAAGACCACCCCTCTCGAGCCTGATATGCACGATAGCTCCCCTCGGACAAGACAAAGAAGGAATTGAAGGTGCAATGTTGTATGCGGAAGCAGGGGTTCCTGTGGGATTTATGGCGATGCCAAATATTGGCTCAACTTCACCAGCGACGATGGCCGGGGCTTTAGCCATTGGAAATAGTGAGGTTGTCAGTGCTATGGTACTAATGCAATTAGTGGCACCAGGCGCGCCGGTCTACCACTCAGTGTTGGCTTCAGTCATGGATCCCCGGTCCGGGAATTACATCACCGGGATATCAGAGAAATATCTATGCAATGCAGCCGCAGTTCAATTGGCCCATGACTGGAACGTTCCTTCCCTGGGGGGGGCGTTCAGTGTTGATTGCCCCACACCAGATTCCTGGCAGCTCGGCCGGGATAGTGTGTATACATCCTTGTTCACGCCTCTGGTCGGAGCGGACATGGTTGAAGGTCTCGGGCTGCTGCGGGCAGCGACCATATTGATACCTGAGCAAATAATCTATGATGATGAAATTTATCATACCCATCGGGCTTTAGCCAAAGGAATTGACACCAACCCTGATGACCTGGCTCTTGATGTTATTAAAACTGTTGGTCCTGGAGGGCATTTCATGGGGCAAAAACATACCAGGAGGAGAATTCGAGAGATCTGGTTACCAGAATTAACTCATCCGGCGCCAATGATGGCTGAACAAGCCCCGGAGGACGTTCGCATCCGGGCCAGGCAAATTCTGAAAAATATTTTGGATGAACATCAGCCTGAACCGCTCTCAAAAGAGGTCCAGGAAGAATTGAAGCTCATTCTGAAAGCAGCTAAGAATGAGAATCCCGGGATGGAGTGAAATCCTTGAATCCCTTTTTTCCTTTTGATGGACCGGGTTTCTTTTATTAATTTCAAGGAAGTATTTACCAAGGATAAAATTGGAGAAAATTATATGGTTGAGAAACTCCACGATTTGGGTACAGTCAAATTGGTCCAGCTGCAACCGTCCGGACTGATAATTGATACACCATCTGGTTATTTTTATGATCCTTCCCGGCGGGTAGAGGTGGATCATCTGCTTATCACTCCCAAGGGGATTGAAGCAACTACACCTGCTGGAGAGCATGTGCTGGACATCCATCATCTGGATCACCCTGACAAAGAATATAATGACGATGACCTTGTTTGCATCGGTTTTACTTCCCACTACGAAGCCATGCGGAACCGATTTGGAGATCATATGGTGGATGGTATCGCCGGTGAGAATATCATTATTGATTTTGAAAAGGAAGTCTGGGTGGATGATATTGGGACCCAGATTGCTATCGAGAATTCCGAAACAGGCCAATTGACCCGATTAGATCTGCAGATGTTTGCCGCACCTTGTGATGAATTCAGTCATTTTGCTGCCCAGAGTCAGGGTGAAAGACTGCCAGCGGCAGAACTTAAGGATGTGCTGCAGTTTCTTAATCATGGTCGCCGTGGTTTTTTATTGTTGTTGGGTAAAGGTCAGCAAGACGCGGTAATCCGCATTGGCGACAAAGTATTTCGAGTTAATCTGGAATAAAACAAGGAAATCCAAATTAGGGGAAAGAATTGGTTTTCTATTACGCTGGTTGCTGGTTCGAGTCCATTACCGTCCACACATAGAGCGAAACCGCTATTCTGCTGGATAGCGGTTTCTAATATATAATACCGAAAAGCAGATCTCAGTTTTAAATACACGCTATCGATTGGTGAATTGGCGCCATTTACATTGTTTGCAGGTAATTTGGTAATGAGTAATGGAATAATACTATGATAAGGTAGAAAATAATATCCTGGCATTACCCTATCTCAACCATTATGATAACCAGGAGTCGCGGTATCTACTCGCGGAAATCCAATTATCAGAGGCGAAGATCTGAAGAGTTAGCTCCAGAAGTAAGGTATTCCAATCTATCAGTTTCAGAACGCATCGGAGGTAGTAAATGAAAAATATACTTTTCCTTTTCACTGCAACACTTGCTTTGCTATCATCATGTGCTATCCAACCCGCAAACCAGCCCGCGACACCTCTCCTGACGATAGAAACATCAACACCTCATGCGAAGACTGATACAGCTACATCACCCACATCGACAATTATATCGATCCCCTCTAGCAGCCCTGTACTGACCGCGACCGCATTTCCGTTTCTTGATACAGGTTTCATTGTTTTCTTCTCTGATCAAGGAATACGCTACAACAGGGAGGCGCATATACTGAGCGCGGATGGCTCAGAACCGATCCGCTGGTTAAGTCATTTAGAAAAATTCGGAGATCTCACTTTGTCGCCAAATGGCGTTCGTCTCGCATTCGTCGCTGACTGGGATGGCGATAACGAAATATATGTCATGTACGAAGACGGATCGGATCTCACACAACTGACCTACAATTCCTCTAACGATACTGGACCCGCCTGGTCTCCTGATGGTACGAAGATCGCCTTTTCTTCCCAACGTGATCATGTGCCAGATCATGAAGGTCCCCCTCAAGAGATCTATGTAATGAATGCTGATGGATCCAACCAAAAACGAATAACAAACAATACTACCAGTGATTATTGCCCTGCTTGGGCTCCTGATGGGAAACGGATTGCCTTCTCATCATTTTACTATTCCTACGATACGGTCAGGATCGAGATCATCAATGAAGACGGAAGCGGACAAACAACTTTTATCGATACACCCCTAGACGACTTCTGTCCGGTCTGGTCACCAGATGGAAACCAGATCCTTTTTCAATCCCAGGGCATCTCCTCCACCTCTAATGTAAATGCTGACATCATGGTGGGGAACTCAGATGGAAGCGACCTGGTGAGTCTGACGAACAATGAGGGGATAAATGAAAACCCAAGCTGGTCGCCAGATGGGAACTGGATCATATTTGTATCAAACCGGGTAGGTAATCGCGACATCTTTATTATGAACACTCGGGGATCTGAGCAGGCCAACTTAACTAATTCTCCATTATCAGATGAATTTAATCCAGTCTGGATACTATCTTCTAAAGTAAACGAAGAGGGAATAACACAAGTCGAAACTAATGGGACCAAAACTCCAGTTTCTACTTATGTTCCCCTGGCAACCGCGACCCTTTCAAATACTTCTTGCACAAACGAGGTTGAATTCGTCGAAGATATAACCATCCCGGATAGTACAGAGGTGGGGACAGGGAAATCCTTCACAAAGATCTGGCGTTTCCGGAATATTGGCACGTGCACCTGGACTTCAAATTACGCAATCGTTTTTGACAGCGGTGATCAGATGAACGCGCCCAATTTTTATCCTCTTACAATTGGAACGGTTCCTCCTGGCTCTATGGTAGATGTTTCCCTGCCCTTACAAGCACCGGAAACGGCAGGAGTATATAGGGCTATCTTCCAATTGCAAAGTGATGGTGGGGAGATATTTACACAAAGTGGATTTTGGGTTGAGATCGAGGTGGTAGAACTTGGATGAATCATCCTAAGTTCGATCCATCCCTTTATTTGTTGGTTGGAATGTCTCCGAACAGATTAATATTTGGTGAAGAGAGCAAAGAGAATATCAAGCCCCAATTATTTCTGCAGAGAATAAAATAAAGTTATTCTGATCCTGAAAGGTCATTATGACAAAAGTCCAGTTCTAGAAGCCAATTCTCACTATTGAGAAATCATCGTTTAGTAGGAAAAGATATTGGCAAGCAATGCAAGATAGATCATCTCCTTCAGGATGATAAAAATCTTACTCTTACTAGATTGCCTAAGTCCAATTTGAGTGATAAATCCTCAATTATCTAGTAAGATCGATGAAAATATCCTTAAACCGCGGTTCGAGATCTGTCCACTAACGTCCACACGCAAGGTGGAACCATACGTCAAGTTGAAAGAACAGTTTCTGTTATCTAGTTTTTTTGATGGATTGCAATTTACGACGGCGTGCATTTAGCTAATATTACACTTGGATGTAATCAACTGCACATCGAAAGGAGAAATTTTGTACTCTAAAACCCCAGATATCCTTCCTTTCCCATCACACTTTCAGAGCGAGGCGCTGACACAGGCTGAGCTTGAGGTTTTAAAAGAAAAGACTTTGTACATCTTGGATGAAATTGGCGTTCATTTCCCCTCCACCAAAGCGTTGAAAATCTTCTCCGACCATGGAGCGCAGGTGGACTTGGAGGCTGAAATTGTCCGTATCCCACCTGACCTGGTAATAAAGGCTATGTCAACCGCCCCACGGGTCTTTGTTCTGGGGGGACGGGAGGAGCGTTTTGACCTGCTTCTGGACGGAAGCTGCTCCTACCTGTCAACCGATGGCACAGGGGTACACGTGATTGACCCGGAGACGCGGGAGAAACGCTCTTCCTGCAAAGAGGATGTAGCCATGATGGCACGGGTGTGTGACGCGTTGCCCCTGGTAAGTTTTTACTGGCCGATGGTAAGCGCAAAGGATTATGGACAGACTGCTTCCTTGCATCAGTGTCATGCTGGCTTGACAAACACATTAAAGCATGTCCGCGGCGGGACAACGATGCATCCGCGATTGGCGCGGTACGTTGTAGATATGGCAACCGTTGTGGCCGGAAGTGCTGAGGTACGCGTTCACAGACCACCAATTTGCGCCAACATATGCACTATAACCCCCTTGAGCCACGACAAGCATGGGATAGAGAGCGCGCTGGTTTATGCTGAGGCGGGGATTCCGATTAGTTTCATGGCTATGCCCACAATGGGATCCACTGCACCGGCAACACCTTTAGGGGCGCTGGTCTTGGGTGATGCTGAGGTGATTAGTGCTATGACGCTTATACAACTGGCCTTTCCAGGAACTCCTGTTTTCCACGCTGTTTTCACCTCCCTAATGGATCCGCGCACAGGTGGTTATATCAGCGAAGTGCCAACATCCTCATATATGATGGCAAAACAGCTTGCTCATGCCTGGAATGTGCCATGTCTGGGGGGAGCCAGGGTGAGTGGCGATTCACCAGAGATTGGTTGGCAATCGGGCTATGAGGTTGGACTTGGTGCAGCAATGACTGCGATGGCGGGAGGTGATATTTGCGGTTTGATGGGTTTGGTTGGCAGCGCAACGACTCTCTATCCCGAAGAGATGATCCTCGATCACGATGCTTATTATCACGTATATGAAATGTTGAGTAGTAATAGATTAGACCAGATAGACTCTGCTCTCGATGTAATAAAAGTTGTAGGGCAGCGCGGCCACTTCTTAGCCCAGAAGCATACTCGAGACCACATTCGCGATTTCCGTCTATCCCCGCTGCTCAGACAAAAAGGGGATACTGGTAAGCCGCGTGACCCTCGTGAGATAGCCATAGAGAAATTCAAACAAATTTGGAATATGGCCCGGCCACCATTACTTTTTCTTGCCACTCC
>SDBU01007794.1_pt1 | contig 12285 bp, 15 predicted proteins | sample 2277071 | NCBI WGS metagenome assembly SDBU01 (sample SAMN10397929, study PRJNA504765) | marine sediment metagenome | isolation source: marine sediment core GS08_GC12, 126 cmbsf | place: Arctic Ocean: Gakkel Ridge, Loki's castle | collected 2008
GCTAGGTTCCGCGCCACGATATACCCAGCCCTCTACTGCCTTGAGTGGAACACCCAGAGCTTTGGCAAACAGCTTCACACTATCACGGAACTCGCTTTCAGCCAGCCATTCCTGCAGCACAGGGGTGGTTTTTAATGGCCGTGTCTCTTTGGAAACAGGCGGTATGGCGGGTAGATTCAATAGTGGTGTTTGGGGAAACTCTTGATAAGAGCGTGTCGGAGTAGGTCCAGCCTGGTCCTGGTATTTGCTACCTAGCCCTGGGCTTCCGTAGGGGCGCTCACATCGAGTTGTGAGGCGATGGAAAGAAATCTGACTTATCTTCATGCCAGGGTAAAGGAGGATGGGGAGCGAACAGACATTATATAGCTCCAACGTTAGGTGTCCCCGCCACCCTGGATCTACGTATCCAGCCGTGGAGTGGATTAGCAGCCCTACACGGCCCAAAGAGCTTTTCCCCTCAAGCCTGGCCATAAGATCATCAGGAATCTCGATGTACTCTGCGATACTTGCAAGGACAAATTGCCCTGGCTGGAGAGAAAAATGATGACCTTCCTCGATCATCACAGCTTCAGTGAGTCCATCAAGTGGCTGGTGCACATCGATCCAATGCGGAGGCTGCCAGGGGCGAAAAACCAGCATTTGTGTGCCCAAATGAACATCGACGCTAGCAGGCTGGATGCATGACTCATCCAGAGGTTTGATAATTATGTCACCTGCTTTGATTGCTTCCTTAATTGACCGGTCACTTAATATCATGATCTCTCCCTCGGCCGAAAACCGCTATGAACAATGCTACTATAGCGACTAATGTTGCCAGCATACTTAACCATAGGGGTACATTAGGAACTGCAGTAGCGATGCGATCTGTCAAGGTGTTTAGTCCTGTTGAAAGCGCAAGCAACGTTAGCACGACCACGAGAAGACCAATAACAATAGTCGGAACAGTAGTTGTGAGGAATCCTACCACAATATCTCTGCGCGTTACATTCACCATACGCACCACATCATTGAATTTTCCATTTAACCTAAAGAATAAGTCATACAAAGCCATTTGCCCCCTTGAGAAAGCCCTATCGTAGCTTCTACGTTCTTCTGCAGTAGCGTCTAAAGATAACGTGACCACAGGGCGGGATGTAGGGGGTATACTGATTCCTCGGCTGTATTGCTTTTCCGTGTCTGAATCGAGTACCATTATGGCAATCATACAAATAGGCTGTCCTTTCCTTAACGTCTCAGAGGAATGTCCGTTATTAGCAAATGAGAGGAGTAGCCTACCATGATACCCCGGATCGATCTTGCTGCCGAAACTAGTGAAGCCCCTTTGAGTAAGTGTCACCTTAGCAAATATCATTCCGAAGTCGGTACTCTTAAGGTTGACGGCTTCTTCTGTCTGAATGTTGACGAAATCGCCTGGTCTTACCTCCATTTCTTCTCCAGAATCGAATGATATCTCTTCGCCCGAAGTCAGGTTTAGTCCAATACCTCCGATGGTCAGATCGACGCCAGCTGGCTGTAGGTTCTGCTTACTTAGCGGAGAGATGCATTGAGTCCATTTTGTTGGATCCTTGATATAATCGGCATAGGTTAGAAGGCGCATGGTCCATCCCTCCTAATTACTTTGCCCCTGGCCAGTTCCTCTTTGATGGTGTGGTCGCTCAGAACCATTGGACCTCCCTGGCGCTACAATCCAGGCCGTTGGCTGCCCCTATCATGCCAGGTTAATGATAACACAAGCTGGGGTGGCCCAGCAGGGTGAGCCACCCCAGTATTCTAGCAGCAGGGCTCCCTGTGCTACATGATGTCGAAGACGGCCTGGACGGTAAGCTGGATCTCTAGCTCCCCGCCGCTGATAGGGGTCGGCGCCGCAGGAGCGGGGATAACCTCCATGGCCCTGGCGGCAAAGTCTTTCACTATAGGAGTCCCGCCACCGCTCTCGGCGATGTAGACCAGCCTGCCCAGGGTCACTCCGGTCAGGTCGGCGAACTGCTGGGCCTTTGCCATGGCGTCCTTAACCGCCAGCTCCCTGGCCTGTATCATCAGAGGGGTGGTGTCCTCCACCGTAAAGCTGATGCCGTTGATGCGGGTCAGGTCTCCACCGGCTGTGGCCACGTCATCTATGACGGTGCCTATAGAGGTGAGGTCCCTGATCTTTGCCGCAACGTTGTTGCTCACCGTGTAGCCTACCAGCACCTGCCTTCTGGTTCGAATTCCGCCCTCAGAGACCTCGGTATACTCGTACTGGGGCCTGATGTTGAAGTACTGGGTCTGAATGTCCTTTTCGGCGACGCCGTGGGCCTTCAGGGCGTCGATGATGGCGTTCATGGCAGAGGCCGCCTTGGCATTGGCCTCCGCTACAGTCTTGGCCCTGGACTCTATCCCCAGGTTCAACAGCGCCAGGTCGGGCTCTACCATCACCTTGCCCAGGCCGGTCACCCAGATACCCCTCTGAGAAGACCCCGTCTGAGACGCCACGAAGCCGGGATACTGGCTGAGTACGGAGATAGGCTCGGAGAATTTGGACGGTGCTGGGGCGCCCTCAGGAATGCCTGTGCTACCTGACGGCACACTGCCCCCCGGGGGACTCGAGGTAGCTGTAGATGTCCCTGTACATGCGATTCCCAGGGCCAAGAGTGCGCCCATTCCAACAATAGCTGCCAACCACTTTATCCTTTTCATTGGTTCCTCCTCTTTTTTGTTTTTCCGGGCTATCCTATCCAACCGCCAACCTGGTAGAAGCTCCTACGCTGTTTCCCCTTCATCTATAGAGACGTAGCCCGGGCCAAAAAAGTTCCACGGACACCCCCAGCCATTAAAGTAGAGGCCTGCGGCGCATGCGCAGGGTCATCCAGACCCAGGCCCCTGCCAGGAGCACCGCCCCTCCTCCCAAGGCCACCTCCAGTTGCCACAAAGGTAAGGAGAGCCCCCCTGCCTCTTCCAGGGCCTCCCACGCTGCTGGCGTACCCACCGCTCCCGGTTCTTGCATCTCCTTCTCGGTCGTTAGGCTCTTTGGTTCGCGCTCCTGGAGCTGATCTTGAGGAGTTCTTAACTCTGGCCCCTCTTCAGGTGCAGGAGCTCCAGCCACGGCAGTTGGCGCGGGCGCCGGCGATGCCAGAGGTGCTGCCTCGAATTGATCAGGCACCATCATATCCCGGGGCGCTGCCTCCCGGGATACCCCACCCCCTTGAGAGAGAAGTCCTGTGAGGTCTCCCGCTAGCAAAGCGACCAGAAGCAGGGCGGCGACGGAGGTAGCCGCCCGCATGGCCAGGACATAACCAGGGTTCCTGAGTGGTGGGGAAGGCTCCTCTCGAAGAGCGAAGAACCTGGACGGCGCCGGCGAGGGGACCTTCCTGAGCAGGCTCACTGTAGCTCTCAGGCTCTCCAACTCCCATTGGCACTCTTCACAGGTGGAGAGATGCTCCTCTAGACGCCTGGCCTCTTTCTCCGTTACCTCACCGTCCAGATAGGAGGAGAGTAGCAGGCGAAGCCTCCTATGTCTTCTTGGTCCGAAAAACCGCGCTAACATCTCTATCCTCTCACTTAGAAAGACGGAATTCATCGGGCAAAAGTTCCCGTCTCTGCAGCAGGTAGTCTCGAAGGCGGAACCGTCCCCGACTTATCCGGGACTTCAACGTACCCAGGGAGGCTCGAGCAGCCTCTGCGGCCTCCTCATAGCTCAGGCCCTGAAGGTCCACCAACGTTACCGCCAGGCGCTGGTCCTCGGGAAGAGAAGCCAGGGCTCGCTGTATCTCCGATCTCAGCTCCCTTCGCATGGCATACTCCTCGGGAGATTCCTCCCTGGAGGGCACATCGAAGCCCGGGTCTAACATAGAGGCGTCCAGGGAGAGTTCTGGACGACGCTTAGAGGAGCGCATGGCATCGAGACAGGCGTTTCTGGCTATGCGAAGGAGCCAGGCGCGGAGGTTGCCTCCGCGGAACCGCCTTATGTTGCGATAGGCGGAAGTGAGGCTATCTTGAGTAACGTCCTCTGCCGAGGCCCTATTACCCAGCATGTGAAAGGCCAGGCCATAGACCTGGCCTTGATACCGCTCTACCAGGCGGTTAAAGGCATCCAGATCGCCCTCCTGGCTGCGCTTGACTAGACGCTGGTCATCTTCCTGCATGCTCGCCTCGTCAAAGAGGACGCCTTTTTGCCATTAGGGCTCGCCTCTAGTTCCCAGTCACACCATTATTGCGCAACATGGCCCTTTTGCGGCAAGCTCGCTGCCGGTCTCACTCGACCAGCTTTTGGCCGTTCAACAATGGGAGTCGTATCAGAGCCTTCTTAGGGAGGCGATCGGGTACCGCAGGCTATCGATTATAATTAGCACTAGTATAACCAGTTTCGAGAGATTCATCGGATGAAAGAATAGCGCAGATATAGTGACCTGCTGCAGCCCTGGCGCTATAATACTGATGGTGTAACCTACCCTCAAACGAAGGGTGTAAGCTAAAACCGTAGAATCCAGTATGAAAGCCTTCACACGAGAGCTCATAGAGACCTTAATACTTGCCCTGCTCATGTTTTTGGGCCTGCAGTTCAGCTTGCAGAACTTCCGGGTTGAGGGCTCTAGCATGGTGCCGACTCTGGAAGGAGGGCAGTACGTCCTGGTAAACAAGCTGGTCTACTTTCATTTTGGGTCAAGAAATGTGAACAGGGTGATTCCCTTCGTCAAGGTGACTGAAGGCGGAACCGCCTACCCATTCCATCCGCCAAACCAGGGAGATGTAATCGTCTTTCGCGCTCCTCAAGATGTCAGTAGGGACTTTGTGAAGAGGGTGATAGGGACACCCGGCGATACGGTAGAGATAATAGACGGGGACGTGTTCGTCAATGGGGAGGCCCTGGACGAGCCATATGTGACTAACAAAGACAGCTTCACTATGGCCCCGCGCAAGGTGCCCGAGGGGGCCTTTTTTGTCCTGGGGGACAACCGCCGGGCCAGCGATGACTCACGGAAATGGGGCTTCGTGCCCCAGGAGAACATCATAGGTATGGCCTGGGTGACCTACTGGCCTCTCACCCAATGGCAGGTCTTCCAGAGCTTCCAGTGGTTGTACCCTTAAGAGAACCAAGCCCGCTCTGGACAACTCTTATCTTGAGAAGATCGGCCCGTAGCCGTACAATTGCACAGCATGTGAATCTCTTCGAGGGCCGTTAGCTCAGGCTGGTCAGAGCACCGGACTTTTAATCCGGGTGTCCAGGGTTCGAATCCCTGACGGCCCACCAAAACTAGATACAAATAGGTCCCTGAAAACAGGGACCTATTTCGTTATTGTCAAGTCTTGCCACTATCTTGCCACTAAGTCGTTTTTTCTCAGCCTCTCATCATGTCGGCGTAGGCTTGCGCAGCCTCTTTCTGTAGGCCCTCTGTTACATGGCCATAGACCTGCATGGTGAAGGCAGCAGACGCATGGCCTAGACGCTCCTGGATTACCCGGACATGGACGTTGGCCCTTATCAAGCCGGCGGCGTGGGCATGTCGTAAGTCGTGCAGTCGGATGTGGGGAGATCCGGTTTGCCTTACCAGCTTTTCAAAGTTCCGAGTCACTACAGATGGATCCTGAACATTCCCAAGAGAATTAGGGAAGACGTATCCTCTGTCCTGATAAGCGCCCTCTAGTTCTATCTCGTGAAGCAGTTGCTTACCTCGGTGCTCTCTTAACAGGGCTATGGTGCCTGGGTCCAGGGCTATACCGCGTCTCCCGGCGGCGGACTTTGGAGGCTGAATTAGAATCCCCCGACGGCCTATCCTCTGGGCGCTCTCTACGATGGAGACCACGCCTCTTTCAATGTCAACGTTCTCCCATTTCAAGGCAACGGCTTCACCGCGACGAACGCCAGTGAACGCCATGAAATGGAACATCATCCCGTAGAGAGTCTGCCACGATGCCTCTAGCATACGCTTGACGGCCTCGGAATCAGGTAGTTTGACCTCATATCGGCCAGGGGTAGGGGCATCCATCATCTTACAAGGGTTGTAGTGGAGCACTCCCTTTCGCATGGCATCGGTGAAGGCCTTGGAAAGGGCTACATGGACATGGTGAACGGTATTCCTGGACAGGCCTTTGGTTATCAGCGCGGCCTCCATAGTTTCGATGTCCGAAGGAGCCACTTTGTTCAAGGGGAGTCTACCTAGTGCGGGTATGATGTGCAGCTTAACGATGGTTGAATAGGCATCCAGGGTTCGGGGAGCATTGCGGACCGCAACAACGTCTCGAAGCCAGGCGCTAAGGTAGTCACCAAGGCTCAACTTGGTGCGCTGGAGCGGTAAACCTGAGTCTAGCTGGCCAAGAAGCTCTGTGAGACGGCGTGCTGCGTCTCCGCGCTTGCCGTGGACGGTCTCAAACAAAGTTTTTGCCCCGGGCAGGGTTATCTTGATTTGCCATTGGTCACGGCCACGATACCGGATGTTGCCTCTGTTTCGTCTTTTCATGCTAGCTGCCCTCCTCGGCGTGTTGTTCCAATGTCTACAATGATGCTCCATGAGCCCTTACTGCGTTGCCATATTGAGCCTTTCATGTTCTGTCTCCCGCATCAGTGGTTTAAGGTGCCCATAGATAAGGTTTTCCAAGAGTAGTAACTTCCCAAAGGCTGTAATCCTGTGGCCTTTCTGGCCGGGCAACCGGCACTGTTCTTCAAAGACAATACTCCACGGGTCCTTTACGCCTTCGAACAGGCGTATTATTCTTTCTAGCCACGCCTTATCCTCCGCCGAAAGACCCTGATGCCTCTCGGCAATAGCGATAGTGACCCGAGGGGGTATAGGTTGCACAAGACCCACCTCAGCAGCTCCCAGATATGTTTTAAGTGCGCCTTTACTAGAATACGGACGGTATGCGAGGACATCATCCAGCGGGTGCATAGGTACGCTCACCCCAGGAACAAAATCATGTATGCGCTCTATTACGGCATATATATGGGCAAACGTCAGAACATCCCCGGCCTTCATACCAGTATCCGCGCAATGTACCCGCCAGCACCAGTAGCCCAGGCGGTTAGTAAATACGTTGTCCCTTAGCACCTGGATAACCTGCTGGTTCGACAATGTTTCAGGTATATTCACGTGTACCACGGCCGTCTCTTGAACGTATTTACACTCCTGTACAAATTTGGCAGCCTCAAAAGGTATTCGGGCTTTCTCTAACTGGCTAAACGTGAAAGGCATATCCCGCTCGCGTATTTCTACGCCCTTGCTTTCCCATTCTCGGATGATGTTCTGTACCGAACCGCGCCCTGGGAGTGGGTCAATCTTATTCTCTTGCAGCCAGTCAATAATTTTGTCTATCGATGGCGGGTTTTGGGGGTTCGAGGCCCTTTTTTGTACAACGAGTGTACGGATGTAAGGATTTAGCCTTGGTCTGCCTTTTTTGTTAGCTAGCATTTGTTGTACCTCTACCAGTCTTGACACTGTACATACCCCCATAGTGTAGGATATAGACAGGTTGTAGGATATAGACAGGCTTAGCGTACAACAGTGCACGGCACAAGTCAAGACATTGGAGGATGAAATGCTGGGGGAACTTTTAGAAAGAGGAGTCGGGCTTAAAGCACTCTCGGTAGACCAGTTTGCCCGGGCCGTTGGGATAGGCAGGTCTCTCGCTTGGGAGGCCGTTTGGAGCGGGAAGGTTCGCTCTTGCCGTCTCGGCAAGCGAGTGCTCATTCCCGTCTCGGCTATCCAAGACTTCTTGGACTCGGCTGAGACGGCTTCAAAAGTGGCGGGCTAAGGAGCATCTTAAGTTCCTGTTGGGTGGTAGTTGGTACCGAGTTATTGACCAGGAGGGAAGATATGGCGGGACGGATTAACATTGAAGATACTCTCCTTCGATGCGTGGAATGTGGCTTGACCTTCGTCTTCTCAACTGGCGAACGAGCCTTCTTTATCTCCAAGTCACTCTCCATTCCCAAGCGTTGTCCAGATTGCAGGCGTAGGCGTAGGGCGACTCTAGTTCCTGACCGGGAGGCCTTCCATGACAACGGGCGTTGATGGCTTCCTGAGTCTCTTACAAGGTGTAAAGTGCTCCCGTAACGGCGAATGGCAGGCTCTATGTCCTGCCCATGCCGACAGGAATCCATCGCTCAGCGTGAAGGCGTCGGACGGAAAGGTGCTAGTCCACTGCCATGCGGGGTGTCAGACCGAAGATGTAGTAGCTGCCCTAGGCCTCTCGATGGCTGATTTGAGCTTAGGGAACCGCAAGCTTACCAATGGGGCTAAATCCCCTGAACGCCGCCAAATAGTCGCCACCTACGATTACGGCGATTATGAAGTGGTCCGCTTTGAACCCAAGGGTTTCGCACAACGGCGGCGAAACCCTGACGGAACGTACACCTGGGGCCTGGGCAACGTCCAGCCTCACCTCTACCGGCGGCAAGAACTTCTAGCCGCCGACCCAGCGGACCCCATCTACGTTGTCGAGGGCGAGAAGGCCGCGGAACGGCTACGCCAGGAAGACGTGGCAGCTACATGCTCCCCTATGGGGGCTGGCAAGTGGCGAGATACCTACTCAAAAGACCTAGGCGGGCGCTCAGTCGTAATTCTGCCAGATAACGATACGGCGGGCCGCCAGCATGCCGAGCGAGTAGCAAGGTCGCTGTCGAAGGTTGCGGCGGCAATCCGGGTCGTGGAACTACCGGACTTGCCAAAGCGAGGCGACATATACGACTGGCTAGAGGCAGGCCACGACCTTACGGACCTGGAAGCCGTAGTCGCGGAGACGCAGTTGTGGGAGCCGTCGACTGACCCCCATTCTGCAGATAGTATGCCCAAGGAGTGGCATTTCACCGACCTAGGGAATGCCAAGCGCCTCATCGCAAAGCACGGACACAAGGTGCGCTATTGCTACCCCTGGGCGACATGGTTTGTCTGGAATGACGTCAGATGGCAAGCAGACAAGGGCGATGAGGTAGAACTGCTAGCCAAGGACACTGTGTTAGGAATGTATACAGAAGCTGCCCAACTTGCACAACACGTATCTGAGGATTCAAAACGAAAGGCCAACGCGTTGTGGGACTGGGCTCGGAAGTCGGAATCGGCGGGACGTATCGGAGCAATGATATCACTAGCCCAGTCTGAACAAGGGATCCCTGTGCAACCCGAGGACATGGACTCTAACCCTTGGCTACTTAATTGTCTGAACGGCGTCATAGAGTTACAGACTGGCAAAGTACGCCCACATAATAAAGCTGACTTCATCACAAAACTAGCGCCAGTTGACTATGACCCTCAAGCACAACACCCACTTTGGACTCAGTTCTTAGAAGAGGCCCTACCGGATGTTAAGACACGAGAGTATGTTCAACGCTGCGCCGGCTATAGCTGTACTGGTAGTAGCTCGGAGGACGTGCTGCTACTCTGCCATGGCGAGGGGGGCACCGGTAAGTCAACCTTCCGGGAGGCGCTGATGGCAACACTGGGCGACTACTCGGCGTCGGCTCAGGCAGAGACCTTTACCACAAAACGAAACCCACATGCGGCGTCACCAGACTTGGCCCGGCTCGCGGGTATCCGCCTGGTAGCCGTCAGTGAGGTTGAAACGGGCTCAGAAGTGAAGATACTGAAGCGGGTAACCGGCGGCGATCAAGTTGAGGCACGGGGCATGTATCAAAATACGTTTCAGTTTAGGTCCCAATTTACGCTGTGGCTGATGGCGAACAATAGGCCAAATCTCCCCTACGGAGATAGTGGTATCTGGCGGCGGATGAAAGAGATCCCATTCGTTACCAAGTTCAACCCGCCAGATACTTCAATACGAGTTCGGCTTAGCACTCCTGATTACGCGGGGAAGGCGATCCTAGCATGGTGTGTTGAGGGTTGCGCGGCATGGCGAAGGGACGGCCTTGGGAACCTGCCGCAAGCGGTGAAGGCGGCTACTGCGGCGTGGCAAGAGGAGATGGACCCGTTGGCTGAATTCCTAATGGAGCGCACGGTCGAGGGGGCCACTTTTTTTATTGCGTTTAAGGACTTATTTGGAGCGTACTGTGGTTGGGCAAGAGACAACAATGTGCATCCACCACTGGGACGTAAAAACTTTTCTATTGCCGTTGATGGCCGCTACCAAAGAGCCCCCGGCCACAACGACAGCAGAGGCTTTGTCGGATTAGGGTTGAGTGACGGTGCTCAGATACGTGCGGACACTTCCGAAATGTCCGCCAGCTACGACGATTCCAAAAGTCCCCAGGAAAATCCTTTCACGAGGGGAGTTTCTGAAACTAACTGTCCTCAAGTGTCCTCTCAAAGCTATTTTGTAGCTGACGACGAAGTGTCCGCCAAAGCTAACGAAAATGTCCGCGAACTGTCCGAACTGTCCGCAAAGCGTCAACCACAGCTAGGTGACACCTGGGACGAACCGGAGGAGAGGTCATGACTCAGGCCACTCTTCTCCCCAAAACTGAGCGATTGAGCTTGTATGAACGGGCAAGGGCTAAGGACCGTCTCGTTGCCGAGCTGATAAAAGGCCAAATATGGCTTACTGAGACTTCCGACACGCTCCTGGCCCTACCGGATGCTGGTGTGGGTAGCAAGTTAGAGGCGCAGTTCCTTCACGGCCTGGACGTTTGGGACCACCTCGACTATATGCTGCGCTTCGTCTACGGCTACACGCTTTGCATACATGGCCTGGGCGCGCAATGCCCCAAATACGGCGGTAGTAAGCTGTCGTGGTCAGCCGTGTGTCAGATACGGAATGCAACGTAAATGAACGTATCGGTAGTCTGTATCAGAGGATCCTAATAAATATAGAGGTTACGGATGAGCAGACAGTCTGTATCTAGCCATATTGACTCACGAGTAAAGAGCATCGAGGGCCATTGCCACGCCTACAAGCTGTCTCCGCGAGCTTTGGCCTGGCTCGGAAGGGGGCGGTGAGAATGAAGCCACTGAATAAATTTGCCACCTTTGCCGGACGGCGCTACGAGCGAAAGCGGGGCCTGGAAGGTGTAGAGGTTCTGGCGGCGGTTGGTGCTGCAAAGGTGGCGTTGAATCTAAGTTGGGGTGAGCTAGACAGGATAGTAGGCGTGGCCTCTCCGGTGGTGAGCTATCGTTGGCGTACCGGAGAAAGAGTGCCGAGCGCCGTCTACCTGGCCAGGCTTATGAACGGACTGCTACAGGAGCTTGCAGAGGGCCGGGGCCTGAACCGCAGCGTTTATCTTGATGGTGAAGCTATCGAAGTTCGGAAATCCAAGAAAGCCATGCGGACTGGGATTGACAGCTTGCGGGTGATGAATGCATCGCAGACACGTGCTAGGTTTGAAGAAGCTCGGGCAAGACTAGTCCAAGAATCCAATGAGGAAGGTCCTTAATGCGTCGAGCTGATAAAGGGGCTCCAGTGGTCCTAATAGCCGGGGTGTTTCTATTGGTAATCTTCTTCACTCAGATCCTCTCTTGGTGCGAGGCTTTGCTACCGTGAGCTCGGGAGTCACCGTTTCCCGGGAAACGGTCTGTCCCCCAGGCACAAGATTCTTGGCCACTGGATCTTTTGCACAGATGTTAGAGGGAGTCGCATGATTAGAGTTGGCCTGTACGCCAGGGTCTCCACCAGCGATAAGGAGCAAGACCCTTTGACCCAACTCCTGCCACTCAGGGAGTTTGTCCAGGCCCAGGGCTGGCAGACCTTCAGGGAGTATGTCGATGAGGCGTCGGCGTCAGACCTGCGTCGCCGGGCCCAGTGGCGTCAGCTTCTTGACGACGCAAGCAGGAGACGGTTCGACCTATTGCTGGTGTGGAGGATGGACAGGGCCTTCCGGTCGGTGCTTGATGCCGCGACAACCCTTGAGCACCTAAGGTCCTGGGGCGTGGGCTTGCGGTCTTACTCTGAGCAGTGGATTGATACGACAAGTCCCTTTGGAGAGGCTCTTTACTACATCACCGTGGCCTTTGCGCAGTTGGAGAAGGGGATCCTCCGTGAGAGAGTGAGGGCCGGCATGGAGAGGGCACGAAAAAAGGGGCTGAAACTGGGCCGTCCCAGGGTAGAAGACGCCCGGGGCTTTAAAAGGGCTTTTGCTACACTTTTGCCACGCCTTTTAGAGGGTAATTTATCCGTCCGACAGGCGGCCGCGGCGTTGCATGTGTCGCCCAGGACAGTGCTTCGGCTCAGGGACCAGGCCCGTGGGGTGGTGCAAAATGGGGATGGAGACTTTATAGGTGAGGATGCCTATGTGGACGGGCCGTGACAAAAGGACTACGTTTTGCAGTGGCAAAGGGAAGTAGCATCAGGATGGGCTGTAGTAGCGCAATGAGGACAGAGAGTTGGCGATTCGCACACCGCAGGCGCGATTCTTTTGCCCAGGCC
>SDBU01007795.1_pt1 | contig 12284 bp, 11 predicted proteins | sample 2277071 | NCBI WGS metagenome assembly SDBU01 (sample SAMN10397929, study PRJNA504765) | marine sediment metagenome | isolation source: marine sediment core GS08_GC12, 126 cmbsf | place: Arctic Ocean: Gakkel Ridge, Loki's castle | collected 2008
GTAGTAAGTCCGATGCCGACGTTGCCACCTTTATCAATTACCATTCTATCCTGAAGGCTCTTAGAACTATCTGCCACAGCAAAATATAACTTAGAATTTTCTCCTAAAGTTCCTATTTCACCATATATCCTTGCTAAAGAACCATTGAATAATACATTCGAGTTATAAAATTCAAGCATTGGATGACTGACCATATCCCAACCAGTGTCAACTATCCTCAAACCATCATAATTATTATCCCCTATCTCTCCAGCATCAATATCAAGTATATAATCTGGCGTCGTTGTCCCAATCCCCACTCTGTCATTGGCGGAATCAACGAAAAGGGTATTAGTATCTACAGTAAGGTTTGCCCCGACCACAAAAGAATCTTCAGTTGCTAAGATATTAGCGGCTTGTCGATGCAACTCAACATCGAAACCTAAAAAGGACGCCCCCCACATCAGTTTACCATCTGCATTAAGTTTGAAGTGTGCTGAACTATTGGCGACAGAAGAACCCAACTCTAAAACGCCTAGTCCACCAATTACGCCTTCACGTTGTAATTGAATGTCATGTGTGGCACCGCCTGTACCCCATCTTATTTGACCACTTGCAAAGATAATAAATCTTCTCCAAGTATCACCATCCACAGCACCGCCAAAGATAGACGTACTTGTCGCAGGGGCAGCTATTGTAAAGAACTCAGCCCCACTTACCCTATTAAAACCACTAAAATGACTACCAGAACCCGCTACGCCAAAGGTTTTAGCAGACAGTTTTACTAAATTATGAAAACTCGCTGCTGTACCACAACCTGTCAAATCTATGCCAACATCTGCTGCGGTACTTATTAATTGTTCGCCAGCAGTAATGTCACCATCAACATCCAAGTCGCCAGAGAAGTCTCCATCAACTCCGTAGATAGTTTTCCACCGTTTATCTGATTTACCTAATAACAGGTCATTAGTAACGTCAGGATAAAAAGCATCGTCTGTTGGTCCATAGAATTGCAGACCTCCGTCCAAGCCAAAGTCCAGTCCATAATCTGCAAATTGCTGGTTTCTAATAAGGCCATTAGTTTCTAAGTTCACATTGCCGAAAAGCACATCATCAGTTGCACCAATATATGGTACAAGTTCTGAAGCTCTCCAAGCTGCTTGCACCAACACCCCGCTTGCATTGGCTTCTACAAGTAGCGTATTTCCTCCCCCCAGATCACTTAGTGTTAATCCCGCAAACGTAGGAGATGCATCGGAACTATAATCCTGACTAACTATTGCAGAATCTTCAACAGTTAATGTTTTAGATGCAGCACTAAAATCTAAAGCCCCCGCATTAGTAGTACAGGCCGTCAATAAAGCAGCCGCCGTATAATTAGCTGCTGCAATACTTTGATTAAATGTTACCAATCCAGTTGTAGTAAAACTAAAAGCTCCTCCATCACTATTTACAGCATCATGTTGTAGTGTTTGAGTATCGTGTAAGTGACTTGAAGCAGATGCCCCTATATCAGCCAACACTTCTGCTCCAGTCCTGTATTTTATAACCCCTGTCGAATCTACCAAAAACTTATCAACATCAGTAGCCTCCGCAGCAATAGCTGAAAGTGTTAATCCTGTAAGAGTTGGACTGTCCCCGATTCCAAATCCCAAGGTTGTATTCTGATCCGCAACAGTAGCATCATCAAGGATAGCTCTCCCTGCGGAGGTTAAAACTGACTCTGCCCAAGTAGCCTCCGAATAAAGGTTTGTTTTTATACCTATAAAAAATTCATTAAATTGATTTGTATTAGTGACTAATCCTATGGTTCCATCGCCTGAAATACTTAAACTATTCCAAACCTCCGCAGATGAGGCCATTCCCTGTTCCGTCCAATTTGTTCCAGAATCAAAAGACACATAAAAATAGGAAGAAGTGGATACGGCTATAACTGCCCCGTCATTACTTATATCACATTCTGTCCATTCAATTGAAGCAGCTACGGGTTTTTTAGCTATCCATGTTGCCCCATAATCTGTAGAGATATAACAACTCTCTGTAGCATCCGTTGAATTTTGCCCCACTATTACCATGAATTGACCATCATCGCTTGTGGCCATTTTATTAACTGAGAATGTATCCCCACCTGCTGGAGTTATTGTTGCCCAAGATGTCCCACTATTGGCAGAACGATAAATTGCATCAGCACTGCTTACTACAATAATATAAGAGCCATTACTACTGCAAATTCCTTTTACCCAATCAGTATCTTCAACAGCATCTGGTGTTTTTCTTGTCCAATTAGCTCCTGAATCTGTAGATAAATATACTCCATCTTTCGCGGTCACAACTATAAAAGCCCCGTTGGCTCCCAACTTAACACTTCGGATAATAACGGTATCAAAAGACCAAGTATCCCCTGTTGTAGTTCCATCGGCATTAGTAGAATCTATTCTCCAATATATAGTTTCTCCCCACGGAACATCTGCTGTATCAACAACTTTTGATGTCCCAGCTTGTGCCGATGAAATAAGGGATAAATTACCCACTGGCCCCATATAAACATCAAATGTATCCGCCCCACCGCCGTCGTCCCACGATAAAGTTAAGCCAGAGAAATCTACCCTAGTGGCATCATCTGCTGGAGTAGGATTGGTGGCTTTACTAGGCGGCGATGCTAAACTACCATAAATTTTGAATAAGAAATCTCCCGGCAGACTCGACCATACCCCATCAAATTTTCTTTCTTGATTTCCACCAACGTAACCACCCCCAGAGTCTACAGCCCAGTACGGGTATGTTGTATCGTTAGTTCCACTGCCGCTAAATAGTATGGCATATGTAACACCAGTAGTAAAATTAATTCCACTTACATTTCTTGTTTCCCAGGCCGCTTCTGGTGGGCTGGTAGTGAACAGATTAAAAGAATTGTTCCCACCTGCGGGGTCATTTCCAGTGTCCAACCCACCTTCATCGAACTCTGCTGTTCCAGTCAAACCAGTATAGCCAGTAATTAACGCTATACTCCTATAACCCGCGGAATCAGTCAACTCTAGGGTGTACCCAACCAAGTCACCATCATTGGGGAACGAAGAAGCTAATCCACTTGATGTTATGGAAGTAGCATTAGACGACTGGTACGTATACTGTGTTATCGAGGCCGCAGGAAGACCAGACCCACTAAAACTTATCCCAGTTAAATAAATATCTGGATGACCACTCACATCGGTGGTATAAAAACTGATACTAACATTAGCACTGAACGCACTTTTTCTTCCTAATAAAAGGCTTATACTCGTAAGGTCAAATGAAGCATTAGGAGTAAATGTTTGTGCTGAATAAAGGGTTCCGGGGGCATTAGCCCTCCTCCCTATAAAATCCTGACCTGATGCATATTCTATCTGTAATGCCATTTATACAGTTACCGTAATTTCTGACCAGTTTACACCAAAGTTACCAGTCTTTAAGAAAGCTCCTCTATCTTTACCATCTGTTCCAAGAGTTACTGCATCTCCACCAGATGATTCGCAACTGGTTTGTTCATAGGTATCACTATCTGGATTATACTTATCCCAAGAAGCTCCATCATCTGTAGATACATATAGTCCATCATCCGCAGCGATAATAAGAAATGATCCATCTGTATTTATATCGGAATCGTTCCACGAATTTACAATAGAGTCTATATCGGTTTTTGTCCATACAAAATTAACAATTGTAGTATAAGCACTTGTATAAAGTAGCCTATCTATTGTTGTACCAAGATTATTTATTTGTTTAATATTGTCGGGTAGTTCAGTTAAAAAACTGGAGGAACCACCACCAATTATTACTTGAGTGATTCCTGGTGCTCCGGGTGGTCCGGGAATACCTTGTGGGCCTATTAAACCTTCAAAATTAAAAGTTTGTCCCCCCGCAGGGTTTATTGTTAAATCGTGTAATTGTGTTTCTTGGGCGGATATAATGTCAGATACACCGTATTGAGTATATTGACGACCAGTAGCTCCACCTCCAAGAGGTGTGATAAATCCGAAGCCATCTTGTATATTAGGAGCATCTATCCCCGGGAGGAAAATTCCTTGTAATCGTGGAGTAGGAACCTCTGCACTACCACTACTTTCTCCAGAATGAACAAATATTTCTGCCACTTCTTGTTACCACCTCATATTATTACGCCGATTATTAACGCCATCGGATCGATCAATTACGCTTGTAGGCATAAGAGAGTAGTAAGCTGTTAATCTAACATTTCGTATTGCATTACGATAGGCTTTTAGAATACCCGCCGCTCTTTTGAGATTTCCTTCATTGGCTACAAGCCTATGTGCTGCATATAATGCTACCACCGTATCCATACCTTTACTAATACTTGGGGCAATTTCATAATAAATATTACCGTCATCTGTTGTAGGTATTGGGTCTAAAGGAGCATCAAGTGTAGCCTCTCGTGTAGTTTCATCGTAAGCGGTTATTACTCGTTCCTGTAAATAATTACCTACAGTAACTGTACCATCTACACCGAGACATCTAAAAACACTCCCCGCATAGGCTTCGTGATGGGTATCAAGAGTTCCGACATTTGGAGTAGCTCCAAAAGTAACAACTGTTCCATCAGCATTCACTGTGCAAGTTCCGTTATGTAGTCGGGCGATACCGGATGGAATATATTCAATAGTTAATTCTGTCCCAAGGCCATACATATCAGTAGTTTGGATATGAAGGGTTTGATTTTCAAGCCACATTCCTCTCCCATATACATTATACTTGCTACGAGAATCATAGAATACTTTTCCACCTTCAACATCTGCCTTATAAATTCCATGAATAGACCCTACAGTATGAGGAAGAACATAGGTCTTAGTTCCAGAAACTATCGTTTTCAAAATCCTGGCAACGGCAGGTGTCCTTGAATTTCTATTAAGCTCATTAAGTACGAGTATATAGGATTTCTCAAGATGTTCAATAATCCTTGCATCTGAATACTTAGCTAATTGAGTTGGCTCATCTGTACTTTCTCGCACATCGACTATTGCTCTCGACAAAAAGCTATCGGAATAAAAAGCACTTGAACCAGCACTCGTAGCCGCAGCAATATCTTTTGTAAATGTAACATTCCCTATGGAGGCTGTAAATGAGGCCGATGCGAATGTATAACCAGAAAGATGGCAAAATATATAATAAGTTGTATATTCGAGATTAAAAGTCACTTGTCCATTTGTATCTGTAACTTTAGTCCCGACCACAGAAACTGACCTACTATTAGAGGAATTGACCCAAACGGAAACACCTGATATAGGAGTTCCAGAAGTTGTTCTAATCGTGACTGTTACTTCAAAATCCCCCGGCCCTCCTCCTCCAACAGTATCTAATTGATCGCTCAATGTTTCAAGCGTATCACTATCTGCTCCAGTTCTTGCTATTTGTGTAGAACCCGTATCAACACTTTTAACAGGAAATGCAGTTGATTCATCAAATTTTGCGGAGGTTATTGCAGAGTTGACTAAAGCCATTGAATCGCCAGCCTTGGCAGGAGCATAGTTTCCTTGGGTTGTTGCTAAAGTGGCCCCGTCTGAACCTGTTAAAATAACAAGATCGGCCCCATTATCATTAGCTGTTTGAGTGGTTCCAGCTACTTTAATTACATCAACTCTACCATTAGAATCAACTGATAACTTATTACGATTTGCTTCCGTTGTATAGATAGCACCTGGAACTCCAATAACCTGAATATTTACTGTTGAACTTTCTGGCATAATTAAAAGAAGATCGGCGTTAGTTTCATCCATATCCAAATCGAAAACATAATAACCATCCTCAAGTTCAGTTGGATTTGTATCAGTTATATTTCCCCCACCAGCTGCACCATCTTTACTTATTTCAGCGGTAATTTGAGCAGCATCTCCTGTCTTAGGAGTATTATCTGTCTCATCAAAAGCAAAAACAACCCATTTTTGACTTGCAACATTTTTTTGCATTAGGAATTCCCTGCTAATAATTTATGATAGTAATGTGGAGTTGTTATTACTCCGCCTCCCACCCCTTCACCCCATGTCTCAAACATGTAATCGCCACCGGAGTAACCAGACCAAGTTGAGCCACTATTAGTAGAGTGTGCATAATTCCCGCCAGCGTAACCAGAAGAAGAAGAGTCTATACGCCACCTTAGCGATGTTGATGCTGATCTTGTAATTATGGCATACGTAACCCCACTTGTAAGATTAATCGGTGCCGAGAATGTTATCTCTCTCCATTCGCCACTGACATTAGTTGTAAGCGTGTCACCATCTGTGGTCCCAGTTACACTGTCTATGTCGGCACCAGTAGGCTCATCGGGATCACCAGTTGTGGCACGTATGCTGACTGTTACTGTTCCGGGGGTACCAAAACGGAACATTTTTAATACAACCGATGTAATAGCAAAATCTTCAGAGGGGGTGAATGTCTGAGCACCCCAAGTTCCACTGCCTAGGCCAACATAACTATCGTCGCCAGCATCATAAAATTCAAATTTAGTGGCCATATCAGTCCAATGTTATTACTAATGCACCTATATTATAATAGTCTTGAAGGAGCATTTACAATGCCCTAACAATAATAAAAATTAAACTAATAACGGCTCCAAGAGTAACAGTCCAAGCTAAAAGATTATATCTAAAATGATGAACCAAATGATTAGACATTTGTTTTTCAAAAGTTTTTGTTCTTTCATCTATTCTAATTAATAAATCCCTATCTTCTTTTGAAAACTCATTACCCATAATTTTATTCCCCTATAGCAATACGTTCCTGCCGCTCACTTTCTTCTAAATCTTCATTATTAAGATTATGGTGATAATCACTTTCAGTCTGAGCAACCATCTGACAGGTATCCTCCGCAGTTAGGGGTGCAAAAAGTCGATGTCTTAATTCATTTGCTTTTTCACGGTTAAAGTTTCCTAAAAATTTTCCAAGATTCATAACATCGACAAAAACATCTTTAGGTTTTCCAAGCCATTCACATATACAGAATACCCCAAGTTTGTTATATCGGAGAAGGAAAAGACGATCCTTTCGAGTAGGATCGCCTTCCATCAATTTATTTAACCATCTAGATAAATCTCCACCGAGAATCGTATGTTCATCTGTTGAATAGTTTGAAACAAGACCTAACATATTACTTCTTCTTTCCTTTTTTCGCTTCTTCTTCGGCTTGCTTTTTGGCAGCAAGTGCCGCGGCCTGATCGAATTTTATTGCCTTTTCAAAGAGCAACTGCTCTCCTTGGATTACAACCGCTATTTCATTAGCAGTCAGAGGCAATCCATTAACTATAATTCGACCATTGAGTAATAGGTTTTTTAAGTTGTTGTGTACTTGTTCTGTTGTTGGTTGCACTTGTTCCTTCATTTCTTTTCCCTTCTAAAAAAATAATTTGATTTTTAGTTACTTCGCTTTTTAACCCCTCAACCGATCTATTTTCTTTTGGCTAATCCCAGCGTCGCGTAATCGGGCACTTACAGATTTGGTTCTAGTTGTCTCAAAACTTTTAGTTTTCTTACGTTTTTTCTTAAAAGTTCTTAGGATAGCTAAAATTACTTTATCCCCCTTAGAGGGTTTATGGTATTTGTCTACACTGGGCATTAGTGAATATCCTTATAACCGTAAAGTTCAAGACCAAATGACCCATCTGTTTCATCAATTCTGATTGGGTTATTTCGTCCAATTTTTATAGCATGAGGAAGATTTACAATATTTGTTGGAATCACTCCTGATGATGTTAATATTCCCGTATTATACTTCATTGATTTCTTTAGTGTATGAGGATCAATTGGGAAACCAATCCCATCTATCCAAGCCGTACCTGAAGATGTTCCGTGATTGGCTCCAACCAAATCAGCATGAGCCGTACTTACACCTTCATCAAGATTCCAAGCAGCAGATAGCCCTGTTTCTGAACCACTAAATTTACTACCAGCCCCGAATGCCCAAAGAGTATCCATCTCTGCGGAGGAAAGAATTTGGCTATAAAGACCAAAAACACTAATATCAAATGTCTTAGATGATCCACCTGTAATCACCAGACCAACTCCACTGTCAATACTACCTACTCCTGAAATATCAACAGCAGTTGCGGCAAGAACATTATCAATATACATTGTGAGTCCGTCTGTTTCACTGGCTTCAATATTGATAACAATCCAATGCCAATTACCATCATTAATAGGACTGTTACTTGTAATTGTTACCGGTGCAGTAGCTCCATCATCGACAGTGCAAAATAATTTACCATTTGCATCGATTCCAACAAGCCAACCATCTCCACTATCATCTTTATCAATCATAGTTGCCAGAGATATAGCGTCGGCGGCAGCTTTGATTCCAAACACGATTGCAAAGTCCCCCGCTGCTGGTTCAAGGGCGGAATTATCTGGCACAGTAAATGTATCTGCCCCATTAAATCTTAGGGAAGCCCTCCGCAGGAAGCTAAAACCATTTGCTGTCGCCCCACCTGTAAGTATAAATCCGGTAACATACCAACTTGAATTAGGACCAGGGGCATCTACAAGATGAGAAAAAGCCGCTGAACCAGCATTTAGATGTGAATAAGGCCACCCATCTTCGGGTTCCATTGATTGTCCCATTTTAATATCCTTTAAGAAAAAGCTGGATGTCCCCATATCCTCGAGGACACCCACAATTAAATATTCAATTTTAGGTTGCCGGAATTAAAACTTCGCTCGAACCAGTACCGGCTTCCGAAAGGATATTACCAAGACAGGCATCCGTCTCATTTGTGCCGGAAGTGTGTGCAAAGTAGATTCCATCAACAGCTTCAATTCTGTTGTTAACAATCATAAACCCAGAATGACCATCACTCTTTAAGGAGGAAATACCCCGCGTCATCTGGGCAGAACTATTAGGGTCAGTCATTGTACGACCAATGACATTCTCATCTATCAAATTGCCGTAGCCGACCGAAGCAGAATCGATAAGGATACCGGTTGTTGTCGCACCGATAAGATTCTTACTAATCTTACCTCGGACGTTATTGCCGGTAATCTGGATTGCAGTTGTAAAGACGGGATTTCCAATAAATCTGCAATCCTCTACAACCAAATCCATACAAGCACCAATTTTCAACGCACCTGTAGCTGAACCACTGTTCTCGAAAGTACAGCCGTGCCAACCAATTGCATAATGCTGACTGGTTATTGTGAAATTCACACCGGATGTATCTCGGAACTGCATGTTAATCCAGTGCCAATTTTGACCGTTGGTATCAGAGAAAGTATGAGTGCCTTGTAGTCTCGTCTTGGCTCCAACGCCGATTATATTTACATTCTTGGGTTCATCCGTCAAATCCTCAATATAAGTACCGGCAGCTACGTAAATATTACTCATATCGTAGCTATTACCCTCTGCATTGTTTCGGGTAATGGCAAAGGCTATCGTGGCAAATGGACGTTCCCAGGTCTGGCCGTGTTCGCCATCATTAGCATCAAGGGCATTGGCGTGCCTTTTGTCAACATAATAGTTATGTTCATTTGGGCCAAAAGCCGCAACGCCGAGCAACCCGTGCTTTTTTATTGAATCGTACAGCAGCATTTTTTGTTCTCCTATAAATTAGGGTTCAAAAAAATAGAGGAAGTCTAAAACACTAAACTAAGAAAGAAAGAAAAATGACGACTTCCTCTATTTATTTACTTTTCAAAAAGAACTTACTTTAAGTCTATCAGAGATTTTATCAATATGCGATAAAAACTCATCAGAGCTTAAAGTGTTTTTCATTTTGTTACAAATAATACAACACGGAACTACGTTGTCTGGCGTATAACCTTTGGAGTTATCTTTGCGGTCAATGCCTTGGTAGGTAATAGTTTTTTCGTGATATATAAAACTGTTACTAGGTTCTCCTCCGCAGTAATAACAATCTTCTTTAATAAGTATTCCAAGCTGTTCTCTGGATAATTCAAAAGAATGTCCTTTAACTCGGGCACTTTTTCGGTAATCACTATAAACTCTACCTAACGCATTTTCTTCTGGAGATTTACTGAAAAGCTGGCAAGTGCGTATCTTATGATAGCACCCACAGCTTTTTGTATTTCCAGACGTAAGACTATAGCCAGTTACTTTTGTAGTTTTACCACAATCACATTGGCACTCCCAATAGCTTTCACCTGTAGTTGGATGATTTCCAGCATCACTGATTACAGTGAGTCGTGTAAATCTTTTCCCAACTAAGTTTAATCTATTGTAAGCTTTTTTCATTATGTCACCATGTATTTAGGTAATTCTGGGTCTTTAAAGCATAGTTGCTTCAGTCAAACCAGTTAATTTGACCCCGCGAGGATCAACCGGGGCTATGAGGTTATAATACCAGAACGGAGCCTCAAGTAAATCCTGCGGAGCACCACCACTAGAATGAGATACCATAAACACTCCAGAATGGCCACCAAGCGGAGCGAGAAATTCAATTTCCTGGCCCATACTTGCTTCCATACCGCCGAGTCTCGGAGGACTATACCTTCGAATATTATCGCCAGCAAACTTCAAAGCATACAAAGTATTACTCAGACACATAGGACTCATAATCCACTCGTAAGTTCTACCCCCGAACTCATAAGAAATCTGAGACCAGCCACCTTTGAAACTCACAGCTTTTCCAGTTCGCTCATAGTTCTGTCTGTTATTATACAGACCAGGCTGTTCGAGCCACTTCAACTGGACGCCTTGCGTGGTAATTATAGTGTCCAAAGTCTCACCCGGGTAAGCATCCAAGTATCCACCAATATACCCATTAATTACATTATCGGTAAGAGGACCATTCACAGCTTTAACTTGAGATTTGAACTGCGGAAAAACCGTTAAATCAAGAGCAGCGGCTCCAGAAGCTCCGCCCATAATTGTTCCAGATGATTTGATCCAATCATTCAAACCCCAACTAAACTGAGGACGAGTAGCCGCAACGTAACGAGTCGTCTTGGCAAATACCAGCCAGTCATCAGCAGCCCCAGCTTGCCCACTGGTAAACACATCTCCTGAATCAGCAGCACCAAAATCAGGTGTAGCACCTGTAACGGAATCAATAGGACGAAGCGTAACTTTCTTACCTAGAAAATCAACATGGTTGACAATAAGGTGCATGTAATTACTTGTAGTATCTCCATAATTACGCACATCTGTTCCATTAGTAGCAACTCCATCCTGAAGTACACCAGCACTATCTTTCACAATATCAATTCTCATACCTTGACGGAAATTAGAGATACGGCCATAAGTTTCATCGATTACAATATCGATATAATCCTCATAACCAGATCTACCACCGGTAAAATCTGCCTCAGCAATAGAAGTAATTCGACCTAAAATCTGAGTAGTAAAACCACTATCAGCCGTGACACTATGAGAGAAAAAGCTGGAAGCCTCATAAATAGCCTTCAACTTCGCAACAGCCTTCATATCCCGGGCCACCTTTTTAATCTGAGTCGCATTCAAAAGATCGGCCTGTTTCCAAGCAGCGGGAATACTAAAATTACCCACAACCTTATGAAGCGTAAGCTCCCTTTTAATATCGCCAGTATGAGGCACTTCCTTGGCATTCGGGAAAATTGACAAACCAGATGACAATGTTCCCTGAGCCAACATTTGAGCCTGATTTCCAGCAAAAGTAGTCATATCCGGACCCAAAGGATCGCCGGATTCAATCAGACCAGCTACACCAGTCTCGTAAAGGTGTATTACTTTGTATCCACGACCAAGACCCGTCTGACTTTTCACCCCAAACGCTGTTCGCTTAATCTTATCAAATACAGGGGCGATAACCGGCCCCATTTCATGTATAATCTGTGGTAATTCTTCTCTTACAAGGTTATCTAGAGATGCAATCGCCTGAGCCATCGTAAATACTCCTAACTAAAATACATTTACATTATATGCAGTTAGTTAAAGATTTTTCAACCACTCGAATTTCTCTTAGGGCTGTTGTGCTCGATAAGCCTGAACACCTTTTTGCAAATACCTTGCAATAAGGTTCTTCTCATCACCATCTTCAGTAGAGGAAACTCGCTCGATTGGTTCGTCAGCTTGGATTTCGGCGGATAATCCTGCACCTGGTCCCAGGCCCAAAACGATGGGTTGCTGGTTAAGTTTATTTGGAATACCAAGTTTCGTCAACGTGGACCGTACCCTCTGTACGCTCGCTGTAACAATCTCGGCTCCAAACGGTTCACCACTTGTAATCTTCTTAAGAACATCTTCAGCTACCATATCTTTCACAGTTTTAAGAACATCATCTTTGTCCTTACCTACTATCATTTTACCAAATATCTCATCTTTGTCAACCGCT
>SDBU01007796.1_pt1 | contig 12284 bp, 17 predicted proteins | sample 2277071 | NCBI WGS metagenome assembly SDBU01 (sample SAMN10397929, study PRJNA504765) | marine sediment metagenome | isolation source: marine sediment core GS08_GC12, 126 cmbsf | place: Arctic Ocean: Gakkel Ridge, Loki's castle | collected 2008
ATAAGGAGGTAAAAGTGGAAGTTAGTAGATGTTTAGTAGGTCAGACTCCTTAAGTGATTGAGGCGTTTACGAGTTTAAAGGCGTAAATGTAAAAGGTGGTGAATTAAAAATGATAAGGGATATAGACCTTGCTTGGTTAGGTGGAATTATTGATGGAGAAGGAACAATTGGTAATTGGAAACATAATAAAGGTGGGTTTAGGAGAGAGTTACGTGTAACCAATACTAATCATATACTTCTTAATAGGGTAAAACAAATATGTGAAAAAATATGTGAAGCCCCAATTAAGATTTATAGAGAAAATCATAATAATTCTACAGTCCAAGCGTATAGAGTTGTGATAAGTAGAAAAGAATATCTACTTAAAATATTAATGTCAGTATATCCCTATTTGACAGCAAAAGCCCAGAAATGCGAAAAGACAATTGAAGATTTGACTACTAAGAAATATTTTAGAAATAGGATGCTTTTGCTTCAAAAATCATTCGGTGGAAGCCTGACCAGTTCGGCTGAAGGTAATACCGAGCCAAGCAGGACGGAAAACCGTCTGGGCGTGTGTAACGACTATGGGCTACCCCCGGAAGGGATGATATAGTCTGAACTATATAGAAATATATAGAAGCATAGATTAAATGCTATGCGATAACAAAATTGATATCACGAACGTGAAAGTCTATAGTGCCGGAGCTCTTTATGACGGCGCACTTATGATGGCAAACGCTAGTGCATACTCATCCGGCGCGCAGAACGCGGCTGAGGTTATGTACTACATTATCGCAGCTGCGGATAATACCACTGCTGCGGTAGATGCCATTGGTTCGCTTCAGACGAGCAGTGCTAAAGCCTATGCAGATTACATGAACTCGACAAATTCAGGTAGTCCGCAGGCTATGAATATCGGCAGCGACTATTACGCAGATGCGGCAAGTACCGCGGGTTTTAACTATATGCCTGTCTGTGTCAGTACGGAAGTTATGTATTTTGCAGAATACTTCCAGACAGCAGATAACGCAAGTGGTGTGAATATCATCGATGGAGCAGATATTACTTCTTCGACAAGCACCACAGTTACAGTCGCGGATTTGCAGTCAGAAACCGACGGAGGATTTTTGTTCTCAACGAAAGGAACCGACTCAGGAGCTTATAGGCCGGGGCAGTTGAGATATATCACCGTTGGAGCATCTGGTACTTGCACGATTGACAGCGCTATGGCGATAGACGGCACGGACACTGATTTAATTCTCGGATTACCGGCAGGGTGTACCCGGACTGGTATGACGGACGACGCGGTTGGAATGTGTTCACTCACAGACAAGACCTCCGATGATCCGTCAGTCGGTACTGGTACCGCTCTTCTAGTTTTCGAGAACTGGATTAACACCGGGCTTTCTGGAGCTGGACTTGAACGTTTTCGGTATTGGAGTCACAAAGGCCTTAATGGTCTTAAGGGTTTTCGAGCTTACGCAGAGGTAGTATTAACCGATCATTTCTGGCATACCACGCCAGCGTAAAAGGGAGGATTTATTATGGGAGTAATGTTAGCGTCAAACTGGCCGGATATCATGGAGACTGATCTTCGGAAAGTTTATATGGAGCGCTATGTTGAGATCCCCATGATGGTACCCGACCTATTTACGGTTTTAAGCTCTACTCAAGCATTTGAGAAAGAGTCTTCGGTCGGAGCAATACCAGATCATGCGGAGTTCTCAGGTAGAATCAACACTATTGAGCCTGAGCAGGGATATGACAAGACCGTAACTTTTACGGAATACGCTGCCCAAATTCAGGTTCAAAGAAGATTAGCAGCAGATGACCAACAGAGAGTCATCAATCGTTTACCTAAAGGTTTGGCTACATCAGCTAACCGCTCAAGAGAGAAGAAAGGCGCCGCAGTTTGGAACCTGGCTTTTACTTTTGAGGTTACTGACGGGGATGGAACAGAGCTTTGTGCCGCGGATCATCCTTCGAATGTAAGTGGTGTAGGAACCCAGTCTAACGAAGGCACTTCAGCGTTAAGCGCCTCGGCGGTAGAAACTACTCGTCAGACGATGCACGAGTTTACTGATGACCAAGGAAACTTGATTACTATTGACCCTAGCGCTCTTCTGATTCCTATAGCTTTGGAAGAGAAGGGTTGGGAAATAATCAACTCCAAGGGTAAGGTAGACACGGCAGACAACAACGCCAATTTTCATCAGGGAAAGTATAAGTTGATCGTTTGGAAGCGTCTTACCGATGCTAACAACTGGTTCTTCTTAGACTACGACATGATGAAGAGAGATGAAATGCTCATCTGGTGGAATAGAGAGGCAATTCAGTTTTTCCAGGATAAGGATTCCGACACCTTAGTAGCTAAGTATCTTAGTTATTACAGATGCGGAACTTCTTGGAGCGACTGGCTGTTTATATATGGCCAGCTCGTAGCTTAGTTTATAACGGGTAAGGGGCAGTGAGATTCTGCTTGGCAGCCTGGAGGGTCGTTAAACTCGGCTCTCCAGGATGTTCCTAGAAAGGAGATTATTATGGGATTGACCCATTATCCAAATGGAATTTTAGCAACTCCGAATTTAGGCGGCACTAGCCGGCTTTTGGAGTTGTGGGAAAGCGACAACATTTTCTTTGTAGATGGCTATGCTGGTTCTGCGGGTAATACCGGTAAAGAACCGTCTAAGTCAAAAGCTAAACCTTCAGAGGCCATAGCTGCTGCTTCTGGTGGTGCGTCTATTTATGTTAGGCCGATTGGTTATCAGTACGATCAGACTACGGGTTCAAATTACAAATTCTACACCGATGATATTATCATTCCGTATAGTAAGTCTCACTTGGCGATTATAGGCGCCGGGAATCATCAGCCCTTTGGCTATGGTGGAGTCATGCTTAGACCATCTACGGTAACGGGTAGCTTGCTTGAAATCAAGAGTAATAGCAACTTGATTTGCAACATGCACTTTACTCTTAATGGTGGTACAGCGGATAGCGCTGACGGAAGCGCTACTTACCAGACTTCAATTTTGATGCACAGAGACGGTTCTGTTAGTAGATGCTACGGTAATATCATTCGCGGTAATAGGTTCAGCCAGGATAAGTCACATCCGAATATATCATACGGTGGGGGTTCGATTGTAAACTTTACCGCTCAACGGTTGACTATTGAAGACAACCTTTTTGAGAATAACCTTGGCGGCATAGTTAATCACGCTCACTCTGGTGATATAGGCCAGACCTATATTCGTAGGAATTATTTTGGAGGTTTGCCTACGAATAGAGATTGTGACATCATATTGAGTCATAACTCATCTGGTAGTAACATCAATGTGATACACAGCAATGTATTTGCCGATGGATTACCTACTCATTCGGGTGGCGGTTCCTTAAGGTTTATTACTATGCCTTATGTTACTGCTGGTACTGGAATCATTGCTCAGAACTGGTTTGCTGCACTTGACAAGGAAGCGGAGTTTGACGAAGTTGGTAGTGAGTGTAAAATCGCGGCAGAAATGTTTGTGGTTGATTGTCACACTGCTGCGACTTCAACTACTGCTGGCCCTTATGGAATCATTCAACCTGGTAGCTAAAATTGTATAGAATTAGGGGAGGAGAAAATGCTCCTCCCCTATTCTAAAGGACAGATGGGGCAGCAAGAATCTGAATAGAAAGGAGTTTTGTGCCTAATGGTGGAAGAAGCGAAACGAGGAGCAGTAGGGGGTAAACAGATATCGGAAGAACAGGAACTAATCACCTATGATGACATTAGGGCGATATTGGATTCTACACTAATGTTAAAACAGCATCCGATACCTGAATACATGGTTGGGGCATTGTATGTCATTGATGGAAAGACTCAAGCGATCGAAACCATAATGGCGCAGCTCGAACGGCGAAGCAAATTATTTAAAGGATACACGAAACCACAGAAGGAGGAAAAAGATGCCTAAGCAGAAAAATGAGGAAAAGGTAGCCAAGAAAGAGAAGGATGTTTTTTCTGGACATCCAGGGGGAAAGAGCGAAGCAGAGAAGCAGACAGGCGTTGTAGGGGATTGTTAGATTGTGTATATTTTCTCTAAGGGAGTTAGGGAGAATAGGGCTAGGCTAAAGGGAAGAAACCTTAGCCAATTTTCCAGTCATCTTGAAAGCGAAGGATGGCCGACTGAGTTTTTCAACGAAGAACATCGCGATAGGGTAAAGTCTCAGGAAGCGAGAAACCGGTATCCCCTAAAAGACAAGGATGCCGGAGAGGTTGTTACAGAAATGAAGGTACCGACATTAGAGGAAGGCATGCAACAAAGAGCTGCTTGTAAGAAATGTGTCAAGGGTGATACGCTTACTCCTGAGCAAAAGAAGGATTTACGTCTGGATGACGTAGAGACTAAAAAAAGCAAAACTTATGTAGGAATAAAATAATGGGCTGGAAAAAATTTGTGCAAACTACCTTTGGCGACAAGAAGAAGTTGCGTGCCTATGAGAGCATACGTTGCCCCTACGGCACGACTTGTCCTTCGCATATTCCTTTTAAGAACGCCAGGAGATCGAAGATAAAATTCATCGAGCGTATTTCTCCTTATGTCCATTCTTATCGATGTTTGCATTGCGGGTGTAAGTTTAATTATGATTCGGCTGATCCAAACAGATTCCATGAGTCGGAGTTACCTTTTAAGAAGAACCCTTCTTTTATACACAGGAGATACTAAATGAAGATAATTACCCAAGGTTCGGCTGATCGCGTTGACGGTCAAAGGGAAGTCCATCATATAGCTGCCCGAACAGAGCTCAAAGAAGAGATTGATCGCCGGGAAAAGATTTTAAGCGGAGCGTTACTTCCAGCTATCGGCGGAGGCACTTATCGTCCTTTAGATCGGGTTCAAGATGTTCCGCAAATGCGTAGAGAGCTAAAAAACTATAAAAAGAACTATGAGCGCGGTGAACCGATAAAGTTAGCTCCTGTTGTAGCAAACGAATTGTGGAAAAAGGCTAAGAGACTTAAGGATGAGTTTGTTGTTGGTATGGTATCCAAAAAAGATATGCACCCGGTCGCGCAGAAAAGTGTAGTGACTCCCAATGGAGTAGTTACTAAACTAGTGGCTGATTATGATGCTATGCGATCGACAAAATCTATTGAGCGAAATAAGGCCTGGCTTGATACAAACCAGGCGAAACTTAGCGAGTTTAAGCGCATCATGCGATTGCTTGAACCGGATAATCCCAGGATAACGGACTATGAAAGATTTCGCCCATAAAAAAGTAATGGAGGTTTAACATGAGTCGCATCCCCTTTTCCCAGGCTGTAGAAGTTGTCCGTAACGAATGGATAAAAGATACATCGAAGGCGGAGGCTATTTACAAGTCCGCTATCAATTATGCTTATACAAATCTTTTACCCTTAGTCGTAGACGAAGAGCACTTGCGTAAACAGGCCTTCATTACTACCAAGGCAGATTACTCAACCGGAACGGTAGATATTTCCGCAGCCGGTACGACGGTCGATAAAGGAGATACTGCAACAACCTGGACGTCTGCTAACTCGAACGGTTTCTTATTTAAGGAAAATGCCAGTGATCTAGTGGCTAGGGTAGATTATACCTCAGCTACTCAGCTTACCTTTCAGGATTCTCTTGCTTGGCCCCATGATGCGGTTGACGAGGGAAGCTATAGGCTGGTGTTGGATAGATACGCCCTAGCCAGTGATTTTGGCCGGATAATGCAGGATGTATACGAGGATGGTCAGGTAGTTTATTACTTCAGGGGTTCGGGCAAAATGTTCCTTGACCCATTGATTGTTTCTGATTATGACCGTAATTTTTCTTTTATTCATGGTGAGCCTTCTGAATACACAATCAAAAAGGATTTTGCTTCCAGCACCTACTACCTATATATAAATCCGCCTGATACAAAAACAAGGACAATTTTCTACGGTTACATTCCTGTTCTGACTGATCTTATAGAGTACACCACAGGCACAGTGACTTTTAATTCTTCTACCACAGTTGAGGGCTCAGGAACGACTTGGACGGCTTTAGACGCTGATGCGTATGATTATTATATTCGTAACGATGCAGATGGCACCGGCGGTTCAAGCCTTTGGTTTAAGATTTCAAGCATAACCGATGCTGATACATTGGTTTTAGCAGACACCTTCACAGGAACAACGGGCGCAGGCGCGACTTATACTATAGCCTCAGTTTCCAAATACCCCGATGGATTAGATAGAGCTATCATGTCATTAGCTGCGTATATTACTGAATCAGATAAAGCTGTCGTGGAACGGTGGCTTAACCTTTATATGATGGATGTTCAGGGGTATTCAAGGTTGGACGCAAAGAAGATTATGGGCTTAACGATGAATGTAAAGACGCGGTATAGAAGATGAACCAAAGTAAGATACTACCCATCCAGTCGCTTTCTGGTGGATTGGTCACGATGGGCTCTCCTTTGGTAACAGAGGATCAGCCGATCACTCAGTCGCCTGATTGTCTTAACGTCTATGGAATATGGACAGCTCTTCGTAAGAGGTTAGGCTTTGCTAAACTCAACTCTTCTACTTATACCAATGCCGGCAACGGGATCTATAATTATCTCTACGATAACACCACTCAATATCTTGTGACTTTGATAGCAACCGCCTTAAAGAAGATGGATGTGGTAACGAGTGCCTGGGATGGAACTTGGGATGCGATAGCCGTTGACACCAATCTAGGGACTACCTTGTCGGATGATCGGGCTCACTTTGCTAACTGGGAAGGGATCTGCATAATCTCTACAGACTCACAAGACGTTCCCCAGAGGTATTTTCCAGGATCAGGAGCTACCGCTAAGTCAGCGAATCAACGAGATCTTGACTGGGAAAATTCGCATGCAGTCGTAACCGGGGATGTGACAACCTATACAGCATCTTCAGGAGATAAGTTAAAAATCACGATAGACGGTACTTATGTCTTTGATGATATCGTGATGACCGGCGATACTACCATTGCCCTTGCAGTTATTTCTATAAATACTCATACTGGGTTTGCGGCGAGAGGATTAGCCTATGCTACTGACGATGGCTATTTAGCTGTGGTGAGCAATGTGAGAGGTACGGGTTCGGTAGTTTTAGTAGAGGACGGAGGCACAGGGAACGGCGGTGAGGCGGAAGATTTATTCGATGCCGGAAGCACCGTGACTGATACAGGTCTGGTCGGTGCTCCCTCTGCTAAATTTTATATTGTCTGGAGGGATCATGTTTGGGCGACTAACGTGGCTAGTTATCCTGACAGGTTACAGCGTTCTGCTAACGGATCTTATATAGACTGGGCGGGAACTGATTCAGGCCACAAAGATATAAGGACAGACAGGGATGTCGGATTAACGGGTATTGCAATACTAGATGGTAAATTATATGTATTCAAAAAATGGTCTATTCATAGAGTAAGCTATCTAGGAGGAGTTCCATTATTAGGATATCGTCAGGTTACTGAAATAGGAACTAATTCACCTCGGACTGTCAAGCTAGTCGATGTTCCTGGTGAAGGGATGCGCCTATTTTTCCTAGGAACAGACAGACAGGTTTATAAATTCGACGGTTATACTCTAACCCCTGTGTCTGAACCTATCAGGGAATATAACGGTGATACTAATTATTGCATGATAGGGGATGATACGACTTATGGTATTAACTCGGCCCAGTTAAACGCCTGTCATGCCACAGTAGATACCGAAAAACATCACTATAAACTTTATTTTTGTATAGGCAACGATACTACTCCTGATGATGCTTTTGTATATGATTATTTGATGAAAGTTTGGTGGCCTATGCACTATGGAGTTGCTTTTAAATCAAGCTGTATAGCTGATAATGGTGCTGGTAGATTTAGGGAATATACGCAGGGAACAGGATTTGCTTATCTTATGGATAGCGGAAATGCTGATGTAGCAGCTGCGATAACTGCTCATTGGGTATCCCGTAAGCTCGGAAGTTCGCCGTCGCTTACGAAATTAAATAGTGTGAATGTAATAAGTAAGTCTATTGCTTGTACGCCGACGGTTCACTATAGGGTTGATTGGACGACTGATTGGGTTGCGCCTACAGATAGTGAGACATTAGTTACTGCGACAAACGATCATAATTTAGGATTGCCGGTAGTGCCGAATCTTGTGCAGTTCAGATTACGAGATAGTTCGACTGACACAGCTTTTGAATTTTACGAAATATATTTATCAGGAGACATTTTAGGCAAAGGTAAATAGGAGGTAATTATGGCTCGCAAGTCATACATGGATAGGTTGTTTGCAAGAGGAGGAGCGAGACTGCAAAGAGAGTTGAAGCGAAACCCTTGGTTGGAAAACCCATATCTTGCGGTTGTAACAGAAATGCCTGAACGCATGAAGAAGTGGCCTAAAGGATATATGCCTGGTATAACAAAACGTTATGAACCACAACCTATTTCGATGTTAAGGTATGATGATAAATTAGGGTTTCGTATGGTAACTCCTAGTTTCGGTGGGAAGCCACAGAGTAAAAGGCTTACCGTTAATATTATGAGAAGTCTCGGTCTTAATCCTCTAAACCCTGAGAAGAAAACCAAAGAACGATTTGATCTGATGAAAAATCTTGCTTTAAACAATCAGATACTGTTCCAGCGTGAACAGGGTGGTTGGATGCCACAACTTATGTCTACTTTTGCTCAAGGAAAAAATATACAATGGATGAATCCACTTAAAGGAGATATTATTCCTATGGAGAATATTATTGCGGCGATGCAAGCACAATCACAAACTCAACCACAATCTCAATTACCGACTTCGCCATCAACACCGACGCCGATACCAACTCCGACACCAACACCAATATTAACACCAACATCGACGCCGATGCAGCCGTCAGTTGCATCTGCCGTTCGTCCTGAAAGGAGAAGAGGATCTCTTTCGAACTCGTTACTTTCTACACAGAATTACGGCAATCTCCTGGCGACAGGGCGCGGTTCTTCAGGGGGATCTTTTAATTGGGGATGGGGTAGATAAATGAAAATAGAAGATGTTGTAATTCCTGGCGCTCATCCGCAATTACTTACCCATATTGAGCAGGTTATAGACCTTCTTAATAACGGCAGGTATCAATGTAGGGTAGTTTCTGAGGTTCCGGCTTGGACTGGTTCCGAGGGTGACTTTGTTGTATATTCATCTGGCACTGAGAGGGCGTTATATATTTATATTAATAGTGCGTGGGTTAAGATAGCCTGGACTGGAACAGCAATTATTACAATAATAGAAAACAGAACAGACGACCCTTCTGCCCCAGAAACTGGCAGAGTGTGGTTTAGGACGGATTTATAATGGCATTAGATTGGGACTTATTAAACGAAGATTGTGCGGATATCAGTGATTGGGCTGATCAGGATACTGGAAGTTGCGTGTCGTCACAAGCGACTTTTGATAGCAAGTCTTGTTTTAAGTTTTATTGTCCAGTTGAAGGCATCCTTAATGAGGCCCAACGCTATAGCAACATTTCTTTACCAGCAACATTCACTTTTGAGATGAGTATTTATTTGAATCAAACCTATAAAGATTTCGATATTCAATTAGTAACTGATATGGCCTCACCAAGAGATGCTTACTACTTATACATTGAGGAGGCTAGGTGTTGGATTGGTGGTCAAACTGTATATTATCCTCGTATAAATAACAGTTGGCAAACATTTCGTTATGTCGTTAAGAGCACTAGAAAGGTTGATCTCTGGATAGATGATAGAATTTATGTAGGCGACAAAGCTATCACTCAAACCTCCACTAATGCAGCAGGAGTTTATTTGTATATGAACGCAGACAATGTTCACGAACTTACCACTTATATCGATTGGGTGAGAGTTGATACTACCCCAGAAGGGCAAACGACAGAAAGCGTTTATAAAATACACGATCAAGCAATGGCTGTCAGATTCGAGCAAACAGATGCTTCAGCCGTCGATCATAGTAAAAAGAGAATACGAGCAAAAGCGTTTTCTAATGCGGCTCTACCAACGACATGCGAAGTTCCTATAGTGGCTACAAGCGATGTTAACGCAAGCAAGGTCAGAATATATGATGGATCAGCGGTCAAGTCATTGATGAAATTGCCGTCTTGAGGATGGAAGAGTAATGGATCAAAACCAAAACGAATATTATTATGAGATGGCAAAGAGAGACAGACTTATGATGTTTCACAAGAACAACAAGTTGCAATGGTTTGTCACTTATTATATAGGTAATGGTAATTCTAATAAGTATATTCGGAACGATCCTTGGACGGTCTTAGATGACGAACCGAAGACAGGAACAATCTGTTACATCGATCAGTTAATAGCCAATGGGGATAAGATTAATCCAAGACGATTGCTTGAAGCGTTTTCTTATTTCACTGATCTTATTAAATCACAATTTCCTCGAGTCGAACATGTAAGATGGAATCGTTTTAAGAACGGAAAAGTTTTTGTTTACAGAAAGTATCTTAGCCGAAAGGAGCAACTATGTACACGTTAAAAATCATTAACACTAAGAAGTTTGACAGACTTCCTTACAAGCACGCTAAAGAGGCAGTCGGTCTTGCTGATCCTAAAACAAAGACCGCCTACGTCCGGCATATCCCTGGTATGCAGAAGGTGGTTTCGATGATTGCTATGCACGAGATCGATGAACTCGTGGCGAAAGTATCTCCGCATGAAACTGAGGGAATCAGATATAAAAAAGGCAGGGATATCTTTGCCCCTATTGGAACCGCGCTTCTTGGTATGATTCCTGGTATCGGGCCAGCCTTATCAGCCGTTGCCGCTGGAGGTTATGCAGGATATCAATATTCTAAAGGTGAAATAGAACAACCTTGGCAAATACCTTTAAGCGCCGTATTAGCTTATGGTGGATCGAAATTAGCACAAGGTACAGTAGGCTATAAAGCAGGAGTTGAAGCGTCGATAGCTCAGGGTGGCGGGATGTTTGGACAGACTTTGACTGGCATGCAGGGATTAACAGGATTGACTGATTGGGGTGCGTTGGCTTCAGGAGCACCAATAACAGCGCCAGCAGTAGGAGGATTAAACACAAGTTTAGGGCCGTATGCTCCTTTAGCTACAGATCCAGCAGTGGCTAATTGGGCTACTGGCGGTATTCCTTCTTTGACGGCGACTACCGCCCCTGGTATGTTTGGATCAATCGGCACTTCTTTAGCCACTGGCACTGCCCTTGACACGCTCAGTACTAGTTTAAAAGGGGCAATAAGCCCTTTATCTCCTACGTCGGCTCCCGCAGTACCAACTTCTCAAGCAGGTCAAGTAACTGCTGCTCCAAAGGAAGATATATGGAGCAAAGTAGGTAATGCTATCCTTGGTGGAGGAGAAGGTGGGATGAGCCCTGAAACCATAGGAAAACTTTTAATGGGTGGAAGTGGGTTAGCTCAAGTAACGGCAGAAGCCCCTGAACTTAAATATACTCCCCAAGAATATGTAGCTCAAGCCAAGGCGACAATGAAAAAATATAATCTTGACGCTTTGCCGCAATACGCCCAGGAAGAGGCGCGGAAATTAGTAGAGTTGCCCACCGAAGGGCCAGCATTGGACGCGCGAGTAAATGATTTCGCTGCAAGAACCGTACAAGACTTAGAAACATCAAGGGCAACCCAATTACAAACGATTAATCAGCGATATACCCAGGCCGGTGCAACCGGGGATACCCAGCAGGCGGAAGATATAGCCAGGGTCAACGATTATGTAAACGGTCAAATAGCCCTTGCTAGGGGTGAGGCTAGAGCTACGATCTTAGCTCAGTCTTATCAAGTCAAATCCAACGCACTTCAAATAGTAATGCAAGCTGGCGAGTTCGATAGTAAGTTAGCGTATGATCTGGCGGTTATGGTAGGTAAGGAAGATGAATTAACCTTCGCTATTCAGCAGGAAGATTATGCGTCCTTTCAGGAAACCATGAGTGATATCTTTGGAATGGGCATGCAGCAGGTTATGGAATCAATAATGCGGAAGCAGTTTCCAGGACAATCTGCACTAGCATAAGGAGAAGAGATGAAAAGGATTCTATATTTTATATGTCTGGTTCTCTTTTTATCTGGTTGCATTACTCCAAAATTAAATCAATGGATAGAAGTTGATGAATCCTTGACTTTCCTGGAAGAGCAGGATGACGGTCAATATAGGCATATAATTTCAAATAATAAGGAGGAGAAATGGCAACAATAAAAAGACCATTGGCTAAAGCGGCTGGAATAGGGAAAGGAATTGCTAAGGGGCTAGCAGGTTTTTATGATTTCAAGAAATCCTTCGAGGATGCCGTTA
>SDBU01007797.1_pt1 | contig 12284 bp, 22 predicted proteins | sample 2277071 | NCBI WGS metagenome assembly SDBU01 (sample SAMN10397929, study PRJNA504765) | marine sediment metagenome | isolation source: marine sediment core GS08_GC12, 126 cmbsf | place: Arctic Ocean: Gakkel Ridge, Loki's castle | collected 2008
GAGCATACCAGGCAATGAGTCGTTCTGTTAAAAAAGGCCCGTACGTTGACGAGAAACTGATCAAGCGCGTCATGCGTCAGAAAGATTCCGGCGAACATGAGCCGCTCCGCACCTGGCGGCGCGCATGCACGATTGTGCCGGAATTCGTCGGCCACACCTTTCTTATCCATAACGGCAAGAACTTTATCAAGCTCTATGTCACCGAAGAAATGGTCGGCCACCGACTCGGAGAATTTTCGCCCACACGCACGTTCCGTGGGCATGGCGGTAGACGCAGCAGGTAGTATTTCGCGACAGGGAAGTATACATGGAAATCAAGGTCGTACATCGATTTGCCAGCATATCGCCGCGTAAGGCGCGACTCGTCGTAGACCTTATTCGCGGCGCAACCGTAGACGATGCATTCGCCACCCTGCGACTCACGCGCAAGCGCGCATCATCGATGATTAACAAGTTATTGCGCTCGGCCGTTGCCTCGGCGGCGGAACAGCACGATGTCGAACCCGAAGAATTGATTATTTCACGCGCATGGGTGGATGGCGGGCCCACGCGCACAAAATGGTGGGCGCGTCCAAGAGGCATGGTAGCGCAGAAGCGCGCGCGCACCAGCCACATCAACCTGATTGTCGCCGCCAGGGAAAAGGAAGCGCAAGAACAAGACAGCGAGTCGTCATAGACGGCGCGCCAGGAGGAGTCATGGGCCAGAAGGTTCATCCGGTCTCATTTCGACTGGGCATTACTGAAGAATGGCGTTCGCGCTGGTACGCCCGCAAAAAGGATTTCGGCAATCTTGTCGTGGCCGACCAGAAGGTGCGCGATTTCGTCAAAAAGAACTACACCTTTGCCGGCATGGCGCGCATCGACATCGAAAGGACGCGCGACGAAGTTCGTGTCATCCTCCACTGCGCCCGGCCCGGCGTCATCATCGGTCGCAAGGGCGCGGAAGTCGACCGCCTGCGCGCCGCCCTGCAAGATATTGTCGGTGGCAAGGTAGATATCCGCATCAACGAAATCACCCATCCGGAACGTAACGCCCAGTTAGTGGCCCAGGCCATTTCCGAGCAGCTCAGCAAGCGCTCATCCTTCAAACGAACCGTCCGGCGGGCAGCAGAAAGCACCATGGATGCCGGCGTAGAGGGTATCAGAGTTCGTCTCGCAGGCCGCCTGGGCGGCGCGGAAATGTCGCGCACAGAGTTGATCAGCCTGGGGAGCATCCCCCTTCATACCCTGCGCGCCAAGATCGACTACGGCTTTGCCGAGGCGCGCACCACCTATGGGAACATCGGCGTAAAGGTTTGGATCCATCACGGCCTCATGGATGAAGATGAGGTCCCCGGGTCGGATAAGGAGAATCGTCGTGCCGCTCATGCCAAAAAGGGTTAAGTTCCGGAAAACACAGCGTGGCATATTGAAAGGCGAAGCCACACGCGGCAACACCGTTGCCTTTGGCGACTACGGCCTGCAAGCGCTTGAGCCGGCATGGATCTCAGCCCGGCAGATCGAGGCCGGCCGAGTGGCCGCCCAGCACTTTATCGGGCAAGAAGGCAAGTTGTGGATTCGCATCTTTCCGCACAAGCCCATTACCGCCAAACCGGCGGAAGTGCGCATGGGAAGCGGAAAAGGCGAACCAGCATACTGGGCCGCAGCGATCAGACCCGGCACCGTCCTGTACGAACTGGGAGGCCTGCCCGAGAGTATCGCCAGGCAGGCCCTCAATCGCGTTGCTCACAAGCTGCCTATTCGCACCCGGCTGGTGCGACGGAGACCACGATTGTGAAGATTTCAGAAGTCAGGGAAATGCCGAGCGAGGAGATGCGCCGCGAAGTCAAAGAGAAGCGCCGCGCCCTCTTCAATCTTCGTTTCCAGAAAGAAACAGAGCAGCTTGAGCGGCCCGCAGAACTGCGGCAACTCAAGAGAGATATAGCGCAGATGCTTACGATACTGCGAGAAAGAGAACAGTCTGAGGGCGCCGGCTCGCCGGCGGCCGCGGTTTCGCAAGGAAGGGCATTGTAGGGTATGAGTGAGAACAGGAGGCAACGCAAGAAGGCCACCGGCGTGGTGGCACGCGGCCCCAAAGACAAGACCATTGCGGTAAGAATTGTGCGCCTCGTTCGCCATCCGCGATACCACAAATACGTCAGGCGCATCAGCACCTTCATTGCGCACGACGAAAAGGAACTGGCCCGCTCCGGAGACGTGGTGGAAATCATGAAGACGCGCCCATTGAGCAAGACAAAGCACTGGCGTTTGGTGCGCGTCGTCACCAGTGCGGCCGCCAAGGGAAGCGAGGAGTCGTCGTGATTCAGCAACAGACACGGCTCGACGTGGCCGACAACAGCGGCGCCAAGGAAGTCATGTGCTTCAAGGTGCTCGGCGGCACCCGGCGTCGTTATGCCGGTGTCGGAGATGTTATCGTCGGCTCGGTCAAGAAGGCAGCGCCCGGCTCTGATCTGCCGGCGGGATCGATTGTGCGCGGCGTGATTGTGCGCACCAAGGCGCCCGTGCGTCGCCCCGACGGCTCCTATGTTCGCTTCGACCGCAACGCACTGGTTATCGTCGATAAGGAAAACAATCCTGCCGGCACACGCATCTTCGGCGCCGTTGCGCGCGAACTGCGGCAGAAGAACTTTATGAAAATCGTCTCGCTCGCGGCTGAAGTAGTCTAGGCAAGGCGGGAGCAGAAGCATGCTGATTCGAAGAAACGATCAGGTCGTATTGCTGAAAGGCATCACCGGCGCCAAGCAGGTTGACGGGCGCGCGCTCGGCAAAGAAGAAAAAGGCTCCGTGGCGCGGGTGCTCAAGGTAATACCGGAAAGGGAGCGCGTCATCGTCGAGGGTGTCAAATACATCTACAAACATGTGCGCCGCTCCCAGAAGAATCCGCAAGGCGGTCGCGTGGCCAAAGAAGCAGCAATCCATATCTCCAACGTGATGCTCTATTGCGGCAAGTGTGGTGGCCCGGCACGGGCAAGGATCAAGGTGATTGAGAAGAAAGACGCTCGCGGCAAACGCCGCCGAGAGACGGAACGCATCTGCAAGAAATGCGGCGAATCGCTCGGCTGAGTCCGCGTGAGACGAAATTATGAATGCCAACGAAGGACAACCGAAAATGCCCCGCGTAAGGGAGATGTACAAGCAAAAGGTGGTGCCCGAGCTCATGAAGGAGTTCGGCTTTACCAACATTATGGCCGTGCCCCGGCTTGAGAAGATAGTTGTGAACATGGGCGTCGGGCGTGCCACACAGAACAAGAAATGCATGGAAGACGCCATGCGCGACCTCGCCACGATTACCGGCCAAAAGCCGCTCGTGTGCCGGGCGCGTAAATCAGTGGCTGCGTTTCACCTGCGCGCCGGCAACGAGATCGGCTGTAAGGTGACGTTGCGAGGCAGGCGCATGTGGGAGTTCTTTGATCGTCTCGTAAGCCTGGCGATTCCGCGTATTCGCGACTTTCGCGGCTTTTCGGAGAAGGCGTTTGACGGCGGCGGCAACTACACCATGGGCCTCAACGAACAGGCCGTCTTTCCGGAAATCAACATCGACAAAGTCGAGTTTGTTCAGGGGATGAACGTGACATTCCGCTTCAACGGTGAAAACGACGACGTATCACGCGAGATACTGCGGCTCCTGGGATTTCCCTTTCGCCGCAGCGAGCAAGGATAGAAACAGAGAGACGAGGACTCGCGGATGACCAAGACATGCCTGATGGAGAAATCCAAGAGGCCGCAGAAGTATCCGACACGCCGCTACAACCGCTGTCAACTTTGCGGTCGGGCCCGTGCCTACTATCGGAAATTCCATATTTGCCGCATCTGTTTCCGCAAACTGTCTTCCGCGGGCTTGATTCCAGGCGTTCGCAAGGCCAGCTGGTAAGGCCGCCGAAGGAGGTATACAGGTTCATGAGCATGACGGATCCGATTGCCGACATGTTGACACGCATTCGCAATGCCACGCGCGTCGGGAAAGCGAGCGCATCGATCCCTTTCTCAAAGGTGAAGAACGCGCTGGCCGAAGTGCTCAAGCGGGAAGGCTTCATTGAAAGCTACGAGGTGAGCGAGTTCACCTGGCGCGGCGTCATTCGCGTCCGCTTGAAGTACGACCGCCTTGGCAAGCCAGTCATCCAGGAGATTCAACGCGAGAGCAAACCGGGCCTGCGCATCTACCGGGGCGTGGACGATCTCAAACCCGTGTTGCGGGGAATCGGCATTGCGGTAGTCTCCACCTCGAAAGGACTGCTGAGCGACCGCGAGTGTCGCAAGAAAAAAGTAGGCGGCGAGGTGCTTTGCACTATATGGTAGGTGCAGAACAGCGCCCGTCGCGGAGTAGGATAATATGTCTCGAATTGGAAAACAGCCCATCACCTTGCCAGAGAGCGTCAAGCTGTCGATGAGCGGCAATGACGTCACCGTGGAAGGGCCGCTCGGCCGACTGCAGCATTGCCTGCCCAACGGCATCAACTGCAAACACGACACCGAGAATCGGCAACTCGTGGTGACGCGCGCATCCGACAGCAAGCCGCACCGCGCATTGCACGGCCTCACGCGCGCACTGGTCAAGAACATGGTGGTGGGAGTGAGCGAGGGTTATAAGAAAGCATTGGAGATCCATGGCGTCGGCTACAATGTGAAGCTCGACGGCAATCGTCTGGCCTTGCATGTCGGATTTGCCAACACCATTGTGGTGGAGGTGCCGGCAGGAGTAAAAGTAGAAGTTACCTCGCCCACCAATCCGGGACGAGTAATCGTGAGCGGCTGCGACAAGCAGCGCGTTGGCCAGGTGGCCGCCCAGATTCGCGCAGTGCGTCCCCCCGAACCCTACCAGGGCAAGGGCATCCGCTACGTCGGCGAAACCATTCGCAGGAAAGCCGGCAAGGCCTTTGTGGGCGCTGGATAATGGCGACCGGCCCGGCCCTAACCGCAAGCCGCGGCGAGAGTTGGAAGACAGAGAGTAACCAGCAATGAAAGCTATCAAAAAGAAGCGACTCAGACAGAAACGACGCCATGCCCGCCTGCGGCGCAAGGTTGTCGGCACTGAAGAACGTCCAAGGCTGTTTGTCAAGAAGAGCCTCGCCCATACCTATGCACAAGTAATCGACGACATCAATGGCAAGACCATTGCCGCTGCGAATACCCACATGGCCGGGACGCGCGCCGAACTGTCGGGAACCGCCAACCTTGCTGCGGCAAAGGTGATAGGCAAAGAGATTGCCGAACGGGTTCTGGCCCTGGGCGTCAACTGCGTTTGTTTCGATCGAGGCGGATGCAAATACCATGGTCGCGTCAAGGCCCTGGCCGATGCCGCCCGCGAAGCCGGCTTGAAATTCTGATCCTGGAGGACCGCTGTTGAGAAGAGACGCTATGATCGATGCGCGCGACCTGGTGCTCGAAGATGTGGTCGTTGAAAAGGGCATCAACCGTACGGCCAAGGTTATGAAAGGAGGCCGCCGCTTCCATTTCAGCGCCATGATAGTGACCGGCAATCGCGATGGTCTGGTGGGATACGGATTTGCCAAGGCAAACGACGTGCCCGGCGCAGTGGATAAGGCAACGCGTGAGGCGCACAAGAACCTCGTGCGTATCAAGGTGCAAAACGAGACCATCCCCCACGAGGTAAAGGGTCGTTTTGGCGGCGCCAGGGTGGTGCTGGTGCCGGCCGTGCCGGGAACCGGAATCATCTCCGGCGCCTGTGTGCGCGTGGTCGTGGAATTGGCCGGCGTGCGCAATCTTCTCAGCAAATCCTACGGCACCAACAATCCGATCAACCTTATCAAAGCCACCTTCGACGCGCTCAGCCAACTGCGCACGCTGGAGGAAGCCGCTGCGCTCAGAGGAGTTACGCTCGAATGAATCTGCGTGAGATCAAACAAGTGCCGCTCGCCCGCAAGCGGCGCAAGCGCGTTGGTCGCGGCATCGGCTCGGGCATGGGCAAGACCTGCGGCCGAGGCCACAAGGGCGCACACTCCCGTGCCGGCTTCGGCGGCATGATCGCCTACGAAGGCGGTCAAACCCCGCTCTTCCGTCGCCTGCCCAAGCGCGGCTTCAACAACGCCAACTTCCGGCTCGAATTTGCCATCATCAACGTGGGTGAGCTCAATAGTTTTGCTGCCGGCGCCGAGATCACGCCCGAACTGCTGCTCAAAGAACGCAGAATCCGCAAGCCCCAGGCAGGGCTCAAGATATTGGGCAACGGCGCCCTGGACGTGCCCCTTAAGGTACATGCACATCGATTCAGCCGCACGGCGGTCCAGAAGATCGAAGATGCCGGCGGCGAGGTAATGCATCTCTAATGCTGGAAACCCTGGCCAATACCTTTCGCATTCCTGAACTCAGGCGACGCCTGATCATCACCACCGCACTGCTGGTGATCTGCCGCATCGGCGTTTACGTGCCGGTGCCGGGGGTCGACCTGGAGGCCCTGAAGGCCTTGTTCAGCGGGATTGAAAAGGGCTCGGCCGGGGCCTTGATGAACTTCGTCAACATCTTCTCGGGCGGCGCCCTGCAGAAGTGCGCCGTTTTTGGCCTGGGGGTGATGCCCTACATCAGCGCCTCGATCATCTTTCAACTACTCGTGCAAGTAGTTCCCTCGCTGAAGCGCATCAGCGAAGAGGGCGAAGGTGGCCGCAAGAAGATACAGCAATACACTCGCTATGCCACAGTCGTGCTTTGTTTCTTCCAGGGCTCCATGCTCATTAGCGGCCTGCGCTCTGGCGCGGGCGGCCTGCCCATCTTCCCAGAAGGGTTCGGATTTGGCACGCTCATGCTGTCGGCGCTCCTGCTGACCAGCGGCACGCTGCTGCTCATGTGGCTCGGCGAACTGATCGACGAATACGGTATCGGCAACGGCATCTCCCTCATCATCATGGCCAACATCCTCTCGCGCCTGCCCTGGGCAGTTAAGCTTGTGTACACGAGTTTCGAGCTTACCATGGCGCCGCCGGAGGGGAAGATCGGCGTCCTCACCCTCGCGTTCCTGATCATCTCCTTTGTCGCAGTGATCGTTGGCATTGTCCTTATCACTCAAGGCCAGCGGCGCATACCCTTTCAACAGGCAAAGCAGATGCGCGGACGGCGTGTGTACGGCGGCATGAAGCACTACCTCCCGCTGCAGGTTAACGCCGCCGGCGTTATTCCGATCATCTTTGCCCAGTCGCTGATGATGTTTCCGGCCGGCTTTGCCATGTTCCTCTCCGGGAGAACCACACCGGGCTCCTTTTGGGACAGCTTTGCCAAGGCACTTGTGGGCGCCCTGACCATGGGCTCATTTATCTATACAATCGTATTTGTCGCGCTCATCTTCTTCTTCTGCTATTTCTGGACGGCCATAACCTTTAACCCGACGGAAATGGCCAAGAACCTGCAGGAGCACGGCTCCTTCATTCCAGGAATACGACCCGGGCGTCGGACCGCAGACTATCTCGAACGGGTAATGACACGGATCACCCTGCCTGGTGCGGCGTCGTTATCGCTCATTGCCATCTTGCCTTCACTCATGGGAAAAGCGGTGGGGCTCGATCAGCGAGTTACCCAGTTCTTTGGCGGCACCAGCATCCTCATCGCCGTGGGCGTGGCACTGGACCTGGTCAAGAAGATAGAAGCACAATTACTCGTGCGGCACTATGACGGCTTCACCCGCGGAAAGAAGAGGCGGTTTTGAACATCGTTCTATTGGGACCTCCCGGCGCCGGAAAAGGGACGCAGGCAGTGGCGATACGCAAACACTGCGGCCTCGTGCACGTCTCCACCGGCGAGCTCTTCCGCTCGGCCCTGAAGGACGATAGCGACCTCGGCCGACAAGTGAAGGAATACCTCGAATCAGGCCGGCTGGTGCCGGACAAAGTAACCTCGACCATGGTTGCCCGGCGCCTTGATGAACCGGACTGTGCCGCCGGGTGCATGCTTGACGGCTACCCGCGCACCCTGCAACAAGCTGCCGACCTGGACGAACTGCTCGCACAGCGCGAGCGCATACTTGATTTCGTACTCTACTTTGACGTGTCCGAGGCCACCGCGGTGGATCGTCTCGGCGGACGACGCCTGTGCCAGGCATGCGGCGCCGGCTATCATATAAAGTATATGCCAGCGAAAAAAGAAAACCAGTGCGACGCGTGCGGCGGAGAACTGATGCAACGTACGGATGACATGCCTGATACCATTCGCGATCGCCTGAAAGTCTATGGTGAACAGACCAGCGCCCTGGTTGAAGAATATGATATGCGAGGCCTGCTCTATCGCCTCGATGCGAACGTCTCTCCCACCGAGATAACCGCCGCGGCAATGGCGATTCTCAAGGTCGTTGGACAGAGCAGCACAGTTCCTGGCAGGAGCAAGACGTGATTGCGCTCAGGTCTGCCCGCGAAATCGAGTGCATGCGGCGGGCCGGTGCGGTTGTGGCCGAGGTGCTGGCGCGCTGCGAAGAGATTGCAGGTCCCGGCGTCACGCTCCGAGAGCTTGATCGTGAAGCCGAGTCGCTGATTCGGACCCGGAACGGCGTCCCCCTGTTCAAGGGATACCATGACTTTCCGGGCACGCTCTGCACCTCGGTGAATGAGGAAGTCGTACATGGCATTCCCGGGTCGCGAAAACTGCGGCAAGGCGACATCCTCAGCATCGATTGCGGCGTGCGCCTGGACGGCTATTGCGGCGATGCCGCCGTGACCCTTGGCATCGGCAGGGTCTCGCAAGAGGCGAAACGGTTGATGGAGATTGGACGCGCCGCACTAGTGCGGGCGATTGAGGTGCTCAAGGCCGGCGTACGCATCTCTGTGGTCTCGCGCGCGGTGCAGATGTATGTTGAATCGCGAGGATGTTCCGTAGTGCGGAAATACACAGGTCACGGCATCGGCCGTGAGATGCACGAGGAACCGCAAGTGCCCAATTTCGTATCGCTCAAGATGCGCGATGCCGTATTGAAGGAAGGCACGGTGCTGGCCATCGAGCCGATGGTCAATCTCGGGAAATCGGAAGTTGAAGTACTCGACAACGGTTGGACCGTTGTGACAAAAGACCGCCTGCTCTCCGTGCACTACGAGCACACGGTTGCGGTCACCAGAAACGGGCCGGATGTCCTGACGATCTCTTCCGCATAAGGTATGCATAAATGGTGAAGGAAGAAGCAATCCGAGTGGAAGCCACAGTGAAAGAAGCGCTTCCAAATGCCATGTTCAAGGTACTGCTCGAAAATGGCCATGAAGTATTGGCTCACGTCTCGGGCCGGATGCGAATGCACTGGATTCGTATCCTGCCGGGCGATACGGTTACGGTTGAGATTTCGCCCTACGACCTCACCAAGGGACGGATTGTTTACCGCAGCTAAACATAATCCTGCGTTCAGGATTGGGAGGATACCGTGAAGGTTCGTGCATCCGTCCGTCGCAGGTGCGAGAACTGCAAGATTATCCGGCGCAAAAACGTAGTGCGGGTTATTTGCAAAGACCCGCGCCACAAACAGCGTCAAGGCTAGGAGAAAGAAAATGCCCAGAGTCTCCGGCGTCGACATTCCGAATGACAAACGGATTTGTATCGCCCTGAGGTATATCTATGGCATCGGACCAACGAAGGCCCTGGAGATCCTCAAGCATCTCGGAATAGAACCAGACATCAGAGCCAAGACCCTTACCGATGATGAAGTGAGCCGTCTGAGCGGCTACATCGAGGACAACTACGTTATCGAAGGCCAACTCCGCCGGCAGGAGTTGCAGAACATCGCCCGCATGCGGGATATCCGCTGCTATCGCGGACTCCGCCACCGCAGCGGTTTGCCCGTGCGCGGCCAGCGCACGCGCACCAATGCGCGCACCAGAAAAGGCCCGCGCAAAACCGTTGCCGGCAAAAAGGGCGTGAAGGACATACACTAGCGCAACGGCGCAGAGTATTTGGATATACCTGGAGGTTTAGGAAGTGGCCAAGAGCAAGAAACGCAAGGTTCGCCGTAACGTCGCCAAGGCCATCGTACATGTCAAGGCGACCTTCAACAACACCATTATTACCATCACAGACCCGGCCGGTGAGGTCCTCTGCTGGGACAGCGCCGGCACCATTGGCTTCAAAGGGTCTCGGAAAAGCACCCCATTCGCCGCTCAGCGTGCAGCCGAAAGCGTGGCCGACAAGGCCAAGAAAATGGGCGTTCGAGAGGTGGAGGTAAGAGTAAAGGGTCCGGGGTCCGGACGCGAATCGGCTATTACGGCGCTGCAAAGTGCCGGAATCGCGGTTCGGAGCATTGCAGATGTAACACCGCTGCCGCACGATGGATGCCGCCCTCGCAAAAAGCGGCGTGTCTGAGCAACACCGCCGTCATGAGAGATTAGGCAAGGCAAGAATGCCAGGTCAGAGGCGGACCAATCCAATTCTGCCGGCACAGATACGGGAGGTTTGACATGCGGATTCGATGGAGGGGATTTGAACTTCCAACCAAGGTCATTTGTGACGAGTCGACCCGACAAGACAATTATGGCAAATTCGTGGTAGAGCCTTTCGAGCGTGGTTTTGGCACCACCATCGGAAACAGCCTGCGCCGCGTGCTCCTCTCGTCGCTGGAGGGGGCCGCGCTCACCCATGTCAGGATCGAAGGCGTATCGCACGAGTTCAGCACCATTGAGGGCGTCTATGAAGATGTAGCCGACATCATTCTGAATTTCAAGCAGTTACGGTTGCGGATGCACGGCGACCGGCCAACCACCTTGCGGATCGATGTGAAGAAGAAGGGCGAAGTAACCGGCGCCGACGTACAATGCGACGCCGATGTCGAGGTGGCCAATCTGGATCTGCATATCTGCACCCTCACCAAGAGCGTGCATCTCGTTTGCGAACTGAGTGCCCAGAAAGGGCGCGGCTATCGCACGGCAGAAGCAAATGAGAGAGACGGCCAGGAAGTGGGCGTCATACCGGTCGATTCGCTGTTCTCCCCGGTGCTCAGGGTGCGTTATCGCGCGGAGGACACCCGCGTGGGACAGCGCACAAACTACGATAGACTGATTATGGAAATATGGACCGATGCCACGCTCACCCCGGAACTGGCGCTGACCGAAACGGCCAAGATACTCCGCAAACACCTCAATCCATTTGTGCAGGAGTGTGAAATGGGCGCGGAACTGGCTGAGCCCGAGGCCGCCGGAGCCCTGGCGCCGATGCGGCCGGCCCTCGCCGAAGACCTGGCCGCCAAGCTCGCGCTGCCGGTCAGCGAGTTGACCTTGAGCGTTCGCTCTTCACACTGTCTGGAGGGCGAGAACATTAGAACCGTCAGCGATCTCATCGCCTATGCTGACGAGGAACTCCTCGACCTTCGGAATTTTGGCAAGACCTCGCTCGATGAAGTCAAGAAGAAGCTTGGGGATCTGGGCCTGACGCTCGGCATGGAAATCGATGGTGTTGCCCGCGCCGTCCATCCCGTAAAGGAGGAGTGATGCGTCATCGCAAGCGAGGCCGCCGTCTCGGAAGGACATCCGCCCATCGCCAGGCCATGAGGCGCAACCTCATCTCCAATCTATTCCTGGTGGAGCGAATCAAGACAACCGACGCCAAAGCGAAAGAAGTTAGAAGCATGGCGGAGAAGTTGATAACCCTGGGCCGCAAAGGAGGGCTGTCGAACTTTCGCCGTGCGCTTGCGCTCCTCGATGACCTCTACATCGTTCGCAAGCTGTTCAAGGAAATTGCCCCACGCTATGCGGACAGGCATGGGGGCTACCTCCGGATTCTGCATCTCCCGACCTCCAGCCGCAGGCTGGGCGACAATGCCCCCCAGGTCATCATGGAGTTGCTGCCGGCTGACGACGCTGAAGTTGAGAGCGACAAGGCTTCCAGCGCGACCAAATAGACAAATGCCCGGTTTGCTGAAAGGCGCAGACGATGCCCGTCAGAAAGATCGTACTGGCTCTTGCCTTTGGCATGGTGCCGTGTTTGCCTGCCTGCCTGCGCATATGCCCCCGTTTGCCGGAGGATCCCGTACCAGACCATGTCACGCCGCCGCCAACGGTTGAATGGCCGGTAGTGCAGCCGCGGGATAACTAGTCACGGCCCCCTCGCACGAGATATGCAGCCATGCCGGCAGCCGCACAGCCCGAGACCAAAGTCGATAGCATCCTGGCCCTCATGGAAGGGGCTGCCCAGGCCAACCTGACCACTCCCGGCCGTGTCGGCTTTCTGCAGGAGTTGCCCGCCAGCGGAGATGTGGTCATTGCCGGCGATCTCCACGGCAACGGAGGCAACCTTCGCCGCCTCATTGAAGTAGCCGACCTTCCCAGATTCTCCCGCCGCCACCTCATCGTCCAGGAAGCGGTTCACGACCTCTACTG
>SDBU01007798.1_pt1 | contig 12283 bp, 9 predicted proteins | sample 2277071 | NCBI WGS metagenome assembly SDBU01 (sample SAMN10397929, study PRJNA504765) | marine sediment metagenome | isolation source: marine sediment core GS08_GC12, 126 cmbsf | place: Arctic Ocean: Gakkel Ridge, Loki's castle | collected 2008
ATAACCCATCATATCCTTGAGCTGCGGGCGTTTCGAGTTCTGTGGACTTGCCCAGCCCTCCTCCGACCAGAAGAAAACCATCATGATCATCAAAAGCATCGCTACCAAAGTCAGACCGAGTCTCGAATACATGATTCGCTTTCCTGAGTGCGATAAGAAACCACATTTTGATACTTTAAATAATTTCATTATAGACTCCTTTTGTTTTAATTTTGCTTGGGAAGAATCCTATACGCAAATCCTGAGTAACCATGGATTGCATTTACTGGTGATCTGATAAGAGCCACTATTGTCCCTTCTGCAAAATTCTCCCAAGTGGACATCGTCCGCTCCATCTCAAAAACTTCCATTTTCATACTATTTTATTCCCAGCAAGATTGCATCGACCGGTCAGTCATCGTTGATCGAATTTCAATATACATCTCATTGGAAATGAGAGTCAAGCCTACTTATTAAAAAAAACTTACTCACTTAAGCACCCTTCTGTCAAGTCTCACAGCAGCCCAGCTGTTCCTCCTATGATGGTAATAATAAGTGCCTCTGAAATAAATTGGAGAAGAACATGTCCACGAATCTCTTCGAACTACTCACGGCTCTCGAAGGATAATTTCTCCACTCCCGACATGAGATGCTTTCTTTGCCGTACTTAGAAAATTGTGCAGTATGCCCCATTAATGCATCTTTCTCCGGCCTCCCCCTGGGTAAAATTCCTGAATAGATCTGCGAAATTCAGAAGATAAAAATCAAAGAAAAGGAGAAATTAAGGAGAGAACTCAATAAAATATCTAAAAAAGTAAGATAACATATCCAGCAGTAAGGCCAAGAAAGAAGGCCGATTTCCCCATAAGCTTCAGTTTCAGACTCCATCTTCCTCAGAATTGATTTCATGTTGCAAATTAACATCAACGGGATTATAATTTGGCACTCTCAGGAATATGAGGTAGAAGGACGTATAACATGAAACGTTTAAAGGCGATGCTTACCATATTAACAGTAGCTGTGGTTCTAATGACTGTGGCTGCTGCGGGAAAATCCCAGTATGAATATCGCTATCATAATTACGCAGAGTCCACAGCACTGCTCAAGGATCTTGTAGCCAGCTATCCCCGGCTTGCCAAACTTTATTCCATAGGAAAAAGCGCAACCACCACCAAGGAAGTCTGGTGCATTGAGATTGGAAACCAGGAAACCGGTAAAGCAGAAGATAAGCCTGCTGCCTACTTTGACGGCAACCAGCATTCAAGCGAAGTCGTAGGCGGGGAGGTAACCATGTACCTCGCCTATTACCTGCTCACTAATTATGGGAAGGATCCTGATATCACCCGTCTGGTGGATACAAGAGTCATCTATATCGTCCAGCGGGCTGATCCTGATGGGGCAGAATCCTTTATGACTGGAAAGATCGACTGGGACAGCGAGAAAGTGCCAGGTGCAAGAGACGCTGACAGAGATGGAAGGAAAGGCGAGGACGGCTCAGAGGATATAGACGGTGACGGCGAGATTCTTCAGATGCGCCTTCCAGATCCCGATGGCCGGTGGAAGCCCTACGAGGGTGATCCCCGAATAATGGTGCAGCGGGAGGAAGATGATGAGAAAGGCCCTTTTTACCGGGTGTTAAATGAAGGGATTGATAATGACAGGGATGGCCAGATCAACGAAGATCCTCCCTTCACCCGCTTCATCTCCAACCGGAATTACCCGGCGTATTGGGCTTCAGATGACGCACGTTTCCGAGGATCCGGAGACTATCCTGTCCAGGAACACAACGCACGGCTAGTGGTTGACTTTATTCTCTCCAAACCTAATATTTCCCAGATAGAGTCTTATCATACAACAAGCGGGATTCATCTGAGGCCTTATGCAGCCCGTCCAGACACGGACTTCCCACCTCAGGACTTCCAGGATTACGCTGCTGTGCTGTCCAAGGGAACAGAAATCACCACCTATCCTGTAGCCTCAGTCTACAACGACTTCACAACTATCTTACCTGGCGTACCTCCAGACAAGCAGCCCGGCGTGCGACACGGAGTCTTTATCGACTGGACATATCAGCATCTGGGCCTGTTTTCGGTCACGACTGAACTGTGGAGTATGGAGCCCTTTGTAAACGAGGTGGATTGGGGTGAGATTCCCCGAGATAAACCCCTATTCGCCATCCCAGGCCGTTTTCGCCGACCAGATGTCCAGGCAGCAGTGCTCAAGTGGCTCGACAATAATAAAGGAAGCAAGGATCTGGGAGGACAGGGATTCATCGATTGGAAACCTTATCATCATCCCACGCTCGGCGATGTGGAACTCGGCGGCTTCACCCGTTACTGGCTGCGCAATCCGCCTCCAGGACCATATTTCAAGAAAGTTGTTATGGATCAGGCTAAATTCGCAGTAGTCCATGCACTTACAACACCGATAGTGAAAATAAAGAAAATCGAAGTAGCACCTGATGATTCAGGCTCTAATCTCTGGAAGGTCACTGCTACGATCGCCAACCAAGGCTATCTCGATACCTCCATGCAACAGGCGCGGATAGCAAGGTTAGCCGAGCCTGACCAGCTTTCGATCAAGCTTCCCGAGGGAGCAAGTACCAAGGATCCTAAATCAGTCAGCTTTAATTTCATGCGAGGAACACGCGGTACTTCTTATGTTAGCCTCTATCGGGCTACCTGGCAGGTGAAAGCACCAAAGGGCACAGAAGTCACTATCGTCGTCCAATCTGAAAAAGGCGGCACTGATCAGCAGTCAATAAGCCTTGCCGCAACCGGAAGATAAGAGTTAAGAAAAGATTAAAAGATCACCAGGACACTATTCACTCAGAAGTCATAAATATTCAATTAGCCGATGCAATGGGATTACTATTTAAAACCCCGGTTTACCATTCAATAATTGCACATAAAGATTCTAACATTGCTATACAACTTTCCGATCGGTATGTGAATCCCAAGTTGTTTCCAGGATATTTAAAACAAGATTATTCTACTATCACTCCTGCTGAATATTTAATGAGTGTCTCACTTGCTGCTGAAGTAGAACACATTATAGAATCAGTAATGCCAGACGAACAAATCCAAACCTTACTTAAAATTAAAGCAATTGAACCTTGTTTGATTCTCCACAGAAGAACCTGGATCAATGACATCGTGGCAACCAAAAACCGGTTTGTTTACCCAGGTTCAAGACATCAAATTGGAGGACGGTTTAAACCAATATCAAATTCGCACCCAGTGTTAACTTAACAGAAAATAAAAAATAAAATATATTTATAAATCACAGTTTAGAAGGAGATAATCAAGTGGCAATTATCATTAATGGAGCTGGCTTAACAATTGAAAAAGTGACCAATGTCGCGAGACATCATGAAAAAGTAGAATTGCATCCCGATGCATTGGAGCGTATAAAAGCTTGTAGAAAAATGCTTGAAGATAAAATTCAGGCAAAAGAAATCATGTATGGTGTAAATACCGGAATTGGTGAATTTTCTGAAATGGTTTTGGATGACGACCAGATGAAAGATTTCCAGAAATATCTTATTTATAATCATGCGGCCGGAATTGGTGATCCAGCTCCCATCGAATATGTTAGAGGTGCGATGTTGGGGAGAATAAACGTTCATGCTCACGGAAATTCTGGCTGTAGACCTGATATAACATTAACTTTGATTGATATGTTGAACAAAGGTGTTACTCCATTTGTGTGTCAAAAAGGATCAGTAGGCGCTTCAGGAGATTTAGCCCCTATGGCACAAATTGCACTGTTATTAATGGGAGAAGGCCAGGCATATTATAGAGGAAACTTGTTGGACGGGAAAAAAGCTATGGATAAGGCAGGCATTCCAATACCCGGATTGCAGGCAAGAGATGGATTAGCAACTATTAATGGATCAAATGTTCTTACTGCGATGAGCGCTCTCTTGCTGTTTGACACAAATAATTGGTTAAAACAAGCAGAAATAGCGGCATCCATGTCCCTTGAAGCATTAATGGCTAATATGAAACCATATACTTCTCTGCTTCATGAGGCACGAGGCTTCCAGGGAGCAATACGATCAGCAAAAGCCATTCAAAAACTGGTTGCTGGAGGTGATTTGGCTGAAGGTAGGCTCAAATGTAAAGTTCAGGATGCATATTCAATGCGTTCAACACCCCAGGTTATTGGCACTGCTCATGACGCCCTGGCATATGCTCGATCACAAGTGGAAATAGAACTGAATGGTGTTGGAGATAATCCTGTTTTTTTCCCGGATAAAAATCTTCAAATATCTGGCGCCAATTTTCAGGGCACGCCTGTTTCTCTCCCGATGGATATGGTAGGAGCTGCGATTACAATGATAAGTGTAATGTCAGAACGCAGGATGAACAGGTTAACCCACCCTGCACTGAATGTTGGGCTTCCTGCATTTTTATCCAAAGGCGCCGGCATGTTTTCCGGACTGATGCTAAGTCAATATACTGCCGATACGCTAATTGTAGAACAAAGAATTTTATCCACTCCTGCTTCCATCCAATCTATCCCCGCTGCTGCCGATCAAGAGGATTTTGTCTCTATGGGTATGAACACAGCCATTAAAAATGCTCAGATCCTTGACAATGCTTATGGTATTTTAGGAATTGAGTTAATGGCGGCAGCCCAGGCTTTAGATTTTCGCGATTATGTATTTGGTAAAGGAGTAACAAAAGCTAAAGAAGTTATTCGAAAACATGTTGACTTTTTAGATATTGACAGACCGCTTTATCCTGATCATACAAATATGAAAGAATTGGTAAAATCCTGTGAGATTTTGCAAGAAGTGGAAAAAGAAGTTGGGTCACTCGATAAGTAATTTACATTAGACCTAATACTGAACTTTCAATAGGAGATATTATGAAAACGCTAATTTGTTTATTAATTGAACTCTCCATAATTGTATCAGTCGCATTTTCTCAATCAAACAAAAGAATTATAACGATGGAAGAATCGCTGTTTCTTCCATCGTGGGGGAATTATACATTATCACCAGACAATAAAAAAATTGCATTTACCAAACAACACCGAAACCGAGAAGACTATACAACCAAATCGCATGTTTATATATATACTTTAGCAAATCGTAAAACCATACAATTAACAAACTCACAAAATGGAGAATCAAATCCCAAATGGTTGCCAGATAGTAGACTTCTCTTTACATCAAACAGGGACGGCAAAGCAAAACTTTGGGTAATATATACAGATGGCGGTGAAGCAGTTCTCTATTTTAATGATGACAAAGTGCCAAATAATGGAGTATTTTCAAATGATTATAAAAAAATTGCCTATACAAAAAAATCAGACCGTCCAGATCAGAAGGAATGGGATAAGAGGAAAGAGCAAAAGAACGACGCTTATTATGCTGAAAATAAATTAGCTTATACACAAATTTGGACATACGATGTCGAATCTAAGAAACAAACAAAAATAACTCCAGGGGAATATGATAATAGTTCCCTATCATGGTCACCAGATAATAAATGGATTGCCTTTACTTCTAATCGAACTGGAACATATATTGGAGATCCAAACAGGAGCGACAATAGCGATATCTGGTTAGTCCCTTCTGATTCTGGTTCTATAAGACAGCTAACAACCAATAATGGACCAGACAATGGTGCAGTTTGGTCGCCTGATGGTGAATGGATTGCTTATACAGGCAGCATTCATGAGAACAGCGTAGCAAACCAATACGATGTTATGGTAATTCCATTTTCTGGGGGCAAATCGACAAACCTAACAGTGGATTTTGACTATTCCATTTCCGGCATTCAATGGTCTAAAGATGGAAAAACCATCTATTTTACTTCCGCCCAGGGATTAACTTCTCATCTTTTCAAAGTTCCAGCAAAAGAAGGCGGAAAAATTCAGAAAGTTATTTCTGGAGATGAGTATGTTTATGGAGGTTATAGAGGTGGCGGATTTCAAATGTCTTCAGATGGCAGGAAATGGCTTTTTTCTGGCAGCAGCCTTAATTCTCCTGGTGAGGTATTTTTATCAGATATAGCAGGTAAAAACATTAAAAATATTTTAAGTCCAACAAATCATATGCAAGACTATAAAGTTGCTAAGTCCGAAGCACTTCGTTGGATAAGTACAGATGATTGGGAAATAGAAGGTACCTTAACTTATCCACTAAACTACGAACCAGGAAAAAAATATCCTCTCATTTTAATGGTTCATGGCGGGCCACATGGCAGGTTTACTGTCTCCTTCAGTAGTTCAACACAAATATGGGCTGCTCGCGGATATGTTGTTTTATCTGGTAATTGTCGCGGCAGCTCAGGTAGAACTTTTAAATTTAGTAACGCAAATGCAGGTGATTGGGGAGGTGGTGATTATATTGATTACATGAAAGGTGTAGATCATGTAATCAAATTGGGTGTTGCCGATCCGGAACGACTTGCTGTTATGGGTGGCAGTTATGGTGGTTTTATGACATTTTGGATTATTACACAAACCGACCGGTTTAAAGCTGCAATAGGTCATGCAGCAATCTCACATTGGTTTTCATTTTATGGTGTTTCCGGTTTGCCCAATTTGACAGCTTATGGGATGGGAGGCTTCCCCTGGGAATCCCCAAATAACTACCAACGATTTTCACCTCTTAAATTTGCCCAAAACGTAAAAACGCCTCTTTTAATAACACACGGAGATGAAGATTACAACGTACGTATCACCCAGGCTGAAGAGTATTTTCGCTACCTGAAGAAGATGAGAAAAGTTGTTGAATTTCTCCGCTTTCCAAGAGAAGGTCATGGTATTCGTGAACCAAGACATAGAATTCATTTAGACAAAGAGCAAGAAAGATGGTTTAAAAAGTATCTGTTTCCCAAAAATTAGAAGATATATTAAAAACTTTCGATACTAAATGAATTTAAAAAGGTGAATTCTTTATGAACAAAAAAATGAATAAAACAAATCGAAGAGAATTTTTAAAGACAAGCATTGGTGGAAGCGCTATACTTGCCGCAGGCAGTTTATCACCACAATCATTATTTGCTGATTCCAAAATTGAGAACAATCCCAATATTCATCCCTGGTGGGTAAATAAGGTTGATAAACCTGTTCTTGCAATCGATGATGCAATGTATCATTGTTTTGATCAACATAAAAATGTATTAAATGCCTATGGTCAATACGTGAGTGAAAAACATAGATTAGAAGTGAAAAAGAAAAAAGAAGAATTCATGAAAACAGGCAAAGATGAAAATATTCCAGGCTATCGTATGGAGGATATTGCGTTGCAAGCTGCAGGTTGGACCTTGCGACGCACTGGAAATATGAATAAAGGGCTGCGATCTTGGTACCGTACAGGACGTTATAGACCACAAACAGAAAATTGGCAAGGTAGTCCTGAAAAAGCGGCAAAAATTATCAAAAGAGCGGCACGTTTTTTTGGCGCAGCTGATACCGGTATCTCAGTAATTGACAGATGACATATTTTTTCCAGGAGTTATGGAGTGGATATCGTTTTTGAGGATGTAGAAGAACCGTATGATGTTAAAAACGAAAAAGCGGTCATTCCGGAAAAATGTAAATATGCAGTTGCTGTCGTGGTTAGAATGTCGCCCGAAATGGCAGCAAGAGCGCCGTCACAACTTTGTGATGCTACTACTTCATTGGGTTATAGCCGATTGGAATTCACTGTTGGGCTGTTGGCTGAATTCATAAGGAATTTAGGTTATATCGCTATCCCCAGTGTCAATGGTCTGGGCTCCAGTATTCCTTTTGCTGTTGATGCGGGACTTGGAGAAGTAGGCCGTACAAATCGGTTTATATCTCCAGTATTTGGACCTGCTGTCCAATTAGGAAAAGTTTTAACAGATATGCCAGTAGCTACAGATAAGCCCATCCGTTTTGGGCTTAAAGAATTCTGTATGGTTTGTGGACGATGTACTGAGTCTTGCCCTTCCAAAGCGCTTGCATTTGAAAAAGAACCTAACTTTAAAATCAAAGGCGAATATAGCAATCCTGGGCATCAAACCTGGTTTGAAGATTGTATAAAATGTTTCGAGTTTTGGGAAGAATCGAACAGCTATTGCAGTATTTGTATTATGGTTTGTCCATGGGCAAAACAGGATAAAACAATAATTCATGAAATTGTAAAAGCCTCCAGCGCAACTATCCCGGCATTAGATGGCTTTTTTACTTCAATGGATAAAACCTTTGGTTATGGAGAACAGAAAGATGTTGACAAATGGTGGGACCTTGACCTGCTAGAACATGGAATTGATAGAATGTAAAGAAAGGAAAAAAATGGACCAGGCAAAAAAATATTTAAACTAAGAATTTATTAATTAATTATATTATGGAAGTTTGCATAGTGTTGAATGAATTATGAAATTTTTATAACTTTAGTACTATTTACAACCAGAATAATATTATGTTATTTTACAGATATAGTGATTTAGATATCCAGGATTCTACCCATCCTTTAACTTACCCGGTGAATATTTATTTTAATATACAAATCATAAACAAAAACAATCGGATTGAACGGAACCAAATGAAAGGAGATGAAAAATGAATTTAAATTCACAGAAGTTGGCACATTATTTTGGAATTATTTTATTTTTAATGGTCATTAATCCAAATACCGGTAATTGTCAAGTTACAGCGCCGGAAGATTATCTTGGCTATAAACCTGGGGATGATTTTCATTTGGCAACTTATGAAAAATTAATAGGTTATTTAGAATTACTAGCCAGTCAAAGTGACCAAATACAAATATTTGATATGGGACCAACAACCGAAGGGAGACGAATGAAATATGCCATCATTTCTTCTGAAGAAAATATGGCCAACCTAAATAAATATAAAGATATTGTTAAAAAATTGAGTCTTGCACGCGGTATATCAGATAATGAAGCGAAAAATCTTGCAAATGATGGCAAAGTTGTGGTCTGGATAGACTCAGGGATTCACTCTTCAGAAACTTCACCGCCAATGCATCAGTTTCAACTTGCTTATGATTTAATAACGAGTACGGATCAAAAAATAAAATTTATTAATGATAATGTTATACTTCTCCTGGTTCAAGCCAATCCTGATGGAATGACAACAGTTGCAAATTGGTATGAAAAGAATATTGGCACTCAGTTTGAAACTAGTTCTTTGCCAAAACTCTATAATAAATATGCCGGCCACGATAATAACCGGGATTCATTTATGGCTAACCTGCTTGAGACGCAAAACATGAATAAAATTGTTGGTACAGAATGGTATCCTGAACTTTTATACGTTCAGCATGAACGAGCCCCGTTTCCCGCACGTATTTGGATACCGCCAAATCCGGAACCGGTGAATCCCAACATACATCCAATAGTAGAACGATGGAAAAATTTAATTGGATCAGCAATGGGACAAGGATTTGACGGAGCTAACCAGCCTGGCGCTATTTCTCGTACGGCCTACGATCTCTGGTACCCCGGTTATGCAGATGGACCGAGTGTTGAGTGTCATAATATTCCTTCGATTCTAACCGAAACAGCCAATTTTCGTTATGCTACTCCTCGATATTATACAATCAATGATTTTCCTGAAGCATACCGTGATTTAACAGTAGGCACGTTCTATCCAAGTCCCTGGGAAGGTGGCTGGTGGCGGTTCCAGGATGCAATTGAATATAATTTAACTGCCTCTATTTCTGTTTTGGATGCTGCTGCAAAATATCGTTATGATTTTCTTTATTATAAGTACAAAATGGGCAAAGATGTGATTGATCGTTTTAAAAATGAACCACCATATGGCTGGATTATCCCAATCAACCAGCGTGATCCAAATACAACTGCTCTATTACTTAACAGGCTTATCGGATATGGTATTGAGGTTCATAAAGCCAATGAAGATTTTATCCAGGATGGTGTGAAATATGAGAAAGGTTCATATATTATATCTACAAGTCAACCATTTGGACTTTATGTAAAGAATGTTTTAGAGAGACAAAGTTATCCTGATCTTCGTAAATATGGTCATCTCTGGCAAGGAATTACAAGGGCTATAAAATGGGATGGCGCTCCCCTGGCGCCGTATGATGGTGTAGGATGGACTCTTCCAATCCAAATGGGAATTGATGCCCGCGAAGTTGGAACACCCTTGAAAGTAGGCTCTACTCCAATTAACAAAGCTGATTTAGTACCAGAAAAGATAAACGGTAGTGGATCAAGTTATGTTTTTACACATTCAGATAACAATAACTTTAAAGTTGTTAACCGTATAATCAAGTCTGGAGGAAAAGTTAATGTTGCGTCTGAGGATTTTGTGGTTAACAGAAAAAAATATTCAAAAGGAACGTTATTGTTAAATAGTAGTAGTATTCCAAAAAACAAACTCTTAACTTTCCTGTCTGGAACAGGAATATCAGTAGAGGGAGGAAAAGTTCAGGCAAAATCAAAATCATTATTCAAGTCCCGTGTTGCGCTTTATAAATCCTGGGTAGCTAATATGGATGCAGGTTGGATCTCATATGTTTTGGAACAATATGAGTTTCCTTACCATTTTTTAACAGATGCTGAAATAAAAGCTGGAGATCTGCATAAAAGGTTTGATGTTATTATTCTACCTGATCAGAGGGCGGCATCGATTATCAATGGCCATCGAAAAGGAACCATGCCGCCAAATTACATTGGTGGTATGACTGATGTTGGTGTTGATAATATAAAAAAATTTATAAAAGGCGGCGGTACGCTAATTTGCAACAAAAGTTCCTGTGATTTTCCAATTAAACAATTTGATCTGCCAATTAAAAATGTATTGCAAGGTGTACGATCAGATAGTTTTAACTGTCCCGGATCATTGTTAAAAATAAACTACGATACAAACCATCCGTTATCTTATGGAATGATGGCAGATGGAATGGCATACTTCTCTAGAGGACTGGCTTTTGAAATGATTCCTGATACTGCAAAAACCGAAGAGAATGATAAAAATATTAATCCGAGGATTGCTGCTAAATATCCTAATGAATCGCCATTGATCAGCGGCTGGATGATTGGTGATAAATATATTAAGGGTAAAACTGCTGTGATGGATGTTCCATTTGGTAAAGGAAAAATTATCTTATTCGGTTTTAATGTTGTAAATCGTGCACAGGCATATTCTACCTTTAAGCTCTTATTTAATGCAATTTATTATTGATATTTTTTAGCGTAAACGCCAGGAATTCAGAGAACAACAATGAGTCAGGTCCAAAACACACAATTCAAAGAAAAAAAAGAAGATAACTTTTATTTCCCATTTGATGTTCCAAATTATCGTTTTGACCAGCGAAATGAAATGTTCAAACGCCGAGCCTGAGATGAAGAATTTGTAGTCCTAGGCAATCAATTATATACCCAAGTTAAATATGAGGATAAATATGGTTATCGTAAACTTGATTATGCCTTAAGAAATGCATCCTGGAATATTGAGTATGATTTAGCTTTTGGAAATATGTGCAGTAACCGGGGACTCTACTCCTGGGATCATGTTACTGAAAAAATAAAGAAATTTATTGTGGCTGAGGGTCCTGTTATAAAGGATCCAAAAGATAATACACATATTATCAAAAAAGCAGCACGATTTTTGGGAATCCCATTAGCAATATTGAATTTTAGAGTTTTATTAAAAAAGAAAATTGATATGAGATAAAATTAATAAAGGGCGGGCAGTTCAACTTTAGATTACGACTCTGGCAGCAGTCATAAATCTTATCATAAAGAAGTGATAGTACCGCAGAGCCCACCGAAAATATCGCCAAAGCTGCCGTTTGTAGTAATGGAATAATTTCCTCTCTTTTTGAACTCTTTATTTTTTTTATTTAGAAAGGATATGGTTCTTTTTATAAGGTTTAAAGAAAGAAGAGGTTCTCCTCCGTAGAAATTGAGATAATACCTTTTTGTTAACCTTGGCAAAAAAAACACTGTCCCTATTGTTCATCCAATGAGATTAAATTACGTGGAAGACCCATCAATATAAACAACGTTTTTTATGCAAATCATGTGGCAAATCTTATATTTGGAAAGAAAAAGAGAATAAATATAATTGCGAGCAACACCGGTTTAAATTATGGATTAATAAAAGTAAATCGATACTTTCTGGTAAACTGTTGAATAAGTATTGGATATAGAAAATCTATATTGGGGAGTAACGACTATAAATAAATGATGATTACTATTCATTCTCACAAGATATTTTTCATTATATTAGCAACTCCCAGACCAACATAATTGCCCACTCCATAACCCAGAAGTCCCGCTATCAAGCCGGGCAAAAGACGATCCACATATCTTCCCTTCCCGAC
>SDBU01007799.1_pt1 | contig 12283 bp, 9 predicted proteins | sample 2277071 | NCBI WGS metagenome assembly SDBU01 (sample SAMN10397929, study PRJNA504765) | marine sediment metagenome | isolation source: marine sediment core GS08_GC12, 126 cmbsf | place: Arctic Ocean: Gakkel Ridge, Loki's castle | collected 2008
GCCCTGGTCTATACACCGGCAAAGCCGGTGCAAAGGCCCGTGAACGGGCCTGAGACGACCGTCGAGCGTTGGCGATACTCCCGCACATCCGGCGCTGGATGGCCGGAGGGCACGCACAACGGAGTTGTGCGTGGCACCCAACTCGATCTGACGGGCGAAAATGTGGGTAATGACAAGGGCTCGCGCCCGTGGCTAACATGAAGGACAACACGGCTCCCATACGAGGCGTACATCATGTCAACGGTGACGAGGTGTTTGCCCCGCCATCGGACTGATCTCGCAAGTGATGCGCTGCCCGGTGGGCCCGCGCGGGCACGTACAACGGAGTTGTGCGTGGCACCCACCAAACTGTAGGGTTCACTGGCCAAGCACCTTGGGCCGCCCCAATTATCGGACACCCTCACGCTTGCGTGGGCATGTTCGCGGCGCATTGTCGTCGGGCATGGCCACGCAAGCGTGGCCATGGCACCGGCCAGTATTAGGCGACAAAGTGGCCCGCCCGCTTTGCTTCTTTGTTTGCTTTGTTCGCCTGGGAGCTTTATGACATGGATGTGGACCGATTGGAGATGAGCGACCTGGCCGAACAGTACGCGGGAACAGTGAAGGAGTCGAGCGCACTTCAGGCCGAATGACGGGGCAACGGAAGGGGCTGAGGCAGCGGGGGCCCCTACCGGCCTGCTTGACAGGTCAAGGCGTTGCAGGAGTGGCAGATGGACCCCGACGCATCGTGTGAGGCGCCGATTCGGAATATCGTGTTGATCCTGGCCGATCAGCACCGGGCCGACTGCCTGGGATGCTACGGCAACCCGATCGTGCGGACGCCGAACATCGACGCGCTGGCGGCGCGGGGCGTGCGGTTCACTCACGCGTTCACACCCTCGGCGATCTGCACGCCGGCGCGCGCGTCGATTCAGAGCGGGTTGACGCCGCGGAACCACGGGCTGCTCTTCAATCGGGAGTTCCAGCCTTGCCGCGGCGGCCTGCGCGACGTGCCGGCGGAGGTGCGTTTCTTCAGCCAGGATCTTCGCGAGGCGGGGTGGAACTGCGCTCACGTGGGCAAATGGCACATCGGCGACGTCAATCGGCCGGCGGACTACGGCTACGACGGCGTTTACTATCCCGGCTACGGCTATCCGGCCGACCACGAACACTATCTCAGCTACCTCGGTGACCTGGGCGTGGGCGGCTTCGAACTCTCGCGCGAACTGCGCGCGGGCCTGTGCCAAGCCGCCATGCAGGCCGGGCCGCAAGAGGCGTCGGTGCCCGGCTACCTGACGCATCAGACGATCGAGTACATCGAGCGGTTCGCCGCCGCCGACCGGCCGTTCTTCATTTCGTGCAACTTCTGGGGGCCTCACACGCCGTTTCTCCTCACGCGGGAGCATTTCGAGATGTACGACGACGCCGTCGACGCCATCCGGCCCTGGCCGAACTTCGACTGCTCGCTGGACGACAAGCCCGCCGTCCTCCGCCGCCAGGGCCGCCTGTGGGGGTCCGACCGGCTGACCCGCCGGACGCTGGCCGAGATGATCGCCAAGTGCTACGGCTACATTTCGCTGATCGACGAGGAGGTCGGGCGCCTACTCGCGGCCCTCGAAGGTGCCGGGGAGCTCGACCGGACGCTGGTGGTCTACACGTCCGACCACGGCTCGATGCTCGGGTCGTATCGAATGTGGGACAAGGGGTATGGCATGTACGACGCCACGTGGCGTGTGCCGATGGTCGCGGCCCACCCGTCGCTGCCGGCACGGACCAGCGACGCGTTCGTCAGCCTGCTGGACTTGGCGCCCACCTTCCTTGCCGCGGCCGGCTGCCAGAGGCGCGAGGGATTGGACGGCGTCAGCTTGATGCCACTGCTCGCCGGCGACGGCGACGCCGTGCGGGACGACCACATCCTCTGTGAGGGCTACGGGCACCAGATTCCGTTCTGGCAGCGGATGGTCCGCACGCGAAGGGCCAAGTACATCTACAATCCCACCGACCGAGACGAGTTCTATGACTTGGCCGCCGACCCGCACGAGACCCACAACGCCATCGATTCGGCCGACCCGGACGAGCTGAAGCGACTGCGAACGCTCCTCCGCGAACAGATGCACCGCACGGAAGACCCGCTCCGCGGCTGGAGCCGGTCTCACCTCTGAGACGCCGGCTCGGCCCCCAGACGACCCCGGGGGCATCAGGGCGTGGGTACACTTCAGCCGTCTGAGAGGGGGGGCGCGGAGGCATTCGGCGTCAGCAGCACACAGACGCCAGAGCGGACCCTAGACGCGCCGGCTATGTGATTATTCGCCGCGCCAAGTGTCCACCGAGGGGGCGGGGATGAGTTCGCCGGTGGTCTTATCCCACCGTCGCGTGCGGACGGCCATACGGTGGGTGCCATGGCAGTCGGTGCAGTGGCGATTCTCCGTCGCCGTACCGGCCAGGATGGCCTTGTGCTCGCGCTTCCGTGCGATCTTGCGTCGCGGATGGCAGTTCATGCAGAAGGGGGCAATCTTCTCCTTGGCGAACATGACGTCCGGCGCCGTGAGGTTGTCCTCGTCGGCGCTGTGGGCGTCGGATTCCCCGTGACAGGACGCGCAGCCGATGCCCTTGCGGGCGTGGCGGGTGGCGAGTGAGTCTTCCTTGAAGTTCGTGTGACACACGAAGCAGTACGAATTGTCCGCCGGGCCGCCCCGGCCGAAGCCATGTTGACGGCACGCGCCGACAATCCCCGCCGCCAGCGCCACGCAAAGCCCCGCCAGTGCAACCTTCATCTTCGCCCTCTCCCGAAGAGCCCCGGCCCGCCGGTGATCGGCAGGGCCGGTTCGCTACACGTATTGCCATTGCTTCAGCCACTGGTAGTCGTCGGACAGGTTGGCCCACATTTCCTTGCCGACCTTCTCCAGCTCGGCCTTCTCGGCGGCATTCAGTTTGCGGATTTCTTTGATGGCCGCGGCCACGTTATCCACCTGGTGGGGGCTGATCAACCCCGGAATGGGGGCCGTGATCGCCGGGTTGGACAGGATGTACCGGATCGCCAGGCGTGCGCGGCGGTCGTCCTCGGCGGCGTGCGGGCTGTCGGCGGAGCTGTCGCCCTTGAATAGCGAGTTGTTGGCGAACGGCTTGATGCCCAGCACGCCCACGTCGTGCTTGATCGCCGCGTCAAAGAGGCTGTCCTTGGGAAGCACCTTCGAGCTGGCGGTGTAGGGGAACAGAACCACCTGGATGACGTCCGGGTACGTCTCGATCAGCATTTTCAGCCACGCATGGTCATGCGAGGAGACGCCGGTGAAGCGGCACTTGCCCTGCTCTCGGGCCTTTTTCAGCGCGCCGATCATCTCGTCCACTTCGGCCTGGGTGTGCCTGCTGCCCCGCTCGTTGGCCACGATGCGCCACACGTCGACGTACTCCAGGGAGGCCCTCTTCAGGCCCTCCTCCAGCGACTGCATGAGTGTGTCGACCGTGCGGAACTTGCCGTTTCGCATTTCGTGCTCGTACCAGGAGTAGCCCACGTACATCTTTTCGCGCCGGCCCTTCAGGGCATGGCCGTAGGCGATCGTCTCGTCGCCGGTGCAGGCGTCGACGAAGTTGATGCCCACGTCGAGGCACCGGCTGATGACCTCGTGGCGGTTGGCCAGGAACGACTCGCGGAGTTTTGCCTCCCGTGGCAGGCGGACGGCACCGACGTTGCCCTTGACGGTCATCGCCTTGTTGACCCGTTTCCAGTGCCCGCCCAGGCACACCGCCGAGACCCACAGCCCCGTCTTGCCCAGCCGACGGTACTCCATGTCGGCGTTGTAGCTGCGGGTCTTCGTCCACGGCCTGTCGCCCTCGGTCTTGGCGGCGCCCGCGGCGCCGGCGGCGCCGAGCCCCACGGCCATCCCGGCCGTCACGGCCGCCCCGTCGCGCATGAAGTCCCGCCGTGTGATCTTCTGCTTGTGGTCCATTCCCGGCTCCTTTCTCGCCGAACGCTGCCGCGCCGACGTCACGCCGCGCTGCCACGCGGCGCCGCTGCTTTCCGTGCCGACAGAGCGACCGGCCGAGTTGGCCGCCGCAAGGCCGGTACACGCATAATGATACCACGGACCTGTTACTGGAACACAAGGTGCCGCCCCGGGTTCCGTTGTTCCGCAGCCGTCGGCGGCGCCGCGGCGCCGGCAGGGGTCTTCACTCGCCCGCCCGTGGCGAGGCGATCCGCTTTCGCACCTTCGCCCAGGAGTCGGTGATGAGGAAACTCTCGCCCATGTTGGCCACCATGCCGGCGAAGCGTGACATCGGCACGGCAAAGGACAGCGTCGAGCCGCCCACGAACGGCCGGGCCGACACGTCGAACATGCCCAGCACCGATCTCGGGCTCTCGCGGCGCCCCTCGAGGTAGGGGTATTGGGCGATCGTGGCACAGCCGGCCCCGAAGGGCGCTATGACGGCGTTCGGGTCGGTCTGGTCGAAGTTCGACAGCGTGTACAGCCCGGCCAGGACGTCCGCGTCGGCGAAGAAGATGACCACGTCGCAGCCGTCGGCCTCGTCCAGCTTGTCCCATCGCTTGAACACGGCGTACCTGGCCGGAGCGTCGAAGGGCCCGATGTTCGCCATCGCTTCCCGGACGATCTCGGGCGACTTCTTGTACCGCTCGCCGGTCAGCTTGCCGGGGATTCCGCAGGAGAGGAAGTACTCGAAGTCGGGCATGGTCTCGCTGGCCAGGCCCAGGTATCGCTTGCCGCCGCCGCAGCCCGGCGAACCCCGCTCGACCGCCAGGGCCTCCCCCTTGCGGACGCCGGCCAGTTGCCCGATCAGGCACACGTGGCCCCCGGCCGACGGGAGGTGCCGGCGGCAGGCCTCATCGTCGCTGTAGTACAAGCAGATCGGCAGTTCCGCCCCGCCGAAGTGCTCCCCCCACAAACGAGTGAACGTATCCCGCAGGTCGATGTCCATCTCCCGCTCCCTGTCCGCTATCAGCCCCCGGCTGCCCAATGTCGCGCCGATCCCACGACCGCCGCCCGGCAGCCGCCGAGCCTCACAAGCATGGTACGCCACGGCAGCGACTTCTTCCAGAGATACCTTCCTCACCGGGTGCCTGCTGCGATGTCGTCTTCTTGCGGCCCAACCAGGGGCCGGGGGTAGTGGGGAATCTGAGGCTCCATAATCGAGTATGGTGTCCCCGGAACTTTCCCCCGGAACTTTCCATCCTTCACCATCTTCTTGGCAGATTCTTGTTTCTTGAGCGTTGTGTTCGCCTTGCCGATTTCGGTGATTCGCTGAAGGACAAGCGAGATCATCTCCCTACTGGACTGAGAGATGACCTTTGCTGCCGCAGGCGAAGGCTTGGTTGTCGGCTTCTCATCGCTCGGCTGCTCTTCGGGAACATCGATGCCAGCCCCGGTAAGAGCGTCTCTCAGCCGCCTATTCTCTTCAGGCAAAACCTGGCCTGCCGCCCCCATGGTCTTGTGTTTCCTATTCCTGATCCTGGTCCTTCAGCAGCTCGACCATCGCCTTGCCCATCGCCTCGCCGACGTCCATGTAGGTCTCGGCGTTGCCGCCGTAGTGACTGTTGGAAGCGCCGCCGTGGCAAAGGGGCTTGCTGTACACGGTGGCCACGGTGCCCTTGAACTCGGGATGCTTCTTCGGGTCGGCGACGGCGAGCTGTGCCTCGAGGATCTTCCCTTCATTGCCTCCGGCGCCCTTGGCGGTCTGGCCAAGGCTGGCGCAGACGAACTTCGCCTTCGGAGCATTGAAGTCCTTGCGCAACGCCTTGATCAACTGGACGAGATTTGTCTCGTACCGTTCGGCCCAGTAGGATCGGTAGCGATCCTTGTCGCCCTGCCAGAAGAAGAACCCCGCCACCTCGTAGCCCTTGGCGCCGGGGTAGTACTTGTCGAGTTGCTTGAGGACTCGCTTCGCGGCGGCGACATCGGCGTCGTACTGCGTGCCGGCGTACCATCCCTTCGTCGGCGGCTGGGTCCCTTTCTCCCAAATGCCGAATTCCTTGTAGCCGGCGTGCACCATCGTCTTGCCTTTTTCCTCGAACTCGAATCGCTCGCTACCGGGCGGCAGCAGGTCGAAGCCGAGACAGCGATTGCCGATGCAACTCTTGAGAATCAATACCGGCGCATCGACGGCATGCCCCACATAATGCCCGATGCCGATCTCGGGGCCGATGGTCCTGCCGGTAATCGTCATCCACTCGTTGTTGAATCCTTTGTTATTCATCACGCGCACGTTGCGGACATCATTGCGGATCGTCCATTTGCCGGCATCATCCACAAGGTAGGGGTATCTGTTCTTCGCTTTCACCGCATGCTCAAGGGTTCCGTTCCGGTCTCCGGCAATCCTCCCGGCGCCCACCATGTTGGACTGGCCCAGCAGGATGTAGACCTGCACGGGCTTGGACATGTCGGCCGGCTTGCCGTCCGGGTCGGGCAACTGCTTGGGCGCGTCGGCAGCGACGGCCGGCAGGGCGAACAGCGCCACCAACAGGGCGGCGTAGAAGAACCGAGTCGTGTGTCGCAGGCCGTTCATGATGATCTCCTCTGTGCCTCATGGATAGTCCGCCCGGGATTTCCCGGATGGGCTCTGACCCGAGATTTCCCAGATAGACTCCGGCCGACGACCACCGTCGACCTTTCTGAAGATTCTAACCGGGATTTCCCGGATGAAGTCTGACCGACGACCGCCGTCGGTCTCTCTGGCGATTCTACCACCAATCGTGGGATCGGCGAGCATTGTTCTTGACCGATTAAGGGGGGAGCCGGGCGTACCCGGGTCATAGTGTCGCCCGGAATGCCCTGTCTGGGGGTATGCACTGGCGAGCCGCGCAGACCGTCACCGTTGCTCTCCCCTTCACCGGCTGTCCTGACCGCTCTCGCCGTCATCGCGGCACCGTCTCAGGCAGACGCAGCCGTCGGGGAAACAACGGGGCCAGGGAAACAACGGGGCCAGGCTACTTTTTCGTGGCAACACGTGGCAATCCGAAAAAGTAGCCTGGCCCCTATGTTGGCCCCTATGTTGCGAAGATCTGGATTCGGCAGAACCAGACGGCCCGGCGAAACCTAACTGACGACCAGCGGGCTGACCGGAGGCTGGTAAGCTTCACCAGCGGCAAGCCCGTCACCAGGAATGAACCCAGGATCCGACCGAAACGTATATTAAGGGAGGGATGACGTCTAGGTCAGAGAAGTGGCGGGGGCGTCCGGCGCCATGAACGGGGAGAGAAGGCTGGCGTGCGCCCCCGGAAAGTAGAGAGGCCTGGTTGACAAACTGCCGAAAAACGTTTAGTATGCGTGGACTCAGTAGGGCGGCGGACCTGTCCGTACCTGTCTCGGAGTCAACCTATGATGACTAGCTCTGGCGAAGCGGCAGCCCGCGACCTGCAGTGGCGGGCCCAATCGTTACGACTCTCCGCTCTCTGGCCCAGTGCCGAGATAGGCGTCCCTGAAGCGTGGGCGGGGGTCATGGGCACTGAGCCTGAGCTGACGACGAGCCGGAAAGGTATTGAGCAGCGGGCCGAAGGCGGGCGACCAGATGCCGAAGGCGACCAAGCGGGGCAAGTGGTAGCTCTTGTGGCCAGGCCCGATCGGATCGAGTGGACCTTGGCGAGGAAGTTGACCGGGCCTCCAGAGGACCCGTTCGACCTTACTCTCGGTAACTTCGCGGATGCCCTCGCTGTCCTGACTGAGATTGGGACGCGGTGGATGGCTTCGGCTTTCTGCCCGTCTGCCCAGCGGCTTGCCCTTGGTGGCGTGCTGTTGGCCCCGGTCGAGGACCGCCAAGAAGGCTATCGAAAACTGGCCGCCTATCTACCCGCCGTGGCCATCGACGCCGAGAGGTCTAGCGATTTCTCCTACCAGATCAATCGTCCTCGGATCACCCGGACACTTGGCATCGACCTCGCCGTCAATAGGCTCTGCAAGTGGTCTGTTGCGTCCTTTCAGACGCTCGTCGTCGCCCTTAGCGGGGGGGGGAAGTCGCCCGTGAGTCGCCAGCAGACGGGAGGATACGGCTGTCACTTGGAACTCGACATCAACACGAAAGAGGGATTTGCAGAGCAACTAGCACCTGACCAGATGGCTGCACTTCTGGCAGAACTCGCGTCTTACGCAACCGAGATTTCGCAGGAGGGAGACAGACCATGAAAGGCTGGACAACGGAATCGCCGGGCGCGGCACAGGAACCGCAGGAAGCTCCAGCAGCGGAATCCGACACAACGTTCCGCAGGTCTTTTGTCGAGGGCGCGTACCAGGCGCTCGAAGGCGATACCGGGGCTGAATGTCTCTACCTGGTACCCCAGCCGGCTTGGGCACAGTTCCTGGATCCGTCGCTGCCACCCCAGCCCCCGGCTACGAGAGGCGTGGCCGAGTCACCCTATGACTTCCGCACGTGGCAGCTGGTGGCATCCTACCTGTTGGCTCGCACCTCGCCCACAGCTTCGTATTACTTCCTCAACAGCCTTCGTCCTACAGCCGTGCTGGGGGGGGTGGTTCCCTATTTTCTGCCGGATCGAGGGGGGTCCTCCGAGGCTGGGCCGAACCCGAGTCAAGAGGAACTGGAGCATCACGTCACGGGTATTTTCGAAGCGGCCCGCGATGAGCATTTTGAGGACGGCATGGAGAGCTCGATCTCCCGGACGCTGGTGCCGTTGGTTGAGCAGTACCACACGGAGTTGGCCGAATTCCTATTCTACTGCCTGGTGCCCGGGAGGGTCTCTCCCCAGGTAACGGCGGAATCCTTACGCTGGTTAGGGGATATGGATCATGCTCCTTCCCAGAACTGGCGTAGACGGCTGCTGGAGCGTTGCCTGGAAGCGCCCTCGGTTGCTGTGCGCGACGCCGCAGGAATTGGGCTGGCAAGCATGGACGACCCGCAGGCCATCCCGTCTGTCAAGGGTGCGATCACGCGCGAGCCCTGCGCGGAACTGCGAGAGTGCTTGCAGCAGGTGCTCGCGCAACTTGAGAGGAATCCAGGGTGGCGCTGCTTCTGAGGAAGCTTGACGGGCGAGCCAAGTGGATGGTCGAGGACCCGAGTTGGCTGCCAAGCCGGGATGCGCCCGGGCCACCTCTGGGCGATTTCATACCAGACAAACAGGGCAAGCTGTCCGTTTGGGCGGTGGAGGGAGATGAATCAAACCTACCTCGTATAGTGGCCGCTGTCGCGGCGACTCGCGACCACGTCAGCGTGTTTGACTATGTCTTGTTTAGCTCCAGAGCCGTGCGTGCAGCGGGCGCCGCGTTGGTGCCCGGGCCAGGCGAATCGCCAGATCATGTCGCGAAGCAGAGATGGCATCGCGACTTGGCTGAGCTTTCTGCCAAGCGCGCGGCGCGGTTGGTGTGGAGAGTCTTCTACCGCGGGAAACGATCTCGCGTGGCAAAGAAGGAGGTAGCTGAGCTTCTCCGCAAGGCAGTCGAGAAAGGCTGGCTGAAATTCGATGACCTCACGTCGAGTGTCCAGAAGAAGCTTCCGCCTGCTGCTGGTGCCGTTGTGGCGAACGGTCCATAGGGTCACTGATCCTTGTCTGGCGCCGCTACCCGCACTGGGAGCGGCGATGCGAGCCCTACAGACGTGAGTTCACCCGAGCTTCTTGGGGGCGTCGATGGCTACGGCTTGGTCCAACTCGGCGAACAACGGGGCCAGGCTACTTTTTCGTGCCAAACAACGGGGCCCAAACACAAACAACGGGGCCAGGCTACTTTTTCGTGGCAACACGTGGTAATCCGAAAAGGTAGCCCGGCCCCTATGTGTTGTTCTCGAAAGACCCAAGACCAAAGGCCCATAACTGAGTATGGTGTCCCGGCCGTAGCGGACGTAGGAGGTAGGACGTCGATGCAGACTGTGATACCATCTTTGGAAAGGCCCGCGAGGGTTGTGGGCGTGAGGCTATCCGGGAGATCCCGGGTGAGGAAGGCTGTATGAACGGAAAGCAGAGATGCCTGTCCGCCATTGCCGGCAGGGCAACGGACCGAGTGCCGGTGTTCCCGCTGCTGATGTTGCTCGCCGCCGATCGGGCGGAGATGACGTATCGGCGCTATGCTACGGACGCCAGGGCACTGGCCGAGGCCCAACTGCTTGTGCGGGACCGTTTCGGCTTGGACGCGATCACGGCGTGTTCGGACGCGTTTCGCGTTTCCGCCGATCTTGGCGGCGAGATGGTATTCCCGGAAATGACGCCGCCCCACTTGAGCAGGCCTCTGGTGACCAGCGAAGCCGACCTGGCCCGCCTTCCCCGGCCCGATCCGGCCCGCCGCGGCAGCCGCATGGCCGACCGCGCCGAGGCGATTCGCATCATGTGCGACGAGGCCGGCGAGCAGTGCCTGGTGCTTGGCTGGGTGGACATGCCCTTTGCCGAGGCCTGCAGCGTCTGCGGCGTCTCGCAGTTCATGCTGATGATGGTGGACGATCCGCCATTGGCCCACCAGCTGTTGGAGTTTCTCACCGATGTCGTCGTGGATTTCGCCCTGAGTCAACTTGAGGCGGGCGCCCCGATGATCGGGGCCGGCGACGCCGCCGCGTCGCTGATCTCCCCCGAGATGTACCGCCAGTTCGCCCTCCCGTACGAGCAGCGGATCGTCGCCGCCGTCCACGACGCCGGGGGGCTGGTCAAGCTGCACATCTGCGGCAACACCTCGGCGCTGCAGACGGACATGATCGCCTCCGGCGCGGACCTGTTCAACGTGGATCACCTCGTCGACTTCCAGGCCGCCTGCGATGCCTACGGAGCCGCCGAGAAATGCTTCAAGGGCAACCTCGATCCGGTGAGCGATATCCTGGGAGCCACTCCCGCCGAGTGCTACCGGCGGGCCCGAAACTGCGTCGAGAAGGCCAAGGGCAAGCGGTATATCCTCAGTGCGGGCTGCGAGATTCCCGCCGCCGCCAGCGACGACGTCCTCGCCGCCTTCTGCCAAGCCGCGGCCGGCTGAGGCGCCGCGAGCCCGAACATGCCAACAGGCGGGTGGCCATGGCGACACGGGCCACGTTACGTCTTTCGTGGCAACACTTGGCAATCCGAACAAGTCGCCTGGCCGTCTTGTTGTGTTGTCTTGACGTGCGGGGTTCGAGCAAGCCCGGCGGGGCCCGACGCGGGAGCGGCCGGGGATAGTGGGGAATCTGAGGCTCCACCGGGGCAAGCCCGGTGGGGGCCGACGCGGGAGCGGCCGGGGGTAGTGGAGAATCTGAGGCTCCACCGGGGCAAGCCCGGTGGGGGCCGACGCAGGAGCGGCCGGGGGTAGTGGGGAATCTGAGGCTCCACCGGGGCAAGCCCAATGGCACTAAATGTCGGCGTGAGAGCGCAGACAACCACCCTTCGACGGCGCCCTTGTCTCGCGTCGTCGCTGGGCCTTTGCTTCTTGCGCCTGCTGGAAGCATCGGCAAACAAGCGTCTTGCTCACCAGGCGATCTTCTGGGGGTGAAGTTGGCAGCGCATGGCGGATTGGGAGCGGTTAGACAATTTAGTGCCATTGGGGCAAGCCCGGTGGGGGCCGACGCAGGAGCGACCGGGGTAGTGGGGAATCTGAGGCTCCACCGGGGCAAGCCCGGTGGGGGCCGACGCAGGAGCGACCGGGGGTAGTGGGGAATCTGAGGCTCCACCGGGGCAAGCCCGGTGGGGGCCGACGCGGGAGCGACCGGGGTAGTGGGGAATCTGAGGCTCCATAATCAAGTATGGTGTCCCCGGAACTTCTGCCCGTTGGGGCTGTCCCTTTCGCTACTGACCGTACCCGGCCCATGGTTGCCAACAGGCGGTGCCATGTTCCTACGCGCAGCGGAGGGGCATGCGACCCGTGGCGCCGGGTGCCACTGCTGGCTTGCCCAGCAGTGCCGAGGGATAATTCAACTGTCTACTGGATAGAATTCCACCGGCAAGCCATGGGCCACCGGCAGCAGAGCGATTCAATAGGACAGGCAACTGTCTCACGTTCGTGAAAGTGCCTCGGGGCATCGGGATGTCGAACTCGCTTCCGATGTGGCCGGTCCCGTCCCATGCGTGGCAATCCTACCCACGCGCTGCACTGCTGGGCAAGCCAGCAGTGGCACCCGGCGAAAGGATCGTTTGTGTGAAGTCGTTGAGCCCGCTTCCAGCGGGCTTTTGCCCGGCCGCAGGCCGGAATAGGCCAGCCCTTTCAGGGCTGGTGCCGTGGACGCAGCCCCCACCTTGTGTTATTGTCTTTCAGCCCGCTTCCAGCGGGCTTGCCGATGTGGCGCGCGGCTTCAGCCGGGGAGCGCACGAATATGTCTCTGCGAGCGTATAGCGAGATCAACCTTCATTTCACGTGGCACGTCAAGGATAACAGTCCTGTCATCCGCGACGAGATCGAGTTCC
>SDBU01007800.1_pt1 | contig 12281 bp, 11 predicted proteins | sample 2277071 | NCBI WGS metagenome assembly SDBU01 (sample SAMN10397929, study PRJNA504765) | marine sediment metagenome | isolation source: marine sediment core GS08_GC12, 126 cmbsf | place: Arctic Ocean: Gakkel Ridge, Loki's castle | collected 2008
ACCGTATTCCCTCGATGCCTCACAATCAGAAGCCATCGTAGTCGCACTTCTCGCATATCTTGCCCGTCCTGTCCCGCTCGTAGAGCTCGGCCCTGATGCGACGGTATTTCTCGTTGAACCAAATGTCAGCTACCGAAGATATCCTAGCATCCCCCACAGTCTCTTCGTACATATAGTCCTGGCAGCATAAAACTGCCTTGCCTTCCGGCTGTATAACCATTTCAAAGAAAGGCCTTACGCAGAATTGCCGTAACGGCAATTTGACTTTGCGCCCAGTAATGTTGCCAGCGCGGTTAGTTAATGTACCAACCGAGGAACGACAGATAATACTAATCTTATAATCGTAATCGGACAGTTCCTTGGCAATTTGTGATATATTATCACTCAATCGAGCAGGATACTTCGTTCGGTCTTTGCGGTAATCGTTGATGGCAAGTATGTCGAGACCAGCCGCAAAGAGATCTTTCACTGTATCTACGCTTAACCGTCTCCCGTTCGTTATTAAAAGCAGAGAGCTAAACGGGCATCGCTGTCTGGCATAGGAAATTAAGCGGAATATCCGGTCATCTAACAGCGGCTCGTTGTTTACCACGGGTGCTATTTGTCCGACGTAATCAATCGTCGCAAGATCGTCGATAATCTTTTTGAACAGATCCTCAGACATTATCTGTTTCGGACGCGGCTGCGTTGACTGAGGGCAAAACTCACATCTCAGATCGCAGTCAGTGCGTGTCTCAATAGCAATCTGTGGGAAGATCTGGCTAAACGGTGGTGCATATCGCCAACGCAAGTAGGGTTCCTGAACTCTTGCATAAAGACGGGAGGGAAGTATTCCTTTCACAAAAACATGGGTGACGCGTCGCACGGCACGGGCTAGGGTCAAATTCCGGTATCGTTTTCCCAGTCTTATCACTTTATACTTATTGGCCATGCTCACTGATCTTCCTTCTTGATATGTCGTTGCACAACTGACGGCCTGAACCCTTACACAACTAATTTCACGCCCGACTAATCAGCCCTTTCAATCTCATACAATATCTGTTTCTGGTTTCGCACAATTGGCCGCTGAAACAAGGGACGAACAATGTTTTTAAGCGGTTGAACAATCCAGTCTGTTAGGGACCACGACCACGCTTTGGGGACAGCAAGAACACGGGGACGATGGATCTGTCTTGCACGGCCTTCCTCAAGCAGGAAATCAAATGAATCCTCCCGAAAAGTAACCACATGCTCCGAGTGTGGTTCATATTCAAGGTCCTTACCGAATCGCGTTTCGTTATAGGGAACAAGAATGCACAGGTATCTGGAATGTTGCAGTAGTTTGCATGCTTTTACTTTATAATCTGCAAAATGCTCTAATGTGTTCGACGAATAGATCATATCGTACATGCCGGATACCTCTTCCATAGACGCCACGGAAAAGGAAGCCAGATCAAAGAACCGTTCCTTGCAGCGGTGGATAGCCACTGATGAGAGGTCACAGCCATGCAATCGGGCGCCCGGAAAACGGCTGGCGAACACTGGAATCGCGTCTCCCAGGGCACAACCGCAGTCAAGTAGGGACTGGCCGCCTTCCAGGTCTACACAGGTATGTCTGCAAAAGGCTTCCGCGAATAAGCGTGTCTGGCGACGTCCATTAGCAGTTTCCCACTGACCGCTCTTCTTGAAGGCGGCATTCCATTGGTCTTCTGTCGAGTATCGCTCTCTTTTCTTCATCATGCTTATGTATGTGCCTTACGAATGAGCCGCATTGCAAACACAGCAACCCATGTGGCAAGAAAAACATATGCAATGGCTCTTGCTATGGCTAGACCCAGAGAGCCGCGATCAACCAACGATAGGGTGCTCACGATGAATATTAAAGCCCAGCCGGAATTCATGGCGAAGCCCAGCCACATTTTCCCTGACGCAGCAATAATTTGTCCGACCGGCGTTTGGACTGCAAGGAGTCCTGCCGTCAACAGGACAACCACCAGGGTCGGCCAGCCGCTCCTGAAACCCTCGCCGTAAAGGTTCATGATGAAAGGAGAGGCAATGCTCGTCAATAGAACCAGTGGCAACACGAGTAGGGCGTTCATCTTTATCGCGAGAACCAGTGTTTTTGTCGATTGTCTTGTATCTGTCTGCCCCAGCCGCTCCGAAAGAACCGGTAGCACTACCTGCCCTAGCAAAGAAGGGAGAAACAACAGCATGGCATACCATTGATTTGCAGCGCTGAAAACACCCATTTCAATGTAACCATCGGGCTGGTTTACCAGTAGCGCAAAACAGCCCCAGTTCACCGGGCCAACCACCACTCCGCTGAGGGCGGCGGGCACACTGAATGACCACAGAACGGACAGCTCACGGCTGCACCCGGTGAAAGTGAAGGGGACGTTATGCCGGCGGGCTGCTTTGCGCAGGGCCACATGGTTGAACAGCCAGTTAAGACCAAGATTTATCGCCAGCGCCCAGACCGCCCCATTGAGACCGCCCCAATAAACCCCTGCTACAAGAATGGGAAATGAGGTCAGACCGACCAAGAGGTTCACGTACGCAATGGTCTTAAAGGCCTCAAAGCCTGCCAGAGCGCCGGTCTGCGCCCCATTGACAGCACTGACAAGCAGAATCAGGGCACCGATTCGCAACACGCCACCCAGGTGCGGGGCGTTGATGGCATGTTCGGCGAGCCACGGCGCAAAAATCAACAGTCCCAAGGCCATTATACTGCCTGTGAGCAGAGCAAACAGTCCTGAAAGGCCGATGATGCGCCCGGCTCGGTTGGGGTCACTCTGGCGAAATTGAGCAACATACTTGGTGGCGGTCAGGCCCAGGCCGAATCCTGCAAAGACCCCGAACATGCCGACCGTGGACTGGATCATCCCCAGCTCGCCATAGACTGTCTTGCCCAACATTCGGGCAACCAGGATCGTGGCGGCCAGCATCAGGCCGCGCGAAATTACCGCTCCGGCCATCGACCATAACACTCCCCTGGCCAGACGATAACCCAGCGGAGAGCTTTGGATACGACGGAACGGATAGCCAAGTACTGGCCATGAAGCGGCAACGTCAACGAGTTTCACCCCCAAATGCCCCGGGTATCGATAACCGCTTTGTCTATAAGCGCCTCCAGGGGAGTCTCCCTGAACGTCTTATGGTCTACTAACAGAACCACCATATCCGCCTTTTCCAGCCCTTCATCAAGTTCGGTGAGCTCTATGCCGGCCTGGTTGGCGAGTTTGGGTGGAAGTTTCTCGATATGGGGCTCTACGACGAGGATTTTGCCAACTCCCTCGCGGGCGAGCCGCTGCACGATCTGGACGGCTGGGCTTTCCCGCAGGTCATCCACATCGGCCTTGAAGGACAGGCCCAGGCAGGTGATTACCGGTTGATCATATTGAGCTGCCGCTTTTTTCACTTTGCTCACTACGTAATCGGGTTTGCCGTCATTGATTTCACGGGCTTTGCGGATAAGATGAGCCAACTCCGGTGCTGAATTAACAATGAACCAGGGGTCCACGGCAATACAGTGTCCACCTACTCCAGGTCCCGGGTTTAGAATTTCTACCCTTGGGTGATGATTCGCCAGCCCGATTAATTCCCAGACATTGATCCCCATCTGATCGCAAATGAGAGACAGTTCGTTAGCGAAAGCGAGATTCAGGTCCCGAAAGGCATTTTCCGCCAGTTTGACCATTTCAGCGGTGCGGACATCGGTTTCCAGGCATTTGCCTTCCAGGAATATTTCATACAACTCAATCGCCCGCTTGGAGGATTTAAGACTCATCCCGCCAATAATACGGTCGTTATTAATGAGTTCATGCAGCACCTTACCGGGCATGACGCGCTCAGGGCAGTAGGCTACTAATATATCCGCATCCTCCCCAGCCTGCTGTGGGAAGGTCAAGTCCTGGCGAGCCTCCGCCAGCCACTGGGCCAGCTGCTCGGTTGTACCTACCGGTGATGTTGACTCCAGTACGACCAAATTTCCAGATTCCAGCACGGGAGCAAGGGATTCAGCAGCAGTTTTTATGTATGCTAAGTCAGCAGCACGATCCTTATTAAGCGGGGTGGGAACCGCGATGAGGAAGGCCTGCGCTGGTTGCGGATAGGTCACTGCCTTAAGGCGGCCGGTAGTCACCACACCTTGGATTACCACATCCAACATGGGTTCCCTGATCTGACATTTTCCGTCATTAATCGTTGCCACAACCTGAAGGTTTGAATCGACGCCGATGACCTCAACTCCCTTGCTAGCCAGAATGGCCGCAACTGGCAGGCCGATATAACCCAGCCCGATTACTGATATTCTCTCAAGTGGCATAGTCATCGATTATCCGTTTTACAATGCGTTGGGAAGCGCGTCCGTCACCGTAAGGGTTGTGTGTACGGGCCATTTTTTCGTACTCATCTTGGGTATCGAGGAGCAAGGACGCCTCCTTCACGATCCTTTCTGTCGAGGTGCCCGCCAACTTCGCTGTGCCAGCCGCCACTCCCTCAGGGCGCTCCGTTTTTTCCCGCACGACTAGAACAGGCTTGCCTAAGGTTGGCGCTTCTTCTTGCACACCGCCGGAATCGGTGATAATGAGGTAGGATGTTCTCATCAGATACACAAAGGCAGCGTAATCAAGGGGATCGATGAGATGTATATGTTGAACCCCGCCCAAAATCCGCTCCACGGGCTCCTTTACCCTGGGATTCAGGTGGACCGGGTAGACAATTTGCACGTCGCTACGGGTGGCCAGCTCCCGCAGTCCCAGGCAGAGATGTTCGAACGGTTGACCGAAGTTTTCCCGGCGGTGTCCTGTCACCAGAAGGATCCGCCGATCCGACGCCAGGAAGGCGAATTGTTTTTCCAGCTTGGCTATCAAATAGGGATCTGTGTCGATGATGCCACTGACATTAAGGAGAGCATCAATGACAGTGTTCCCCGTCACAATGATGTCACCTGGATCAATGCCATCAGTCAACAGATTTTCGCTGGCCTGATCGGTAGGAGCAAAGTGGAGGTCTGCTACAAGACTAGTGACCCGGCGGTTCATTTCTTCCGGCCAAGGATTTGATTTATCACCGGTGCGCAATCCGGCTTCAACATGGGCGACCGGTATGTGGGCATAAAAAGCGGCCAGGGCGCCATAGATTGTGGTGGAGGTATCGCCCTGGACAAGCACGAGGTCTGGGGAATGCTTCTCGAAGACAGGCTTGAGTTGTAACAGAATCGCGGCGCCGGTCTCCTCCAGCCCTTGATTGTCCACCATAATATTGAGATCAACATCGGGCCGAATCTGAAAGAGGTCCAATACCTGGTCGAGCATCTGTCGGTGCTGAGCGGTTACGCATACACGGGATTCAATCCGGGGTTCTTGCTTTAGCTTCTTGATGACCGGTGCCATCTTGATGCACTCTGGACGAGTCCCGAAAATGGACAAAACCTTCATATACGGAAGTTCCCTATTAAAACCGGCTACCAGAAATAGAAATATAAAGCGGTAGGGGAAAATCGTATAGGAGCTCCCAGTGGTTTAGCGAACACCTGGGAATTTAAACCCCCAATTGAGATTAAGGGCGTAGCTACTCTGACCTGCTTTGCTCCCGTAGTTGATTTCCAAGGCGGGCCTCAGGCGGAATTTTTTCCCAATAGGAATTTCGATACCACCTCCAGCCCGGATACCGAATCCCCCTATTTGCTGGTCCGATATGTAGCCGATGCCCCCCTGTCCATAAAATATCCAGACCTTCAGTTCATACAAGGCTACAACATTAAGGGAATTCACCCTTTTTATGACATCGTCATACATCACCAGCACATCACCAAGCACTTTCCCACCCAAAAACGGCCCGTACCCCCATTGCCCCCCCATTGAGAGGATGTTTCCCCGGATTGAGGGGTCAAGCCCGGTTCTGGGCCAGCCGGAATGACCTATTCCCAGCTTGGGGAAAAAATAAAGGTCGCCCTTGCGTACCCGGCGGGTACGGCGGGCGGCAGAGGCCACCTTTTGGACATCGACTGGAACGGGCTGTCCGTCCGGCTCCACCAATTGTCCGGCGAATCTACCGGCCACAACACCCATGCCGGGGCTCCATAACTGGGCTAAGGTCCCCTGGTGATCGTAGCTGATCAACTGGTCGATGGCTCCGCTCCGGGCGTCGATCAACCATAATACCACCGAAAAGTTGTTCCCGGCCTTAACAACGATGCCGGCCATTATCTGCTCCACGTCCAGCAGTCGTCCCGCATCCACCAGGCGTTCCTCCGATATCCAGTTGGTCAACTGGAAGTTCTGTTTGGTTAATATGCTATCCATCTCGCGCTGCTCCATAACGGTGAACTGACCGGTCTTGGACAGTTCGAAGCCCAAGCGGTCGAAAAGAAGGCTGGCCTCAATATCGGAGACGCCGTTGGCATCAAAGGGGATCATAGCAAGCCTGGTTTGAGCGCTTAGCAGGGAGGTTAGGATTAATCCAGCCAGGACGATAAATCGGAGTTTGTATCGATTTACCACAGGATCTCCTTTATGGGGCGCAACAAAACCTCTTGAAAGCAGATAATTGGGTTAAGTCCCAAAAGAGCCACTAAATGCTGACTCCTTCAAGTTGTATAAGTAAATGTTTCTTCTGCATCCCTATGCTCTTGCTACGATGATTGTTACGCCACACATATTCAGCCAAGTGTATCGGTGCTGTACCGGTTCAGACCCTTTTGGATACTTGGGGCTAAAAACTAAGAGATACATTTCGTGTTTCCAAGGTTTATCTCACGGAATCCCGCCAACGCATTGCATCAAAATAAATGTTACCGAAGGGTTTTTCCCGGGGGGTCGTTGCCTCATAATCTATGTAACCGAAAAATGGAGGGAACATGGTTATGGGGAAAAATGCCAGGAGAGAGTATCTCAATGCAATTCGTCGCCGGTACAAAGAGGCGGATAGAATGACCAAAAAAGCCATGCTGGATGAGTGCTGCCAGGTCTGTGGCTATCACCGTAAGTATGATGCTTCATACCCTCCTGGACTCTTTGTACTGATATTTAAGAGTCAAAAAGGAGGGCCGTTTGATGGAAAAGATAGTGCAGAGATTAGTTCGAGATGAGCTGAGATATAGGAAGAAGTTGGCGGTGCTGGGATATGCACGTGACGTCGGAAGCAACGCCAAGGCTTGGAGAGATTTTGAAATACCCAAGTTTACCTTTTATCTTTGGAAAAAAACCTTTGAGAAAGAAGGGATCTCCGGGCTAAAACGGAAGAAGCCAATCGCTCATAACCACCCCAAACAGATCCAGTCTGACGTGATTGAAAAGGTTCTTCAGATCAGACGATTATACCAACTAGGTCCAGAGCGTATCATGTGGTACCTGGCGCGTTATCATGGGATTAGTATCTCCGATTCAAGTGTGTACCGCATTCTGGCTCGCAACGGTGCTAATCGTCTGGCCAAAACGGCACCACTGCGGGCTCTGCACACAAAGCGGTACTCCAAAACGGTTCCTGGACATCATATTCAGGTCGATGTGAAGTTTGTGACGCTTGAGGATGACGAGGGGCACCGGGTTCGGCGGTTCCAGTATACAGCAATCGATGATGCAACCCGAGTTAGAGCGCTTCAGATATACCAGAAGCACAATCAACAGTGCGCCATCCAGTTTATTAATTATGTGATCGAGAAGTTCCCTTTTCGGATCAATACCATTAGAACGGACAGGGGGCATGAGTTCCAGGCCAAGTTCCACTGGCATGTTGAAGATCAAGGGATGAAACATGTCTATATCAAACCGCGGTCACCGCAACTAAACGGGAAGGTTGAGAGGTCCCATCGTACGGACCAGGAGGAATTTTACCAGTTGCTGACCTATACCGATGATGTGGATTTGAATAGGAAACTCGAAGGTTGGGAGAAGTTTTACAACTTTGATCGGCCGCATGGAGCCTTTGCTGCAAAAACACCTTATGATGAAGTGGACCCCTATAGCTGGACACTCATTTGCATTTCTTAGATGCAATCCTGCCGAGTCGTTCATTATGCGGCCAACTCCTTTGGCCTCGCCGATCCTACGGCCAGGGTTGACTGCTTCGAATATACCTGTTCCGGAGTCTGTGTGCCAAGCGATTGATGCACTCGCTCATGATTGTAGAACCTGATCCATCCCTAAAAAGACCAACACTGGACAGGATTGGTCACCTCTGGTCACCTATGGCAGGTCCCTGCCTCTCTTTCCTGCCCCTTTTTGTAATTCACGACGGGAGGTACATGAACTGAACCCCAAAGGGCTAGCCGATTGCTGATTGGATGTCGACGACAAAATCCATGTGTTTGCAGTGATCCAAATGCAGGTTAACTGACCTCCAAACATGACAACTCAAGACAGGACTCGACTCAACATGTCATCACTTTATTGCATTGTCACTCATCTCCCCCGTCTAAAACGCGCCGGACTCAAAATCCGGTATCCGCAAGGATGTTGGGATTCGAGTCCCCCTCGGCACAGGACGGTTTCTCGATGTGACCCGCCCTGATGAGGGCGTTTTTCATGCGCTTGCTGGGAGCCTGCATGATTGGTTGACCCCGGAGAAATTCAAGTCCAACTTTCGTGAAGCCTTAGCACACATTGGTCCTGATCATAATAGTCGCAGGCTATTTCATTGATCTAACGCTGGAGACCTCGGATGAATCCATCAATCTTAACGAAAACCCTTTATGACATCTGCCATAATAATATCCTGACAGATAAAGAACTCGGAAGTTCTGATAGACGAGTAATTCTGCCTGAGCCCTACATCCCCTTCCTGCCGGATGATTGGGATAATGGTGTACTTGTGCTGGCAGAGGCCCAATATCTTCAGGAGAAAACGGCAGATGGAAGAGAGTTTGTGAGGAAAATGAAGGAGCATTTGGATGGCAATGGGCGAATCGCGAGGGTTTATGAGGGGCAGACGCTCTTTGGCGATCAATCCTATATTGGGATTGGTCCGTGGGATGAAGGTCCATTGAAACTGGCTGTTCATGCAGCCCTTGGACTGAAACCGGAAGAGTGTGCCGTTTCGAATGGGATTCTTTGGTCACAAGTTGACTCGAGTGGAAGTTCAGTGAACCCGGAATGGGAAGATCCAATAATCAAGAAGTCAATTGATCTGTGGGGGGAAATGCTTGATGTTATAAAGCCCTCCACTATTGTCACGGCAGGGAAAAAGCCAGAGTGGATTATTGATGCTGTATATCAAGAAAACTACGCGGGAAAAGTGCCTGAGAGATTTCGATTGACACATCCCTCACCCCGCAACATCAACCGCCTGAAGAAACCATTCAATGTTCTGACCGATTTGCTCCCCAGGTACCCTGAGGTTCAAGCAGCGTTAAAGGATTTCCCGGCACTCCCTCAGAATGAAATGGAAGTAGCTGTTTATTTCGCCTGTCATGCTGTGAGTAAGTACAGTTCAAGAAAGAGAGATCAGAATGGCTAAAGCCCCAATGACCATCGACTATGTCATCAACACCTTCCGTAGCGAATTCGCGCCCATTATGGGGAAGTTCGTAGTCACCGTTCTCGAGAAGGATCGGTGGGACGCAAAGGAAGACTACATCTGGCACCCTGGGGTTTATGTTTGGTATCACCTCAAAGAGAAACGTGTTATGAAGGTAGGGCGGGCCCTTGATAATGCCCGCAAGCGGGCTCTTCAGCATACCGGCGATGATAATACTCATAACGAAACATATTCCATGAAAGAACTTGCGGGCTCGGACCAATTGGCTTTGATACTGTTTAGCATTGGCGATCCCAAAGACTATCACTGGGTAGCGGCGGTTGAGATTTATCTGGAGAATGCACTTGAGCCAGCTATAAAGTCGAATAGACAGGGGTAACCTTTGCCCCGCCTCTCCAAGTCCAAGTTCCTCTCCGGCAATCAATGCGTGAAGCGCTTATGGTTTGAGGTCCACCGGCACGATCTGATTCCACCAGTGGATCCCGCTCAACAACGCATTTTCGATCAGGGCCATGAAGTGGGAGAATTGGCGCAGGGACAATTCCCCGGGGGGAAATTGATCACTGCTGACCACGTTCATATTCCGGACGCACTCGCCAATACACAAAAAGCGCTCTCAACAGGGGAGTCGATTCTATATGAACCGGCCTTTGAGTTCGATAACGTTCTGGTTCGCGTTGATATTCTGGAGCGCCTCAATAATGATGGCTGGCATCTTGTTGAGGTGAAATCTAGCACGACAATTAAACCTGAGAATATCCAGGATGTGGCTATTCAGGCATATGTACTCAAGGGCTCTGGATTAGACATAGACCGGGTATCACTCATGCACATCAATCGTGAGAGTGTATACCCCGATCTATCCAACCTATTTACCTTGGTTGCTCTAACCGATGAAGCCACCAATCAAATGCCTGCAATACACAGCCGCATCGATACTTATCGCAGAATGTTGGCCGAAAGCACCGAACCCGATGTTGGTATCGGCACACACTGCAGCAGTCCCTACGGGTGCCCGTTTATTGAGCATTGCTGGGAGGGGGTTCCGATCCTATCCGTCTATACCATCCCCAGGCTAAACGAGGCCAAACGAGCGCAACTGGTTACGGCAGGCCATGTGGAACTTGCAGAAATCCCAGAGTCAACCGATCTAACGCCCACGCAAAGGAAGTATCTAGAGTTTCATCGAGACCAGCGCATCGAAATTGACTGGGAATCTATTCGGTCGGAACTTGATGGACTCACTTACCCACTGTACTTCCTAGATTTCGAGACAGATAATCCGGCCATACCGCGATTCGATGGTCAAAGGCCATATGTGCAGTTCCCATTCCAATACAGTTGTCATATCCTCCATGAGGATGGATCGCTGGAGCACCGCGAGTACCTCCACGTGACGAATGACGATCCACGTCCGGCACTGGCCGCATCACTTGTCGATGCCATTGGAGAGATCGGTCACGTGGTAGCCTATAATGCCAGCTTTGAGAAGGATGTAATTCTAGGATTAGCAGAGCACTTTCCCCAATATCGCAAATCATTGGAAGCGATCACACGAAGGCTGTGGGATCAATTGGTCATCTTCAGAAAGTATTATAAGGACTATCGCTTCAACGGATCAAATGGCCTTAAGAGCGTGCTACCTGTGATCGTTCCAGAAATGTCATACGATGGCATGGAGGTGAGTCATGGACAGGAAGCCCAGGTCGTGTGGAATGACATGATCCGGATGGAATCGGGTCCTGAGCGCCTCAAGCTTCAGCAAGGGTTGCTCGAGTACTGCCGGCAGGATACGCTGGCCATGGTGAGGATTCATCAGAAGCTCATGGATGTACCGGTTCAAACCCTTGTGGACATTTAGGGCCAAAAACTAAGAGAGACATTTCGCGTTTCCAAGGTTTAATTCGCGCCTCATTTGAAGCGAACCGCCGCAGGCTCCAACTGGTCACCACTGGTCACCATAGGGCAAATTCCTGCCCCGTTTTCCTGCCTCCTTTTGTATTTCACGACGGGGGAGCAGCAAAAGGAGCGCAAACTGCTCATTTACTGCACACTCGACCCCCGCTCCCGTCTAAATGCCGGTGTACTTTTAAGCCACCGATAATTCAGGTATAAGAACTCTGAAAGGAGCATCTTATGCCAAACTGGATCATCTCCCCCGATAAATACCTCACTGAATACGTGGTTGCCCAACCTGGAACAATAATATTTTTCGGTTGTAAATAATATTGAGGGTGCTATGGAAATATGGCAGATTAACAGTGATTAGTCAGATTATTAAAACGATAGGCGGATTTGTATTTGGGCCGGCTGCCCCCATATTGATCAGCATTGTTGAGTACACAACAGGTAATAAATCTGGTCTTTCAACCATTTCCTCAATAGGTCTCTCCGGACTAATAGAATTGGACATTGATTATGACCTAGAGTTGCCAGGTTACCGGCCGCATATCCCTCAAGAACTAATTAGACCATCCATGTACGCAGCCACGGCAGTTGTTGAGATTAATCTCGATAATTATTTAGAAAAGAGCGGTTGGTCCAAGACAAGATACGGACTTTCATTACCGCCAGATGGAACGTGGAGAAGCGGATCACTCTTGGATCGCTATGAAGATTCAACTTTCACGTCTCCTTACTACAAAAACCTTAATCTACACGATTTGTCCGGAGTACATGCGTATGCCTCTCGAATGAGCGATCATTTCAAGGACAGCAAGCACAAATGCGGTGCGACCGATTGTCCCGGTCATATTAGTCACAGGCAAAAGTGTGTGAGTGAGACCTTCGATACTTTAAAGTATTTACAGAGCATTGACACGAAG